>Ga0208789_1000024_pt1 | contig 335466 bp, 263 predicted proteins | sample Methanotroph_Enr_FD_187368 | JGI IMG/M metagenome (GOLD analysis project Ga0208789, IMG submission 187368) | Enriched soil microbial communities from Old Woman Creek wetland in Ohio, USA - Methanotroph_Enrichment_5 (SPAdes) (version 2) | ecosystem: Environmental > Terrestrial > Soil > Wetlands... | reverse complement strand
GGTGTTCACATACGCATCTATGGCGCGCACCGGATTATTCTGGCTGACGTATTCATCGACACAAGGCGGCAGCAACATGTCTTGCTGACGGTTTAATACGGGTTGATAGCGGCGTGATGTCATGATGATTGGTTAACTGGCGGTTAGCGGATGATGTGCATATTATAAAATAGGGTGTCTGATAATACTTTCACAGTCTCAGGAGCTTGGGAACCAGCGCTCCATGCAGTCGACCGGCATCCATGCCGGTATGACGACGTTCTGGGAGGCAACTGGATTTGTATATAACGACGAGCACGTAGCGTGTGAACCATAAGAGGAAGTTATTTTTTGCCAAATCCTTAATCGATACGGCACATCGATTTTAAAGATATGCCAATCTAATAATATCGTTTTATTACCCATAACAATCGTCCTAAGATAGCTACCAACACTGACTGATCCTGAAAAGGTTCTGCTATGAATTGATGCAGATAGGCTAAAGGTTAAGAGCGGGCGTGTCGAAGCTCAGTTTTTTCACCTTTTGCCCCGTGCCTTTCGTCTTATCTGTTTAATCTGTGGCTGAAAGTTACCTTATTTAAAAAAACAAGCGAGTACATCATTATGGACACACTTTTAGGTCGCAATATCGCCGGCAGCCAAGAGGAACATGCCTCGACGCTGCTGGCCTTTGATGAATTGCAATCACGCTCGTTGTCTCTATCGGTACGAGCAACGGCCTTGGTTTTCGAGGACCCGGTTTCCCGGCGCTTGCTGGAGCAGATCGAACGGATCGCGCCCAGCGACGCCACCGTGCTGATTATCGGGGAAACCGGAACCGGTAAAGAACTGGTGGCCCGGCATATTCACGCGCTCAGCAAGCGCAGCAAAAATACTTTCGGGGCATTAAACTGCGCGGCGTTAAGCGAAAGCCTGATCGAAAGCGAATTGTTCGGTCATGAAAAAGGTTCGTTTACCGGCGCTTTAACCAGCAAAGAAGGTTGGTTCGAAACCGCCGATAAAGGCAGCCTGTTTCTTGATGAAGTGGGCGACTTGCCGTTCGGCATGCAGGCTAAATTACTGCGGGTGTTACAGGAACGCGAAGTCGTTAAAGTAGGTTCCAGGCAGCCGGTGCCGGTCGATGTCCGGATCATTGCCGCCACCAACGTCAATCTGGAAGAGGCGGTTGCCGCGTCGCATTTTCGGGCCGATTTATATTACCGGTTCAACGTTGCGACTATCCAGCTAAGCCCCTTGCGTGAACGGCCGGGCGACATTCTGCCGTTGGCGCGGCATTTTTTGAAGATTTACGGCGAGCGTTTGGGTTACGGCGAAATCAAGTTGTCGCCTGCTACCGAATTGACTTTATTGAATTACGATTGGCCGGGCAATATCCGCGAACTGGAAAACGCCGTGCATCGTGCGTTGTTGGTCTGCCCCGGTAATCGTTTACGGCCCGAAGATTTCAAGCTGTCCGGGGTCAGAACCCTGGAACAAGGGCCGTCGGTTTCAACCACGTCGTTGGAAAGCGCGTTGCAACGCCTGTGCGAGCAAGCGCCGCCCAAGCTGTTCGACATTATAGAAGAGACGGTGATCCGCACCGCTTTTGGCTTTTGCGAGGAAAACCAAGTTCAGACCGCGCGTTTGCTGGACATCAGCCGTAATGTGCTGAGGCATAAGCTGGGGCTTTACGGTATGCTGCCGAACGCGTAGAAAAAGCTGCCTTATAGCGAGGCGGAAGTCTGCCGAGTCGGAGCGGCTGAAGAAACGGCGTATCGGTTGACTTAGGCGGTTTGCAATAATGGATCCGGCAAAAGATTCGTCCACGAAAAACCTCAACACGATTTTTTCGTGCCTTTCGTGTTTTTCGTGGACCTTGCTTTTTCTTAAGTTGGTCAAAGGTGTTGCAGCCTGGAAGCAATGGCGCAACGTAACAAGTAAAGGTCTTGCCGTGCAAGGCTTCCATCATAGGAGTTAAAAAAATGGGTCTTAGCGTTACTCACTTATTAGTTGTATTAGCCATCGTCGTTGTTGTGTTCGGCACCAAACGTTTACGCAATATAGGCACTGATTTGGGCGGGGCCATCAAGGGCTTTCGCTCAGCCATTAAAGAAGGCGAGGAAGAAGGTGTAGCGCCAAAAGTTGGCGCCTTAAGTGAGGTTGGAGCGGTCAGCGAACAACACAGTAAAGATTAACGCTCGTGTTCTTTGAACTCGGTCAGACCCTGAGGTATCCCCACGAATTTTCCAGGTTCGTCGTTCCGGCAGGGATGCCGGAACCCAGTGCCATGGACGGTAATTTTGTGACTTTTCAGGTGCTTAATGAAAGCGGATGGTATTTTAAAGCTTCACATCCATGTGACTGGATACTGGCATCCCTGCCAGCATGACGACTTTCCGGCCATGTTGCAGACATTGAATGCGCAAAATATCAAATAATTTATTGTTTTATAAAATTATTTTATGGGGATACCTCAGGGTCAGACCTGTTTAAGCGATGTCCGGTGAAGGATCTCTACCCAGCTATCCGCTTGGATTATTCACCATGAAGACACGGCACTTATGTTTTTCTTCGTGTTCTTCGTGTCTTCGTGGTGAATAAAAAAACTCTTTAGGCCGCATAGCCGTCATTGCAGTCAGCTTTCCTGGCCTTCCAACCCTTCCAGCCAGTCGAACAGTTCGAATATAAGCGCATCTTTTTCCGCATGATCCATTGAGTTCAGCACTGCCTGGCTCGGGCGATCCGCGCTTTTCAAGCTCTTAGCGTAACTGGCTTTTATATGATGAGCCGTTACTTTGAACCATTCGTTGTCCCGATGCCTTGCCTTCCCTCTTCGATCTTTAAACTGGGCTATCGATTGGTCGAGCATTAAATTGATTTCTTCACAGCAAATAATATTTTCACGGTGACTTCCCAGAATATGATGGGCCAGCTTGGTGATTGCAGCCCAGTGTATATCGTTATTTACAAAGTCGAATGCTTCGGTAAATAACGCATCCAATTTTTCATTTTTTTGTTTATCGGCAAAGAAACTTTGTAAATATTCATTGATCAAAGCAAGGCCGAAATCGCCGCCGTAATTTTTTAATGCATTCAGATTGACTAAGCGATGGTTAAATAACTCATCATCGATATCGGCGATATATTTGGCTTCAGCCAACGGCCCGATAAGCAGGTTAACAATATCCGCTTCGAAGATTAATCGGTAATCCTCTACCAATTGCACCATTGCTTCATTATGTTTTGTTAATTCGCGCGCCAGTCTATCGACAGAATCGGGCAATAATTCAATGAATCGTCCTCCTTCCGCTTGCGCAACATAATTGTTTGGAGCGGGGTGATACGTTACGCCATCCGCTACGGTTATACAGTCCATCTCTTTAAAAAAAATGTTAAGAAGAACGGGCGGCAGGTGTTTGGCTTTGTTATTCAAATGAATAGCCGCAGCATAGCCGGCGGCATGAAAAGCAGCGCGTTGCTTATATTCTTTTAATTTGTCCTGATGAATGGAAGGGAATATTTTGTTTCGTTTCATATTCAGAACAGGCATAAGGTGTCGTTACCGTAAGTCCTTCTTCTCTTTGTTCGGGGCCTATCATACGTCAAAAAATCATAGATGAATCCGATTACCTGACAGGCGACGGTTTTAACCTGATTACGAACTGAAAACCCTAACCATACAGCGGTAAAACGATCAGTCGAACAGGATGAATCGAATAGCTGTTTTTTGTTTTTCATTCAGCGACTTAATGAAAATATTTTAACATTTTTGTACAGTTAAATCTGACAGTCTCCCCGCATATATTCAGATAGTTAGATCAGTTGATATATTAAAAACATTTCTTTTTAATTTATTTTTATTACTCTCATCTTACTTTGAAAGCGTACAAGTTTAAAATAGCGGAATCCGTTGCTGGCCAAGGCTTGCCACGTTTACAAAAGTATACGCTTGGTCACTGGGATGGGAGTAATAAATATGGCAAATATAAACTAAGTACTCATTTATAAATAATCCGGCATTTTCTATCGAGACTCAGACCACTGGCTTGTGCGCAAGCCAGAGATTCTCTCGTATTGTGTAGTTCTTACGGTAGTTCGTTCAGCAGATTTTGCTGGCTTTTCAATGCACGAATACTTATCAACACTTATATAGAAGAGCCGAATCAAGAAATTAATATTGTATAACTCTCCTTGCTTCTTAACTCTTTTTCTTAGAGATACTCTCCTTTAGCTTTATCTCTCATTTTTTTCTATAGATATAATCGCTATCTGGTTTGCGACATTCATGAAGTCCGCGCAAATAAGATTCACTAATACCTGTTCCATGTTGCTGTGAGTATTTAGTCGCACAATCGGATACTCTCGCATACTCAAACAAGGCTTCGCGCTGGTTATATGTACAACCAGCCAATCCACCTACCATAAAAAACATAATAATCGCCTTAAACATAATAACTTACTCGGAATAACCACATTTACATATTTAGTCTCTCACGAGCCATTGAATATGCAACAAGAGAAACAATTATTAAGCCATTATTGAATTTAATAACGACCTCATTAAAAACGTAAACTGCCCTAATTTTGAGGTTTTCACAGAAAATAGTTTTATAAAGCAATAAATTATTTGATATTTTGCGCTGTCAATATCTGCAACCTAGCTGGAAAGTCGTCATGCTGGCAGGGATGCCAGTATCCAGTCACATGGATGTGAAACTTTAAAATACAATCTGCTTTCATTAAGCACCTGAAAAGTCAAATAGTTACCGTCCCTGGCACTGGGTTCCGGCATCCCTGCCGGAACGACGAACTTGAAAATTCGTGGGTATACCTCAGACCCTAACCAGTCTGTATCTTAAAACGAAATTGACAGCTATTCGCCTTACTGCGATGTCGCGCTTTCTTTGATACCTTTTAGCGTATTTTTCACATGTTAATAGCGTCGCACCGTTTACAATACTACCAGCAAGAGTCGACGCTTTTTGCGCCTGCCCTGCTTTTTCCATATGGCATTTTCTCCGGAAATGATGCACTTGGAATTTGCCCCGTTCATTTGCTTTTAACCAATAAGGCCCCCTAATGCCCCGATCCGATTCCTTTTGGAACGACTTGCATATTTTTGCCCAGCAGCATAACCAACTCGGCTTGCTTTTTATCCTTGCGCTGATTATCGCCGCTTCGCTATGGCGTTGGCGGCCGCAAGACCGCAAACCTGTTGCCTCCACGCTACTGTTTTTTATGGTCGCGCTTTGCGGTCTTGCGTTCAGCGGTGTGCTGGCAGCGCTGGATATTAAAGCTCTCGGCAAAGGATTGCACCAGGCCAGCGTGTTTGCCGGCGGTATGGCAGGCATACGATTGTTCGGTTTGTTTTTGTTCCGTTTGATACTGCCGTTATGCCGCATCACTCTATTGCGCATCCTCGAAGACTTGGCCGAGCTTGCCGGTTACTGCGCATGGTTGATCATACATCTGCACGCCGCAGGACTCGATTTATCCGGCATCATTACCACGTCGGCGGTGATGACCGCAGTGCTGGCTTTCTCGATGCAGGATACCCTAGGCAATATTCTTGGCGGCTTGGCCCTGCAATTGGATAACTCGATCAAGGTTGACGACTGGATTAAGGTGGACGACGTCAATGGCCGCGTCGCCGACATTCGCTGGCGTTACACGGCGATAGAAACACGTAACTGGGAAACCATTATTATCCCGAACAGCTTGTTGATGAAGGGTAAGTTTTCCGTGATCGGACGCCGTGGCGGCCAGCCGTTGCAATGGCGGCGCTGGATCTATTTTGAGGTTGGCTACGAACATTTTGCCGGGCAGGTCATCGATATTGCTCAAAGCGCAGTCCGTAACGGACATATACCGAATGTTGCCGATACGCCGGCGGCGAATTGTCTGTTGATGGATTTCAATCCCAGCGCGGCGCGCTATGCTTTACGCTATTGGTTAACCGATATTGAAGTCGACGATATCACCGATTCGGCAGTGCGCGGACGGATCTATGCGGCGCTGCAACGGGCCGGAATACAACTGCCGTATCCGCAATATCATGTCCATTTGACCAATAAAGACGATAAATACGAACAAAACAAACGCTTGCGCCGGATCAAAGAGCGGATGGACGCCTTGCAACGGGTGGAATTATTCAACACCCTGCACGACGATGAACTGGCCGAAATTGCCGAACAGCTGGTTTACACGCCGTTCGTCCAAGGCGATATTATGATGCGTCAAGGTGCGAGAGCGCACTGGCTTTATATCATTGTCAGCGGTGTCGCCGATGTATTTTTGGAATTGCCGGACGGCGGACGCCGGAGGATCGATTCGATTCATGGCGGCAGTTTTTTGGGCGAGATGGGCTTGATGACAGGCGACCCCCGTAGCGCCACCGTCATTGCCCAATCCGAAGTGTTGGCTTACCGCTTGGACAAGGAATCGTTTCAAAAAGTCCTGGATAAACGTCCCGAGCTTGCCGTGGAAATCAGCAAGATTTTGGCGAGCCGCCGGTTCAGTATCGATAATTTGCAGCAACAACTGGATAGCGAGTCCGCCGCTCAGCTGATGGCGCAACAACAAAACAGCTTTTTGGAACAGATTCGCGGTTTCTTTGGGCTTGAGAATTTCGGCAAGTCGTTGAGCTGAGCCGGGGGTAGCCCACGAAAATCAAAAGCAGCCACGGATTGCGCGGATGCATACGGGGTAAAGAGTGAGATAAAAGGCGAAGGGCAGCTTCGACGCTTGGTTTTTTCGCCTTTAGCCCTGTGCCTTTCGCCTTATCCGTGTTGATCTGTGGCTGGATAGTTACAATATCTTACAAAATCCCGGTACTTTAAATCCCAAGCGAACGCTTCTGCTTGCTTGACAAAGCACAACCTGTAAAGTACTTTAAACCGAAATCAACAAGCTGACCGGACAACCGGAAGCCAGTGAGCCCGCAGGGGCCACTGGCTTTTTTTTGGCCAAAATTTCGCCTCAGCACTTAGTTTGCGACTCAATCACAGGAAATTCCGATGTCACATTGGTACGAAGACAACTCCCACTCCATCGGGCAGACTCCGCTGGTTCGGCTTAATCGCGTCATTGATGGCGCGCCGGTCACTTTGCTGGCAAAAATAGAAGGCCGCAATCCGGCTTATTCGGTCAAATGCCGGATCGGTGCGGCGATGATTTGGGATGCCGAGCGCCGCGGCTTGCTGGGTCCGAGCAAGGAACTGGTAGAACCGACCAGCGGCAATACCGGTATTGCGCTGGCGTTTGTCGCGGCGGCGCGGAATATTCCCTTGACCTTGACGATGCCGGAGACGATGAGTCTGGAACGGCGTAAATTGCTGATTGCCTACGGCGCAAAATTGATATTGACCGAGGGCGCTAAAGGCATGAGCGGCGCGATCGCGAAAGCCGAGGAAATCGCCGCATCGGATCCCGAGCGTTATGTGTTGCTGCAACAGTTTAAAAATCCGGCGAATCCGGCTATCCACGAGCAAACCACCGGGCCGGAGATTTGGAACGATACCGACGGCGCTATCGATATCCTGGTTGCCGGCGTCGGCACCGGCGGGACGATTACCGGCGTTTCCCGTTACATCAAACAGACCCAACACAAAGCCATCATTTCGATTGCGGTTGAACCTGAGGCGAGTCCGGTGCTTACTCAGCGTCGTGCCGGTGAGCCGCTAAAGCCCGGCCCGCATAAAATTCAGGGTATCGGGGCAGGCTTTGTACCGGATGTGCTCGATCTGTCGCTAATCGATAACATCGAGCAAGTCAGCAATGAAGAGGCTATCGCTTATGCGCGCCGTCTTGCCAGGGAAGAAGGCATACTGTCGGGTATTTCCTGCGGCGCGGCGGTGGCTGTTGCCGTGCGAGTCGCGAAACGCCCTGAAAATGCAGGCAAAACCATTGTCGTCGTGCTGCCGGATTCCGGCGAACGTTATCTGAGTTCGCCGCTGTTCGAAGGCGTCTTCGATGCCGGTGGTTTTGCAGCATGAGCGATTTTTTCTCTCAAAGCACCAAGCAAGATTGGGGGGTCGATGAGTTAGTCATCAGACTGCGCCATTTGCGCGTGCAATCCTTGGAAACCCGGCATCGGCGCGACAAACCGCCCAAGCTGCCGTCGCGCAAGGAACTGCAAAAAATTCTCGACGGTTTGGGAGCGGTGTTGTTTCCGAACCGCTTGGGATTGCCCGATTTGAACGACGAAGGTATCGATTACTTTGTCGGCCATACCCTCGATACGCTGTTGCGCGAGCTTTACAAACAGATTCGCCGCGAGCTGCAATTTATTGCTGTTGAGGATGCATACCAACAGGCGGTCACGATTACCCGCGAGTTCGCTAAGCGTTTACCCGAAGTAAGGACGCTGCTCGATAGCGATATTCAGGCCGCCTACGAAGGCGATCCGGCGGCGAGAAGTTCCGACGAAGTGCTGGTTTGTTATCCGGGCATTACCGCAATTACTCATCACCGGCTTGCCCATATCCTGCATCAATTGGGCGCGCCGTTGGTGGCGCGGATTATTTCCGAGATTGCCCATTCGGCCACCGGCATCGACATTCATCCCGGCGCGCAAATCGGCGAGAGTTTTTTTATCGATCACGGTACAGGTGTAGTTATCGGAGAGACCGCTGTTATCGGGAAGCATGTTCGCGTGTATCAGGCCGTTACCTTGGGCGCCAAGCGTTTCCAGAAAGACGAGGACGGCATTCTGGTAAAGGGCAATGCCCGGCATCCTATTGTTGAGGACGATGTCGTTATTTACGCGGGCGCGACGATTTTAGGACGGATCACCATCGGCCGCGGCACGACCGTCGGCGGCAATGTCTGGCTGACTTACAGCGTGCCGCCCGGCAGCAATATTACCCAGGCGCATGTGCGTAGTGAGATGTTCCAGGATGGGGGCGGGATATAAGAAAAAAGATTCAAGGTGAAGCATTGCGGATTAGACCTTCCAGGTTTTAAAAACCTGGAAGGTCTGGATCTCTGCTTGGGAACCAGCGCACATCCATCATTTAGTTGGGTATGCCAACAACTAATTACACCAACCACAATAGGAAAAAATCATGTCCGATATTCACGAAGGCCAAACCCATACCGCATTAGGCGATGTTGCCGCGCGTACCCTGGCAAATGCCACCAAAACCGTCCCAATGCTGTCAACCATCACCCCACGGTGGTTGGTTCATTTGCTGCAATGGAAACCGCTCGAAGCCGGTATCTACCGCGTCAACAAAGTTAAGAACGAAACCGGCCTACTGGTCGATTGTTCGAGCCTTGATGAAAAGGAATTGCCGCAAACGTTTGTCGATTACGAAGCCTGGGGCCGCGAGTACCGCTTGAATGCGGTCAATACCGTGCTCGACGTGCATACCCGCGTGTCCGATTTATACAGCAGCCCGCATAACCAAATCCACGAACAACTGCGCTTGACCATTGAAACCATCAAGGAACGCCAGGAAAGCGAGTTGATTAACAATGCCGAATACGGCTTGCTGAACAATGTCGCGCCGGGCTTTAAAGTGCAGCCGCGTACCGGCGCGCCGACCCCCGACGATATGGATGAACTGATTTCCAGAGTCTGGAAAGAACCCGGCTTCTTCCTGGCCCATCCATTAGCCATCGCCGCATTTGGCCGTGAATGCACCCGCCGCGGCGTACCGCCAGCGACTGTTACTATGTTCGGTTCGCAGTTTTTGACTTGGCGCGGCCTTCCTATCGTCCCATGCGACAAGCTGAAAGTGGTCAACGGCAAAAGCAACATCTTGCTGCTACGCACCGGTGAAAGCCGTCAAGGCGTGGTCGGCTTGTACCAACCCAACCTGACCGGCGAATTGAGCATGGGCTTGTCGGTCCGCTTCATGGGCATCAATCACAAAGCGATTGCCTCTTACTTGATCTCACTGTATTGCTCGCTGGCGGTATTGACTGACGATGCGCTCGGCGTGCTCGAGAATGTCGAAGTGGGCAAGTACCATGAATACAAGTAACAGCGATTTTGCCCAACAGGCATTATTGCCGGATATAGAGCAATTGACCAAACTGGCCAATGAGATGTTTACCGCGTTGCCTTGCGATGGATCGCGTATCGGTCTTGCCGCTTCGGCGGTGCCGGGCGGATTGACGTCATCTTTGCCGGGGGCCGATAAATCGAGAATAGCGCCGGGTTTCGACCTGCCGGGAGAAGCGGATCTGCAAAAGTTGCTTGCTCCGCGGCAACCGTCTTTCAATAGCGTTCCTGATAGTCTCGATACCGGTTCGGTGTTCGGCAATCCGTCTTCGACGGCAACCTCGCCGTTGGCGGGTTTGGACAAATCCGTGTTGGAGGGCATTTTGCCGCACAATTTCGGGCTGCCCGATGAAGCGCAATTGCAACAGTTGTTGGTTTCGCGTGTGCCTTCGGGCAGCAGTATTCCAGTCAATGCTGAGGCGGCTTCAATACCTGCCGCGTTGTCGGCGACCGGTATTGAACCATTAACCAAAGTGGATACTTCTCCGCAAGCGATTGAAGCACAGTTGCAAAAGCTTTTCGCTGCCAATACCGCGGCTGCCGGGACTTCTCCGGCAACCGCCGCGGACGCTTCCGCTCCGGCGGCAGCTGTCGGATTGGCCGCGTCCCTGGCTGACTTCGATGCTTCATTGATAGCGGGACTTTCGCCTCAAGCCTATGGTTTGCCGGGCGAAGCCGAATTGCAAAAGCTTTTTGGGGCATCGGCAGGTGTTCCGGCGAACGCCGATTCGGCTTCATCGTTTTATTTTCTCGATGAATTGAAAACCGGGGGCTTTAACTCGAAAGCGCCGGCCTTGGCGTCTGCGCATCCGGCTTTTGATGTTCATGCGGTGCGCCGGGACTTTCCGATACTTAAAGAACGGGTCAACGGTCAACCGCTAGTCTGGTTCGATAACGCGGCGACCACGCAAAAACCGCAGGCGGTGATCGATAGGATCTCGTATTTTTATGAGCACGAGAATTCCAACATTCACCGTGCGGCGCATGAATTGGCGGCGCGCTCGACCGACGCTTACGAAAAAGCGCGGGATACTGTTGCCCGGTTTATGAATGCGTCGTCTTCTTCGGAAATAGTCTTTGCGCGAGGCACGACTGAAGCGATTAATTTGGTTGCGCAAAGCTGGGGGCGGCAAAATATCGTTGCCGGCGATGAGATCGTCATCACTTGGTTGGAGCATCACGCCAACATCGTGCCGTGGAAACAGTTGTGCGATGCAACCGGCGCAACCTTGCGCGTCGTGCCGGTTGACGATGACGGCCAAGTATTGCTTGGCGAATATCAAAAGTTGCTGAATTCGCGCACCAAGCTGGTGTCGTTTACGCAGGTATCGAATGCATTGGGTACGGTGACGCCGGCCGGGGAAATGATCGAGATGGCGCATCGGGTCGGCGCGCGCGTGTTGTTGGATGGCGCTCAGTCGGTTTCGCATCTGCGCGTCGACGTACAGGCGCTGGATTGCGACTGGTTTGTGTTTTCCGGACATAAGATATTCGCTCCGACCGGCATCGGCGTGTTGTACGGTAAAGCCGAGTTGCTGGAAGCGATGCCGCCGTGGCAAGGCGGCGGCAACATGATCGAGGATGTGACCTTTGAAAAAATCGTCTATCAACCCGCCCCAGCGCGCTTTGAAGCCGGTACCGGCAATATCGCCGATGCGGTAGGCTTGGGTGCAGCCCTTGAGTATGTGTTGAAAATCGGCGTCGATAATATCGCCCGTTATGAGCATGAGCTGCTGGTGTATGCGATGGGTGCGCTGAGAAGCATATCCGGCTTGCGCTTGATCGGCACCGCCGCGGCTAAAACCAGCGTGTTGTCGTTTGTGCTGGAAGGGCACAGCAACCAGGATATTGGTGTGGCGTTAAACCGCGCCGGTATTGCGGTACGTACCGGCCACCATTGCGCGCAACCGATCTTGCGCCGTTTCGGTTTGGAAAGCACCGTGCGTCCGTCGCTGGCGTTTTACAATACCCATGAAGAAGTCGATCTGTTGGTTAAAACAGTGAGACGGATTAAGAGCGGTAAGGATTTTTAGCGATAAGGAATCGCCTGTCATTTTAGGGGCTTTAGCTAAGCTTCTGCATCTCAGCGTTAATCATTTTTTCACCATGAAGGCTCGAAGAGCACGAAGTTTATTTTCTTCGCGTCTTCCTGGTGAATATTTGATGTTACGCACAGAAGGTATTTCTCCCGTTTGCCGCGCCGAGCACCGGAGCTTTCATCGAGAATAGCCCGCAGGGGCGCTGCATGGATGCAGCGCGTTGCCAGAGGGCCAAGGATGGCCCTTCTGGCAACCCTCGGTGAAAGCGAGGAGCGCAGGTGGAAAGCGGCAACCGGGTCGCCTTTTCTTTGGTTACTTTCTTTTGGCGAAGCAAAAGAAAGTAACTCGCCTTCGGGGGCGAGACCCCGATTCAAATAAACCGTCGCGCTAGCGACACCTTAGCAGTCTAAATTCGACCGACTGCGTAACGTCAGTGAAAATATAGAACACAACCTGCCACAGCACACAGCCCCCGAAGATTCGTCATAATTTATCTGTATAACTCTATAGATACGGTTTCAGGAAAACGAATACTTTCACCGTCTCAATCATTAAGAGACAATATATTACTGACTACTCCCCGGATAAGATTAAACATGTCGCCGACTCTCTTAAAAACTGAATCTAACTCTACGATAAGCATTCCCCGAGGCTACCGGGAAATTCCGTTCAACTACACCTCTGCCGATGATTGGCAGGTCGTGTCTTTCCTGCTGGGGACGGAAATCGCGCTGATTCTGGAAGAACTGCGCGACCGCCGCGTAACCGGCCGCTCTGCCCGATTGTTGATGCGTTTTTTCGGCGAAATCCTGATTTATCGTCGCAACCCCTATCTGTTCCAGGAGCTGGTCACTTCAGCCAGCAGGCGCAAACGCATGTTCGACAATGCCGAAAAGCACTTAGGCATTATCGAACAGAATATCGGCGACGAAGCCAGGGTGCGCAAGGTGCTGGTCGCTTCGCGCCAACTGTTGAATGATTTTCGCAAGGATGTCGAAAGCGTGCCGGGCTTGCGCCGCCGCATGAAAAGAGAACTGGGCGCTGTAACGGGCGTTAGTAACGTATTGTTCGACCCGTTCACGCTGGTGTCCCATGCGACCGATGCGACCGATTGGCGCTTGTACCTGCCGGTCGCGGTGGTGATGCCGGACAAGGAAGAACAGATTGTGCCGCTGTTGAGCGCCATCGCCAAGATGGGATTAAAAGCCGTGCCGCGCGGCGGCGGTACCGGGCTGACCGGCGGCGCGGTTCCGCTACGTCCCGATTGCGTGGTGATTAACACCGAAAAGCTTGACCGCATTCGCGGCACGCGGGACATGGAATTCAGACTCTGGGACGGACAGACCGCCGTGGCCCAAGTGCTGGAAGTCGAAGTCGGCGTTATCACCGAAAAAGCGCACCAATACGCAAGCAACCGGGGTCTGGTTTTTGCGACCGATCCGACCAGCGCCTGGGCGTCGTCGATAGGCGGCAACATAGCCGAAAACGCCGGCGGCAAATGCGCGGTGCGCTGGGGCACTTGCATCGACAACCTGATTTCCTGGCGGATGGCGATGCCCGGCGGCAAGCGCTGGGAAGTGCGCAGAATCGATCATCAATTACGCAAAATCCTGCCGGAAGATAACGTGACTTTCGAGGTGCTCGATCAGAACGGCGAGTCGCTCAAGATCATTGTGTTAAAAGGCAGCGAGATCAGGAAAAAAGGCCTGTGGAAAGACATCACCAACAAGGCGTTGGGCGGCGTTCCGGGCCTGCAAAAGGAAGGCACCGACGGCATCATCACCTCGGCGGAATTCATTCTTTACCCGAAATTCGAAGCCACGCGCACGATTTGCCTGGAGTTTTTCGGCCAGGACATGGAAGAAGCCAGCCGCGTGATTGTCGAGCTGTCCAAGGCGTTTCCGTTTCCCGACCAAGGCGAAGACACTTTGGTCGCGCTGGAGCATTTCGATGACGAATACGTGCGCGCCATTGATTATCAAGTCAAATCGAACCGGTTTAAAACGCCGAAAGCCGTACTGCTGATCGATGTCGCCGGGCATTCTTTGGAACAGGCGCAACGCGGCATCGATAAAATCCGCGCGATTCTGGATCAATATCCAAACAGCGAACTTTTCGAAGCGCACGATGCGGCGGAAGCCGAGCGGTACTGGGCGGACCGCAAGAAATTCGGCGCGATTGCCCGGCGCACCAATGCGTTTAAGCTGAATGAGGACGTGGTGATTCCGCTGGAAACATTGGCCGAATTTGCCCGTTTTATCGATGAAGTCAACGTAGAAGAAGAGCGTTATGCCCAGCTGAAATTCCTGGACCGGGCGGCCGCATTGTTCCGCGAACCGCCGGTTGAAGACAATAACGATTCATTCGACGCCCGATCAACTGTTGCACTGGCGCTTGATGCGACGGCCAGAAACGCGTTGGCGGCAGCCGACGAAAAAACACTGCGTAGCCTGTCGATCATCAAAAAATTCAAAAAGGAATTCGCCGAACTGGCGCGCGGATTTCCCAAGATTATCGCTGCCGTGAACCTGGCTCATCAGGAAGTGCGCGACCGGCGCATCGTGCTGGCGACCCACATGCATGCCGGAGATGGCAACGTGCATGTCAACCTGCCGGTGCTGTCCAACGACCGGGACATGCTGGAGCGCTCCGGCGAAGTCATCGACCAAGTCATGTTCAAAGTGGTCGAATTGGGCGGCGTGGTGTCCGGCGAACACGGCATCGGCGTGACCAAACTCAAATACCTGGAACCGGAGCGTATCGCGGCACTGAGCGCCCATCGCCGCGAAGTCGATCCGACCGGGCTGATGAATCCCGGCAAGCTCGAAGATTTCGCCGTGTTGGAACATATTTTTACGCCATCGTTCAATCTGTTGGGCTTGGAAGCGCGGATTTTGCGCCACGGCCAGCTGGAAGAGCTGGCCAATAAAATAGCGCATTGCGTGCGTTGCGGAAAATGCAAACCCGATTGCGGCGTTTTTCATCCGGCGGGCAGCCTGTTTTATCATCCGCGTAACAAGAACCTGGCAATCGGCGCGATTATCGAAGCCTTGCTGTTCGACGCGCAACGCGAATATTCGACGCAATTCGAATTGCTGCAATGGCTGGAAGAAGTGTCCGATCATTGCACCACCTGTCATAAATGCGCCAAGCCTTGCCCGGTAGATATAGATTCCGCCGACGTATCGGTGTTGGAACGGCGGATTTTGGCGGATTGGGGCTATAAACACATGCCGCCCGCGACCAAAATGACGTTGCGCTATTTGCACAGCGATTCGCGGACCTTTAATAAAGTGTTCCGTTTCGGCGTGCTTCGGGCCGGTTTTGTCGGACAGCAGTTGGGCACGGTATTAGCCAAGCCGTTGCAGCCGAAAAAAGGCCTGTCCAAGCATTATCTGTTGCAATTGCTGAGTTCGCCGATGCCGACCGTGCCTGCAATTACGCTCCGCGACCTATTGCCCGAGTGCAAGGACGATCAGGTTTTGGTGTTCGAGCCTGAGCAAGAAGCCGAACGCACCGTGTTCTATTTTCCGGGTTGCGGCTCCGAACGGATGGTATCCGACATCTCGATGGCTGCGATCCATGTCTTGATGGGCCTAAAAACCCGAGTGGTTTTGCCGCCGCCTTTCCTGTGCTGCGGATTTCCGGCTTACGCGAACGGTCAAGCCGAAATGCATTCGCAAAACGGTTTGCGTGTGACGATTTTGCTGAATCAAATCCGGGACATGTTCACTCATCTGGAGTTTGACGGTTGCGTTCTGACTTGCGGAACCTGCCGCGAGGGACTAAACGAGATGGAAGCGGCCAAATTGTTTGGCGGCAGACTGGTCGATATAACCCGTTACGCGCTGGAGCGGGACTTGCAATTGGCAGGCACCGGCAGCGAGAGCTATCTTTATCACGCGCCCTGCCACGACTCGCTCGATGGCAAGGCGCTGGACGTGCTTGACCAATTGGGCGGATTCGGCAGCGTCACGCCGGTGCCGAATTGTTGCTCGGAGGCGGGAACGCTGTCGTTGTCGCGTCCCGACATTTCCGCCGCGATGCTGCACCGCAAACGCGAATCGCTGGCGGAAGTCATGCCTGAGAAGGGTAGAGCTACAATCCTGACCAACTGTCCGTCCTGTATGCAGGGCTTGGGCCGGAACAAGAGCATGGGCGTCGATCCGCAGCACCTTGCGGTGGCGTTGGCGGAAAAATTGTCTGGAAAATCCTGGTTGAAGCAGTTTAAAGAGCAGGCGAAAAAGGCTAGGGCGTTTAATTTTTGATGGGGGTTGGGGGTAGGTTGGGCATGCTTTTTATGCCCAACATTACAATGTTTCGATGACGGCGGATTCTCCATCACCGGATGCCGAAATGTTGGGCAACGAAAAGCTGTTGCCCAATCTACAGGAATGACGGAGGTTATCGCGTTGTTAGCCGAGCATCTGCCAAGTTCCATCGGTTTCGTTGACGAAGGTAGTCGCGGTCTCCAGAATGCGAGTTTGATACTTGGACGCGGCCGAGGCGATATGGACTTCTACATGACCGTTGGGTGTGTTGGCGGTCTTGATAAAGGCAAGATCGTTATTGCCGAGCATTTGCCAAGTTCCGTCCGTTTCGATGGCGAAGGTAGTCGCGGTCTCCAGGGTGCGGGTTTGATAATTGGATGCAGCCGAGGCGATATGGACTTCTACATGCCCGTTGGGCGTGTTGGCGGTCTTGATAAAGGCAAGATCGCGATTACTGAGTAATTGCCAAGTTCCGTCCGTTTCATTGACGAAGGTAGTTGCGGTCTCCAGAATGCGAGTTTGATACTTGGACGCGGCCGAGGCGATATGGACTTCTACATGACCGTTGGGTGTGTTGGCGGTCTTGATAAAGGCAAGATCGTTATTGCCGAGCATTTGCCAAGTTCCGTCCGTTTCGATGGCGAAGGTAGTCGCGGTCTCCAGGGTGCGGGTTTGATAATTGGATGCAGCCGAGGCGATATGGACTTCTACATGCCCGTTGGGCGTGTTGGCGGTCTTGATAAAGGCAAGATCGCGATTACTGAGTAATTGCCAAGTTCCGTCCGTTTCATTGACGAAGGTAGTTGCGGTCTCCAGGGTGCGGGTTTGATAATTGGACGCAGCTGAGGCGATATGGACTTCTACATGGCCGTTGGGCGTGTTGGCAGTCTTAATGAACACAAGGTCGCTATTGATGGTTGACATTTGTTTTTCCTACGAGCCCTAGTAATGGAAAATTAGACTTGGGACTCATTCAGGTCTAATTATATTAGACTCACAGTAGATGCAAAACATTGCGTCATTTGTTTGTCTAATGATTCCAGAAAATTAAAAAGTATTGTATTTTCAATGTATTGTGCAATGATGACGCATCCTTAATCTAGATGACGGCACATAAAAGTTTAGGTAAATAAATTGTAGAAGCTCACAATAGGAGTTAATGCTAACCCTAGGCACTAGAATAAGCAAATATACTTACTGCTCAATCAAAATTATGTATCGAAAAACAACTAAACCTCACCGACCCCGTAAGCCTCAACATACGGGTTTTCGCGGATGCATTGAGAATGCTCCATTCACCCCATCGGCTGCTTCTCCCGGTAAACGGGATGTATTACGCTAATTTTTACGCTGGTTCTCAAGTTCGCGAAACTAGAGCTTCGCTTCCTGGGCTCCCAAGCTGGAGAGGCTGTGAGAGTATTATCAAAAATCGCTAAAAAACAGCAGGAAATGCGCTGTAAGTTATTGATTGTTGGTTGTGGAAATTGGTAATTCCGCCTAATTTCAGAATACTTTCACAGTCTCTGGAACTTGGGAACCAGCGAATTAACAGCAATTGGACGGTTAAACCACTCAAATCCAGCCAAGACGCCTGCAAGCCCCATAAACAAGATACACACCCAGACCGCAAACAAAAAGCCCGAAGATCAGGCGCAGTTGCGGCCCTGCCATTTGGTTCGCGAAGTAAGCGCCAAGCCACGAACCCAGGAACATTGTCGCGGCCAGAATGGCGGCAGCTTTTACGTCTACGTTGCCATGCCGGTAATATTCAAGCGCCGCAGCGAGACCGATAGGCGGGAGCAGCACGGCAATGCTGGTTCCGGTTGCCATGTGCTGGGAGAAACCGGCCCAATAAATAAGCGCCGGTACGATGACGATGCCGCCGCCGATACCGAAAAAGCCGGCCGCGATGCCGCCGATAATACCGATAATCGTGAATATGAGCCATGAGGGCATGTGGATTCTCCTGTCAGACAAGAAAACTCCAACATAATAGATGCGGCATCGCTTGTCCAATAATCATCCGGACGCGGGAAGGTCTTCCCGAATGTTACAATCGACAGGCTCTTAGATGGGCATGAAACCAAAATCGATGAGGCATCCATTCCGTGAAAACTCCATACCGCACCGCACCCGTTCCTTCCACTGAAATACCCGCAGGCATTCCTTTCATCATCGGCAACGAACTCGCGGAACGCTTTAGCTATTATGGCATGCGGGCGATTTTGGTGGTATTCATGACTCAATACCTGATGGACGCCAACGGCACGCTCGCGCCGATGACCGACAACGAGGCCAAGGCGTATTTCCATTTATTCGTTTCCGTTACTTATTTCACGCCGTTTTTAGGCGCGTTGCTGGCCGATGGCTTGTTCGGCAAATACCGGACCATCATTTCGTTGTCGATCGTCTATAGCTTGGGCCATTTTTGCCTGGCGCTGGACGATACCAGGATGGGGTTGTTGCTGGGCCAGTCCCTGATCGCATTGGGCGCAGGCGGCATCAAACCCTGCGTGTCGGCACATCTCGGCGACCAGTTTAGCTTTGGCAATAGGCATTTGCTAAGCAAGATATTCAGCTGGTTTTATTTGTCGGTTAACCTCGGCGCTTTCGGTTCCATGCTGCTGGTGCCGTGGTTGCTTAAAACTTATGGCGCACCGGTCGCGTTTACGGTTCCCGGCGTATTGATGTTGCTGGCGACGGGGATATTCTGGTCGGGGCGCTACCGGTTTGTGCATATACCCGCTGCCGGTATGGGCTTCGTGCGCGAGGCCTTGAGCGGGGAAGGCTTGCGCGCTCTGGGCCGGTTAAGCGGGATTTATTTGTTTATCGCGATGTTTTGGGCCTTGTTCGACCAGAACGGTTCGTCCTGGGTTTTACAATCGCAGCAAATGGACAGAGTGGTGTTCGGCATCGAGATATTGCCGTCGCAGATTCAAGCCGCCAATCCGTTATTGATCGTCTTGCTCACGCCCTTGTTTTACAAACAGATATACCCGGTATTGGGCCGGTATTTGCATTTGGGTTATATCAACAAAATCGCTATCGGATTATTTATTACGGTGTTGTCGTTTGCGCTGGTCGCCGGGATTCAGATGCGCATCGACGCCGGCTTTCATCCCGGCATCGGCTGGCAGTTGCTGGCTTACTTGTTGCTGACTTCCGCCGAGGTGATGGTGTCGATCACTTGCCTGGAGTTTTCCTATACTCAAGCGCCACGCTCGATGAAATCGTTTGTGATGTCGCTTTATATGGCGGCCGTTGCGCTCGGCAATCTGTTCACCAGCGCGGTGAATTTCTTCATTGAAAACCCGGACGGTTCCAGCCGTTTGGCCGGAGCCGGTTATTTCTGGTTTTTTACGGCATTGATGCTGGCGACAGCGCTGGGATTTGTTTGGTATAGCCGGAATTACCAGGAAAAAACTTATCTGCAAGAGGAAGCGTAGCCTACATCCAGGCAGAAGATTCTCCGGCTTTTTTACCGAAATCTACGTAATGGCCGGTATTGTAGGTTTGGTTGACGTAGCGTAACTTGATAACCGATGTTACGCGGGGTTCGCGAAAACCGTAGGGCGTGCCGTGCGCGCCTTGGGAGCCAGAGGCGCGCACGGCACGCCCTACGGACACTGGGTAACGTCGGCTATATCGCGTTATTCTTCGATTAAGAACAAGGGTATTTTTATGCAAATATCATTACCTGAACGCAGCCGGACGCCATTAAACGACGATCAATATCGACACCTCCAACAACTGATTGCCGCGTTATCGCCGGAGCAAGCCGCCTGGATTGGGGGATATTTGAGCGGGTTGACGGCAAAGGATTTAACAGCCGTTTCAGGCGTTGAAGATATTGCCGATATTACCATTCTGGTCGGTTCGCAAACCGGCAACAGTGACGCGCTGGCCGAACAAATGCACCGCTTGGCGGCCGGCCGCGGATTAAAAACAGTCATCAAAAAAATGGGCGATTATAAGTTCCCGCAATTGAAGGCCGAGCGGAAGCTGCTGGTCATCGTCAGCACTTACGGCGAAGGCGAACCGCCCGACAATGCCAGGGAATTGGTCGAATATTTATTCAGCAAACGCGCTCCGTCGCTAAAGCAAGTTCAGTTCTCCGTTCTCGGTTTGGGCGATTCCGGTTACGAGTTTTTCTGTAAAACCGCTGTCGACTTTGACCGCCGGTTGGAAGAGTTAGGCGCAACGCGGATTCACCCAGGGGCCGATTGCGATGTGGATTATGAAGCCGGCGCCGAAGCCTGGATGCATGCGGTATTGAACAAATTGTCGATGCAGCCGGACATAAACCCCGAAACGGCAGGCCCGCCGCCGTCTGTTACAAGCATATCCGCCTATTCCCGCACGCATCCGTTTGCAGCGGTTTTACTGGAAAATATCGTGCTGAATGGGCGCGGCTCAATCAAGGAAACCCATCACCTGGAATTGTCGTTGGAAGGTTCCGGCCTGAGTTATGAGCCGGGCGATGTGCTCGGCGTTTATCCGACCAATGCGCCCGATGTGGTCGATGCCTTGTTGCAGGCGCTGCACTTTGACGGAACGGAACGGGTTAAGTTTGATGATAAGGACAGTTTCCTTTATGACGCGCTGTTTAGTCATTATGAAGCTACGACCATTACCCGGCCGATGATGCGGAAGTACGCTTTACTGGCGGATAATCGGCAGCTGGACCGGTTGCTGCATGACAAGCATAAACTGAACGACTATTTGCATGGCCGTGACATTATTGATTTGGTTATCGATTTTCCAGCCGAGCACCTGTCGCCCCAAGCGTTTGTCGACTGCCTGCGCAAACTGCCGCCCCGTTTGTATTCGATTGCCTCCAGCCTGAAACGGCATTCCGACGAAGTGCATATCACCGTAGCTGCGGTGCGTTACCAAGCGCATGGACGGGAGCGTAAAGGCGTCGGTTCGACGTTTCTGGCCGAGCGCATCGGCGAGGATATGACCGTTCCGGTTTATATCGATCACAACCCTAATTTCAAGCTTCCGGCCGATGCTTCCGCGCCGATTATTATGATCGGCCCCGGCACCGGTATCGCGCCTTTCCGCGCTTTTGTCGAAGAGCGTGAAGCGGTGGCCGCATCGGGTAAAAACTGGCTGTTCTTCGGCGATCAGCATTTCGAGACCGATTTTCTGTATCAGGCCGAATGGCTGCGTTACCTGAAAAGCGGTGTATTGAGCCGAATGGATGTCGCTTTCTCTCGCGATCAGGAACAGAAAATCTATGTTCAGCAGCGGATGGCTGAATACGGCAAGGAATTGTATGCATGGTTGCAGGATGGCGCTCATCTTTATGTCTGCGGTGACGCAAAGCAAATGGCGCATGATGTGCATCAGGCGTTGCTGAGTATTGTGGCGTCTGAAATCGGCACGGACAATGCGGAAGACTATGTGGCTAATCTGCAAAAGATTAAGCGTTATCAACGGGATGTGTATTGAGAGAGGCAGACTTTCGCTAGTTCCCAAGCTCCAGCTCTCGTCGTTATACACAAGTGTCTAAGAGACGCCGTCGTTCTGGCAGGGACAGATATTTGCTCCTGCAATATCTGCATTCCCCACATCCCTGTGGGTTATGCCGGAACCCAGGCACAGGGAGGTGAAACTTCGCGTCACTCAAGTACCTGTAGAGCGGTCAAGTTACCGTCCATGGCACTGGATACCGGCATCCCTGCCGGTATGACGACTCTCGGATAAAGTTGTGTATAACGACGAGAGTTCCAGCTTGGGAACCAGCACAGCCAATGCAACGCGATCAACGGCATATATTAAATGTGAGGTTTATCAATGACCGAGTTAACGTCAGAAGAATTAGCAAAACGGGCTGAAGTCGAGCGGATCAAGGACGCGAGCAATTATCTTCGCGGCACTTTAGTCAAAAGCCTGCAAGACCCGTTGACCGGCGCACTAACCGAAGACGACACCCAGCTGTCCAAATATCACGGCATTTACCAACAGGACGACCGCGATTTGCGGGACGAGCGCCGCAGGCAAAAACTGGAGCCTCGCTACCAGTTCATGGTGCGCGTCCGCATGCCCGGCGGCGTGTGTACGCCGGCTCAATGGCTGGAGGTGGACCGCATCGCCAACACTTGGTGCAATCGCAGCATTCGCCTGACCTCGCGGCAGACTTTCCAACTGCACGGCGTGGTCAAGCGCAACCTGAAAAAAACCATTGCCGAAATTAATGCCGCATTGCTGGATACTATTGCCGCCTGTGGCGACGTGAACCGTAATGTCATGTGCAACCCGAACCCTTACCAATCCCGCCTCCATGCGCAAGTTTACGAATACGCCCGCCGCATCAGCGAGCATTTACTGCCCCGAACCACCGCCTACCATGAAATCTGGCTGGACGAGGAATTGCTGTCGTCAAGCCGGCAGGACGAAGAGCCGATTTACGGTAAGCATTATCTGCCGCGAAAATTCAAAATAGCCTTGGCCGTTCCGCCCAGCAACGATGTCGATCTGTTTGCCAACGATCTCGGCTTTATTGCTATTGCCGAGGATGATCACTTGCTCGGGTTTAATATCAGTGTCGGCGGCGGCTTGAGTATGACCCACGGCGAGTTGCAAACGTATCCGCGTCTGGCCGACGTGATCGGCTACTGCCCCAAGAACAAGGCGCTGCAAGTCGCCGAGGAAATCGTCAAGATTCAGCGCGATTTCGGCGATAGAACCCATCGCAAACATGCAAGATTTAAATATACCATCGAGGATAGAGGCGTCGATTGGCTTAAGTTCGAGTTGAACCGGCGCTTAGGCTGGAATATAGAACAGCCGCGGCCTTTTGTGTTCGAGCATTCCGGCGACCGCTACGGCTGGGTTGAAGGTGCTAACGATACTTGGCATTACACCTTGTTTATCCAAAACGGGCGCATTCTGGATACGCCGGATGACCTGCCGATGACCGGACTGCGCGAGATTGCCAACGTGCATGACGGCGATTTCAGGCTCACCGCCAACCAGAATTTACTGATCGGCCAGGTCAGCAGCAAACGAAAACCGGTCATTGACGCGCTGCTGAAAAAATATCGGCTGGATGCCCATCGCCAAACCGGATTGCGCCTGAATTCGATGGCCTGCGTGGCGTTTCCTACCTGCGGCTTGGCGATGGCTGAAAGCGAGCGCTATTTGCCGTCGCTGCTCGATAAGCTTGACCTGATCATTAAAGAAGCCGGGCTTGAACACGATCCGATCTTGATCCGCATGACCGGCTGCCCGAACGGCTGCGCGCGTTCAGTGCTGGCCGAAATCGGGTTTATCGGCAAAGCGCCTGGCAAGTACAACCTGTATCTGGGCGCGGGTTTTTACGGTCAACGCCTGAATAAGCTGTACCGCGAGAATATCAACGAGGACCGGATTCTTGCCGAATTGACCCCGATTATTCAGCGCTATGCCCGTGAGCGGGAACCGGGCGAACGGTTCGGCGATTTTGCGATCAGGGCCGGTTATGTCGAAGCGGTGTTGACGGGTAGGGATTTTCATTAAAGTACGCAAAAAACTCGGTAAGACTCTGTAGGGCGTGCCGTGCGCGCCTTAGAATCTTATGGCGCGCACGGCACGCCCTACCAATGAGTTCCCGGTTCGTCGCGAAATCCGTTTAATCCGCGTATCATCCGCGGCTCAAACCGTACCCGCACTATCTCCCTGTTTAGCCCGATACATGCCTTGATCGGCATGGTGAATCAATTCATTGATTTCTATCCCGTCGTCGGGATAAAGGCTGATGCCGATGCTGGCGCCGGTAGTGACAATTTGCTCTTTAATCACACAGAGGCGGCCAATCGCATCCTGCAACTTATCGGCAACCATTTGCGCGTTTTCCAGCGAACCGATGTCCTGCAAGATAAGCAAAAATTCGTCGCCCGCCAGCCTGCCGGCATAGTCGCATTCGCGGATGGTCTGGGTGAGACGTTGCGCTACGGTCAACAGCAACATGTCGCCCGATTCGTGCCCCAACCGGTCGTTAATTGCTTTAAAGCCGTTTAAATCGAGAAACAGAATGGCCAGTTTATTTTGTTGCCGCGCGGCAGTCGCCAGCGATTGTTTTAGTAAATCAAGAATCAGTGCCCGGTTCGGCAACGAAGTCAGGTTATCGTAATGCGCGGCTTGCTCAAGCTGTTGTTCCAGCCGCCGTTTCTCGGTGATGTCGCGAACCATGCAGATGATGAAACTCGATTGATCGTGGCTGTCCTTAAAAGGAGCGTTCAGCCATTCGCACAGGATTTCGCTGCCGTCCTGCCTGATGTTGATATTCTCGACATGGAAAATAGCGTGTTCTTTATGCACAGTTGTCAGGACTTTTTCAACGTCCCGGCGCTTTGCCGGCGGAACGATTGCCGAGATATTTTTTCCGAGCATGTCTTCAGTGCGCCAGAGAAACGTTTTTTCGGCTTCGGCATTCCAGCTTTGTATCCGGTTTTGCTCGTCGAGCATGATCAGGCTCAGCGGTGCATGGTCGAACATGGTTTTGAGCCGGGCTTGGCTGATATGAGCCGCTCGATAGAACCGGAACAAGATTATCGATAATATCGCTAACAGCGACAAACCCGCCGCCGCGTAATAAAGCGTGGTTTTGAGCTTTTTCAGGCCGATTGCCGAGTTCGGGAAATCCAGCATTGCCGCGACATCGAAATGCTCCGGTAACAAGCCAAGCTGATGGTAAGTTTGGGCAATATGCTGCCAGCGGCCGATATTCATATAGCCGGGATCGATCAGTTCCGGCTGCATCAGGTCATGCATCGCTTTTGCCTCGAACTGTAACTGCTCGATGCTGTGGCGTTGCGAATAGCGGTCATAAATCAGTTGCACGATTTCGTCGGGGTTCTGCATCGCGTAGCGCCAACCGCGCAGCGTTGCTTCCCTGAAGGCTTTGACCCGTTGCGGATGTTCTTCCAGTTCGGTTTCCAGGGTAAAAAAGTTGTCGCCGTAAAAATCGATGCCGCTCATGCGCGGGCTGAACTGGGTGTAAGCGCGTCCCTGTTGCTTAAGCTGGTACAGCTCGTCGGTGACATACACCGACATTGCATCGGTTTTACCCGACAGTAAATCGTTTAAATCCAGGCTGTGATGCTGTAGGTCGAAAGCTTTTGAGGTAAAGCCTTCTTGAAGAAGATAAGCAAATAATTCCGCCGAACTCGGCTCGATCATCACCTTGCGACCGATTAATTTGTGGATATTGTCAATCCCCGAATCGGTCAAGGCGACCAGGCTTAAAGGCGAATGCTGAAAAATCACCCCCAGCACGGCTACTTTATCGCCGCGATAGCGATTCAGGATCAGCTCGCTGGTGCCGACGCCGAACTGGGCGCGTCCGGCAATGACTTCCTGGGCGGGATCTATACCGGGCGCCGCTTCAATAATGGCAACGTCGAGTCCCGCATCCCGGTAGAAGCCTTTTTCCTTGGCCGCGTAATAGCCGGCGAATTGAAATTGATGCTTCCATTTCAATTGCAGGGTGACGGGGTCCGGTTCGGCCGGCCAGACCGTGTTGATGCCAAGCAGCAGCCAGGTTAGTGAAAGGATGGGGATAAGGTGTTTAAAGAATGCGTACGAAATAACTTCGACAACCGGCTCCCTCTCCTGATGGAGAGGGTTGGGGTGAGGAGAATCAAAATGCTCAAGTTGTTTCATGCCCGTTCCTAAGCACAATCGCATTCGCCGATGTCTTCAAACCAGATTTGCGGCGATTGCTCGATAAAACGCTGCATCAGCGCGATGCAATCGGCATCGTTCATTTCGATGACGTTCACGCCGGCGTCTTTAAGCCAATCCAAATGGCCTTCGAAGTTGACCGATTCGCCGACCACCACGGTACCGATATTGAATTGGCGGATTAAACCTGAGCAATACCAGCAGGGCGCCAAGGTCGTGACCAGAATTTTGTCGCGGTAATTGGTTTGGCGTCCGGCTTTACGAAAAGCGTCGGTTTCGCCGTGAACGGACGGATCGTTGTCTTGCACCCGGCGGTTACGGCCGCGCCCGAGCAAGTTGCCGTCAGCGTCGAACAGCGCCGCGCCGACCGGTACGCCGCCTTCATCAAAGCCGGTTTGCGCTTCGGCAAACGCCACGGCCAGCATGTTTGCATAATTCATTGAGAGTCCTCCGGAATGGGCATGTGTGTAATTATTCAGCCACAGATTGACGCGGATATGCACGGATGAGTTGGCTTAAATCGACCATATCATAACTGATATTTGGAGATGAGGGCGCGGCGCACAGCTATCGGGTTTTAAATAAACCCACCAGCGTCTTGAGCTGCTGCAAATCCTCGCCGGTTGCAACCCGTCCATAACGCAGCCTGATAAATACAGCGGTGATTCGATCTACATCCGCCGCCTGTTCGGGCAATTTCATTTTCACTCTTTCGGCAAAATTCTTAACCCCTTCTCCCGTATTTCTGACCAACCCATGCTTGGCAAGCTTTTTACAAAACCGGTTATAAATCAGCAAAACCTTATCGGCGGTTTTCGGTTTTTGATAGAGCAGAAACCAGCAAAGCACGGCCGTTATCAAACCGATAACCGCGATCATCCAGTAAACCAAGGTTTTTAAACCATCGATGCCGAATAACGACAGGAAGCTGGACTGGCTCTTGTTGTCGTAATTGATGACCCAGCGTTGCCAGTTGTAATCGACGTTGCTCCATAACTGCCTAGCCTGTTTTAGCCAGTTGTAAGCTGGCCGAGGCAAATAATTGCTTGCCTCGGCGAGGCCGTAGACGGTTTGCCGGTCCAGGTTAATCTCCCGTTCGATTCTTTCCGGCGCAACCGCGGCGGTCGGGTCGATCCGAACCCAGCCTCTTTTCTCCAGCCAAACTTCGGTCCAGGCATGGGCGTCGGCTTGTCTTATCTCCAGAAAATCGCCGACTTTGTTCAACTCCCCGCCTTGATAGCCGGTAACGACGCGCGCCGGGATATGCGCGACGCGCATCAAATAAACGAAGGCCGATGCGTAATGGCTGCAAAACCCGCGACGGGTATTGAACAGAAAACTTTCAATCGGGTTTGCCTCCATGGCCGGCGGCGTTAAGGTGTAATGAAAGTCTTCTACCCTGAAATGGTTTAACAACCGGTTGATAAAATTGTCCGGCGGGCTGTCAAAACCGTGCAGTTGCCCGACCAACTGTTTGATTTTATCCGACGGTTCGGCGGGCAGTCGCGTTGCGGCTTTATATTCGCTAAGGTTGATCGGGCCGGTGTTGTATTCGGGATAGGAGATTATTTTGTATTCGGCGCGCTTGTCGGGGCGGTCCGAAGTCATCAGCTGGTAACCGGCATTAAGGGTTAACGGCGAGGAAAACTCCTGCGGCATATCCAGCGCAAAAACCCAGTTTTTATCCTGCGGCTCCATCAAAAGCGTGTATCGATAAGGCGTGCCGGTAACGACAGGTCTGCTCAAGGGCTTTTGAAAAGCCCCCTGAATCCAGCGCTTGCCATCGGTATAAGACAGGACCGGGCCGCGCCAGTAGCGTTGCCTTTGCGGCGGAATTGCACCGGCGAATTTCACCCGGAAAACCAGTTCTTCGGACAAACCCAAATCGCTGATTGAGCCGGGTTCCATGCTGTCGCTTAAACCGGTTTTGGCTTGGCGCTGTTCGTTAAATATCATCCATTTCGGCGCTTCAACGCGGGGAAATAAAATAAACAAGGCCACCGCAATCGGCAGGGCCTGAACGATGATAATGGCTGAGGTTTTAAACGCCGCGAAGATTTGCATTTTGTGGCTGTTGATGGAAACCAGCATCGCCAGCAACACGCAGCAGACCATCAGGATATAAGCCGCCATCAGTATGCTTTGCTCGTACAAGAACTGGGAGGCCGCGACGATAAAGGCCAGGTAGCTGATCAGGTATAGATCGCGCTCTTTTTTGATCTCCAATAACTTGAGGCCCAGGGCGATGATGAACAAGTTGGTTCCGGCGTCGCGTCCGAATATGCCTTGATGTTGGCTATACAGCAGGAGGATTCCGAAGATCAGCAGTAAAAAAACAACTCGCGTATTGGGTAGCCAGTTTTGTTTCCAGATGCTGATAAATCGCCAGCTGAGCAGCAGGCAGAAAAAGCCGAACACGGCTGCCGGGATATGGTAAATATGCGGAAAAACAATCAGCCCGATGGAGACTAATAGAAAGATTAAAATGTTTTTATCGAGTTCCGGTTTCATATCATCAAAACAACGCCAACGCTTCCAGGCATTTTCGGTAATGCGCTACGCCATGATCCGGCGGCAGCTTTAATCCCGGCAAAGCAAAACCGTAACTGATTCCAGCCTGCTCGGCATCGACTACCCAGCGGCACAGCTGACTTAGCCGCTCTTCAACATTATGGCCCGGCGTCTGCTCGTAATCCAACCGAACTTCCTCTAATGCCTGTTCGCCGCCGTATTGTTTGCTGAACACGCCCAAGCCTTTGGCAAATGCTTTCCAGTGTATATGTTTAATGGAATCGCCGGATTGGTATTCCTGCAAACCGTAAAATTCATCGCTGCCCTTATTGCTAAATCCCTGTTGGCTCTGCGCCGAGACTGTTTGGGGAAAAGGTATTTCAAGATGCGCCTGTTTTGGATAAACCAAGGCCTTAAGCTCGAAACGGATCGGCGTCCATGCGCGAAACAAGCCCAATGGATACGTGCTGGACAGCGTGACCGTTCCCGCTGGATGCCAGCCTCTTTTTTTGGTTATCGAATACAGCGTAATATGGGCTGTGCTTTGCGCCTGCATGGCCAGACTTTGACTGTCCTGTAGCGTAAGCTGTAACAGGTGGCGTTCCACATCGGTCGGGTTGTTAATATGAACTTCAAACCCGGCGGCTTCTCCGGCAAACACGGCTTTAGCGCGGCCTTTTTGCACCACCAAACCGGCTAGCGCTTTGTAGCTGTGCAAAATGGTGATGAAAAAAATACTCGCCAACAAGAAAGCCAGCATGTAGGCCAAGTTATTGTTATAAACAAAGGCAATCAGCAATAGCAGCGCAATCAATACCACAAAGCCCAAACCGCGTTGTGTCGGCAAGATAAAGATGCGCCGGTGATTTAAAACAACAGGGATATCGACAGCTTTTTCGCCCGAAACAAACCGGCTGAGTTTAAAGCGCTCTTTTAGATTCAATGGACGGCAACATTAGCTAAGATGGGTGCGACGATGGCTTCCGATTGGGTATTGCCGGCCCGTAACCGATGCCCCGCGACAGACGCCAGCACGGCTTGCAAATCTTCCGGGATAACCGCATCGCGTTGATCCATAAACGCCCAGGCCTTGGCCGCAGTCAGCAGCGCCAAACCGGCTCGGGGCGACAAGCCGCAGTGATATTCGGATGAGGCGCGGGTAAAGTTAATAATGCCCTGGCAATAATCCAGCAAAGCGCTTGATGCATGAACTTGGCTGACCGCCAGCTGTATCCGTTGCAATTGCTCCGGCGGCAGCTGTACAGGTAGCGACTCGCACAAACTATGACGGCTTTGCCCGGTAAGCAATTGTCTTTCCGCTTGATGATCGGGATAACCCAATTCAATCCGCATTAAAAAACGGTCCAATTGCGACTCGGGCAACGGAAAGGTACCGATTTGATGAGACGGGTTTTGCGTGGCAATGACAAAAAAAGGCTGGGGTAGCGGATAGGTTTTGCCCTCCACCGTCACCTGACACTCTTCCATGGCTTCCAATAGCGCGCTTTGCGCCTTGGGCGTGGCTCGGTTAATTTCATCCGCCAGCACCATTTGGTTAAAAACCGGGCCGGGATGAAATGTGAATTCATGATTTTTCGCATCGAATATCGACGCGCCGATAATGTCGGCGGGCAGAATATCGCTGGTAAACTGAATCCGCTGATAATTTAAACCCAGCAGTTTTGCCAGAGTATGCGCCAGCGTGGTTTTGCCTACGCCGGGAATATCTTCTATCAACAGATGACCGCGGGCCAGCAAACAGCAAAGCGCAAGCCGAACCTGTTGGGGTTTGCCGAGAATAACCTGGTTGGCCGAATCTAAAAGCCGATGGATTGCATTTTGCATGAGGGGTGTTAGGATGTTGGGGTTGTAAATGAAATCGGCTTTATTATAGAGCAAGATTCAATCGCCACTAAGGCCGGACCGAAAAGAGGGATTTGTTATGAAAGAATATGAAGCAGTGCGCAACAGTCTAATCGAAATGCTGGAAGATCTTGACGACCGGCTGGACAAGATTACTCATGATGTCAAAGAACCTTTAGACAGAGACTTTGAAGAACAGGCCACGCAACAGGAAAACGATGAAGTCCTGGATAGTTTGGGCAACGCGGCCAGAACGGAAATCGCTTTGGTCAAACAGGCTATCTCCAGGATAGATAAAGGCGAGTACGGACTCTGCGAGGTTTGCGGCGAACCGATCGGAGAAGAGCGATTAAAAGCCATACCTTTTTCCAGTATGTGCATAAAGTGCGCCAGTCAAGCAGGCTGTTAAAACAATTTTAAACCAACGATAAAGCATAGAGGCAACGTCTATGCTTTATCGATAACTGCAATCTCTTGAGATAAAAACAGAAGTTGCGCTGCAATTTATGCAAATCCTTTGTTTAAAAAGCTTGCCCCCTTTATAATTCAGCAAAACTTCCAAGTTTTTTCATTTCCTGTTTATTTCACTCCAACCCGAGACTTGTTTAACGATGAAAACCAAAATTGCCCTATTTTTAGGACTGTTATTTATTACCAATGTAAGCTTTGCCGACTTAAAAATTGGCTTCGTCAATATCCCTGCCGTGCTTGAAAAAGCGCCCCAAGCCGAAAAAGCCAAAAAACGCCTGGAACAAGAATTTTCTCCACGCGATAAGCAATTAGTCGCGCAACAAAAAGAAATTCAAAGCATGGACGACAGAATGGCTAAAGATGCTGCCGTAATGGGCGAATCGGCACGTGCCAATATGGAAAAAGATATTCTGAATAAGAAAAGAGACGCTAAAAGAGCCCAACAAGAATTCAGCGAAGACTTTAATGTCCGTCGTAATGAAGAATTGGGTAAATTGCAAAGCCGTATCGTTGAAGTTATTCGCGAGATAGCCAAAACTCAAAATTTCGATTTGTTGCTGACTGACGGCGTTATTTATGCCAACGAACAAATCGACGTTACCGCTCAAGTTCAACAAAAGTTGTCAGCTCTTCCTAACTAATTGGTTTTAGCCGTTAGTCTTTAACAGACTGACGCTTGATCAAGCCCCATCGTAAAGCCGGTCAATCGATCGGCTTTACGATATAGATACAGCCCCTGCTTTCTCAGTTTAGTCAGTGATTAATTTCACCGTCTCACTACAATATCCATCAGGTAAAAAAACATGAACAAGCGGCAACTCATTGAGAAGCTATCGTTGGCGGCTCACATTGAAGGCGGCTATTTCTCCAGAACCTATGGTTCCGATATAAAAGCCGATCTGCCTTCTTATCCGGAACCGAGACGCCTGCTGTCTTCTATCTTTTACATGCTGACCGACGACAACCCGATCGGTTATTTGCATAAAAATAAATCGGATATTATTCATTACTTTCACGGCGGCTCCCCTTTAACCTATGTGATTCTTCATCCTGACGGCCATCTCGAAAAAAAGACGCTTGGCTTTGACCTTGATAAAGGACAGCAATTGCAATTAATCGTTCGCGGAGGCTGCTGGAAGGCCAGCGAATTGGAGTCGGGAGAATTCGGCTTAATCAGCGAAGCGGTAGCGCCGGGGTTTGAGTACGAGGATATGGAATTGGCCGATCAAGAAACCATAAGAAATCGATTTCCGTTGCTATGGGATCGAATTGCAAAATATGTCAGGTAGCGGTCTATTTTATCCATAGACAAGATTGATTAATTCACCACGAAGAGCACGAAGAAAAACAAAACAAATCCTTATATATTCATAACGTTATACCTTAATACCTATGAGAACAGTGTCCCAACGCATCAAGCTAAGGTATAAAACCATGAAGAACATGAAGTTCATGAAGAAAAACGAGGATAAAACTTCATGTCCTTCATGCTCTTCATGGTAATTGCTTAAATTCATTGACGCATGTTCCTTGGCTTGATGCGTATGGAACAGAAGTAGGCCGGAATAAGCCCGCCCGGCGACAGCAAGGGCGGGTGTTTCCGGCAATCGGAGTGCCGGAAACACCCGTTCTCGCTACTGCTCGAACCGGCTTATTCCGGCCTACATCCGAGTCATTTCAGAGTTCATGCCAAAATGACCGTCTTGTGGCCAGACTTGTGTATAACGATGAGGGACAGCCTGGGGCTGGATGCGCTTATTGTCCTTGTACCCCGTTTTTCGTGCTTTTCGTGTCGCCTAGAGGCGCCTACTTTTGGCTTTCGTGGACTCTACGCTTTTTTTAACATGTGCGTGCGAAACATCAGTTATTTAACAGACCGCTGCCCCTCCGCGTCACTCCCAATCATTTTTTCCTAGCCGTTTTTGTCGATTTATCATCGTACGCAGCTGCTGCCATAGCGTAGTACACACTTTTATGATGCACGGCACATAGTGTTTGACCTTTTGCAGCAACAAAACGCTCGCCCGAAAAAGCGTTAAACCTATGTGACAAACTGTTTCTTGCGTCCGATAAAGCAGCGGTTTTAACGCCGCGAAATCGACCTCCCGGTCCTTGACCTTGCCGTGCCGATGCAACCATTGCAGCAAGCCGCTGACATAAAGCGCAAACAGCCCTATCCCGGAAAGAAACCAGATAAACCGGCCTGTCGCGCCGAAAGCCTCGCCGGTATGCATAGGCCAGATCCAGGTTGTAAACGTTTGCCCGGACGTAAACCCGGACGGGTCGCGCACCTCTTTGACCTGGCCGCTCCAGCGATCCACCCAGACTGTCGTGTAGGGATGGCGCTGATTGATTTCACTGTTTTGACGTAAATTGATCCGATAAATGCCGTTGTCGCCGGCAGGCGTGGTAACCCGCCTGAGTTCGGCGCGGGGAAACGGGCCGCGTGCGACAAATTCCGCCGACTCCAATTCGACCGGGTGGTTGTTCGGACTCGCCGTGCTGATGATGTTGCGCCCGGTTTCGCCGTGTTCCATGCCGGACGAACCGGTCAGCGCCTCCAATAACGCCGGGTAACTCAGGTTAAAACCGGTGAACGCCAGCAACAATAAGACCGATGCGCTCAGCAACCCAATCAGGCGGTGCAGGTCGAACGCAAACCGGACCATGCCGTTCTTATGCCGAATCTTGAAAGCGCCCAAAATTCCCCGCCAACCCGGCCACCACAAATAAACGCCGGTACCGATAGAAAGCATCAGCAATAAGCCCAAAATGCCCACCGCGTTCCGGCCGAACTGATCGAGCCGAAGCTGGGTATGCAGATCAAGCAGCCAAGTAGTTGCAGTCTGCCCCCAAAACCGGCTGGCAACAACTTCGGCAGTATAAGGATTCACCGAGACCATCAGCGGAGCATACAGTTCGAAGAAAGTTTCCCTGGGCTTGTCGTACCAGGCGGTAATCATGCCGTCCGCAGACCTGGGCATTTCCAAAGTCCATGAACCGTAGCGATTGGGATGTGCCGCCTGCACCGCTGCCATAATCTTATCCAGGGATTGGCGCTTGCCGGACGGCTGCTCGATAACCAATTGCGGATTCAACAGCCGGTCCAGCTCTTCGCGGTAAACGCCGACACTGCCGGTCAGCCCCATCAGCGCAAAAAAGAACCCGGCGATTAATGCCAGATAAAGATGAATCTTAAGCCAAGTTGCCCGGCTGAGCAGGTGTCGAATGGGAAATTGCATGGCGACGTTATGGGGGGTGGCAAAAACCGGCATTATCCCATACGGAATTATGCGGTGTTTATTTTTGTCCGGCACGCTGGAGGCGTGATTAAAAAGCCCTTTTCGTCATACCGGGCAAAATACAAAAACTGTGGCATATGCCGCGATTGCATAAAGCATATAACACACAAACTTCACAACGACTCAATAACATATTGATACTTATGAAACTTTATCAGGCATGGATATTGCTCAGGATATTCCGACCCCCATCCTGTTTAATTCCGTTTTACATAACTCAATGTCCCGATCCAAACACGGCTTCCTGCATGACCTGTTCCTGAAACATGCCCACGAAGTCAGCGCCTTTATTCGCGGACGCTGGCCTAGGGAGCAGGATGTTGACGACATCATGCAGGAATCGTTTTTACGCCTGTCGCAAGTCCCCAACCCCGAAACCATCCTTAATCCGCGCGCCTTTCTATTCACAACCGCATCCAATATGGCCGTGGACCGACATCGCCGGCGCAAAACCCGCGAACGTTATATTGAAGCGGATGCAGACTTTGAAAATCTGGCGAACGATCATTTGTCTCCCGACCGTCATTCGGAAGCGCGGCAAGCGCTTGAGAACTTTAGCGAATGGCTGGACGAATTGCCGGAGCTGCACCGTCATGCCTTTGTTTTGTATCGCATCGAAGGCTGCGCACATGCCGAAATCGCCGTGTGCCTCGGCATTTCCGTGAGCACTTCCGAGCGCTATGTAAAATCCGCGATGCAGCATATCAGTGTGCGTCTTAGCGCGATGCAAACTAAAAATTGACGATAATTGAGCTGTTAAACGTCTATAGAATGATGATTACGATAAAATGAACCGACTCGATCAAAACCGGCCAGGCTATAAACCAGCGTGAAAACCATCCCTCCTCCCGATTCAGTGCAAACACAAGCGATTGACTGGCTGTTGCGCATCCGTTCGGAACATTGCACCGAGACGGAACGCCATGCATTCAGCGCCTGGCTCGAACAAAGTCCGAGCCACCGTCAGGCCTATGAAACGGTGCAGGCGCAATGGGACTGGATGGAAGCGTTTAAAACCGTGAGTTTTCCGGCACGGGATGCGGCATTACGCTATCGCCGCAAGCCGCCCCGGCGCTTGTTCATATACGGTACCGCCGCGTCGCTGTTGTTGGTTCTGGGCTTAACCGCCTTTATGCCGAACGGCTGGTTAGGTATTCCGCATACCTATATTGCCGGAAAAGGCGACCGTCAAACCGTCACCCTGGCCGACGGCTCCAGCATTGAACTCAACACCGAAAGCGAAGTGCGCGTCCATGTCAATCGCTGGCATCGCAACGTCGACCTGATTAAAGGCGAAGCTTTTTTCACCGTGGTTCATGATGCTAAACGCCCGTTTGAGGTGCGTGCCGGTAACGGACGCATCCGCGACATCGGCACCGCGTTTGAGGTCTACGTCAAACCGGAGCAGGTCATCGTTGCGGTACAGGAAGGCAGCGTTGAAGTGCAAACCGCCGGCAAGCGCGAACTATCGGCCGGACAGCAACTTGCTTTTAACGGCAACGGTGAATTCCAAGCGCTGCCAGACCAGGATGTCGCCGCACTGACCGCTTGGCGGCAAGGCAAACTGGTGTTCCGCAACCGCCGCCTCGACGACGTACTCGCCGAAGTAGGGCGTTATCACGACACCCGTATCCGCTTGCAGAATGAAAGCCTGGGCAAACTGCGAGTCAGCGGCACCTTTCATACCGCCGAACTGGGCGACACGCTGAACGCGATTGCCACCATCCTGCCGGTTAATATCGATCCTGTCGGCGAACATGAAATCGTGCTGAAATCAATGGCATCGGTTCATAGATAGTCGGACTGTGCTTTTTACAAAAATGGGGTTATTCGCAAAAAACAACGGCGATGTATAATTCCATACATCACTTGAGAGGAAAAGATCATGCATAGAACTCAAATATACTTACAAGATACGGTTTATGAGCAGTTAAAACATAAATCCCGGCTGGTAGGCATCAGTATTTCAGAACTAATCCGCAGAGCAGTGGAAAAAGACCTTAATAAACCTGACCACAACGAAGCGCGGGCTTTTTTTGATGCATTAACACCCCTGAAAAGCTTTGAAACAACAGAGCCTGAACAGTATGTTGATGACATCCGTAGCGGTAGCAGAATTTTACGCGTTGAAGAATAATGCCGGCGCTCAAACGCTTGTTGCTGGATACCGATATTGTTATTCAGCTATTGAAGAAAAATAACGATGTATTGGAATGTTTTATCGGCTTACACGAGCAAGGCGTCGAGTTTTACCTTTCGCCTATTGTGATTGCCGAGATTTATGTCGGCGCATTTAAAAAAGAACACTCTGAAATCGAAGCCTTTTTTAATTTGTGTACCCGCCTGACATTAGACGCTAAAACAGCGAAACAGGCGGGGCTGTTTGCTGCCCAATATCGTAAAGCCTATCAAGGCATTTCATTGGAAGATTATTTGTTAGCCGCTACCGCCGAGCAACTGGCTTGCCCGTTATGGACGCGCAACAAAAAACATTATCCAATGACCGAAATTGTGTTGTTTGAGCCGTTGTATCAGCGTATGGGCATACGATGATACATCCCTCTCATCAAGCGATTCGGTACCCGCAAAAATAAATCCAAATTCCTGACGATTTTTTTAAAGTCGTGCGTCTATCCCTTATGAACACAATTCAACCAGGGAGAAACGGATAAATGACATTAAAAATGAAACGGCTGACAGCGGCTATTTTGGCGGCAATCGCAAGCACCGCCCACGCAGAGCAACAACAAAAACATCACTTTGACATCCCCGCGCAAGCACTGGGTTCGGCACTGCAAACGCTGGCCGCGCAATCCGGCGCGCCGATGCTTTATGCCGAACAAACCGCGGCAGGCAAGCAAAGCCCGCGTTTGAGCGGCGACTACACCATCGCTGAAGCGGCCGATAAATTGCTTGCCGGCAGCGGCCTTGCCCACAGTGTCGCCGGAAACGGCACGGTGACGGTTAAGCCAGCGCCAAACGCCGATCCCATTACCTTAAAGCCAATGACAGTCACCGGTAAAACAGAGGACGATCCGAGGGCTTACACAGCGACCCGCACATCCTCCGCCACCAAAACCGACACGCCGATTATGGAAACGCCGCAATCCATTCAGGTCATCAAGCGGGCCTTGATAGACGATCAGCAAAACATCACCGTCAGCGAAAGCCTGCGCAACGTCAGCGGCGTGGTTCCCAATACGCCCGCCTTTACCCCCGCCAGCGATATGACCCTGATTCGCGGCTTTGCCGCCGAACAACTGGTTGATGGTTTTACCCAATACCGCAATGCCGGCGACCGGGAAAGTACGGTCAATATTGAGCGGCTCGAAGTCTTGAAAGGCTCCAATGGCGTGCTTTACAGCGGCGGCTCCGGTTCCCCCGTCGGCGGCTTGGTCAATATTGTTTCCAAGCTGCCTCAAGCCGTCGCCTCGCGCGAGGTGGGTTTTAAAGGCGGCACCAACAGTTATTACCAGCCTTATGTCGATATTAACCAGCCGCTGACGAAAAACATTTTGACCCGCTTTACCGGCGAGTACACCAATGCGGGCAGTTACCTGGACACCTTAAACACCCAACGTTATAACCTCAACCCAACCTTAACCTTTACTAACAACGATACGACGAGTTTGACCTTGCACGGCAAGGTATCGAAATGGGATCAACAGGAATACCCTGGCTTGCCTGCCACGGGTACGATAGCGGGTAACTTTTCGATTCCCCGTACGACCTTTTTAGGCCCTTCCGATATGCCTAAAAGCCATAGCGAATCCAATGCCGTCTGGGGAAACTTCGACCACAAGTTTAACGATATTTGGTCATTGAATCTGAAAGCCCGTTATTCGCAATCTGAATTTAACGAGAAACTCAAAGAAATCTACGGTGGCGACGGATTTGCCGCCGATAGGCCGTTTTTCGGCAGCACTTGGCTCTTGTACAACACCGAGTTGAGTCAAAAGCAGGAAGAACGGAGTTTTTTAGGCAATGCCACAGCAAAGTTTAATGCCGGCCCCACTAAAAATACCGTGTTAATCGGCGCCGACCATAGCGATTTAGACGACAGGGGCTTTATGGATTATGCCGCGGCAGGCAGCGTTGACCTGCGCAATCCCAGGTTTAATACGCCTTACGGCCCGGCAGGCGCGGGTGTCGATAACATGTTTGTAAAAAACACCACTTACGGCGGTTATACCCAATTACAAAGCACCCTTTATAACCGGCTGCATTTATTAACCAGCGTCAGGGTCGCTCATGTCGGCATCGATTACACCACCTTAACAGGCGTCAATTCGAGCGGCGGCAAGACCAAGTTTTTGCCTCGCGCCGGCGGCGTTTTCGACCTGACCGATGAGTTTTCGTTATTCGTCAATTACAGCGAAGGCATGCGCGGCCAACCCTTTCTCAATTTTGTCGGCGCGCCTCAACCGGAGGAATCGACAACCATTGAAGGCGGACTTAAATTTAATATCGCACATCAACTGAGCGGACAGATAGCCGGCTATCAAATCGAGCGCAGCAATGTCGCGGTAACCGACACCGCCGATTTGCAACGCCGTTCAAAAGCCGCCGGACAACAGCGTTCGCGCGGCATTGAAACCGACATGACTTGGCAAGCAACCGACGCGCTGAGCATTCTTGCCAACTATGCGCATACCGATGCCAGATTCACCGACAATTTAGCCGGCGTTCCCGAAGGCAACAAACTGGCTTTGGTGCCGGAAGACTCCGGCCGGCTGTGGCTCAATTACCGCTTTCAACAACCGGTGATCAAAGGATTGAGCATCGGCGGAGGACTTTATGCGCAAGGCCGGGCGCAGTTGTCCAACAATAATGCGTTCAGCAGCGACGGCTACCATAGTTTCGATGCCAGCATTGCTTATGAATATCAGCGTTTCAAAGTGGCGGCGACGGTAAAAAACCTGACCGATAACCATTATTTCCAACCCTACGGCTATTTGGGCGGGCATGTCATTCCTTCAGAGGGTACATCCGCCTATGTCACCGGATCTGTGAAATTTTAAGGAGCTTTGCATGGATCGCCGCCAATTTACTAAGCTAGCCTTATGGGCCGGCGGTCTCGCGCCTTTTCTGCCGGGCTGCCAAGCGCTTGCTGAAAAAAAACCTCACCCGGCAAATGCTTCTCCGCATTTAACTAAAGATGAAGCGGATGCGGCGTCGCGCCAAGGCCATGAGGCTTTTATGAGCCTTGACCAGCAGGATTTCAAGATGCTGGGGGAGGAGCATATCGCGATGCTGTTATACCCCGGTTTTGCCGCGCTGGATCTGGTCGGCCCTCAATACCTGTTTGCTTCGATGATGGGAGCGAAGATCTATTTGATTTCCCCGACTGATGACCTGAAGCCGGTAATCAGCGGCGAAGGCCTGGCGATTGTGCCGAGCCATCGCCCAAGCGAATGTCCCGAGGCCTTGGATATTCTCTTTGTACCCGGAGGCGCCAACGGCACGCTTGAGGCGATGAAAAACGCTAAATTGATCGACTTCATCGCCAGCAGGGCGGCGACTTCCAGATACCTGACCAGTGTTTGCACGGGTAGCTTGCTGCTGGGCAAGGCCGGTTTACTGAAAGGAAAAAAAGCCACTTCTCATTGGACCATGCTGGAGCTGTTACCGGAATTCGGCGCTATACCGGTAAAACAGCGGGTGGTCTGGGACGGCAAACTGATCACCGGCGGCGGCGTGACCGCAGGCATTGATTTCGGCTTACAAATTATTGCCGCCTTGCGTGGGCCGATGTATGCCCGGACGATTCAGCTTCAGGCAGAGTACGATCCGGCCCCGCCTTATAATTCGGGTTCGCCTGAAAAGGCCGATCCGTTCGTTAGAGACAATCTTAAAAACATATTTACGCCGCTGCTTGAAAAGCTCCGGCTGGCAGTTTGATGGCTCAACCGCCTGAAATTCACGGCTTTGCCTGCATGGATGTAGGCAAGGGGCGTGAGCACGACTGCAAGGATGCAGGAGGTAGAGCAACGCAGGAGCAGTTGCCGAGGAGCGGAAGCTTCGCCTGCTTTGCAAGCAGAGCTTGCACTCCAAAATACCGGGTGCGGATAACCGGCTATATGCGCGGCAAGCGATTGCAGAGCGGATATACTCCAACTAAACTGGCTCTGGCTGCCGGATCGGCAACGCATCCGCTTAACCCTAACTATCCGAAAATAACTCAAGGAATAAAAATGATAAATCGTCTATTTTTTGCTGCGGCGCTAATGTTCACTGCCGTTGCCGCTACGGCAGGCATTATATCGAACGGATCGTGGTCGCCCGCCAACTGTGGTAGCGAACCTGCGGTTCCGGTTATCGATCAAAGCAGTGTCGATGCTTACAACCAAAGCGTCAAGGCCATCAACGATTGGCAACAAAAAGCCAGTGCCTATAACGGCTGCCTGATCAAAGAGGCCAACGCCGACAGCGCAGTAATAGCCAATTCAGCCAATGAAGAACAAGCACGATTGCGGGCGGCCATCGAAAAAATCCAGGCGGAAACGACTGCCGCCAAAGCCAAGTTGGATAGCAAGTAAAATACAAGAACGTCCTAACATATAAGTTATATCCAGTAAAGCGAACCGCGCACGCTTTATCTATTCAGCATTCGGACGAAGTGTGACGCGCCTCGCGTTTTTCTTAACAAGCGCCTTCTCGATTTCAAATATAAGGTACGATTTTGTTTTAAAAAGAATCGCATACCGACAAACTAGTCCGTATAGCCAAGCAATAGACTAATAAACCATGAAGAACATGAAGTTTTACTCTCGTTTTTCTCGGCCATTGCGCCGGCCGATGGTTTCAGCTCCCTGTGCCTGGGTTCCGGCATCCCTGCCGGAACCCAGATCTCTCACAGACACGGGTGTATAACGGCGATGTTTCCCTCACCTTGCCTTTTTTAGCCAAGCCGCACAACTGCAAACCGAGATTCAGCGGCAGACCCTGTGTAAGCCCAAGTATTGTATCCATGTTTTAAAAAACCATCGAAGATGAACAAACAGTGACAATGAGATCGATAAAAACCCATTTAACTGTCGTGCTGTTGCTGTGCATTCTGCTACCCACCGGACTGATAGGCACAACGGCATACGGGTTCATCTACAACACTATCCGTGAAAACCGCATCAAAGACGTAAGCCAAATAGCCGACTCACGCTATGAAGAACTACGAATGCATCTGCATGAACTCAACGAGCGCAATAAAGATTTGTTAAATACCTTGATTGACCTTTGCCGCTACAGCGACACCGGCATCAACGCCTGCGCCCAATCCAGGCTGGAGCAGTTTACCGCCGTTAATCACACAATCGGCTTTACCTTCCATTCAGGCATTGACAGCGATCTTGCCGTGGGCAAAAACACGATACCGTTCAATCAATTAAACCAGCCATTCCTGCCCGGCCAAATAGCCGCAGTCGCTAAAGTCAACGGCAGCTCATTATTATCCCTGACCGCTGCCGACCCGGTATCGGGCTTTAGCTTGGCGACGACCTATCCCGGACTGGCGCTGCAAAATATTTTCGTTGGTTCTCCGCTATTGGGACAATCCGGGGAAACCTTTCTGATCGATAATCAGGGATTTTTCATCACCGCGCCGCGCCATCCTTCCCAACAAGGGCAACTCAAACCTGTTTCAACCCTCCCGATGCAGCACTGTTTACGCAGCGGCAGCAGTGAGGCTCTCGACCTCGATTATCATGATGTTTCCAGCATCCATAGCTCCCGATTCGTACCGGAGATCGGCGGCGGCTGTATTATGGCGCACATCGACCGGGTCGAAGCCTTTACACCGTTAAGACAATTGGTTATCAGCCTGGGCATTGCGGTGTTCTTTTTTGCCGGCTTTGCCTGGTTCATCGCAACAATGATCGGCCGGGGCATGGCCAACCCCATCATTGCCTTGGCCGATATGGCGCGCGCCCTATCTTTAGGGGACTTTAGCCGCCGAGCCGCTTCAACACGCCATCTTGAAATCGCCGAGTTGTCGCAACTGTTCAATAGCATGGCCGGACAACTGGATAACACACTCAACCGGCTAAAAGCATCCGAACGCGAGCTTGAACAAAAGGTCGCCGAACTCCGCGAGCGCCATAAAAAATACGATATGGTCATTCAAACTATCAGCGAAGGTTTCTGTCAGATCGATAGAGAAGGCCGCTTACTGGAAGTCAACCCGGCCTATGCCCGTCTTTCCGGATATTCAAAGGCAGACTTGATCGGCATGAGGATCACCGACCTGGAAGCTGGGAAAACGCAGGCGGAAACCAATGATCATATTGATAATGTCATACGGCATGGGACGGATATGTTTGAAACCCGGCATCGCCGCAAGGATGGGAGTGAGTGGGATGTTGAAGTCAGTACCTCTTTCATCGACGAAGATGACGGCTATTTTGTCAGCTTTTTCAGGGACATCAGTGTACGCAAAATAATAGAAGAAAAGCTAAAAGCCAGCGAGGAGAAATTCCGTTCGATTATTGAAGTCTCCCCGGTGCCGATGGCGTTGAATGATGAACGGCTGAACATTACCTTCCTGAACCCGGCCTTTATACAAACCTTCGGATACAGCGTAAACGATATTCCCACTCTGGCGGACTGGTGGTCGAAAACTTTCCCTGACCCGGACTACCGGCACTGGGCTGAATCTGCCTGGCACACGATATTGGAAAAAGCCAAACAGGGGCAGAACAGCTTCCCGCCACTGGAAGTGACTGTTCACTGTAAGAACAATAGCGTTAAAACCGTGTTGGTGACCGCCGCTGCGCTTCATCACGATTTTGCCGATATGCATTTGGCGGTTCTGTACGACATTACTCGGCGCAAGCAAATTGAAAACAAATTCAACGCCATTTTTAATGCCTCGGTGGAAGGCATTATCACCATTGATATGTCCAACGTCATCGTATCCGCTAATACCGCCGTAGAGACTATTTTCGGCTATAACCGGGAAGAGCTGGCCGGTTGCAATATCAGCAAGCTCATGCCGTCGTCGGCAACAAACATGTGTTCTCGCCGCCTGCCCGATGCGATTAAATTTATCGGTCAAATCCAGGAGGTTGAAGGCATTCGCAAAAACGGCTCAACGGTGCCTCTGGAACTGTCGATAACAGAGTTCTCGATCGATAACGATCGTTATTTTGCCGCCATTGTGCGCGACGTCAGTTTGCGCAAACACCGGGAACAACAAGACAAGGAACATCTGGACGAACTCGCCCATGTCACGCGCCTGGGGCTGATGGGGGAAATGGCCTCGGGCATTGCTCATGAAGTCAACCAACCCTTGGCTGCGATTTCCAGCTATACCCAAGCCAGCATAAACCTGATTAATAGCGAAAACCCCGATCTGGCAAAGCTCAGCGAGATCTTATCCAAAACCCAGCAACAGGCTTTACGCGCGGGACACATCATTCACCGCATGAGGGAGTTTGTTAAATCGCAGTCAAAACATTGCTTAAGCGCCGACATTAATACCTTGATTCATGATGCGGTCAGCCTGTGTATTGCCGAACTCAAGCAAAACGACATCAAGCTGACATTCGGTTTGGATGACGATCTACCGCCTATCTGCGTCGATCATATACAAATTGAGCAAGTCATCATCAACCTGGTCCGCAACAGCGTTGATGCATTGCAAAGCTTACCGGCAAAACAGCAGCGCCAGCTGTCTATCCAAAGTCAATTAACCCCCAACAATGCCATAGAGGTCAGGGTGAAAGACAATGGACCGGGCTTTGATGAAGATCAACGGCAACAGATATTAACGCCTTTTTACACCACCAAGACTGACGGCATGGGCATGGGGTTATCCATTACCCGCTCAATTATCGAAGCTCATGAAGGAACCTTGTATTTCAACGGCAAGCCTAAAAAAGGCGCCACTTTTTATTTCGCTTTACCGGTGGCGAAGAAAACCGATGAGGCGTTAAGAAGCAATACTGTTAGCTGATATTACGTGGAATATTCGCCGTAGGGCGTGCCGTGCGCGCCTTGGGAACCTGCATCAAAATGAATTTAATCAATACCATGAAGAGCATGAAGAACATGAAAACTTCATGCTCTTCATGGTTTAAAAATAAAACTTGCTGAAGTTATTTCATGCGCATTCCTTAGGATGCGGTGCAGCCTATATGAAACAAATCTAATTGACCGAAGTTAAACGAGGCTTTAACGGCTCGCCATCAAGTTCGAAATCCATTTTGATACGCTTTGCAGCGGCTTTCATTTCTGTCTTGTTCTTAAACGGTCCTGCGATAACCTGGTAAGCGTCGTTTTTCAGGATCTTATGGGCGGGTATGATAGGTCCTTGATGGTTAAGCATAGTCGCCAACTGTTGCGCCTTGGTTTCGTCATCAAAGCTAGCCACCCTAATAGACCAGTCGCTATCTCTTAAGCTCTCAGCAATGGGCTGATCGTAGAACTGTCCGGGATGTTGCAACTGCACGGCATTTGCAGCTATTTCCGCCACATCGGGGCTTTGCGCCAATACCGGAGTCGGAACGCCATCCGAACGCTGAAGTATGCGTTCGACTTTGTCCCAATCGACAGCCGCACCTTTTTTGGCGCCGGCTTCGCGTAATTGCTTCACCACCTGTTTTTTTAATTTGGCTTTGTCATTGGCCCATTTCGGTAAAGGCTCATGCGCTTCAAGATACAACATGTCCTGATGCCATGCCGTCAGATAGGGCTGGTGAATAATATGCACCGGCATTCCGACTGTCGCTTTTTTAAACAGCACTTCAATATCCTCCGGGTACAGCTGAATGCAGCCGTGACTGATCTGCATGCCGATACCGTAGGGTTTATTGGTGCCGTGGATTAAATAGCCGGGGAAGCCCAATCGCATCGCATAAAGTCCCAACGGATTATCCGGCCCGGAGCGAACGACCTTGGGTAACGAATCGCCTTTTTCGGCATGTTCGCGATGAATGGATTCTGGAACATTCCAACTTGGATTGGCGTCTTTGGCAACGATGCTGGTCAGACCCATCGGCGTATTCCATCCCTGGCGGCCGATGCCGACCGGATAGGTATAAACCTTGTCAGACTTGGGATAGTAAAACAAGCGCATATTCGCCAGATTCAAGGCGATGCCTTTACGGGGCGAATCGGGAAGTATGAATTGTAAAGGCAACAGAACGCGGCTGCCCGACTTCGGTGTCCAGGGAGAAACGGCGGAATTGGCTATGCTGATATCGTTATAGCCAAGACCGAAATGCCGCGCAATATCCGGCAAAGCATCGTCTTCGCGAGTCTCGATTGCAGCAATGGTACCCACCATGTTTTCGCCGTCAGGCAGATCGAATTCATGGGTGGTAATGGCTTCCTGCTGAGGTTCAGGAAGCCCGATGGTTGCGGATGTTTCTTCCCCGGAAAAAAGTGACGGCAGCGTCTGACAACCGCTAAGCAGCATTAATCCGAATGTCAGGATGAGTGGCGAGGCTGACTTTTTAATGTTGAACAGGTCAATTCGAAGATTCTCTTGGCTGGTCATGTGAGTAAGCGCTAGTGGTTACAAAGCCCAAGTATAACCAAGAAAACATTAAGATTTACCAAAGAAAACATTAAAGTACGATTAAAAACAGCCATTAACCCGGCTATTATTTTCGCCCATTTATAACAATATTTACTTTAGATCGAACTCACTCCTTAACCGGCTGGTCCGAACTCAACGCATTCCATCCGACTACAATCCGGTAAACCAGCAGCATAACGGTTGCGATCAGGATAAAAAGCCCGATGCCGAGCTCGAATGTCAATCCGCCCAGCGCCAGACCGGCCAGCGCTATCCAAGCGGTCTTGATTTGCCAATCGAAATGGGATTCCAGCCAAGTTCCCTTGACGTCGTCCTGCTTCATTAAGTTGATAGCCGCTCCGACCAGCAACGGCAAGCCGGCAAACGCGAAAGCCAGGATCTGACACACATACACGGCTATCGTCAGTTTCCTTAATGAACTCATTTTTTCAGCATCGATTTGATCAGTCGAATTTTCATTCATAACCCACCTGCCTTTGATTGTTTCGCTATGACAAGCGCTAAATGCGCCGCCTCTGTTATTCCACAAGCATCTATACAACTTTTTTGTATTACAAATACAATGAGTTACAAAGCGATCTAACTCCCTCTCCTGCTGAACGACTGCATGGATGCAGGAGGTAGAGTAACGCAGGAGCAGTTACCGAGAGGGTTGGGGTGAGGAGAATAAAAACAACCATTTACATCCCCCCTCATCCCAACCTTCTCCCTCAAGGGAGAAGGAGCTGGTACTTGTGTAGATACTTATGCTGTTATTCAGACTATAGGCTTTATTGCGGACAAATCAATCGCTGTTAAACTTATTTTATGCTCTAAATAACTTTAAAGCCCGAGTTCGGACAGGCCGGGGTGATCGTCGGGTCTTGGCCCCTGCGGCCAATGAAACTTCCGCTCCGCCTCGGTTATCGGCAAATCGTTGATGCTGGCGATGCGGCGCTGCATCAAGCCGTTTTGGTCGAACTCCCAATTCTCATTGCCGTAAGAACGAAACCAGTTGCCCGAATCATCATGCCATTCATAAGCAAAACGCACCGCAATCCGCGCGTCGTGAAAAGCCCACAGCTCTTTGATAAGACGGTAATCCAGCTCCTTGGCCCATTTTTGCCGGAGAAACTGCACAATCTGTTCGCGGCCGGAAAGAAATTGGGCGCGGTTACGCCATTGACTGTCAACGGTATAAGCCAATGCTATTTTTTCCGGGTCATGGGTATTCCACGCGTTTTCGGCGGCGCGCACTTTTTGCGCGGCAGTTTCCGCCGTGAATGGCGGCAACGGTGGACGGATATTTTCAGACATGGGCTAATCCTCTTATTGTTGGCGGCGCATGAAATGCGGTTTTATTGCAGCACGAACTTTAGCCCGATTAACATGAGGATACAAGCCAAAACCGGCCGTAAAATCCGTTCCGGAATCTTTGCGCTCAGATGGCTGCCGACCCAGATGCCGGGCAAGGACCCGATCAACAGGCTGCCCAATAAAACCACATCCACGTTACCCAGGCTGAGGTGGCCGAGACCGGCGACAGCCGTCAACGGAATCGCGTGAGCCAAATCGGTGCCGACAATTTTCAGCGTGGTCATTCTGGGATAAAGAAACAACAGCGCGACAGTACCCAGCGCGCCGGCGCCGACCGACGACAATGTCACCAGAATGCCCAATACAGCGCCGACCAATACCGTCGCAGGTATTTGCAGATGCTTGAAGCGTCCGGCATTCTCGGGCGTGCTGTGCTCATCGTCAATAGGGTTAAGCTTTGCCGCCCGTCTTAACAGGATGCTGCGCACGATCAGCGAGAACGCAGTCAACAGCAGCGCGACGCCCAGCGTAAAAGTAATAGCCCCGGTGGTTTCCTTGCCGACTTCCATAAAATGCTTGAGCACGAACAAAGTGGCAAGCGCAAAAGGTATGCTGCCCAGCCCCAGCCAGCCGACGATTTTCCAATCTACCGAACTATGTTTGTTGTGATGCACCCAGACGCCGCCGGTTTTGGTGATCGCGGCAAATAAAAGATCGGTGCCGACCGCAACCGCAGGCTTGAACCCGAACAGGAAAACCAGCAATGGCGTCATCAACGAACCGCCGCCTACCCCAGTCAAACCCACCAGCAGTCCTACCAAAAGACCGGAAACCGTATATCCCCAATTCATAAAAATAGCCTTTATTTTTAACGCGTTTAAAAAGCTCAGCATTATAGCAGGCGAACATTTCTATTTTTAAGATAAAGGTTCCGTTTACATTACTATGTTCTAATATGCCCGTTCGAATCAGAACATATCTAAATTTTTATAGGAGATCCTTCCATGTTATTCCCTAACCAGCCACTTTCCATCTTCGCCGGCGTTATGCTCGGACTAACGCTCACCCAACCGGTTCTTGCGCAAACAGCGAGTCCCGAGCGTTTGGAAGAAATTACCCAGCGCGGCATGCACGTCATGCCTTTCGATCTTAAACAAACCCAACACATTTTTAATAAAACAGAGACCGGCGGCTTACAACAGGTTATCGTCAGAAACCCGCCCAATACGCAGCAAGTCGAATTGATTCGTCAACATCTCAGCAAGATTACACAGGAGTTTACCCGTGGAGACTTCTCCAATCCGGCGAAAATCCACGGTCAGGATATGCCCGGCTTGGCGGAATTGCGCAAAGCCGAGCCTGGACAGCTGCACGTTGACTATAAAGAGCTTGAGAATGGCGCCGAGATTACTTACTCTTCGAAGGAACCGATCTTGATCGATGCCATTCATCGCTGGTTCGACGCCCAACTGGCAGACCACGGCCCGGATGCCGTACCAGGACATGCTCACGGCGCCATGCACAATATGCATGAAATGCATAAGCAATAACCTAACCATCCCAGGAAATCCATGACCCTTCAGACCCGAACATTTAGCGTAACAGGAATGCACTGTCGCGGCTGCGAAGCCGCGATTGAATCGGCTGTCAATGGACTCGAAGCAATCCGCTCGGTGCGAGCGGATTTTGCCAAGGAAAAGGTCAAGGTTACCTGGGATGACTCAAAGACCAGTCTTACCGAAATTTTCCAGGCCATTGAGGACAAAGGTTATGCCTGTATGCCGATGCCTTCGTCAGGCTCTCGGCGGTCGAAACTGAAATCATTCCTCATGGTATCTTTAGGTTTAGCCGGGATAGCCGCACTACTCTGGCTCGGCGCACTGCTCACGCAGGGCCGGCCCCATATACCTCGCTTCGATCAGGACGTAAGTTACGGCTTGCTGTTTGTCACCGGCCTATTGACCGGATTTCATTGCATCGGCATGTGCGGCGGTTTCGTGATCGGTTATACGGCGCGGGAGTCCCAGCGGGAAAAGCCTTCCTATGTCATGGCGCACTTGAAGTACGGCATCGGCAAAACGCTATCCTATACGGCCATGGGAGCGGCATTCGGTTTGCTGGGGTCGATCATTACTTTCACGCCTTATCTGCGGGGCATTGCCCAACTCGTGGCAGGTGTGTTCCTGATTTTGTTCGGGTTGAACAATCTCACTCGGTTCCGGTTTTTCAGACTGTTCAGCATACGCATGCCGTCTTTCTTATCGCGATTCGTTTTCGTCGAGTCAGGAAAAACCGGCAGTCCATTTGTGATGGGTTTGTTGACGGGCCTGATGATCGGTTGCGGACCCTTGCAGGCTATCTATGTGCTGGCGGCGGGGACTGGCAGCATGATGGAAGGCGCCAAAATGTTATTCGCCTTTGGCGCCGGAACCTTACCCGTCTTGCTGAGTTTCGGGGCGATGACCAGCTTAATTTCCCGCGAGGCCAGCCAACGGCTGATCGCTTTATCCGGCATCATCGTCATCGCCCTCGGTTTGACGATGTTCAACCGAGGCTTAAGGTTGACCGGTTCAGGGTATGATCTTCAATCGCTAATACAGGTTTTTTCGCGTTTTCAGTCATGAAAAGTTTGTCCTGCCGTTCTATCCGGTGTCTATCTGTGTAAATCCGTGGGGAACTAAGAATTTCAGAATTATTGGCACAGCATCAATGATGTCGCGCTTAAACGGCAAGCCGCGCTCGCTCCCAGGGTAATCATCTACTCGTCACACCTAAAAACTGTGTCATTTAACACAATAAAATGTGTTAAATGACACAGTTTTTTTATTTATCTCCATAAGTGAATCATTATTCTCTAATATTTCAATCTATTAGAATTTGGCTTGTTTTTTGCCTTTATCTTTTAAGGCGCTGGAGTTTTTTCAGCTATTTTTTCCAATTTTAGAAAAATAAAAATGAAAACATCCAATTCATTCACTCACCCTTGCTTTCCTCTTAAGCCCATTGCCAATGCAGTCGGCACACAACTTCGTTACGGCAAAATTATCGGTGTATTGCCATTGTGCCTGGCGACTTCGGTAATGGCTGCCGAAAATCCTCAGGATCAACCCACGGAACAAAACGCCGTCGTATTAGAAAAACTGATCGTCACCGGCAAGTTCCCTAGCATGAAAAATCTGGGTACTTCCGAAATGGAAGCCGATATTCTCGACAGCAAACGCGCGGCGATCAGCGATACCGCCAAATTACTGGAAGATACGCCGGGGGTCAGTTTGTACGGTGCCGGCGGTGTGTCTAGCTTGCCGGTGATTCACGGCCTGAATGACGATCGGGTCAAAATCGACATTAACGGCATGACCCTGACTTCGGCTTGCGCCAACCACATGAACCCGCCGCTATCTTATATCGACCGCAGTAATATCGGTAAGATCACCATTTTGTCCGGCGTGACGCCGGTGAGTTTGGGCGGGGACAGTATCGGCGGCACGATCTCGGTACAAACGCCTGAGCCGGTGTTTGCCGAGCCGGGTAAGGATATTCTACTGGATGGCAGCGCGTCATCGTTTTACCGCAGCAACGGCGACGCGTTTGGCGGCAGTATTGCCGCCGGCGTAGCCAACCGGAATGTGCGGCTGGAGTATACCGGTTCGCATACCGAAAGCAGGAATTACAGGGACGGCAACGACCAAGCGGTACAATCCAGTGCTTACGAGAACCAAAACCACTCGGCTGCTTTATCGTTCAAAACCGACGACCATCTCGTGGTGATCCGAGGCGGCCAGCAGCACATGCCTTTTCAGGGCTTCCCGAACCAACGGATGGACTTGACCAACAACGACAGCATCTTTGGCAATATCACGCACAAAGGCACATTCGACTGGGGTAACTTGGAGAGCAAGTTTTACATTGAAAGCACCCAACACAGCATGGATATTGGCCAGGACAAGCATAAGCAGTTCCTGGATGGCTCAGTTACCGGGGGAGGCTTCGCGCCGCCTAACGATCAAATGCCGATGGAGACCCGTGGCCGTAACCTGGGTTACAAAATTCAAGCGGAAATACCTTTCTCTGAGCGAGATACCTTCCGTATCGGTAACGAGTATCACAACAACCGTCTCAATGATTTTTGGCCTGCGGTGCATAGCAATCTTACAGGGCCAACCCCGCCCGGCGCTTATTGGATGATGGCGCCGGAAACTTACATCAACATCAATAACGGTGAGCGGGAACGTATAGGTACTTTTGCCGAGTGGGAAGCTCAGTGGAATACACAATGGAAAAGCATGCTGGGCTTGCGTTACGACCATACCTCTACCGACACCGGCAAGGTTCAGCCTTACAATCCCAACCTCTTAGGCACTAGCATAGCGGCGCCTGATGCAGCCGGCGCTCGAACCGATTTGAATGCAGCCAATGCATTTAATGCACGCGATCACAAGCGCAATAACGATACCTTCGATGTCACGGCATTAGTACAGTACACACCCAACGACATGAGCCAATATGAATTGGGCTATGCGCGCAAAAACCGCGCACCCAACCTGTACGAACGCTACACTTGGGGAGCGCGCAATATGGACATGGCGATGATCGGCTGGCATGGCGACGGCAACGGCTATATCGGCAACATGGATTTGACCGAAGAAACCGCGCATACCGTCAGCTTTACCGCGGCGTTTCACGAACCGAAAAGCAATCTTTGGGAATTTAGCGCCACGCCCTATTTCACCTATGTGAATAATTTCATTGATGCGGACCGTTGCCGGAGTACATCGACAGCAGCTGCCAGTGGTTGTAAAGCAACCCCTCAGACCGCAACCAACAGCTTTGTCTATTTGCAATACGCCAATCACGATGCCCGGCTGTGGGGCGCCGATGTCTCGGGGCGCGCCCAACTCTACAAGGACAAAAAGCTGGGAGAATTCGCCACGCATACCACGATGAGTTACGTGAGGGGAGAACGCATGGATGGCGGCAATCTCTACCACATGATGCCGTTCAACATGAAACTCAGCCTGGATCATCGCTTGAGCAACTGGCAAAGCGCGTTGGAAATGCAGTTCGTCGATAGCAAAAGCGATGTTCAGGCAATCCGCAACGAGACCCAAACGCCATCCTACGTTCTACTGAATGCCAGAACCGGCTACGAATGGGGCAAAGTGCGTTTGGATGTCGGTTTGGATAACGTACTGGACAAACAGTATTACCAGCCGCTGGCCGGGGCTTATCTAGGCGACCGTTACGGCATGAACCCAACGGCGGCGGCAAATGTCACCGTGCCTTGGGGTAGAAACATAGCCGGCATGGGACGCTCAGCCTTTGTCGGTATTACTATCAAATATTGATAGTTGTTTAATCGCGGATGCAGCACACTTGCTGTGTTGCATCCCTTCTTCACCCGCAAATAACGTCATCTGTTTTCGCTGGTTCCCAAGCTCCTGAAGCTGTAAAAAATATTCGCTGTAGAGCGTGCCGTGCGCGCCATAGCAACCTTATGGCGCCCTGCTCGCTGCCACCTTTTTGCGGACAATGCATAACATCCGTTATTAACCCGATTTTATTGTTTAACCCCTTTCCGATCACCAGCAGTTGCAGGTAATAATGCGCTGGTAAGCATTAATAGAGCCGCTCTACACCTTAAAACCGCCCACCATCGCCGCCATGTTTTGCGCCTGCTCTTCCAGCGATTCGGCTGCCGCCGCGGCTTGTTCCACCAGCGCGGCGTTTTGTTGGGTTACATCATCCATTTGCGCGATGGCTTGATTGACCTGCTCAATGCCGGAGCTTTGCTCAGCCGAGGCCGCGGTAATTTCAGCCATCATATCGGTAACGCCGCGAATGGAATTGACGATTTCTTCCATGGTTTGCCCGGCCTGGGTCACCAATTTACTGCCCGCTGAGACTTTGCCCACCGAGTCGGTAATCAAGTCCTTGATTTCCCCAGCAGCCGTCGCGGCGCGCTGAGCCAGATTGCGCACTTCCACCGCGACCACGGCAAAGCCGCGGCCTTGCTCGCCGGCGCGGGCCGCTTCGACGGCGGCATTCAAAGCCAGAATGTTAGTCTGGAACGCAATGTCGTCGATGACCGAAATAATGTCGCCGATTTTATGCGAAGACTCATTGATGTCATTCATCGTCGTAACCACTTGATCGACCACGTCAACGCCTTTGCCGGCGATATTGGACGCATCAACGGCAAGTTGCTTGGCCTGTTGGGCGTTGGCGGCATTATGATGCACGGCGGACGTCAGCTGTTCCATGCTGGCGGCTGTTTGTTGCAGGCTGGCGGCTTGCTGTTCGGTGCGGTAGGACAGGTTGTTATTGCCGGCAGCGATCTCTTTGGTCCCGGTGTTAATACCGTCGGCAGTATCTCTGATTTGCCCGATAATCTCTTTAAGTTTTTCTACCGTGGTATTGGAATCATCCTTGAGTTGTCCGAAAGTACCGGCATAATCATTGGTAATGGTTTCGGTCAGATCGCCACGGGATAATGCATTTAATACCCGCACCACTTCATTGAGACCGGTTGCGCTGGTGTGTACAAGCTGGTTGATGTCTTCTCCCAGATGGCGTAGAAAGCCTTGCTTGCCCTTCAAATCGAAACGCATACTGAAATCGCCCCTGACCGCGGCTTCCACAATCGATGCCACCTCATTCTCCGCCAGGACCTCGTCGGTACGGTCATGCCACTCGGCCACCGTACCCAGTCGCTGGCCTTGCTCATTGATTACAGGATTGGCGGTCACCACCATCGACCGGCCGCCCAACATCATATTAGCCTTATAAGAGCCGGTTAATGCGTTGAGCATTTCTGCCTGATGCGAAGGATTACTGTGGAAGCCGTCCATGCAGGTTCCGACTAATTCGTTAATCGAGAACGTTAACAATTGCCGGCTGATTGCCGCTTCGGCCTTGCCAAGAATATTGATCACTTCCCGGTTCGCATAAATGATATTGCGGTCGTTGTCGGCGATCATCACGCCGGTGCTGACGTTGTCCAGCGCAATCTTGACGCGCAAGGTTTCCTCGGCCGCTTTCCGGTCCGCCGTGATGCGCTCCAGCAATTGTTGTTGCATGGTATCCATCGAACGCAATAAATCCCCTATCTCATCTCGTTGGTCGATGTCGATAGTGGAATCCAGGTCGCCATCGGCAATGGCTCCCGCAACTTGTTGCACGGTTTTCAGCGAACCTAAAATGCCGCGGCTGACCAATGCCGTCAATATGATCGCCATTGCGACGCTGAATGAGAAAATGCCGATCAAGCCGATGTTGTATCGGCCGGTCATCGCTTGCGCCTGCTGCTCATCTTCGGCGTTGCGCGCCGTTGTATAACGCAACAGCTCATCGATAACGATACGATGCGCATCGTAAGAGCGGCGCATATCCTGGAAACTGGCGAGTACGCCGTCGCGGTCTCCGGCCTGGACTGCCGGCAAAAAGTGCTGTTCGGCCTCGGCATAAAAAGCTTGTGCGGGGCGATAGGAACGTTCAAGCAATAAATCATGGAGTTCCCGATCCAGCGGCTGGGTTAACCAAAAATTATGGCGGGCATCGTATGCTGCTTTCAATTTCTTAAACCGCGATACCAAGGCTTGCGTCTTCATATCGTAAAAGTCTTCGGCAACCGTCAGTTGCAGCGCCACCATATAGGATTCGATGATATATACAGGCGGCGGCAGCGCGTCGGCGATAATATCCTTGCCCTGCGCAATCCGCTGATAAACCGGACCGTTAACGTTCAGCGTGGTCATGGCCTTGAACGTTGCAATGCCGAACAGCGAGAAGCCAATAACCAAAGTGCCTAAAATCAGCATAAAGCGCATTTTGATTGTTAAATTCTTGAACATGATACTGTTTCCTTTTAGATTTGATTTTTGCCGGTTAACAATGCAGCGGGTTCAACCGGTTCCCTGAATAAGGGCTAATCGTTATACACAACTTTGTCCCGGAGTCGTCATGCCGGCAGGGATGCCGGCATCCCTGCCGGAACGGCGTCGTCTCGCAGACACCTGTGTATAACGATGAGGAATTAGCGCCAATTAATTAGCCCTTATCCAATTTCGATAAAGTTTCAGCGCCGGGCAACGGACGACTAAACCAATACCCCTGAAATGCGTTGCAGCCGCAACCGGCCAAATAATCAACCTGCTCCGCGGTTTCGACGCCCTCGGCAATAATGTCCAGCTTGAGACTGCCGGCCATTGCGATAATCGCATTCACCAGCGCCGCATCGTTTTCGTTATCGGTAATATGCTGGACAAAAGAACGATCGATTTTTAACTGATCGATCGGCATACGCTGTAAATAAGCCAGTGAGGAATAGCCGGTGCCGAAATCATCGATTGCAAAACGAATACCGCGTTGTTTCAGCAAGCGCATTTTTTCGATGACCTCATTAATATCTTTAATGATCAGGTTTTCGGTAATTTCCAGCATGACCGCGGACGGATCGGTTCCCGTCAGCTCCAGTACCGTGATCACTGAATCGACAAAATTGAAGTGATTAAATTGCACCGGACTGATGTTGATCGCCAGATGCGGCACCTCGAAGCCCAGCGCCTGCCAAGCGGCAAGCTGCCTGCAAGCCAGGTATAAAAGACGTTCGCCCAGCTCGATAATAATGCCGGTTTCTTCGGCAACCGGCAGAAAATCAGACGGCGGAACCATGCCTTTTTCCGGATGTTGCCAGCGCGCCAAGGCTTCAAAACCCAGTAAGCGATGCGCCGAGTCATACTGCGGTTGATAAAACAGGACGATCTGGTCATTGTGCAAGGCAGAACGCAGCTCGGTTTCAATGCTCAGGCGTTTATTGGCCTGCTCCAGCATGTCGGGATGATAAAAACAGTAGGTGCTTTTGCCTTCGGTCTTCGCCGCATACATCGCAATATCGGCTTGGCGCAGCAGTTTTTCGGTGCTTTCATCGAATGCCGTGGAAAAAAGCGTGATGCCCAGGCTCGCGGATATTTGCAATTCCTGTCCATCGATAAGGTAAGCTTTAGTCAGTTCATCCAACACTTTTTGCGCCACACTGCCGGCTGTTCTTTCCGCATCGTCCCGGTAATTGCTTAAGCCCGACAGCAAAATCACAAACTCATCGCCGCCCAAGCGCGCCACGGTGTCTTCGGTGCGCAGATTGCCTTGCAAGCGTTTGGCGACTTCTTGCAGCAACAGATCGCCGCATAGGTGGCCCAGGCAATCATTGATTTTTTTAAAATCGTCCAGGTCCAGAAAAATAACCGCGCCGAATTGCCCGGAGCGCTTGGCCGCGAAAATCTCTTGCAGCAGGCGCTGTTCGAATAAGGCGCGATTAGCCAGACCGGATAAAGCATCGAGATGAGCCATTTGCCATAATTTGCGCTCGGTGTTCTTGATGATCGAAATATCGCTAAACGCGGAAATGTAATAAAGCACCTGCCGGTTATCGTCTTCAACGACATTAATCCGCTGCCAGATTGAAAATAAATGGCCGTTTTTATGTCGATTGATTAACTCGCCGCGCCAGTAGCCTTTTTGATTAAGCGATTCCCAAAGCTGGTCGTAAAACGAATCGCTGTGCATGCCCGAAGACAGCAACTGCGGCGTTTGCCCGATCGATTCCTCAAGCGAATAGCCGGTAATCGCGATAAAAGCCGGATTGACATGCAGGATCTTGCAATCGGCATCGGCAATCAGCATCGCATCCGATGAATGCTCGAAAAAGCACTGGTACAGCGTCGGTTCTATTTCAAACTGGCGGTAATAGGCATGGTTTAATTGAATATGACCGGTAACAAACGGACTATGCTGCTGAAAACTCAAACTCATCTCTTGTTCGAGGCTGGTATTGAAATAGCCGGCTTGTTTCGATAACGGCATGTCCTGTTTCTCCATCAAGTTTTGTTGCCGAGAACAGTTTAGTGCAGCGGATAACTAACAAAGAAACGATATTATTAGATGTTAATATCTTATAAACAGATATTAAACTTGTCTCTGGACCATCCGTTTCTTACAAACTGATGTTACGCATGTACATGATGAAAAAGCGTAGTCCACGAAAGACACGAAAAGCACGAAAAAAACGGGGGTATAGGAAAACACGGACACAACAAGCAAAAGGCTTCCGGTTTCGCTAGTTCCCAAGCTCCGGCTCTCGTCGTTATACACATCTCGACGTAGGCCGGAATAAGCCTGTCCGCGCGTTAAGCGCAGGACTGGCGTTTCCGGCGCTCCGATTGCCGGAAGCATCCGCCCTTGCTGACGCCGGGCGGACTTATTCCGGCCTACATCCGAGGCGGTCATTCCAGCGTCTATGCCGAAATAACGATCTTGAACAGACTTGTGTATAACAACGAGAGCCGGAGCTTGGGAACCAGAGCAATGAATGCCGGGCACCACACCGTCACCGGCAAACCTACGGCTGATGTTTTCGTGCTTTTCTTAGGCAATGTGTAACCTCAGTTGCAAGGATAAGCATTTAGCGCGTTAGCTAGACCATTGTTTTCCGGTTCTAAAAACGGCCAAATCATTATCTATTTTATAGATAGCCACTTCTAATAATATCGTTTTATTAAAAATAAAAACTTACTTAAGCTATGCCTAACCAACAAACGGCCGTAACCGATACTACGCCGTTGTTTGCTGTGGGTGTTCAGTGTCACTGTAGTTTTATGTACCTCCTCTCTGAGATAACAAGGATTGTTTTCCTTGGCGGGCTTCGGCCCGCCTTTTTTAAGCCGAAAAAGGTACAAGATTTTTTACCGTTCGCTCTCCCATTGCAAAACAAATTATTCAAAGCAGCCGACCGGCACACGTTTTACCAGACCTGAGGAACAAATTTATGCCATTACAAAATCTAGTCGAATATTTCAATGACCGTTTCGGGCAGGAGCACCGCTCAAGTTTTCGTCCCTTTCTTCTCGAAGAAGGCACCATCAGCGCGCTATTCGGTCAAATTAAAATCGGCAGCGTTTTTTCGCCGATACGGCAAGCGCTAAAACCCGCCGAAATCGTCGGCCATGCCGCAAAGCTTAAAGTGTCGACCCATGACGTCCAGTACCTGTACTCGGACGAAATTGAAAACCTGCTGGGCAACCATGCCCACCGGGACGGCGATTTTGAATCCATCATCAATTTCGACCGCCTATGCCGTACTGTTCATATGCTCAATTACCTGCCGATCACTCATTTACAGGGCGTACTGTTCCTGGAAGTCGATCCGCGGCATATATTGGGCGTCAAAAAGGACCATGGCGCTTATTTTGAAGAAGTAATCGGACAGTGCGGCCTGGAAACCAAAAATGTGGTCATTCTTATGGCGGTAAATAGCCACTATGCCCGGCATTACCAGGAACTGGTCACAGGCCTGGATAATTACCGGCATCGGGGTTATCAAATCGCGCTTAAGTTCGATTACGTTGCGCAGGAAAGTCAATCGTTCGACCTGATCACCAAACTGTCGCCGAATTTCGTCAGTTTATCGGCGCGGCATCTCAACCAGGTGCGCGACAACGCTATGTTCGAAAAATTGCGCGATTTAAAAGCATTGATCGCCTCGGCGGGCGGACAAAGCATCTTGCTGCAAGTCGATCAAAAAAAATCCGAGACGCTGGCCCGTAATGCCGGTTTCGACCTGGTGCAGGGCAGTTATTACGAGCGCCCTTCGGCACCGGTACTTTTAGCGGAAGCGTCCGACTTCAAAGTTAGCGCTAATGGTTAAACTTCGTACAATGGGATGGAACGCAGATAACGCTGATGATTATGATTTAATAAGATTTTTCTGAATGCTCTGCGTTCTGCTATCGACTGCCGAGTAGCAACAATGATGTTTAGGAACCATGAAGAACATGAAAGGCATGAAGGTAATGGCTTAAACTACTTTATGCATATTCCTTATAATGGCGACACGCCATCATGCGTAACATTATGAGGAAACACCATGTGCGAATTACTGGGTATGAGCGCCAATGTCCCGACCGATATTTGTTTCAGTTTTACCGGCCTGATGCAGCGCGGCGGACGCACCGGGCCGCATCGGGACGGCTGGGGCATCACCTTTTACGAAGACAAGGGTTGCCGCACTTTTAAAGACCCCGCTCCTTGCTATGACTCGCCGATTGCCAAGCTGGTGCAAGCCTACCCGATTAAAAGCCGCGCCGTTATCGGCCATATCCGGCAAGCCAATCGCGGTCATGTTGCGTTGGAAAACACCCATCCTTTTACCCGCGAACAATGGGGCAGTTTTTGGACTTTCGCCCATAACGGCCAATTAACCGATTACCAAGCCTTGCAGCAACCCGGCAAACACCTGCCCGTCGGCGATACCGACAGCGAAACGGTATTTTGCTGGCTGCTTAACGAACTGGACCGGAAATATCCCGGCAAACCCGCCGACATGCAAGCCATGTTTCATTACCTGGGCGAGCTATGTTTGCAATTGCAGCGTTTCGGCATCGTTAACATCCTGCTGTCCGATGGCGATTATTTATTCTGCTTTTGCAGCAATACCTTGCATTGGATCACCCGGCGCGCGCCATTCGGACAAGCCCGGCTGATTGATGAAGATGTGACTATCGATTTTCACCAGGAAACCACGCCCAACGATGTCGTCACCGTGGTCGCCACATTGCCGCTAACCAGCAACGAACAATGGCATCAAATGGAGGCCGGTTCTTACCTGGTGTTTCATGACGGCGAATGCGTAATCAATATTGCATAGCAACAGAGCATGGCGGCTGCGCCGCTACTCAAGCCTTTCAACATCAAATACCGTACCGCGAACCGCGGTGACTTTTACTTTTGTGCTAATGCCGCAATCTTCGCCGTGGACTTTCCAGATCGAATCATCGACTTTGATTTTGCCTTCGCCGTTTTCTATCGGCTTGTACAGGCTAAAGACTCGGCCGATGTATTGCTGGCCGCGTTTGTTTAATAAAGGATGGTCGGTCGCTATCGGATGTTTTTTGCCGTACAGCTTCCATAAAGTGATGAAAGCAACAGACAGTACCGAGAAAATCGATACCTGCAATTTTATGTCCATCGCAGGTATCAGCAACAGCAAGCAGCCGGTTACGAAGCCCGACGCCGCCATCCACAGGAAGAAAAAACCGGGAGCCAGCAGTTCAATCACTAACAGGATGAGGGCTAATACCCACCAGTTCCAGAAAACAATTTCCAGTTCAGCCATATCAGCCTTTCTTCGTCATGGCTTCTTTCGCCAATTCGCTGATGCCGCCGAGGGCGCCAATTACGCTTGATGAATCCAGCGGCATAAAAACCAGTTTGCTGTTGTTGGCTACGCCAATATCTTTCAACGCTTCAATGTATTTTTGCGCGACGAAATAGTTGATGGCCTGGACGTCGCCTTTGCCGATCGCTTCCGACACCATTAATGTCGCTCTGGCTTCGGCTTGCGCCAAGCGTTCGCGGGCATCGGCATCGCGGTAAGAGGCTTCTTTGCGGCCTTCCGCTTCCAGAATGGCTGCCTGTTGCGCGCCTTCCGCGCGTAAAATTTCGGATTGCCTTAAACCTTCGGCCTCAAGAATCGATGCGCGTTTCAAGCGCTCGGCTTTCATTTGCCGGCCCATGGCTTCGACCAAATCTTTGGGCGGGGCGATGTCTTTGATTTCGATACGGGTGACTTTGATGCCCCATGGCGTGGTGGCATCGTCGACAACGGAAAGCAGCCGTGCATTAATGTCATCGCGGCGCGACAACAATTCGTCCAGGTCCATCGAACCCATCACGGTACGGATATTGGTCATCACCAGATTCAGGATGGCCCAGCCCAGTTGGCTGACTTCATAAGCGGCTTTAGCGGCATCCATGACCTGGTAGAAAATAACGCCGTCGACGGTAACCATCGCGTTATCTTTGGTGATAACTTCCTGTGACGGTACATCCATGACCTGTTCCATCATCACCATCTTTTTGCCGATGCGGTCGATAATCGGCACGATAATATTCAGGCCGGGTGTCAGTGTATTGGTATATTTGCCGAAGCGCTCGACGGTGTATTCCATGCCTTGCGGCACCGACTTGACGCTCATAAATACGATCAAGACAGCGAAAATCAATAATGCTAAAACAAAACCACCCATAGAGCCCCCTGATTTTTGTAATATGAAAAACTCAATAGATGAGAGTTTTTTGATGCGGGATGTGTCAACTGTCGGCGGACTGAAACAATCGATGCCAACAATTCAGACCTTGGTAAAGTAAAACCGTTAAAATAACGCACGGCATGTTGCAAACAGCCGCTCGACTAATAATAATATAAATCTATCTAAATGTAAGTTAACGAGTAATTATAATGCTGATAAACATCGCTTTTCATACAGGGATCTGGACCCTGGTTTTTTTTATAGTTGGGATGATTAAGCCGAAATGGCCGTTATTCTTTTTGAAAAAACCGGACAGATTTTTAGTCCTGATTATATCGACCGTGTTGTTTATGGTTTCCGCGACGCTTTTCGGCGAAGGCAATCGGCGAAAAGTTGAGGAAGACAAGACTGCTAAAGAAGCTGTATCCAAGATCCTGACGCCGTCTTCCGCTCCGGTTCCAGTGCCGGTCCCCGATGTGCCTGCGGCCAAACCGAATTCTCCGAAAAACTAAGCCAAGATACCAAGCCTGATAACTTTATTCAAAGCGCTTGCCGCACAAGCGCTGGGCTTAACGCTTACGATTACTCTGGCTTGGCTGTCGCCTGCGCTGTTTCATGGCGCAGGGCGTTTGGCGCTGGTACAAGGCATTGCGGCAGCTTTGTGCTCCGGCGTTTTGCGCCAGCCGTACTGGTGGTTTCCCATCCATTTACTGTTTTTGCCTGCCGCACTGGCAATGCTCACCTTGCAGCTGCCTTCCTGGTTGTACTTGCTGACCGTGCTGCTGCTGGCGCTGGTGTTTTGGGGTACGGTCAAGGGCGATGTGCCGCTGTTCTTGTCTTCCGATGATGTGGCCGATGCGGTGGCGGTAATTGTCGAGCGGGAAAATGCCGGTATGTTTGCCGATTTGGGGGCGGGTGTTGGTTCGGTTGCTGTGCCGTTGGCGCAGGGACGGACCATGATAGTCGATGCATGGGAACGTGCGCCGCTGCCGTGGCTGATTACCGCTTGGCGTTGTCGCGAACTGCCGAATGCGAGTGCAAAGCGCGCCAGCTTATGGGCTTGCGATCTCGCTTGTTATGACGTGGTGTTTGCTTTTCTTTCCCCGGCAGTCATGACGGAACTGGGCGAGAAAGTCAGGCGTGAAATGCGCCCCGGCAGCTTGTTTATTTCTTCATCTTTCCCGATACCGGATTGGCAGCCTGAATCGATTTTACAGATTGAAGACCGGCGCAGGACTCAGCTTTTTTGCTACCGGTTATGTAGGCTGGAATAAGGCCATCCAAGCGCGTAGCGCGAGGTGGCGTTTCCGGCGAGCTTGGATGGTGTTTGCCGGAAACGCCTGTTTTCGCTTTCGCTCAAACAGGCTTATTCCGGCCTACATGCTAAGCAGTTATGTTTTCAGGTATTTCCACCAAAACCAGCTACGCACATGCAAATAATTGCGTATCGGCGTTTTGACCAGCAGCAGCAATAACCCTATCGAATACAAACACCAAACCGCCGCCCATTCGTTGGGATTGCTGGTGGTCATCCAAGCCAGCAGCGGTCCGGTGACAATGTGGTAAGCAGTCATTTTCCACGAGCCGTAGAAAATAGGCATGATAAACGCCGCGATAACATACATGTTGAACAGCACCAGATTGGCCGTCGCCGGTATTTCCCAGGCGATATGCCAGTCGCCGGAAGTCGAGCAGATCCGCCGGCCGCAAAACGGCACGTTGAACGATTCGGCATACAGGATAAACCGGGTTTTAACCTCGTAACAGAACGGCGCCCACTCGAACGGATACAAGCGTATCAGCAAGCAGACCGTCGTCACCAGACAGATGAAATAGACCGATGCGGAAATCTTGTCCCTGACTTTTTCGGGAATAAAATACATCGATACCGCATTAACGAAAAACGGCTGAAACGCGATATGGATATAGCCTAACAAGGTCGCCACCTGATTGCCGGGATTGCTGCAATCGTCAATTACCGTATAGGTATAAGCCTGCAAGGCTTCCATTAACGAAAAGAAGCCCAGGGCATAACACAGCGGGGCAGGTTCTTTTTTATAGTAAAAATAAGCGGTGCTCGATAATCCGATAGTCGCTAATACAGTTGACGCTTCCCCGCTCCAGCACATAGTTTTTCCATTTTTTGTTAAATCCGAATGCTCTATCCGGACTGTCTGATTTATTGGCTATCCCGGCTAGGGACAGGTTTGGCTGCTCGGTTCGTTAACCTCAAACGCCCGCAATAAATCCCACCGCCTCTATACCTGCAATAGCGCAACGCTCGTCCTGATCGGAAATATCGCCGCTGATGCCCACCGCGCCGATCACAGCGTTTTTGGTATCGCGGATCAGAACGCCGCCCGGAACCGGCATTATTTTTCCATTCGCCATATTCAGCAAGGCGTTCATAAAATCGGGCCTGTCTTCGGCCACGTTTGCCAAGCTGCGCGATGATATGCCCATGCTGACCGCGCCCCAGGCTTTTGCGGTGGCGATTTGCTCTCTGATCATGGTTGCACCGTCTTCCCGTTGCATGGCTTTTAAATGTCCGGCCGCATCCAAAACCACTACGGTGATCGGCGCCATGTTTAACTTACGGGCTTTGTTGGTTGCGGCATTGATAATGATGTTGGCTTTTTCAAGTGTTAATGTTTTCATCTAAAGTTCTCTTCTTGTTGAAGGTATTGTTATTTTAATAGCGGCAGCAGATGCGGCCATACTTTATCCGTGATGAACGGCTGCCCTTTAGCATTGGGATGCAGGCCGTCCGGCTGCATCATATCTTTGGTTAGTGCAACATTTTCCATGATAAAAGGCACGTAAGAAATGCCCAGTTCCGTAGCTAACTGCGGATAAATAGTGTAGAAAAGATCGGTATAGCGTTTGCCGTAATTGGGCGGGATTTTCATGCTCAGCAATAATACTTTTGCACCAGCCTGTTGCCCACGATGGGCAAGTTCGGCAAGATTGCTTTTTATCAATGCCGGCGGCAAGCCGCGCAAGCCGTCATTAGCACCCAGTTCAAGGATCACGACATCCGGTTTATGCAAGGTCAAAGCCCGGTCTATCCGCGCCAAACCGCCGGCCGTGGTATCGCCGCTGATGCTTTCATTGTGGATAATATAATTAATGCCTTTCTCGTTCAGTTTTTGCTGTAATAATTGAACCCAGCCTTGAGAGACTTCAATTCCGTAACCGGCACTGATACTATCGCCCAATACCACAATGGATTTGGCCGCAGCGGTCGCCGACATCAACGAAACTATTAAGACAAATAAAAACCTGGTCATTATGCAAACTCAATCAGTAAACAATAATCGCCGCACCCATGCCAACCATGGCGTTATAGTAGCGGAAAACCTGGGTAAATCGGTAACCACGAGCGATGGAATATTGCATATCTTGTCATCCATAGATTTGATAATCAAATCCGGTGAGAGTATTGCTATCGTCGGCGAGTCCGGTTCAGGCAAATCCACCTTGATTAGCCTGTTGGCGGGACTGGATATGCCGACTTCCGGGGTTATCTGTTTGGACGGAAGATCATTAACGGCAATGGATGAAGACGGCAGGGCGGCGCTACGCAATGAGCTGATAGGCTTTGTCTTCCAATCTTTTCAATTACTGCCGGGATTGACCGCGCTGGAAAACGTGATGCTGCCTTTGGAACTGAGCGGCGATAAAAACGCCAAAGCCGCAGCTACCGCGTTATTGGATAGGGTCGGCCTGGCGCACCGTTTATCGCATACGCCGCAGAAGCTTTCCGGCGGCGAGCAGCAGCGTGTGGCTTTGGCCAGAGCCTTTGTGACCAAGCCTTCGATTTTGTTTGCCGATGAACCGACCGGCAACCTGGACAGCAAAACCGGCGCGCATATTATCGATTTGCTGTTCGAGCTTAATCTGGAGAATAAGACGACGTTAATTCTGGTGACGCATGATCAAGTTTTGGCGGCTCGTTGCCAGCGGACTATTAAACTGGATGCCGGGCGTATAGTAGAGAGCTGATGTTGCTCACGCCCAATGAAAAAGCATAGTCCACGAAAAACACGAAAGGCACGAAAAGTATCTATAGCACAACCTGTTCGATTGTTACTTTCGGATAGCAACTGAAGCCGACTAGCAAACCCGGTTTCATTATTGATTTTTTCGTGCCTTTCGTGCTTTTCGTGGACATTAAATATAACTACCTCGATATTAATTTTGTGGATACGCTTATGACACGTTTTAATTTGGCATTACGACTGTTATGGCGCGATAGCCGTTCCGGCGAGTTAACTATTCTGATACTGGCTTTGATCATTGCGGTCACCAGTTCAACGGCCATATCGCTGTTTGCAGACCGCCTGCAACGAACCATGACTACGCAGGCGGCGGAATTTCTGGCCGCCGATTTGGTCATCGAGAGTCCGGCCCAGATTCCTGCCGAATGGCTGGCCCAGGCAACGCAACTTAATCTGGCTCAAGCGCAAACTGTTGAGTTTTCCAGCGTATTGATTGAGCATGACGAGCTGTTACTGGCGGGCATTAAAGCCGTCAGTGCCGCTTATCCGTTGCGCGGTTTTTTAAAAAATACCACTTCGGATTATTCGGCTGAAACCGTCGAACACACGGGCCCAAAACCCGGAACCGCCTGGGTTGAAAAGCGCATCCTATCGGCGCTTAAGCTTAACTTAGGCGATACGCTACATGTCGGGGAGAAAGAGCTGATCGTCAGCAATATCATTACTTACGAACCCGACAAACGCGGTGATTTTTACAGTTTTTCTCCGCGCGTGATGATTAATGCGGACGATTTACCGGCTACCGGCATTTTGCAGCCGGGCAGTCGAGTGCATTATTTCTTTCAATTCAGCGGCGACAGCAAAGCTTTAACTGAATTCAATCATTGGCTCAAACCGCAGTTGAACCCGTCCCAGCGCATCATGGATATACATGAAGACCGCCCTGAGCTGGGCTCGGCGTTGGAACGCGCGGAACGCTATCTGGGCTTGTCCAGCATTATCGTCATTTTGATTTCCGGTGTCGCGATTGCGATGGCGACACGGCGATATACTGAAAGGCACTTTAACGCTACCGCGATATTGCGTTGCCTGGGTTGTAAACAGAACGAAATACTCTGGCTTTACGGCAGCCAATTTGTCGTTTTAGGCTTATTGGCGAGCGCGATAGGTTGTCTGCTGGGCTGGTTTGCGCAGCAAGCGCTATTTCATTTACTAAGATCGTTATTGCCTCAGCAAGTCGCCAATCCCGGATTACTGGCGATTTTTTTCGGTTTTATCATCGGTATGGCTGTTTTGTTAGGTTTTGCCTTACCGCCATTATTGCGTCTTAAGAAAGTTTCGCCGTTACGAGTGTTGCGCCGCGAACTGGAGCCTTTGCCCAGCAGTGCATGGCTGATTTACGGTTTGGCAATCGGCATTATCGGCGTTTTGATCTGGCGCTATACCGATGATCTTAAAATGACGCTGACCATTATCGGCGTCGGTTTGGTCACCTTGTTACTGCTCGGCTTGCTGGTTTACGGTTTGCTGCGCTTTAGCCGGAGATTGTTGCCGCGTCTTGGCCTGACTTGGCGTTTCGGCTTGCAGGGTTTGTTAAAAAACACCCGGGGCAGCGTCGGTCAAATACTGGCTTTCAGCATTACGCTGGTGGCTATGGTGCTCAGTTTTACCGTGCGTACCGATTTAATCAATGACTGGCAAAAACAGTTGCCCAAGAATGCGCCCAACAACTTCGCGTTGAATATTTTTCCCGATCAGCAACAAAGCTTTCAACAAGATCTGCAACAGCAAAAAATTAACGGTAGCCAATTTTATCCGGTGGTCAGAGGCCGCCTGGTCGCCATCAATAACACGCCGGTGCAACAAATCGTCAGCAAGGACTCGCAGGGCGAAAGAGCCACGCAGCGGGAGTTAAGCCTTACCTGGAGCAAAGAGTTGCCGCCGGATAATAAAATCACCGCCGGAAGCTGGTGGCAAGACGGACAAAGCGGGCAGGTTTCCGTCGAGCAAAAATTGGCCGACAGCCTGAAAATAAAGCTGGGCGACCTGTTGACCTTTACCGTCGGCAGCGAACAATTTACGGCCACAGTTGCCGGCATCCGCGAGCTTCAGTGGGATACCATGAAACCGAATTTTTATATGATCTTTTCGCCCGGTACGCTGGATGCTTACCCCAGTACTTTTCTCACCAGCTTTTATTTGCCCGAGAGCCAAAAAGATTTTTTAAACGCGTTGGTAAAAAAATATCCCAGCACTACTATCTTGGAAGTCGATTCAATCTTGCGGCAATTTCAAACCATATTGAGCCAATTGACTGAAGCGATTAACTACCTGCTGTACTTTGCATTGATGGCCGGGTTTACGGTATTGTTTGCCGCCGTTTATTCAACCTTGGACAGCCGTATCCATGAAGGCGCGTTGATGAGAACCTTGGGTGCCAGACGCTCATTTTTAAGGAAAACCCACATTATCGAGTTTAGCCTGCTTGGGCTGATTTCCGGCCTGTTAGCGGTCGTTATCTCGGAGGCCATGCTCTACGCGTTGTATACCTACGTCATGCATATAGAGTACAGTGCCAGTTTTTATTTATGGGGAATCGTGCCGTTAACCGGTGCTCTATCGGTAAGTTTGGCCGGATGCTGGGGGGTAAGGAACGTGGTTAACAAATCCCCGCTTCAAGTCTTAAGGGAACTCTAATTTTTATAAGCAATACTACTTATTGCTTGAAGAAATCGGCCTCTCTATCCTGAGGGCATCTGGTAATGCCAACTGGCTATAATGCTATGACATTCATATTTTATTCATAAAAAACGAAGTATTCTGTAAAAAACAACTTTACCAAAGGCAATCAATATGAAAAAACTAACAACCGGCATCGTTTTAATCGGCAGCGTATTGGTCTCAGGCTGTTACAGCCAAGGCGGATGGACGCCAACCGTCGATACCTACAACGATCCTAATGCTTATCGAGTCAATCAGGATATGGCCGAGTGCAAAGATCTTGCCAGCCATGCATCCGGCGGTACGGCAAAAGAAACCGCTATCGGTGCGGGGGTAGGCGGCTTAATCGGCGCAGCGGGCGGTGCCGCATTAGGTGCAATCGCGGGAAGTCCCGGAACAGGCGCTGCCATCGGCGCAGCAGCCGGTGGTATTGGCGGCGGCGCTAAGCAAGGTTTTGAGGGCGAAGCTACATACAAAAGAGCTTATTCAAACTGTATGAGAAACCGCGGACACCGTGTTGTAAACTGATCGGGTTGACGGTACGGTTGCACAAGGATGTGCTTGGTTAAGATATAAAAAAGGGCGATCAGTTGATCGCCCTTTTTATTTTACGCTTTGTTGAATGGCTGTGTAATTTGCAATAAAGTTAAAAGCTGCTTGGATTCTTGATTGGATATAGGAATCTTATCGGTGGGAAATCTCAAAAAGACATCCATTAACCAAGGGTATGCAAGCCATACCCTGCATGGCTACAACTCCTGAGGACTACTCAACTCCTGTCTCGCAACGTTCGAAAAACGGTTATTCCGTTTTTGTAAAAAATGTCGCTCCAGTTTTTGAAAATAAGCATAAACGCCATAAAGAAAGCTTCCGGCGATTGGCAACGCAAAATACCAATGTTCTTTAGCATAGGCCAATACGTTTAGTATTTCTTCTCCATACAAATAAGCGGGAGTGACAGTAATTGCGGCCCATGCCCATGCGCTGATAAGGTTAATCAAGGCAAACTTTTTTGCCGAGTATTTGGTAATACCGATCGACATGGGAATGACAGTACGTAAACCATACATATAGCGCTGCATAAAAATAATGGGCCAGCCGTATTTTTTTAACAGCAAATGCGCAATCGCAAACTTGCGCCGCTGCTTATGCAGTTTGCGCTGAATCAAACCTTTGTTAAAACGGCCAATATAGAAATAGATTTGATCTCCTGTGAAGCCGCCCAAGCCAGCGACAAAAACGGTCATGAAGTATTGCATGTCGCCGGTATGGGACATGATGCCGCCCATGATCAGGCCCATTTCTCCTTCTATGATGCTCCACAGAAACAAAATAACGTAACCGTAATCCTTCAGCCAGCCGATAAATAATTCTTCCATACGATCCTTAATTTCGTTGAGGTACTGCGTTGATTGTAATTATGTTTACAGCCCAAATTGGAAACTTAGTCTTCAATAATCGATAAAATATTGGATATGAAGAGGGTAAAAAATTTATGTAAACCGCCGTTAAATAAAATCAGGCATTTTGTCCTGACATGTAATCATAAACTGATTAATGGTCGGTTTCCAATTACATAAAGGTTAAGCCATTTTTTTATAGCCGGGATACATTGCTTTCATTACGGAGTTGGATGTTGGGGAATGTTTTTTCTGATGTTGGCTACCGACCTAATCATGGTCTTCATGAATCATAGCGAAGACACTGCGTCGCAGTTATTTTTAGCGAGCGGGTAGCAGTCCGTATGGAGCGTAGCTGAAGAATATTAGTTGGACTGCTTTTTAAACCGCAATAAAAAATCCGTTAAATAAGCCTCACTATCCCGGCTATAAACATTATGAATCTCATAGATAGTCAGCAACCTTGCCGTAAACACTTCCGCTGTACGGCTGAAAGTCAGCGCGGATACCTTGGCTTCGTTATGCGCATAGCCGCGAAAATCGGTTTGATTGATCAAATAAAGCCCGACCGCTAAGGCTTGGGCGGAAAACTTTGCTACCGCATGAGCGGGAAGCAATAAGTAAAATAAACCCTGTGGAGACAACAGTTGTTCGGCAATGCTGACCAAATCGGCAAAGGGCAGCTGATCTGTGTGTCGGGCGGTATTTCTGAGAGAATCAGCGGTCTTGCTGTGATTTTCAAAAAACGGCGGATTGCTGATGATAAGATCGTATTGCCGGTCGGCTGTTAAGGCAAAGCTATGAATATCCTGATGCACGGCCTCAAGATACTCCCCCCATGGGCTGTTGTTGAAGTTAATATCGGCTTCTTTAAAAGCTTCTTGGGTCAATTCTACTGCGGTCACTGTTGCCGCTCCCAGTTGAACTGTCATTAGAGCAAGCACGCCGGTTCCAGTACCGATGTCCAGCACGCGATCGCCTTGATTGACAGGAGCCATAGCACCGAATAGAACGGCATCGGTGCATATTTTCATGCCGGAGTTTTTTTGCAGTACGGAAAACTGCTGGAAGTGGAAGGCTGACATTAAACAGTTGTATTAGCTTATTCGGGTGTTAGGCGTTCGATGTTTTTGAACTGTGAATGTTTTGCAATCCACCATTGCACCTTTGTCTTAATATTAATGCCGCATGTGATTTGCGAATCTTGTGGCAATGGAATGCGCTTTATTAGTTAATTTGTAACTACTCAGCGAACATAGTGACTACGATTAATAGAACACGGATGACGCGGATTGGACGGATTTACGCGGATTTTTATCCGTGTTTATCCACCTAATCCGCGTCATCCGTGTTCCATTATCTTTCATGCTGAGTAGTTACGTTAATTTAAGTAATCGCGCTAAGGTATTAAAAGCTTTATAATTGTTATACGGCTGTATATTACCACTAAAATTAATTGGAGCTTTAACGGTGAAACAGTTAGTAACCCTTACATAATAAGAAGAATAAAATAGCATGTTGCAGAATTACCTCGCGGCTAATGCCATTGCGCATTGTTGGCGGAATCTCCCTCCTTTTCCACCCAACTTCAGTTGGATTCCTAACAAAACCGATAAAATCCAGTCGAACCTGAACTTATATTTTTTTACTTTGCTGTTGCTGGCGCCGGCGGTTGCTTTGTCTAGTACCGACGACGAAATTCAGGTTTATAACAACGCTATTAATGCGCCGGGACAATTCGGCCTGGAAATTCACAGCAATTTTGTCGTTGATGGAACGCGCATTCCGGCTTACGAAGGTGATGCGCCGTCTTACGGCTCGTTTCGCGAAACTTCGGAATTCTCTTACGGTCTTGGCAATAATTGGGAATTAGGCGCTTATCTGCCGCTACTGTCTCAAGGCGGAATAACGCGCCTGGAAGGCGGAAAGATACGTATTAAATATTTATTGCAAGAAGATAGCGGCTTTTACTACGGTTTCAACTCGGAAGTGGGGCATACCACGAAGCGGAGTAACGAACAACCCTGGAATCAGGAGTTGCGGCCTATTATCGGTTATGACGGCGAAGATTGGCGCGTGGCCTTCAATCCCGTGTTTAGTTGGAGTTTGGTTGGTCACGATGCTTTTCTCCCGTCTTTCAGCCCGATGCTTAAAGTCGGTCGCGTTGTCACGGATAATGTGGTTCTGGGCGTGGAGCACTTTGTCGATTTAGGCATGGTTAACAAAGTGGAGTCTCTCCAGCATCAGGGCCACAACACCTATTTTGTGCTGGATACGACAGTAGCCAACGTTAACGTCAATGTCGGCGCCGGTTACGGCTGGACCCAGGACTCCGATGGCTGGACCGTCAAAATGATACTGGGTTTGCCGTTTAATCAGGTGGCGGATAGTCTCTTCCGGTAAGGATATAGCAAGTCCTGCATCCGAAATATGCTTAAAGCGGCCTATGCCCGACTTTGTAGTTATTGGCTAAAATTCTTCCCATTCATCATTAGCGACAGCTAGCAACTGAGGTTTTGTTGCGACAGGGTTGGTTGACAACCCGACATCCTTTTTCAAGCGCATGATGGCAACGCCGACTGCGCTTGATGCAGCGATGAAAGCAGAGTCAGTATTGAGCATGGTATGTGCTTCTTGATGCTTATTGTCATTGATAGCTTGTGCAACTTTGCTTGCTTCGATATGAAATACGGCATGTTGAGACAGGCATTCCGAAAAACTTTCCAAGTGGCTAAGATGAAGCTTACCGTTACCATATAGCCATTTACCGAAATCGCAGCAATTATCTTTCGAGATAGTAGCGACATCCAGTTTCTCGTTATGGGATATGGCGGTACGGAATTTCACTTTCCATTCGGCATGCTTATGTAATGCTACATCAAGATCCATAGTGATCTCTTTAGCGTTATGGAGGTTTTTATTTTCAGGAACGGAAACTGTGCGCTTACCTTTATAGGTTTCTATTTTTACCGGTATTGCTTTTTGTTCTATACGGTTAATGGCAGGATTGAACGAGTTATCGCCCGTTTTAAAAATCGCTACCGTAGTCGAAAGATTTTGGGCCTGTTCTTCCATTGATTCCGCGGCAGCGGCAGCTTGTTCGACCAACGCGGCATTTTGCTGGGTCACATCGTCCATTTGCGCGATCGCTAAATTAACTTGTGAGATGCCGGAACTTTGCTCGACGGAAGCAGCGGAAATCTCTGACATAATAGCCGTGACGTGTTGGATAGAACTGACAATTTCTTTCATAGTGTGCCCAGCCTGAGTAACCAGCTTGCTGCCGTCTTCGACTTTTTCTACCGAATCGGCAATCAGGCCTTTAATTTCTCCTGCCGCGCTAGCCGCACGCTGGGCAAGATTACGCACTTCACTGGCGACAACAGCAAACCCTCGTCCTTGTTCGCCGGCACGTGCGGCTTCTACCGCTGCGTTTAAAGCCAAAATGTTGGTCTGGAAAGCAATGCCGTCTATTACCGATATAATGTCGACGATTTTATGTGACGATGCATTGATCGAGTCCATTGTTATAACGACCTCGCCAACTACTGCCACACCTTTATCCGCTATTTCGGCGGCGCTCTTCGCTAGCTGGTTAGCTTGTTTAGCGTTCTCGCTATTGGCTTGCACGGTAGAAGTAAGCTCCTCCATGCTGGCAGCAGTTTGTTCAAGGCTGGCCGCCTGCTCTTCAGTGCGATGCGACAAGTCATTATTGCCCGATGCGATTTCTTTAGCTGCGGTATTGATATTTTCCGTGGCTTCCTTAATCTCGCTAACCAGACTTTTTAGATGTTCTCCTGTTATGTTCATGCCGGAAATCACTGCCCCGAAAGTGCCGGGGTAGTCCTTGTCGATAACTTGCGTCATATCGCCTTGAGCCATCGCGTTGGTAACACTCAATATATCCTTAAAGCCAACGTCACAAGTTTCTATCAGTGTATTAAAGTCGGTCAGGATGTCCTTGAACATGAACTCGAATCCGGATGTATCGGCGCGTTTGGAAAAGTCGCCTTTTGATCCGGCGGCAGCAAGTGCGTCTATTTCATTACTGATTTCAAACAGGGCTTTTTTAACGTTATCGACAGCTTCTGTAATTTTAGCTTTATCGCCGGGCAAGCGATCCATATCCAGACTGAAGTCACCTTTTGCATATTGAGAGATAACCTTCACTACCTGCATTTTTACATCGATATGGGATTTAGCCAGTGCATTGATGTCGCGTGCCATTTTGCCGTAAGTGCCGGGAAACTGCGCGGCATCGATCTCTTCCCATATCCAGCCTTCTGCGTGCTTTTGCGACATAACGCTTTGTGCGGCGACGAAACTGTTGATAGATGTTTGTATCGTTTTAATCGCATACAACAAGCTGCTGTTATCGCCTTCATCCAAGTTGATATCGCGTTTAAAATTGCCGTGCGCTATTTCTTTAGCGATGCTCTTTGCATAGAACGGGTCTATGCCTAATTGTTTATATAGATAATTTGCTAAGTAGAATGCGATGCCCAGACTCAGCGTGACCAGCAGAATGGATATTGCAATTAAAAGATGGGATGCGTGCTTTGTCGCGCTGTTTAATTCGGTGGTTGTTTGTAGTTGTTTATTTATCGCATCATTCTTAAATTTTCTCATCAGCCCGGCCAAGCTGAGCGATGTGGCGTCGAAATCTTCCATGATGGCATTGCCGGCTTCGATACCCTGACTGATATATGCAGAAGCCATCAGCTTGCCTTGGTTATAAAACCGGTCAAAAGCGAGATCAAGCTTAGCCAGCTCTTCCTTTTGCGCAGATGTAGTGGCGTCGAATGCGAGAATTTCCTTCATTTTCTTTTTAAAGTCGACAGCCGCTTCCTCGGCATCTTTGTAGCCTTCGGGATCATGGGTTGCTGAAACATCGGTTAGAAACTGTTGAACTTGTATCACATCGACTACCATGCTTTCCGCTGCTATAGCAAAAGGCATACTCGTATTGTTTAATTCATCCGTATTTTGCTGAACGGTTGAGAACTGGGTCAGGCTCACATAAATAATGACAGCCATCATAAGAATGAGACTACAAAATCCTAGCAGAATACGGTTTTTGAAACTTATGAAGATATTTTTAAACATTTGATAACAAGCTTTTATTTTTTTTATGTTGATGTGAGGTCGCTGCTATTTTGCTAATGCTTTGTTATTTAATGAGGCATTGCAACCTCCCAGTAATGGGTTGACGGGCTTACTGAAAGAAGGAAACGGCGCTGCTGTGTAGGATTGATCCTACGGCTAGTCTTGCGGTTAGTCCTACAATTAATCATACGCAATGCACAGATACGATGCAATGATAGAGAAGATCAATATAAGCGGATAGCTGGATTTAAAAGGCTGGAGTAGCTTAGGAACGCGGATGAAATAACTTGAGTATTTGAGTCTCCTCACCCCAGCCCTCTCGGTAACTGCTCCTGCGTTACTCTACCTCCTGCATCCGTGCAGTCGTCCAGCAGGAGAGGGGGCCAGTTGCCGAAGTTATTTTGTGCGCGTTCCTTAGGGTATTCTATATCCCAGGCAGCATAAGGCATTTAAACGACAGATCATCGCGGCATTCGGTATGAAAGTTGATTGGCTGTCCGCTCTTACTGATTTTTCTCTTTCGGCTCATCGGCTAACCACTTATCCTCCCGCGCGGCGGCTGCCTCTTTCTTTTTCTCTACGGCTTTATTCCAAAATCCGTTATTTGAAAAACACTCCCAGCCCCATTTCAGCCAGTTCAGCAACGACACCGCCAGCCATAACGACCAAGCCAGCATCAATAACCGATATACGATTAGCGGCACTGAAATCAGCGTCGCTGTCGGTAAAATCGCCGGGCTTCTATCCTGATACCAGTTTAAGTTGAACGCCGAGGACTGGTTGCCGATGATCTGCATATCGGGCGATCCCAGCAAGCCCTGCTCGACCGCCAGAAACAACATGCCCAGCGAAACCACGGTTAATAGGCCGATGATAACTTGCAGCACATTAAAATAGCGTAAGCCGGAAGCCGGCTGCGTCTTGCGCCAGCCCAGCAACATTAACCACGCAATCACAATGCCTGCCGATTCAAGAGGTATCTGGCTAAGGCCTATTAACAATAAAAACCAGTGCCGGGATTTTAACGGCGTGAGCCGGATTTTGCCCATGCCCAAAGCCAACATGGCAATAACAATCAGCACGCCCCAAAATAAAACCGCAGGCCCGAGTTTCGGCCCCATCGCAAATAATACCCAGCGATCCCGGCCCAGGCCGATATTCAGGTTGGCATTAACGCTCGCCAGCCCCAAGTCAACCTGCGGCGTAGACATGATGCCGGTGATGCCGCTCGCTTCCCGCCAGTTGATGGAGACTTCCTGCTTGCCGGGATTGACCGGCAAGGTCAGCTTTCGGCCTTCCTGCCTGATCGGTTGGTTCTGACCGTCAATCGCGACGCTTTGCAATACGGCTTGTTCCGGCAGGATTATCGTGTGCTGCGCTCCTTGCGAACTTCTCAGGCTGATGTTCAAGTCAGTTTCCCGGCTGCGTTGGCCCGGCTTGATGCTTAAGCGGCTGTTGTCGATGGTCAAGGTTTGTCCTTCTACCGCCTCCGGCCGGGTTATTTGCAGAGTGATTTTTTCGCCCGGCCAGGGATGCCATTCCGGCAGCCATTGCCCGCCGTTATTCAGGTGAATCATCGCGATGCCGGACGTTTCAATATGCCAGATAGGGCTGACATCGGCTTTCAACACCTCTATCCATTGCGCGGTTTCGGTGGCGGTAAAATCGATTGTTTCCGATTTTTCCAGCGTGGATTCCCATTGCAGCTCATTTTGTTGCGCGGAAATATTCACTTCGACGTTACCGTCTTTAACCCGAATGCCTGCGCTGGTAACCGACTCGCCGGGCAACAAGGGTACAGCCAATACTATCGCGGAATCTGCCGGTGAAACGCGGACGATCCGGGTGATCACCCGCCAGTCCAAACCCAGTTGCAGCGTGCGTTCAATCCTGACGAACGGCGGCAGCGCGCCCGGTTCCAGCACCGATTCATTTTGTTGTTCGGTCCGGTTTATCCGGCTAAATTGCAGTTGATCGTCAACCTCGTTATTGTCCTGGATGCCGATGACTTGCCAGCCGGTATTTTGCACGCTGACCCAATTCGGCTTTAACGGCAAGGGCAGGGTAAATTTAGTTAATAAAGGTGCCGTCCCACCCAGCACAACCTGGTGCTCGCCTTCGCTCAGGTTAAGCCATAAACCGTTGTTATCCCGATAAAGTCCCGGTGCTGCTTTGCCGTCGACAAAGACATGATGAGGGAACCATTGCTCATATTCGGCGGGCAAGGGAATGACCACGGCTTGTTGGGCATGAACCTTTAGCGCGATGGCCAATTCGGTATCGGTAATGGTTATTTCCATCTGCTGAATTTGCGCGCAGCTTGGTAAACAGTCGGGCGGCACCGGCTTTTCCAGCAGCTTGTTACGCAATTCGTCCAGTACGGCTTGGTCCGGAATTTCGGCATAAGCTTTGGGCGACGGTAGCGACAGCATCGGCAACAGCAGGAACCACAGCAGTAGCGGTGTTGAAGGCCGAATGCCTTTAAAGCTGAACTTTTCGGCAACGCCGAACATCAGCAAAGCCAGCACCGCGATTAGAATTACGCGGACGAAGTTGAGCAGCATGGTCAGCGCCGGCGTTAAATACCATAGGCTCAGTTGTTGCCCGGCATCAACCGAACCGTTCCATGACAACAACACCTTGGTCCATTGCCATTGCGGCAAGCCGGGGCCGGTCTGTATTTTGGCCTTAGGATCAATGCGATCAAAATCGACCGCCTTGTCGGCATACTCATTAGGCGATACTGAATGTTTTAAGGCCATTGACCTTTTCGCCATCTCTTCTTTCATTTGATCCCTCGCTTCAGATACCGGCGACGGTGCGCTCATTTGCGGCATAACGTCGTATTGAGTCGCCTGCATGGTAATCGCTTGCCAGGGTTTTTCCAGTTGCGGATAAAGTCCGGTGCGCACCTGCGCCACCATAAAAGGCAAGGCGATCATGATTAACGCCAACCAGGAAATATTGCGATACCAGCTGATCAGTTTTAAAAAACGGCCTTGCGGCAAGACCTTGATCAATGCGGTCGCGGCCAGAATATTCAGCCAGACGAAATGAGGCGAACCCGGCTCATGCCAGATCAATACCAGGGTGACCAAAGCAAGGCCGCCCCAATAAGGGTTCCATAGTCGGCCTGTTGCCAGCGCGGCGATTAAGACCAGGAACAAGTCCAGCAATGTCCAACGTGAAATCCAGCTGTCCGGCACATTGTCGACGCCGCCGGCCGCCAGCAAACGCCAGCCCGGCGGCAGGTTCAGTTCGGCGCTGACGTTGTGGAAATCCTGGTCCCAACCCACCGCGCTGGTTGAACCGACAGCACCGCTAACACGGCTGTCGGCATCCAGCGTTATCGAACCGGTTCTGACTTCCACGCCTTGCTTGCCGGACTTGTCCTGGGTAATGAATTGATTGCTGCCGTTCAAGGCGACTTTGCCCAACTGCGTTTGCGGCAGGGTATTCAGCCGCCAGCCGCGGGTCATGTTGCCGGTAATGGTGTCATTGACGGTGTAGCCTTCGCCGTCGAAATCCAGCCATAGTTTCCGGGTCAGGTTGAGCTGGTTCGGTTCAGGCTCCGGGTCGCCGCGGCGTATGGTTTTAAAAACCATGGCTTGGTCTTGGCTGATTTTATAGGCCGGCAGATTTTTCCAGTCGTCGGGTAAATTGCTTTGATTGGGATCAATCGCGCTGAGCTGTTCGACTTCAACCACGCGCAGTTGAGGGCGGGCATCGAATACCCAGATTTCCGATTCCGGCCATTGGATGTTTTGCTCGGTAGGCGTTAGCGGGAGCGTATCCAGTTCTTTGCTGTTTCTTGCCAATATGTCGACTTGCCAGCGACCGGGACGAAGTTGAATCAATAATTGCCCATCGGGCTCCAGGCGAGCTGGCAGCGGGCTGTGCAGACTCAGCGGGATAAAACCGTCCAAAATCGGCCGGGGCAGTTTCAGTTCACGTTGCTCGCCGGAAACGTCCAGTACCAGCCGGGTTAAAACCTGGGCGGGAACTTCATCGGTTATTTTTCTGAATATTTGCACATCCAGGTTGTTTTGAACGTTTTCCGGTTTCTTCGAGCCTATCTCGCTTTCTTTTAACCATAATTGCCCGTCTTTAATAGCCGGTGCCGGTATGCTCAGGCCATTGATGCGCAGGTCAATCAGCCCGGTATCGTCGGGTATCGACAAGTTATCGGGAATAGCGGACCACAAGAATTCGCCCTTGATTTGGTGCTGCATACCCGCTGCCAGTTTAAGCGAAGGCGTGCCGTTTTTATCCATGACCAGCGCGGTCTTGCTATCAACTGTTACATTAAGCGGCCAGTGTTTTTTGTCGCCCGGCAAGCCGATCCAGCTGTCTTGGTACACCGTCCAGCTCATCGAAAAAGCGCCTTTCCCGGCCGTTAAATCCAGCTGGGTTTGGGTAGGCCAGCTACAGCGTTGTTGCTCGTAACTGTTGTAGATAAAAGGGCAGGCGGGTTCGGGACTCTGATCCTGCAATACCCAGGCTATCCACGGTTTAAGCGGTTCCGGTACTTGTTCGGGCGTTAACGGTTTTGCCTGAGCGGCCGATGCAAACAACACCGCGCTGAGAAATAGCCGGATTATACGGATCATAATGTACTCCTGGTAAAGACCGCTTTATAGGTTGGGGCAATATCGCTAAGCCCGCCTGAGTCAGGGGGATAAGGTATTAACAATATAGTTGAGCTTATGTATTGATGCCTAGTTGAAATTGCAGATTAACAGTATTCAGTCCACGCCATAGGCTTCAGGACAGGCAATTATAGTAATTCACTAAAAAATCCAGAAGGAATGTCGCTGAGGTATGCCTACGAATTTTCCAAGTGCGTCGTTCCGGCAGGGATGCCGGAACCCAGCGCCATGGACGGTAACTTTGTGACTTTTCAGGTGCTTAGGAACGCGGATGAAATAACTTGAGCATTTGATTCTCCTCGGCAACCGCTCCCTGCGTTGCTCTACCTCCTGCATCCATGCAGTCCTCACCCCAACTCTCTCCAGCAGGAGAGGGGCCAGTTGCCGAAGTTATTTTGTACGCGTTCCTTAATGAAAGCGGAGGGTATTTTAAAGATTCACATCCTTGTGGCTGGATGCTGGCATCCCTGCCGGCATGACGACTTTCCGGCTATGTTGCAGATAAAAAGTTCACCTATCGCCATCACTTCGACTTTTTGGATTCGTACCTGACCGGCGGCCTGGAAACGTTCAGCGGCAACGATAACAGCAAAAGCTACAGCGCTAACTTGCTAAACCCGTTAAAGCCGGGCAACACGATCATTCAGCATTACAATATCGATAAATTCCAGGCATCGCCGTTTGTACAAGCCGAAGTGTCGCCATTGTCCTGGATGCATCTGACCGGCGGCGCCCGTTATGACGACATTACCTACGATGCGCATAATGTGATGAACCGGCAAAACACCACCAGCCATTTCGAGCGGTTTTCGCCGAAGTCGGGCGTCACCTTCGATTTACCTTACGAACAAAAACTCTGGTTTAACTATTCGTTCGGCTATGCGCCACCTTCGCCAAGCCTGCTGTTTACCAATACCATTCCAGATCCCAATTTACAGCCCGAATTGGCGGAAAACCTTGAATTCGGCCTGCGCGGTTCGGTCATAAAAAATAAGCTCGATTATGAAGTGGCTTATTACAACACCGACGTAACGAACTATATTGTCAGCCAGTTTGTGCGCAGGCAAGGCAACCTGGATGTGTACCGCTCGTCCAACGCCGGCAAGGTCAACCTGCAAGGCCTTGAAACCAGTTTGCGTTACAGCCCGATCGAATACCTGCGTTTCGAAGTCGCCCATACCTATGCGGTCAACAAATATGTCCAGTTCATCGATAGCGGAAACAATTACAGCGGCAATACCGTGGCGCAATCGCCGGAACATATGGTCAATGGCCGGATGACGATCATGCCTATCGATAAGTTGAATATCGAATTCGAAGTCAACGCGATGACCGATTATTACACCAACAGTAATAATGCACTCGACCGAAGCGGCACTTACCAGCGTCCGACGATGCTTAACCTGAGAACCAGCTACGATTTCGGCCCTGCCGAACTCTGGTTGCATGTGATTAACCTGACCGATGAACGCGCGGCCAGGGTTGCGTCAGCTGCGCGCGGCGCGACAGTTACGCGCAGTTATAGCTCGATTGAAGAGCCATTGACGGTTTATGGCGGCGTCGCTGTCAAATTCTAGCTAAGGCAACAATTTGCAGCAGGAGTGCAAGCTTTGCTTGCGCTTGCAGGCGAAGCCTGCACTCCGGCTATTAGCAACTTGCCCAAGTTATTTCGTACACATTCCTAACCTTCATCTCACTATAATTAATCAGGAATCACGACATGAATCGTTTCCCACTTATTGCCCTGGTTTGTGCGATGTTCAGCACCGGGGCCGATGCGAATACGCAATTATGGCTATCCGACCAGCCGCCGGATAAAAGCCTGTTGCAGAAAATGCAGCGCTCACACGGCGGCTATGTCTACGTCGAGCACGACGTTTACGTCAAACAGTTATGGCTGCGCAAAGGCGACAGCCTGTTTAAGTCATCCTATGCCGAATCCGTTGCCGACAATTTCGAGGTGCTGGATACGCAGAAAAACATCAGCAAACCTGTTGTCGAACATGACGCAAACAGCCATTCGATACGGTTTCAAATGCCTGATGAAGGCTTCTATAACGCTTATTACACCGAGCGTTCGGTTGCCGATAACGTCCTGAACGTAACCACGGCGAAAGCGGAAGTGTTAAAGCACAGCTGCCGCTTGGGCCATAACTACGACCGTAAGCTGGTCAATCCGAACCAATGGGCGGATGCGCCGATGGAGATCGTCCGGCTGCGCTTGCCGGAGGAAGATTTTCATACCAACATCCACTCCGGCGCGCTGCTGAAATTCAAAGTGTTCTATAAAGGCCGGCCGGTCAGCGGTGCCCAGGTTAAGTTGGAGACCCAGAAAGGCTGGATTAATACCAAGACCACGGACCGGGACGGCATTGCCGCTTTCCAGATCATTCAGGACAATTTTCCTGTTGAAGCAAAGCCGGAAACTCAAGGTGCCGGAGCGGAAGCCAATGCGGCTGACGTAAAGCCCTCTCCAGAGGGAGAGGGTTGGGTGAGGGGAAATCAGAATAAGGAAAAAAGCTTATTTGAATCCCCTCATCCCAGCCTTCTCCCTGAGGGAGAAGGGGCTCATGCTCTCAAGTCAACAGCACTGGGATCGGAAGGAGCCGATCACAAATCGTCTGAACCGGCGACAGAAAAATCCTCGGAACATGCCGAACATGGCTCCGGCAAAAAAGGCGGAGGCGGCCACGAGATGCGGCAAAAAGACAACTTCCTGGTTCATGCCGAATATACCGCCGACGAAAACGGCGACCTAAACGGCGCGCCGTACCGCCAAGCCGTGTATTCGGTCACCATGACCGGCAGCTATATGCCGAATGTCCAGGTCGACCAATCCAGGCCGCAAGCGTTAATGTACGCCAGCGCCGGATTCCTGGTCTTGGGCGGCAGCGCTGTCCTGTACCGGCGGCGCCGGATCAAGCCATTTAAAGAGGTGAGTTTCGATGAACATTAAAACCTATATCGACCGCATCGATTTGCGCCGCTTTCGTTTCTGGTTTCAGCTGGCAACGTTTGCGCTGCTGGTTTACGGCGGCCGTCTGGCGATAGACCTGGGCAACAGCCTGCCGACTTTTTCCTGCGGCTATAACAAAAAAGGCCAGGCCGGCGTTTGCTATCTGCTGCCGTTGCAGCATCAGTTGGCTGAGCCTTGGTCGCAGCTGTTCAGCCCGGCCGGACTCGGCGTGCTGGGCGGTTTTGCGCTGTTCCTGCTGTGGTTTGTCGTGCTTAATAAAGCCTGGTGCGGGTTTATTTGTCCGCTGGGTACGATCCAGGACTGGATCACTTCGTTGCGCAAAATGCTCGGCATCCGCTACAGCACTTACAGCGATGAGCAGTTTAAGAAACTCAGCCTAATCAAATACGTGCTGCTGTTGGCGCTGATTTTTATGCCGTTGGCGATCGGCGGCCAATTCCTGTCGCATGACTGGGCGACGCCGTACTGCCAGATTTGCCCGGCCCGGATGATCATCCCGGTGTTCAACGGCGACTTTTCGCAATGGATGGTGGATTTCTCCAGCACCGGCAAAATGGTGCTGACCGCGTTGGGCATGTTCATCACCGGTTTGTTCCTGATCGGCTCGTTCCTGAAAAAGCGCTTCTTCTGCTTTTTCTGCCCGATGGGCGCGTTCCATTATATTTTTTCCAAACTGTCGTTGTTCAAGCTGAAAAAAGAGGGCTCCAAATGCACGGTTTGCGGCGATTGCTACCGGGTTTGCGACCTGCAAATCAAGCCGATCGCCGACAACGTGGTCAAGAAAGACATCCTGATGGACGACTGCATTTTATGCCTGAAATGCGTGGCCGCCTGTCCGGAGCAAGGCGCGCTTCGGGTCGAGCTTTTGGGTAAGACGGTGTTCGAATCGACCAAAGACGGTTTTGTTAAACGAATGGGATTGGAGAAAAAGGAATGACGGTAGAACAACATCAACGCGAAATCGAAACGGCCCAGCACCGTCATGCGCGCCATCAAGGCATGGAGGCCGGCGAAGTGCTGGATACGGTCGAGAAAGCTTTCGCCGGCAACCCACAGAACATGCAGTACTTTTACGATTTGTTCCGCGACGTGTACTGCAACGGCATAAAGCCGCATCCGGGCAAGGAAATGATCGGCACGATGTGCGTGCAGATTCCCGATGAAATCATTCATGCGGCCGGCGGCGTGCCGGTCAGGATGTGCAACGGCTTTTACACCGACGAGGAAATCGGCGGCGAGTTCATGCCGGCCAAATCGTGCTCGCTGGTCAAGGCCTCGCTGGGCATGCTGAAAAGCGAAACCAATCCGTACAGCGACGGCATCAAAGTCATCGTCAACCCGACCACCTGCGACCAAAAGAAAAAAGCCGCCGGCATGATGCGGGAGATGGGCTACAACGTTTACGACATGGAACTGCCGCCGGTCAAGGAGAGCGAGGAAGGGCGCGAATATTGGCGGCGCTCGGTGCGGAAATTTACTCATGAAGTCGGCAAACTGACCGGTAAGAAAGTCAGCCGGAAAGGCCTGAAACAGACGATCAAGACCGTGGGACTGGCGCAACGGGCTTATCATCGCTTGAATAACCTGCGTAAACAGACGCCGGTGCCGATCCTGGGCAAGGACATCTTCATGGTCACCAACGCCTATTTCTTCGACGACCTGGAGCGCTGGACCGCCGCGACCGAAGCTTTATGCGAGGAAATCGAGGCGCGTGTTGCCGCAGGCCATAACGCGGCCGGTCGGCGCTCGCCGAGGATCGTGTTCACCGGGTCGCCGCCGGTGTTCCCGAACTTGAAGCTGCCGTTGATGATCGAACAAGCCGACGGCGTGATTGTTGCCGACGAAACCTGTTCGTCGAACCGGCTGTTGAATGACATGGTCTCGGTCGATGAATGGTTCATGTACGACATGGTCGATGCGATAGCCGACCGCTACCTGAAGTCTTGCACCTGCCCGATCTTCACGATGAACGACGACCGCATCCGCCGTTTGATCGAATTGTACCGCTCGTTCAATGCCGACGGCATTGTTTACCAAGCGTTCGCCGGCTGTTCCGTGTACGAGATGGAACAGCGCAGCGTCGCCAAAGCCATGGAAAAAGAAGGAATCCCTATGTTGTATATTGAAACCGATTACAGTCCCAGCCATTCCGGTCAGTTGTTGACCCGGATCGAAGCGTTCATGGAATCGCTGAAAGCGCGCGGGAGGCACAAATAATGGATTATTTTGCAGGCATCGACATTGGATCTACCGCCGTCAAGATCGTCGTGATCGACGAGGACCGGCAGGTTATCGGCAACAAAACCGCGGCTACCGGCGCGCTGGTGTACAAGAACGCGCAGACCGCATTTATGAACTTGCTCGGTGAAATCGGTCTGGAGCGCAAGCATATCAGCTACCTGACGACGACCGGCTACGGCCGCAAATTGTTCCCGGACGCCGATGAAACCATCAGCGAAATCACCGCCAACGCGGTCGGGGCTCGGGAAGTCGGCAAGCCGTTCGGCACGATTCGGACCATCATCAATATCGGCGGCCAGGATTCCAAAGGCATCAGCCTGGACGAGAACGGCAACGTGACTAATTTCGCGATGAACGACCGCTGCGCGGCCGGCACCGGGCGCTTTTTGGATATGGCGGCGCGCAACCTGGAAATCGAGGTGTCGGATTTGGGACCGTTCCATTTCAAGGCCCAAGGCACGCCGGCTGCGGTCAACGCGACTTGTGCGGTGTTCGCCGAATCGGAAATCATCGGCTTGCTGGGCAACGGACACGAGCGCGAGGAGATCGTCCAGGGCATCCATTTTTCGATTGCGAAACGGACGATCCGGCTGGTCAAGCGGGTCGGTATTGAGGAGCTGATTTATTTTGACGGCGGTCCGGCCTTGAATACAGGCTTGGTTGCCGCGTTGGAGGATGAATTGGGCCGCCGTTTGGTGATCCCGCCGCTGCCGCAGATCACGACCGCTTACGGCGCGGCGATTATCGGTTTGGAATCGCACGGGTTTGAGAAGCAGGAGCGGGCCGAGGTCGGTGAAGCGGTGGTTGTGTTTTCCGGGCATGGCTGTCAGGGATGTAGTTGTGGTTGAGTTTTGTATAGTCAAAATTGGGATGGATTATCTCGTACCCATCAATGTAGGCCGGAATAAGTCCGCCCGGCGCCAGCAAGGGCGGGCGTTTCCGGCACTTCGATTGCCGGAAACGCCGGTTCTCGCTATCGCTCGAGCCGGCTTATTCCGGCCTACTGCGGCTCGAACCGCAGAGCGTGGGAACGATAAGTTTCGGCAAGTTATTGTTGACCGAAGCCAGTGGAGCCGCCAGCCATGAGCCAACACCTATACAGCCTGACCACTGTATTCGTCCTGGGCCTAGTGTTCGGCATCGGCCCTTGCACGATCACCTGCCTGCCTTTTCTCGGTCCGGTGTTCCTGGCCAAACAGGGCGGGTTGGGGCAATCGTGGAAAATCATCCTGCCGTTCTCGCTGGGCCGGTTGTCCAGTTACGCGACGCTGGGCGCGTTGTCCGGCATCGCCGGCGCATCGATACAAAAAATGATAGCGACGCCAGCCGTGGCGTGGTTTCTGGGCGGCGCAACGATCATGGTCGGCTTGATCATTTTATGGCGTACCTATCGCCGTAAAACCGGCTGCGGTTCGCACGGCAGGCGGCCGAAGCTGCAAGACCATCCGCTGCTGCCTAGCGGCTTGTTTTTCATGGGCGTGGGCATGGCGGCGACGCCGTGCGCGCCGCTGACCACGGTCATGATCACCGCCGCCGCGACCGTCGACGGCGTTTCGGGCTTATTGCTGGGACTTAGTTTCGGCGCTGGTGCGGTAGTAATGCCGGCATTGGCGTTTGGGGTCGGTATGGCTTATTTCGGCCAGCGTATCCGCCAAATCATGTATCAATGGCGAATTTCGCTGGAGCGGGCTAGTGCATTGATGCTGGTGTTTATCGGGGGGACGACGATTTTGGGGTGATGGTTGTACGGTATGCTGCGCGTACAGTAAGTCAGACGACAAAAAACAGTGAGTTCAGCTATACAGGGTTTGGCACTTATTCTAAGTAGAAAATCTTTGCACGATGCGAAGGAGTTAAATTTATTTACTTTTAGCTTACATGCCATGCAAGTCCCCGCATTTCTTCCATCTCAACAACCAGTGCGTGAGCATCGACAGGTTTTAGCAATTGCCGTATTTTCTGTTGCACATCCGCAGGGTTAATGGCACGCGGACGAAGTTTCGAATGTTTTGCCGGTTGCTCAAGATGCAAGACGACCCTTAGTTCATGTGAAGTCGATATCGCGCGTGCTAGTTGTTGTTCATTTGAATCGGTTGCATGAATTTTGGCGGGAATTATTGCCGCCAATGTGTCAAAAACTTTATGCGCAATCTCTTCTCCTAAATCGGAGGGTTTGGTGCGAGAGTTGGTACGATAGTCTTTAACTTCGATTAGCCATGTAGTTTTATTTGGATCAGCAGCAAGCAAATCCAACGATTTGATTCCGTTCCACATTCGTGAGACTTGATTTCGGTAAAACGACCAATCGTCGTATTTACCGATTTTCCAGTCATCGGGAAACTCAAAGCACAATCCATCCACATCAATAAGTTGCATGACTAACCAACCGCCAGAAAACGATCGGACTGTGCAAGTTCTTCATCGAGCGCGGCAATATCGCCTATGTCGTCGATAGTGGAACCTTGATCGATTCTAACGCCGTCCTCGGTTTGATGAAGCCCAAAGAATTTTGCTTTAACTTTTTTACGAGTTGGATCAGACAGTAATATTTCAAGCTCTCGCAGCAAGAAAAGACTGTGCGTAGCAATAAAAACTTGAATGCCGAAATTAGACAAATCCAAAATACTTTTAGCAACTTGTTTTATAAGTACAGGGTTGAGATTGGCTTCTGGCTCGTCCCAGAACAGGTATCCTTTATCCAGAAGCGCTCCTGTTGCAATCAAGCGTGCAAGCATTCCTAGCTTGCGTAAGCCCTCGGCAACCAACGGCATTTCCATGCGGCCACTATCATTTTTTAAATAGAAACGTCCATTCTTATCCAGTTCTATTGTGCCACCCATTGCTTTTTCTAACGGTTCAAGGAGCTCACGAATTCGTTTTTCTTTAGAACCTTTTTGTATCAATCTGCCAAGTAAAAGACAGGTATCTCGCCAAGTTTCTTCAAACTCAAGATAGTGTCCTTCGTAAACAGAAATGAAGTTTGGATATATGGTTAACAATTCACGTGTTGGTAAATAAGTTGGGAAAACATCTATCCAGTCCTCCGGCAACTTTTCGACACTTACTTCAGTTTGACTGTTGCTGGCAAAACTGAATGCTACATCCCATTCACTGTGTTCAAAGACTAGGCGAATGTCGCAGCGCTCACGCCCTTGTTTTCGCTTCACTAGACGACCTAGCGATTCGGGGCGGAAAACATTGACCAACTTGCTAGCAAGTCGTGTTTGTAAAAACGATTTTGTGGGTAACGACGATGGATGAAACCCCCTTCTTAGCTTGCGCTGTTCTTCCGCGCCCACAGCTAATACCGAATAAATCATCTTAAGCAGATGTGTTTTACCTGCGCCGTTTTCGCCGATAATCACATTTAAATTTTGCCCGAATTCAAGATCGGCCTCTGAAAAGACGGTTAGGTTTTTGAGGGTCATCCGCTTTAGCATTGCTTTCTTTCCTCAGAAATAAACGCAGTTTTAATTATTGGTTCTCTAATCGGTAGTAAAGAGTAAACAATCACCGCTCCAAAAAATTCCTCAACATATCATGCCCATGCTCAGTCAATATCGACTCGGGATGGAATTGCACGCCTTCAATGTCCAGTTCCTTATGCCTGACGCCCATGATTTCATCCAACTTGCCGGCTTCGTCCTGGGTCCAGGCGGTTATTTCCAGGCAATCGGGAATACTCTCCTGTTCGATAACCAGCGAATGATAACGGGTCGCGGTAAACGGGTTGTTAAGCCCTTTGAATACGCCTTGGTTATTATGATAAACCAGCGAGGTTTTACCGTGCATGATGCTTTTGGCATGGACGATTTTGCCGCCGAATGCATAGCCGATGCTTTGATGGCCCAGACAAACACCCAATATCGGGGTTTTTCCGGCAAATTTTAAAATGGCGTCAACCGAGATGCCGGCTTCTTTTGGTGTGCAGGGGCCGGGGGAAATCACCAGTTTATCGGGCGCCAGTTTTTCTACGTCTTCTACGCTCACCTGATCGTTACGCACGACGGTCACGTCAGCGCCTAACTCGCCAAAATACTGCACCAGGTTGTAGGTGAACGAGTCGTAGTTATCGACCATGACCACTTTGACTGCGCTCATGACTGTTCTCCTTCCAAGCCTGCTTCGGCCATACTCACAGCGCGGAAAATTGCGCGGCCTTTATTCATGGTTTCATCCCATTCGTTTCTGGGTACGGAATCGTAAACGATACCGGCACCCGCTTGTATATGTAACATATTGTTTTTGATGACCGCGGTCCTGATCGCGATTGCGGTATCCAGGTTGCCGGACCAGGCGATATAGCCGACTGCGCCTGCATAAACGCCGCGCTTGACCGGTTCGAGTTCGTCGATAATTTCCATTGCGCGTATTTTCGGCGCGCCGCTGACGGTTCCGGCCGGAAAAGTCGCTGCCAGCACATCAAACGCGTTGTCGCCTTGCTGTAACTGTCCGGTGACATTGGAGACGATGTGCATGACATGCGAATAGCGTTCGACGATCATTTTATCGGTCAATTGCACGCTGCCGATTTCCGCGACCCGGCCCACATCGTTGCGGCCTAAATCGATCAGCATCAAGTGCTCGGCCAATTCCTTGGGATCGGCCAGCAGGTCTTGTTCCAGTTCAATATCCTGCTCCGGCGTTACGCCGCGCCGACGGGTGCCGGCAATCGGGCGCACCGTGACCATGTTGTCTTCCAGCCTGACCAGGATTTCCGGGGACGAACCGACGATATGGAAATCGTCCAGGTTCAGGTAGAACATGTAAGGCGAAGGATTCAAACAACGCAAAGCCCGGTATAAATTCAGCGGCGATGCAGTGTAAGGAATGGACATGCGTTGCGACAGCACCACTTGCATGATGTCGCCGTCGGTGATGTATTCCTTGGCTTTTAATACCGCATCTTCAAAGCCTTGCTGGGTAAAGCCCGAGATAAAATCGGCTTCTTCGACTTGTTTGGGCGCATGATGGTTTTTCGGCTTGGCTTGCAGCTCGCGCAGTTTGACGGCTAAATCATTCACGCGTGCGACGGCGCGGTTATAGGCGTCAGGTTCTTCGGGATTGGCGTGAGTCAGCAGTAGCATTTTGCCGGACAGGTTGTCGAATACCAGCATTTCTTCCGATACCATCAGCAGAATATCGGGATTACCGAGAGGATCGGATTTTTCCGTGCCGCGCAGCTTCGGTTCGATATAGCCGATGGTTTCATAACCGAAATAACCGACCAGGCCGCCATTAAAGCGGGGCAGGGTGTCAATGTCGGGAACGATGTAGCGTTCTTTAAACTGTTCTATCCAGATCAGCGGGTTATCGTGGGTGGCTGATTCCAGCAGTTCGCCGTTTTGTTCCAGGCGGATTTCATTGCCGGTAATTTTGACGATGGTCTTACAGGGCAGGCCGATGATCGAATAACGCCCCCACTGCTCGCCGCCGTGTACCGATTCGAATAAATAGGAATAAGGGCCGTCGGCCAGTTTCAGATAAGCGCTTAGCGGCGTATCCAAATCGGCCAGCACTTCGCGGCAAACCGGGATGCGGTTGTAGCCCTGTCGGGCATAGTGATTGAATTGTTCTGGGGTCATTTTGGGTTATTCATCTGTATAGAGTTCGGCAAGCGAGGCCGCTTTTAAAATAAAGAGCTATTATCGGGATGTGTATTGCGCTTTATAAGCGAATCAAGGGTTTACCTTATCCTTATAAAATTTTAGCTCTGCGACTTTATTTTTATTAATTAACTCTTGCGACGCCAATACAATAACTTTAGTTTTTGTTGTAATGTCAGTGAATTGCATGGTTTCATGTGTAACTCTTCAGTTGGATAAAGCTTTTGTGCTAGTTCCCAAACTCCAGCTTCCAGTCTCGCGAAGCTGGAGCTTCGTTATTCCTGGTTCCCAAGCTCCAGCTTGGGAACCAGCGTATCTCTTAACTTAATGGCAGTGACGCCGGAGCGAGCGATGGAGGTCTTTATCCTGCCTTAGCCAATTCAGCGCGCATGTCATCAATGACTTTTTTGTAATCAGGCTGGCTGAAAATCGCCGAACCCGCGACGAAAGTATCGGCACCGGCCTCTTTAATCGCGCGGATATTGTCGGTTTTAACGCCGCCGTCGATTTCCAAACGAATATTCAAGCCGCTATCGTCGATTCTTTTTCTAACTTCACGCAATTTATCCAGCGCTGAAGGAATGAAAGACTGACCGCCGAAGCCGGGGTTAACCGACATCAACAAAATCATGTCCAGCTTGTCCATCACGTAATCCAGATAATGCAGCGGTGTGCCTGGGTTGAATACCAGTCCGGCTTTGCAGCCGTTGTCTTTAATCAATTGCAGTGTGCGGTCGATATGCACGGAGGCTTCGGGATGGAACGTAATAATATCGGCGCCGGCTTTAGCAAAGTCCGGAATAATGCGGTCGACAGGCTCAATCATCAAATGCACATCAATCGGTGCAGTAACGCCGTGTTTTTTCAACGCTTCGCAAACCAAAGGCCCGATGGTCAGGTTGGGGACGAAATGATTGTCCATCACATCGAAATGCACAATATCCGCGCCCGCTTTTAAAACGTTATCGACATCTTCGCCTAATTTGGCGAAATTGGCTGACAGGATGGATGGAGCAATCCAGTTTTCGTTCATTTTCTGATCCTCTTAAATTAAAAAATTATTAATTATATCTTTTTTTTGCACAAACTCTTACGTTTACAATAGCCGCAGTTGAAACCTTAAGGAAAAAGCTTAATTCATGAAACTGGTAACATTTACTCATAATCACGAAACCCGCGTAGGCGCTGTCGTTGATGGCTTTGTCGTTGACGGCAAAAATAATACTAGAATCCCCGCAACCATGCTCGATTTTCTAAGTGCGGGCGACAGCGCGCTGGGTGCGATGCGGCAGCTTATCGACAGCGGCAACGGCGGTATCGCGCTGGATCAGGTCAAACTGCATGCGCCGGTGCCAAGACCGGGAAAATATTTGGGTATCAGCCTGAACTATGCCGACCATATCGAGGAAACCGGTTTGGACAAGCCGGAATATCCGAGTTTTTTCACCAAGCAAAGTACCTGCGTAATCGGGCCGGGCGAAGCGATACACCGGCCTAAAGTCTCCGATAAGCTGGATTATGAAGGCGAGCTGGCTTTTGTGATCGGCAAGCGCTGCCGCCATGTGCCGGTCGATAAAGCCGAACAAGTCATTGCCGGGTTTACGGTTGCCAACGACGTGTCGGTGCGCGATTGGCAATTCCGCTCGGCGACATTCACGCTGGGCAAATCGTTCGATACGCACGGCCCGCTGGGACCGTGGCTGGTGACTGCCGACGAGATCAAAGACCCGCATAACCTGGATCTCAAGACCTGGATCGACGATGAACTGCGGCAAAATTCCAATACCCGCCAGATGATTTTCAACTGCTACGAAATGATCGCCTATCTGTCGCAGGCGATGACGCTGGAGCCGGGCGATGTGATCTGCACCGGCACGCCCGGCGGCGTCGGCGTCAAAATGAAACCGCGCGGCTATATGCGGCCGGGGCAAACCGCCAGGATTGAAATCGAGAGTATCGGCACGCTGGTGAATCCGGTCATTGAAGAGCCGGATAATTTGGCGGTGTATTGATTGTGGCGCTGAATGCCTTATTTAATGATGCCGACGGTTGTGGCCGGATTTGATCATCACGATCCTGGCGGATTGCCTAACGGCGAATCCACTCTACAGTTATCTGCCTGATCGTGTTTGTGTATAAGGAACCGGAGTCGAAGTTAAATCACCTGGACTCCGAACGCTTCCAGCAATCCGATCAGCTTGATCAACGGTAAACCTATCAACGCATTCGGATCGTCACCCTCGATTCGCTCAAACAATGCAATGCCTAAACTTTCCGCTTTAAATCCGCCCGCGCAGTTAAAAGGCTCGTCACGATCGACATAGCGCTCGATTTGCTCTCGCGATAACACCCTAAACGTTACCGCACAATGATCACAGTCGATTTGATGTTGCCCATTGCGACTGTCGTAAACACAGACGCCGGTATAAAAGTGGGCCGTTTTACCCGAGGCAGCCGCCAATTGCGCAATCGTATTTTCGCGGGAGCCGGGTTTGGTTAGCGGTTTGCCTTCCAGCATCGCCACTTGATCCGAGCCGATAATCAGGTGTTGCGGAAATTTAGACGCCAGCGCGGCGGCTTTTTGCAGCGATAACCGCATTGCGGTTTGCATCGGCGCTTCATCGGGCAGCGGCGTCTCATCGATATCAGGGGTAGCCGTATCAAAAGTAAGGCCGAGTTTTTTCAATAATTCGCGGCGGTAGGGTGAACTCGATGCGAGGACCAATTTAATGGCAGTAGTCATAATGATAAGTGTCTAAAAATGATGGAAATCTGGACCCAATCTGACATTTCAGAAATCAGCTTCAAGCTCGACTTACGCTTGTTAAATATGGCCGATCGTCTTGGCTCGGCCAGGAGCTGCCACCAAAGATCGACTTTGGTTGGCAGCAGTAAAATGAATACTGTCCATTCAGTTTATCCAAAGACGCTTGGGTGGAAGGCTTGCCCCTACGTTTGGGCGGCGCTGGTTGCTTGATTAGCCCGCGGCGGCTATTCGGCATGCTGGAAAACATGATGGAAGCGGGGGATCTCACTGTGGGGGATTGATGATCGAAGGGGAGGCGTTAATCGCTAGGAACCTGTGACCGTTTGTTCCATTCGCTACAAAGCTTTCTAAACGAACGACTACGGTCAAACGCTAGCTGCAAGTCTATTTGCGCGGAAAATGCCGGTTGATCGGTGGTTTCGCCATACGAGCGGTTGGCCATGCAAGCCTCGATCCAGCCCTTGGCATCGCGCGGTCGTTCGGGATCGACGGCCTTTGCCGGGTCATAATTGAAGCCTCGATTTCCCTGCAGCGATTCGGCGGCTGCGATAAACCAGGCTTCGTACTCTCTGTTTGCCAACACGACGGAAATTTTACGGTGAGGAGCGATATTTTGGGCGCGCCGCAAAATCTCTTGACCCAGTTCGGCAGGGCAGTCATCGTCCGCATCGAATAGGATTAATATCCAGCCTTTGTCACCGCATTTGTTGGCGGCAAGGCTGAGGTGGCGGCGAAATTCGTCATCTTTGTTTAGGAAGCGGTCTCGGCGGACACGAATCGGATAGCCTACATCGACATATACTTCCGGGGTTAACCACTCGTTGAGTCGCCGTAATAGGATAGGTAAAGCGATAACTTCGCCATCGCCCTCCACAATCGCAGTCACATTGATCACGGTTGGCTGTCTCCAAATAAATCGGTTTGTTTTTGTTCTTGCGCTTCCAGTTGTTTGCGGTCGGGAGCCAGTTGATTTATGCGCAGCAATTCGCCGGCAGAGAACAGTGAGTCTCGAATCGCTTGCCGAGACGCTTCGTCGATGGGGCCGATCCGGGTTTCGCCTTTTTCGGAAACCACCGACAATAAAGAATCGGCGCTCAATTGCGGATCGTCGAGCAGATCTGGGCTGTGGCTGGTGACGATGATTTGAGTTTCTTGCGAAGCCCGATTCAACGCTTCGCGCAAAGCGGAACTTGCCGCCGGGTGTAACGCCGTCTCCGGCTCTTCGATGCCAATCAAGGTGGGGGCGTAATCTCGGTTACCTTGAAACAGTGCAGCCAATATTCCCAATGCCCTTAAGGTGCCATCAGACATGTTTTGCGCCAGAAAGCGCCAGGGATGCTTGGCTCCAGCCATGTCCTGACGAAATTCAAGGGTTTCCATCGGGCCAATGGACTTACGTTTTACACCATGAACCATAGGGACGACGGTTTGCAAATATTCCTGGATGATGGCCATTCGTTCTGGAGAGACTCTTTCTAAGTGCCCAATGACACTAGCGATGTTTTCGCCAACCGGCTTTAGTAACCTACCCTCTTGCGGTTTCTGCAGTTCGCGCATTAATTTGGGATTCAAATTGTAAAACCCCATTGTTGAGAATAGGTCGAAAACCGGACGAAACTCGGTCAAGCCGGAAGCGGCTACCAAGGCCAAGCGGTCGGAGGTTACGGTGGGGAACGTCGCCTCGCTACAGTTGCGCAGTTTGCCTTTATCAATCTGGAAAAACGGACCTTTACCGACACCTTCCAATACGCATTCCTCGGTTTGCACTTCGTAGCCTTGGCCTGAAAGCGCTCCAACATTGAATGCGTAATGTCCTTTTTGCCCATTAGCTAGTGAGAATTCCAGACGAATGCCGAAATGGTTTGGATGGCCGCTGGAATATCTGCGTACTTCCGACAGGCCTCCTCGTTCGTTTAATGCGTTGTCCAACGAACTTGTTAAGGCATCTCGTACCAAGTGTAAGGCATCGAGGAAATTGCTTTTACCGGAACCGTTTGCACCGACCAAATAGCTGAGTTGGTCCAATTTTACGTTGCAATAACCAATACTTTTGTAATTTCGTAATACGACGCAGGTGATACTGGCATGGGCCATGGGCTTAGGTTCTCTATATTTTGATGTACGTTAACGGCAATCGAACTGCTTGGACAGTCCCGGTAATTGAACATCTGATTTTTTCCGGCGCACGGCATCGACGGCGTTCAAGTCCACAGTGGCACAATCCCATTGTTCTTTGTTGTATTCGCCTATCACCAGAATGCCGTTGTTGGGGGCACCTATATCCGTCGGCGTATAAATCGCCGCGGCGCCCCCGCAGTCCGCATAGCTCCGATTAGCGACAGCGTACTCGGAGGAATGTTGACCTCAAAATGTGCGATTACGCAAGATAATCACACTTACATTTTCAAATGACAGCTTATTTATCCTTTCTTGTCCTTGCAAATTATTGCATATTGGCAGAAAAGGGTCGATTCCAAACAATTAAACTCGTCCGCTGATTTATTCAATCACTGCCCCTTTTGATCGTAAAGAAACTAAGCTTGCCAACATTCTTTTTCACCACCGCCCGCACAGGCAGTTTGAAAATCACCGCTACTTTCAGCCCCCCTAATTCCTCGGACGCATCCAAAACCAGGTCCGCGTTATGGATAGCCGCAATCCGTTGCACAATCGAAAAACCTAGGCCGGTGCCTTGCGCTTTGTTGGCGGTTTCGACGCAGCGGTGGAAGCGTTTCAGCGAGTTTTCGTATTGTTCCGGCGCGATGCCGGGACCCGAGTCTTCAACGCATAGTTGCAGCTGGCTGTCGGTGCCGGTCACGCTGACTTTGATCATGCCGTTGGCTGGCGTATATTTGATCGCGTTGTCGATAATGTTCCTGATCAAGATATTGATCAGCAGGGTATTTGCTACGATAGGCACGGCATTAAGTTCATCGTATTCCATGTGAATCCGCTTTTTATGCGCCTCAGGATCCAGTTCAGCAATAAGCCGCATCACTTCGCGGTTAAGCACCGTTGTTTCTTTGGCTAAATACTCAGTGCCGGATTCAATGCGGGAGAAGGTCAATAATTGCTGCACCATATAGGTCATGCGATTAACCGCTTGTTCAATGCGTTTGAGCGCCTGATGGCGAACTGTTTCATTGCTGGTACGCATCGCAACCTGGGCCTGGGTGAGCAATCCCGCCAACGGCGTTCTTAATTCGTGCGAGGCATCGGCGGTAAACCGGCGCTCATGTTCAAAGGCCTGCTCAAGCTGGGCAAACAGGTTGTTGATTTCATTGACCACGGGGATGATTTCTTTGGGCAGTTTTTTACTGGACAGCGGCTTAAGGAAACTGGCTTCCCGCCTGGATAAGGCGATTTCCAGCCGGTTAAGCGGTTTTAAGGCATGTCCGACAATAATCCAGATAACGATACCTAAAATCGGCAAGCCGACCAGGAATTGCATGACCAGTTGCGCCGATATTTCATCGGTTAATTCGGCGCGAATCTCTTCTTTTTGGCCGACATGAATAACATATTCGCCGTTTGAGCTGGAAATACTGAACACATGCCACACATGTTTATCGATATTGGTTTCGCTAAAGCCGTTGGTTGCGGAAGAAAAGGCAAAGGTCGGCGCGCTTTCCGAGCGCAGCAATAAGCCGTCGTTTTTGGACCACAGCTGGAAAGCGACTTTTCTTTCGTATTTATGGCCTAAAGCGCTGGCTTCCAAAAGCCCGTCGAATACATCCCATAATTGATCGTCAATATTTTTTTTACTGAAGCTGTGTATCGCAAATTCAGGCGAATTTTCCGAGCGTGATAGTAAATTGTCCCCTTTAGTCCAGAGCTGAAATCCGCTTTTGTTTTTACGTCCGGTGTAGGGGTGCAGCCGTTCATCAGTCTGGGTTTGCGCCCAATGTTTGGATAGCGAACCTTCCCGTACCAGGCTTTCCACAAACACATGCAGCACTTTGGCCGATTGCGCTAGTTCCGCATCGAACAGACTGGCGACTTCATCGCGGGTGACTTTATAACTCATATAGGCCGTCACCCCCCAGATCAACATGGATGCGGAAAGCAGGCTAAACAACAGGAGTTGGCGGAGCGAATAATTCATTAAACCTCGTGACTATTCAGCGATTAGAAAATGGAATATAGATGAAACGGATTTGAGACACTGCAATAGAAAAGCTTAAAAGATTTTCACCACGAAGACACGAAGAACACGAAGAACACGAAGTTTTATTTCTTCGTGTCTTCGTGGTGAATATTTCTTAATCATGACACAGCATCGGTTATTAATCTTCATCGATAATATAACCCACACCCCTGACGGTGCGGATAATGGACGGGTCGAGTTTTTTTCTCAGATGGTGGATATGAACCTCGACGGTATTGCTTTCCACATCGGAATCCCATGAATACATGCTTTCTTCAAGCCGGGCGCGGGAAATAACCCGGCCGATATTGCTCATTAAAAAACTCAATATCTCGAATTCTTTTTGCGACAGATCAATCTTTTCGTCGTTCCAGGTAACCTGATGCGAAGCTGGATCTAAAATAATGCCCTTGTATTCGATATGGGGAACGCTACGGCCTTCGTTTCTTCTCGCCAGCGCCCTTAATCGAGCGCAAACCTCATCCAGTTCAAACGGTTTAATCACAAAGTCATCGGCGCCGCTATCCAGGCCCAGTACGCGATCGGGAACGGTGTCTTTGGCGGTTAATACCATCACCGGCGTTTCGTCTTTGCGCGCCCGTAACGCTCTTAAAATATCCAGGCCTTCCATGTCCGGCAAGTTCAGGTCCAGTACGATCAGCTCATAGCTGTTGACTTTCAGGGCTTCGTCGGCGAGCTTGCCGTTGGTTAGCCAGTCGACTGCATAGCCTTCCATTTTTAAGCCTTCAACCAGGCCTTCGCCCAGGATTTCGTCGTCTTCAACCAGTAACAGTCGCATATGCTCTCGCTTTAAAATAGTTAGTCATCAATAAATTGTAGGGGCAATCCCTTGTGGTTGCCTTAAATCGATAAATGGGCAGGCACAAGGCCAGCCCCTACAATCCGCACGGAGTCTTATTCATCAAAGGCCCATGTGCTAAACTGACGGTCATTTTAAACTATATAGCAAAAAATCTCTTGCCGCCGCTTAGCCTCTATATCCACATTCCGTGGTGCATCCAAAAATGTCCTTATTGCGATTTTAATTCCCACGCGATTAAAGCCGATACGCCCGAGTCGGCCTATATAACGGCACTGCTGGATGATTTAGCCGTCGATATACAGCGCTATAGTATCACTCGACCGATCCGCAGTATTTTTATCGGCGGCGGCACGCCCAGTTTGTTTTCGCCCGAATCGATTGACCGCTTGTTACGCGGCATAGAGGGGCAGCTGACGCTTGAAGAAGGTCTGGAAATCACTCTGGAAGCCAATCCAGGCACTTTTGAAAGCCATAAGTTCGCCGAATTCAGGGCGTTGGGTATTAACCGCTTATCGATCGGTATACAGAGTTTTAACGACGCGTTATTAAAAAAGCTGGGCCGTGTTCATTGTTCGCAGGAAGCGATTCGTGCCGCCGAAATTGCCCATCAGTCGGGCTTTGACAATTTCAACCTGGATTTGATGTTCGGCTTGCCGGGCGCCGGTCCTGACAGCAGTAAAATAGACATTGAAACCGCTATACGGCTGAAGCCTAGCCATATTTCCTTTTACCAGTTAACGCTGGAACCCAATACCTGGTTTCATAAGTTTCCGCCCAAGTTGCCGGATGATGAGACAATTTTCAGCACGCAAAAAGAATGTCAGAAAATATTGGCTGATCACGGCTATCGGCAATATGAAGTCTCGGCCTACAGTCAATCCGGTTTGCAATGCCGGCACAATGTGAATTATTGGCAGTTTGGCGATTATCTGGGCATCGGCGCGGGCGCCCATGGCAAAATCACTCAAAGATTACCGGAGCAAATCATTCGCAGCTTCAAAGCGAAAAAACCGGAACAGTATTTAAGCGATAGTCATCAAAACGGCGGGGCCGATGTTATTGCGGTAGCGGAATTGCCTTTGGAATTCATCATGAATCATTTACGCCTGAAGCAGGGTTTTACTGTTGATGCTTATCAAGCCGCTACAGGCCTTGCGGCGGCAACGCTGGAGCCGGCTTTATCCGCTTGCGTGAAACAAAATTTGCTTATCCAACAAAACAATCACTATTATTGCTCAGGACAAGGCTGGAATTTTCTGGATAATATTTTAGAAAAATTCATAGTTACTGTTTAGCCGGCAAAAATGGAACGCAGATGCCAAAAGTAGGCGCCTCTAGGCGACGCGGATAGTTATGATTGGAAATTATCTGTGCTTATCATATTCATCCGCGTCATCTGCGTTCCATTGTCTTTAACAGCGTCGAGTTTCACAATTTAACCCCTGCAAACCCACTACTCATAATTATTATGCTTGATTATCAAAAAGATTTTATCGCCTACGCGCTGGAGTGCGGCGTACTAAAATTCGGTCAATTCCAGTTAAAATCGGGCCGCACCAGTCCTTATTTCTTCAATACCGGTTTATTCAATACCGGCGCCCAACTCGGAAAACTGGGACAGTTTTATGCCCAGGCCTTGATTCAATCCGGACTTAAGCCGGATATTCTTTACGGTCCTGCCTACAAAGGCATCCCGCTGGTCAGTGCGACATCGATCGCCTACGCCCGCTTAACCGGCGACGACATTCCGTTTGCTTTCAACCGCAAAGAGGCAAAAGACCATGGCGAGGGCGGTAGCCTGGTGGGTGCGCCGTTACAAGGCAAAGTGCTCATCCTTGACGATGTGATTACTGCCGGCACTTCGGTCAGGGAATCCGTAGACATCATAAAAAATGCCCAGGCAACACCGGCAGGCGTATTAATCGCTTTGGATCGGCAGGAAAAAGGCCAAAATGACGTTTCCGCGATTGCGGAAGTTACAGATCAATTTGCGATGCCGGTGATTGCAATCATTACTTTGGCAAATATTATCGAGTATCTGACGGCCGATGCCGACGTGGATTCTTCTCTGCTCAATGAGATAAAAGCCTACCGAAGCCAGTACGGTATTTAAGGAAGGCATAAGTTTGGTTAAAAAATAAAATTATCGTAATCTAACAGTTCTTACGATATAGACTACAATTAGCCGAAAAAAATCACCGTCATCCAATGACTGCATGGACGCAGGAGGTAGAGCGTCAAAACTAGGCGATGCAGGAGCAATTGGCGACTTCGACTAACTTATAAAAAATGATGTTAGCAATAAAAGGCGTGCCATGAGTAATATGGAATTTAAACAGCAAATGCACGAATATTCGCTATGGCGTGCAAAACTGGTTCAAGCGATAGAAATGTACCAACAATGGCGCACCCGCTATGGCATGAACGATTCTCACAGCACGGATACTATTGTAAATATTCTTAACGGCCTGCAATCGGACAAGATCACGCTGGCTTTTGTTGCTGAATTTTCCCGCGGTAAAACCGAACTGATTAATGCCCTGTTTTTTGCTGAAACAGGCGTCAGACTACTCCCGTCCTCACCGGGGCGAACCACGATGTCGCCTACCGAGCTTTTTCACGATGAAGTGGGCGGCAATTACATCCGCTTGCTCAATATAGAAAGCCGGCTTGAAGATATTTCTCTGGCGGAGTTTAAAAAAAATCCGGAGCGTTGGACCCAGATCGATCTCGACTGCGACTCGCCCACACAAATGCAGGAAGCGTTTAAGGAGTTGGTTGCGACCAAACTGGTTGATCGCGACATTGCCGACAAGTTGGGCTTGTGGAATGAGCGTGAAGCGGCCGAGCAAGGTATTATCAATCCGGAAAAAGTCGAAATTCCCTGCTGGCGTCATGCCTTAATCAGCTTTCCTCATCCGCTATTAAAGGAAGGCTTATCGATACTGGATACGCCCGGCTTAAACGCGTTGGGAACCGAGCCGGAGCTGACTTTAAGCATGTTACCCAGCGCCCAGGCCATTGTTTTTGTGCTTGCCGCCGATACCGGCGTGACCAAAAGCGACCTGGAAATGTGGAACAACCATGTATGCAATAATCGCGGCGGCAATAAACAAGGTTTAGCCGTAGTGATGAATAAAATCGACGCGATGTGGGATGATCTTGCTGACGAGAACGGTTACGACGATTCCATTCGTTCACAAATAACAACTTCGGCAGTTACTTTAAAAGTCAACGAGAATGTTATTTTTCCGGTTTCAGCCAAGCAAGCCCTGCTTGCCAAAGTTAAAGCCGATGAGGCTTTGCTGGGCAAAAGCCGCTTGGCCGCATTAGAAAATTATCTGGCCAATGATATTTTAAAACAACGCCGGAATATCCTGCTGGGCACTATTACCCGCGATATTGGTTTCCTGATTAGTGAATCGTCCAACTTAACGAACGCTTCATTGGCAAATGCGGTTGCCCAGCTTGAGGAATTCAAAAAAATCGATTTTCAAAATCAGGACATGACCGGCAAGTTGATGGCCGAGACGCGGGACCGGCAAAATCTATACATGGCTAATGTCGAAAATTTTCAGGCCAGCCGGCGGGTTTTCGCTGTTCAGGCGCAGATGCTGATTGACTCATTCGCCAAAGAAAAAATCGATGAAATCATCAAAACCACTAAGCACGACATGGCAAAAAGCCTGACAACCTACGGCATGAAGCAGAATATCCGTAAGTTGTTCGATGAATTACGCGACTTGTTGCAGGATTCTGTCGACAGTACCAATGAGACCCGGCGTCTGGTTAAAGCAATACACAAAAAATTTAAGGATGAATACGGCTTTAAAGAGATTGAACCGCAGTTGTTTTCAATCAAGCAATACCAGATTGAGTTGGAGCAGATCTTTGATGAGGGCGAAGCATTCCGGGCTAGCGCCAGGACTACGATGTCGGAACAAAGCATTGTTATCAACAGGCTTTACAGTACGCTGATCGCCAAAGCCAGGAATATACTCAAACAGGCGCATGCCGATGCGACAACGTGGAGTAACGGCGTGTTAACGCCTTTGATGCATCAAATTAAAGATCATAAAAAGCAGATCGAAGGCCGCTTGCAAATGCTGAGGAAAATTAACGAGTCGAAAGACAGCGTTATTGAAAATATTGCCAGTCTTGAAGCGGAATTGGAACCGTTAAAACGGCAGCGCAATGAGTTGGCCGCCATCATTAACGCCATGCAACTGAACGTTAAAAATTAAACCGGCATATAAGGCTCAAGCGATTTGAGCCGTTTCAATTTTTGCTGAAAATCAAATCCCAAACGCCATGCCCCAAGCGCAGGCCGCGTTGTTCAAATCTTGTTAACGGACGGTATTCAGGCCGTTCGCAATAATCTCCGGTGGCGCTGGTATTGCTGATGCCAGTCCCCGCCGACAATATTTGCAGCATGTGTTCCGCATAATTTTCCCAGTCGGTCGCAGCATGGAAATAACCTTCCGGCTTCAATTTCCCGGTTAATAGCTCAATGAAACTCGGACGCACGATGCGCCGTTTATGATGCTTCTTTTTCGGCCACGGATCGGGAAAAAACAAATGCACGCCGGTCAGGCTGTTGTCGGCAATCTTGTGCTCAATAATATCCATCGCATCGTGACAATAGATTCTGACATTGGTCAGGCCTTGCTGGTCCAGCAGCAGCATTAAATGGCCGACGCCCGGCCGATGCACTTCAATGCCGATATAATCGTTATCCGGATTGGCCGCCGCCATCTTTGCCAAGCTGTCGCCGGAACCGAAACCGATTTCAACAATCAACGGCGCGCTACGGCCGAAAACCTGGTTAAAGTCATAGTCGGCATTGGGATCGAGGCAATATTTATCCCAATGACTATCCAAAGCCAACTGTTGCCCTTGGGTAATGCGCCCTTGACGACGGATAAAGCTGCGGATTTTATGCGAAGAGGTTTGTTCGGGAGAGAGCATGATAATCAGGAAGCAGAAAGGGCGCCCAGCCGGACGCCCTTGTCAAAATTAAAAAAACAAGCCGTCTATCGGCGATGAGGCAGAGGCAAAACGTTTTCTCGGCATACGTCCGGCTAAAAACGCTTCCCTGCCGGCTTCGATGCCTTTACGCATCGCCGAAGCCATTAATACCGGATTTTTAGCGGCGGCAATCGCCGTATTCATCAATACGCCGTCACACCCCAGTTCCATCGCAATGGCGGCATCGGACGCCGTGCCGACACCGGCATCGACCAGGATAGGCACTTTGGCATTTTCAACAATGGTCAGAATATTATAAGGATTGCGCACGCCCAAACCCGAACCGATCGGCGCGGCCAGCGGCATTACCGCCACACAACCGATGTCTTCGAGCCTTTTGGCCGCAATCGGGTCGTCATTGGTGTACACCATCACATCAAAGCCGTCTTTAACCAGCAGTTCGGCGGCGATATAAGTTTCCGCGACATCGGGAAACAAAGTCAGTTGATCGGCCAACACTTCCAGTTTGACCAGATTGTGGCCGCCGAGCAATTCCCGGCCCAAACGGCAGGTTCTGACTGCGTCTTCCGCGGTATAGCAACCGGCGGTATTGGGCAAAATGGTGTATTTGTCCGGTGAAATGACATCCAGCAAATTAGGCTCGCCGGGATTCTGGCCGATATTGGTGCGGCGGATTGCCACTGTCACAATTTGCGCGCCGCTGGCCTCGATAGCCAGACGGGTTTCTTCCAGATCCTTATATTTGCCGGTGCCGACCAGCAATCTTGAATGATACTTTACCCCGGCAAGCATGAAAGAATCATCCTGTCCGCCGCCGATAGCATGGACAATTTCCAGGCGATCTCCGGCCTGCAACACCTGGGCGTCATATTGCTGGAACGGCAGGATTTCTTTATTCAATTCAATCGCGATTTTTTTGCCGGTTAAGCCCAAGTCGGCAACCACATCGGCAACCCGGCTGTTTTCGGCGCAGTCACGGGTTTCGCCGTTAACATAAATCATCATCTGCTCAAACTCCGGCTGGTGTCCACGGTTCTGCGTTTTTGCACCGCTTGCGCCAGCTCTCTTAACAACGGAACGGTATCATCCCAGGACAAACAGGCATCGGTAATGCTTTGTCCGTAAACTAACGGCTGTCCCTCGACAACTTTCTGACTGCCGGCCTTAAGATGGCTTTCGATCATCACACCCATAATCCGGTGGTCGCCGTTGGCGATTTGTCCGGCAACATCGTCGCCGACGATCAATTGCCGTTGGCATTGCTTCAAACTATTGGCATGACTGAAATCAATCATGATATTCGGCTTCAGGTTCGCATGCTCCAGGCCTTCGGCGACCTGTTCCACGCTGACAGCATCATAATTAGGGCGGTCATTACCGCCTCTTAAAATAATATGCGCGTCTTCATTGCCGGTAGTTGAAAAAATGGCCGAATGGCCGGCTTTATTCAGCGAGATAAAGTGGTGCGGACTCATCGCCGCGCCTATCGCATCAATGGCGATTTTTATCGTACCGTCGGTGGAGTTTTTAAAGCCGATAGGGCAGGACACGCCCGAAGCCAATTCGCGATGGCCCTGGCTTTCCGTGGTTCTGGCGCCGATTGCGCCCCAGGCGATCAAGTCGGAAACATATTGCGGGGTGATTAAATCCAGATATTCGGTTGCGGCCGGAACGCCCGCTTCATTGACATCCAATAACAAGCGCCTGGCGATGCGTAGGCCTTTGTTGATATTAAAGCTGGAATCCAGGTCAGGGTCGTTAATCAGGCCTTTCCAGCCCACCGTAGTGCGCGGTTTTTCGAAATAGACCCGCATCACGATAATCAGGTCGTCTTCCAGTTCGTCTTTAACCGTTTTCAGCAGCCGGGCATATTCATGCGCCGCTATCGGGTCATGGATGGAGCAAGGACCCACGACCACGACCAGGCGATCATCCAGACCGGCCAGTACTTTGTGTATCTCTTGTCTGGCTAGCGAAGTCGTTTGTGCGGCAGTCTCGCTAATCGGCATTTCAGTATGAACTTGAACCGGTGCAATGACTTCTTTAGTCCCACAAATCCTCAAGTCGTCAGTGTTGTATTTTGTATGCATGAAAGCTATCAACCCGTTACAGGATTATTATCAGAAAATATTATTTTAACCGATTTTAAAAAGCTTTTGTTAGTTCCGGCAGTATGTCGTTGTCTTGTAATGTAATTCGCTCCGCTTTCTTTTATCCCGTCCTTTCGTTCTTATTTATCCGGTGCTTGGCAAAATGCCACCGATTACTTCGGAGCGGGATATTGCAACTGTGTTATTTAACGCGCTGGAGTGCGGCATATGCCTTATTTTTATTAGCAGTAATTCTCGATAAAGCTCAATAGCCTAGCTATAACAAGGCGTTAGACGCTTGGCATGTAATGTGCAATATTAGCAGGTCATGAATTACTTATAAAATTGCATCTGCAAATACTCAAAGGAAAAAATGAAAAAATACGCACTATTACTGGGGGTCGGTTATTTAAGTAGCGGAATGGCTGCCGAGCCGGCGACTATCGACAAAGCCCAGGATAAACCCGGCCAGAAAAAAGAGAGTACAAAGAAGACGGAAGAACCGTTGGTGTTGGATATGCTGACCATTAAAGCGCAAAAATCCAATATCGACCAGCCGTTCGGCAGCTATCTTGATCATTCCAAAATAGCGCTCGCCAGAACCGCTACCAGCGATACCGCGCAAATGCTTAAAGATACGCCGGGCGTCAGCTTCTCCGGCGGCGGCGGTATTTCCAGCCGACCGATTATTCATGGCATGGCGGATGATCGTTTGCGGGTTCAAGTCGATGGCATGAATTTGATTTCGGCTTGCGCCAATCACATGAATCCGGCGCTGTCTTATGTCGCCCCTTCCAGCGTAATGAGCGCCCAAGTGCTTGCCGGCATCACGCCGGTCAGCATGGGCGGCGACAGTATCGGCGGTACCATTCGCGTTAACTCGGCCGATCCCGAGTTTGCCGAGAATGGCGCGGCGCCATTGATAAAAGGGCAGGCTTCAACCTTTTACCGTACTAACGGCGACGCCCGAGGCGGCAATATTGCCGCTTCGATAGCAAACGAACATGCCGAGCTTAAATACACCGGTTCAACGGTTCAGTCTCGTAATTACAAAGCGGGAGGCGATTTCACCACGCGAAATACCAAGAACGGCAATAATGTCGTGGCTTCTTCCGCTTATAAATCCGAAAACCAATCGCTGTCACTGGCGTTGCGTGGCGGTGACCATATGGGCGTGATCAAAGTAGGCCAGCAGAACATCCCTTATCAAGCCTTCCCCAACGTGCGCATGGACATGACCGGGGATGACAGTTGGTTTGCCAATGTCTTCACTAAAAGCCAGTTTCAATGGGGTAACATCGAAACTCGCGCTTATCACGAGGATGCCCGGCACAAAATGAATTTCCTGGTGGATAAGTCCCCCGGCAACATGCCTATGGATACCTATGGCGTTAACCAAGGCCTGTCGGTAAAAGCCAACATCGATATTACCGATAAACATTTGCTTACCGCGGGGGCTGAGTACCAGCGTTATCGTTTAGACGATTGGTGGGATCCGGTCGGCCCCAACCCTATGCTCATGATGCAAGGACCTGCGCCGTTCTGGAATATCAATGCCGGCAAGCGCGATCGTATCGATCTGTTTACCGAGTGGGAAGGCCGCTGGAATAAGCAATGGCTGACTCAACTCGGCGTTCGTGTCGGTGGCGTGGAAATGAATGCGGGTAATGTGATGGATTACGGCACAATCACGCCGGAAGCACGGATTGTTAACAGCCAAAATAGAAAACGAACCGACATCAATATCGATTGGACCGCGTTGGCGCGTTATACCTTCAACGACATGCAAACCTACGAGTTGGGTGCGGCCAGAAAAACCCGGTCGCCTAATCTTTACGAGCGTTTTGCCTGGTCCCGCGGACTTGATATGGGCATGATGGGGGTCATGCCTATGGCGATGTATATGAACAACTGGACCGGCGACGCCAACGGCTATGTCGGTAATATTAATCTTAAGCCGGAAGTCGCGCATACCGTCAGCGCTACAGCCAATTGGCACGACGCCAAGCAGGAAAACTGGGAAACTAAAATTACTCCCTTTTATACCCATGTCGCTAATTATATTGATGCCGGACTCTGTCAGACAGCCAATGGCGTGGCTTGCCCCAGTCCTGCCACCAGCGGATTTAATTTGCTGCAACTGGGTAACTACGATGCGCATCTTTTCGGTGTCGATGTTTCAGGATCGAAAGTGTTGTTGGAAACAGCCAAATACGGCAGCGTGACCGGTAAAACTTTATTGAATTATGTCAGGGGCCAGAACAACGATACCGGCGGCAATTTGTATCAGCAGATGCCGTTCAACGCGACGGTGGCGCTAGAACATAAACGCGGAGGCTGGTCCAACACGATCGAAACGCAACTGGTTGCGTCTAAAACGGATGTGCAGGCTGTCCGTTTAGAGCCTAAAACCGCGGGCTATGCGCTGCTCAACTTGCGCAGCAGTTATACCTGGAAGCATTTGCGCATCGACGGGGGCATAGACAACCTGCTGGATAAGAATTACTCCTTGCCTTTAGGTGGTACTTACATCGGGGAAAGAAGCGTTCCTGGAACTGCGGTTCCAGGCATGGGACGTTCGTTCAATGTCGGTATGACAGTAAATTATTAGCCGGCAGACCTTCCAGGTTTTGAAAACCTGGAAGGTCTAACTGGTAAGGTTCCGGGCCGGCATGGGTCTTGTCTCGCGTCCATATACTCTTCGTTCATAACAAATGTCTAATGCTTTCATCGGTTTAAATCTTGTTGGTTTATGATCGATCTTTGCAAAGCTTAGCCATATCAAACAAAAATTTAATTAAACTGTGTTATTTAACCTAGTAAAACAGGTTAAATAACTCATTTTTATTAAATACCTTCCCGGCAAAAGCCTATGAATTTAGTAAAGGCCAAGCACATTGAATCGATAGCTTCCCGGAGCAAGCCGGCAATCAAGTTGTAAGTTATTGATTACAAGAAATTAAAAAATCAGCTGTGCCGAGGCCGATAGTTATGCTTTTTGTCGTTCTGAGCGGTTGGCATGTAATGTGCTTTTGTTAACGGACTGTTCATAACTATAAAAATTATAATAATGAAAAAATACCTACTATTACTGGGAATGGGTTATGTAAGCTGCGGAGTTGCGGCCGAGCCGGTGAAAGCGAATAAACCGCCGGTGAAAGCCAATAAAATGGATAAATATCAGGGCGAGGACATGGTGACTTACGGGACGGTAACCGATAGAAAGTTTCCAAATACCGCCAAGGCGACGCCGACTTATACGATCGATGCCGCGGACGTCAAAACCAAAGTCAATGCGACAACGGTCGAGGATACTATCAGATACGCTCCCGGCGTATTGATCCGCAAACGCTTCATGGGCGATCCAAACGGCACCTTGGGCATACGTACTTCAAATTCGTTTCAAACCGCGCACAGCATGGTTTATGCGGATGGAATGCCATTGCATAACCCTTTGCGCACCACTTTCAACGGCGCACCCAGATGGTCTATGGTGTCGCCGAGCGAAATCGATTCGGCGGAAGTGCTTTACGGGCCGTTCTCATCGCAATACAGCGGTAACTCGATGGGCGGCGTGATTAACCTGAATACTAAAATGCCGGAAAAGTTTGAAGCCCAGATGGATGCGACCGGCATGTTTCAGAATATGCACAGGTCAGGGCGCAATGAAACCTTAATGGGCTATAAAACCTTTATTTCCGCAGGCGACCGGATCGATAAATTCAGCGTTTGGGCCTCTTATAACCGTTTTGAAAACGAGGGCCAACCGCAGACCATCAATGCGGCGGCTTTGACGACCGCGGCAGGCGGAACGCCAATTACCGGAGGAGAAGGCTACCAGACAACGACCGGTGCGCCATCGATTGCCTATGGCGACATCGGCGTTGCCCAACAAACCACGGATTTATTCAAAGCCAAATTCGGTTACGACTTTACCGAAGAGCTGCAAGGACGCTTTACCATTGCCTATGAAGACCGGGTTGGGAAGGTTGACGATCCGAACACTTTATTAAGGGATGCTGCCGGTAACAGGGTATGGGGCGGAGCCACCGCCGCAGGCTTATCGGCCAGCCAAAATTACAGGACAGCAGGCGGGCAGCGCTTTGCCGTTCCCGGTTCGGTGTTCTCGGTCAGCGACTCGGAGCGTCAGGCGTTAAACTACGGATTAGGTTTAAAGGGCAAAATTTCCAATAACTGGAGTATCGATACTACCGCCAGTTACTACGATGCGTTCAAGGACAGGACCATCAGTTCGAATCTCAATCCTAACCATCCGTTAAACCAAAATAAAGGCCAGGTTTCCGATGAAAAACCTTGGTGGGCAACGTATGACCTGAAATTGGCGAACGACAAGTTTTTAGGCAGGGACGATTTGTCCTTTATGGGCGGCTATCAGTTCAACCATGCCAGCCTGAACCTGGATGTTTACAACAGCAATAATTACCGGGCCGGATCTGCCGATGTAAAAACCAACGACAGCGGCGGCGCAACTCAAACCAACAGCGCCTTTTCGCAGTTGGAATGGCGATTCCTGCCCGACTGGAGCATCATGGCCGGAGGCAGATTCGATCATTGGCAAGCCCTTGACGGCCATGTCCGGGTATTTGACGATCCGGCTACAGTGGCAAATGAAACCAATATTCAAAATTACGCCAATCGCGATGCTTCCCGTATTTCGCCTAAAGCATCGCTGGAATATTCGCCCAATAACTGGACTTTCCGTTATTCGTTTTCCAAAGCGTACCGTTTTCCGATTGCCGAAGAAATGTTCGCCAGCTTATCCAGGCTTAACAGCATTACTACGTCTGCTCCCGGCTTGGGACCCGAGCAAGGATACTTTCATAACTTCATGACCCAGTACGATATTCCCAGAGGTTATGTCCGCGCCAATTTCTTTTTCGATCAAATCAACAACGAAATCAACAGTACCCAAGTAACCATTAACGGCCAAACGACAACCACCTTTCAGCCGATTGACCAGACCGAAGCCGTTGGCGTGGATTTGACTTATCAGCAGAATGAGGTGTTTAACCTGCCTGTCGATTTAATGGCGAACACCACGATAATGGACAAACAGATCACCAAGCACAACCCTATCGGGACGAACAGCGTCAACTACACCGGCAAAGAATGGGATCGCATCCCCCAACTGCAAATCAACGGCTCGGTCACTTATCATGTGACACAGCCATGGGATGCGTCAGTCGGTGTCCGGTATCGTAGCGACTCGTTTCAAACATTGGCCAACACCGACACGGCGGCCAATGTCATGGGCGGAACCGATGAGTCTACTTTCGTCGATTTAAAAACCAGCTATAAATTACCGATTAACCCGAAACTGAAAAGCACCATCTCTGCGGGGATCGATAACGTTTTCGACGCCAATGCCTTTGAAAACCATCCTTATCCCCAGCGCACTTACTTTGTTAGCGCATCGCTGAAATATTAACCGAAACCTATCGCATAGTTTATTTCGAGGCACAAGGATGTGCGCTCTTTAAACGCTACATCTAATAACAATAATTTTTGGGAGGACTTTATGACACATAGCAAACCGCCTTATCCGCTCAACCCCAGACGGGCTTTGATTTGCCTGCTGATACTGGCAACTCCGCTCGCCACGGCCGAAACCAAGCAAAACGTTGACGGCAAAAAAGCGCCTGCCGACAAATCCAAAGCGGTAATGTCGGATATGACGGTCACCGAAAAAATAGCGCCTACTGCAAAAGATAGATACAAACTGCCGACGACTACCGAGAGTGTTACCAAGGAAAAAATCGAAAACACCGTCAATGCGATGAATGTCGAGGACACCATCAAATACCTGCCCAGTATCCAGGTGCGTAAACGTTATATCGGCGACACCAATGCGCCGGTCGGTTGGCGTACTTCCGGCACCAGCCAGAGCGCCCGTGGCTTGATTTATGCCGATGGCATCCTGCTGTCGTCCTTGCTCGGTAATAATAACGGCAACACGGGTTCGCCGCGCTGGAATATGGTTTCGCCTTCGGAAATTGAGCGGGTTGATGTGATGTACGGGCCGTTTTCGGCGGCGCACTCAGGAAATTCCATGGGTGGCGTGATCGATATCACGACGCGGATGCCGGAAAAATTCGAGGCCGGCGGCGATATAAAATCGACTTGGCAGGATTACAGCTTTTACGGCAAGAGCAAGACTTACGATAGTCAGGAATATTCTTTCAACTTAGGCAGCCGGCACAACGATTTCTCCTGGCGTTTCGATGTCAGCCACCTGGATAGCCACAGTCAGCCTATCGCTTTTGTGAATCCGCTTTCAACGGGTAATGCTACTGGGGCGGACACCGTAGTAACGGGTGCTATTGCAAACGCAAACCCGTATGGGGTTAGCGCTCAAGTACTGGGCGAGTCGGCGCTTAATCATACGGTACAGGACAATTTCAAGTGGAAACTCGGCTACGACATCACCCCGACCATCCATGCGGCGTATACGCTGGGACTGTGGCAGAATGATGCTAACGCCGGTTTTAACAGTTTTTTGCGTGACAGGGCCGGCAATGTGGTCAATAGCGGCAACGTTAATATTGGCGGGCGGCGCTACGCAGCCAATTTCGCAGAAACCAGGGCCGAGCAAATGCACTGGTCGCATGGCATGAATCTTAAATCCAACACCGGCGGGGTATTCGACTGGGATTTGGCCGGCAGCGTGGTTGAATACGGCACTGATCTTAGCCGCACATCGACGCAAACGCCGACGCTGGCGGCCAGGAATGGCGCCGGCACCGTGACCAGTTTGACCGGAACCGGTTGGCATACCGCCGATGCCAAGGGGATCTGGCGGCCCGGCGCCGACCTGCTGGGCAAGCACGAGGTCAGTTTCGGTTTCCATCATGATTTATATACTTTGGATAATCCGGTTTATACCGTTACCAACTGGCAATCGAATGATACCGGCACTATTAGCTCCGATTCAAAAGGCAAGACCCAAACCGAAGGTTATTGGTTGCAGGATGCCTGGGATTTCAATAAAGACTGGAACCTGACTTTGGGCGGCCGCGTGGAAAGCTGGCATGCTTACGATGGCTATAACGCGGCTACTGTAGGCGGTGCGCTCAGAACGCTCAATCAGGCCGACCGGAATGAACTGGAATTTTCGCCCAAGGCCAAGCTGACCTGGAAGCCTTTGGAGCGCGTACAAACCGGACTGTCCATCGGTCAGGCTTACCGCTTTGCTACCGTGACCGAGTTGTTTCAAACGACAACGACGACTGTGGGCGGGATAACAAATATTGTCAATGGCAATCCGAACCTGAAGCCCGAAGAGGCGCTGTCTTCCGAACTTTCCGGGGAATATTTCCTGGATCAAGGCAAATTGCGCCTTAGCTTGTTCCAAGAGCGCGTAAAGGATGCCATTTTTTCTCAGCAAACCGTTCTATCCACCGGAGCTATTTCCAGTACGCCTTCAAATGTTGGGGAAATTCAAACTTACGGTGTCGAATTTGCCGGCGAAGCTAACGATGTAGGCATACAGGGTCTCGATCTTTCCGGTAATGCCACTTGGGTCGATTCCGAAATCACCGAGAACGCGGCAGCAGATGCGGCTGCGGCTAGAGCAGGCGCTACTGCCGCTAACCCCAACGCTAATCAGCCGTCAACCGGCAAAAAACAACCCAGGGTTCCCGAGTGGCGCGCCAGTGCAACCATTGCCTATCGCCCGATCGACAAGTTGACTACCTCGGTAAGCGGTCGTTACAGCAGCCCTCAGTTTAGTCAATTGAATAATAGCGACGTCAATGCCGCGACTTATGGCGGGGGCGGTAATGCTTACTTCATTGTCGATTTAAAGGCTAAATATCAAATTACCAAGCAAGTCAGCGCTTCGGCAGGTATCGATAACGTTAACAATCAGGAAGTTTGGTTATTTCATCCCTTTCCATCGCGCACTTACTTTGCCGAGTTGAAGTATAATTATTGATTTATCGATGCTTTAAACGATCGAGTTTTCGGTTTACTAGCGTGAAAGTTATAAACTTGTAGGGTGGATAAGCACTAGCGCATCCACCCATACCGAGATTGTTGTGGTGGATGCGCTACGCTTATCCACCCTACGATAAATTGTAACAGCCGAAAATTTGACTGCTCAGAGTATATAAAGGGAAATAAAAAAGTCGGGCTTGTTGTAGAGCTCGGCTTTATTGCCTAAAAGGCGGAAAAATATTGGCTCCGTTTCTTTCTAATCCCGCTCAATTCTTTAATTCGGATGAAATCCATGAAATCGCTAACCCCTTTTCTATTTCTTGCCATGTTGGCAACCTCCGGCTGCGCAAATGACACAACGGTCAGGGATGACGGAAATGCCGCAACCGGCCGGGAACCGGTGCAAGCGCCTGCAAAAGCCTCGGACGATACCAAGCAACAACAAGCCCAGCATCATTCGGCAGAAGCAAAAGGCGCTTGCGCCGATGCCAAAGCGTTGCCGTCAAACCGATGCGCCGAAACCATAAGCGCGGCTTTTGACAGTAAGGGAGCGTTATGGATCACCTGGGTCAATAATGACCATGTTTATGTGCAATCGTCGGAAGACAAGGGATTAAGCTTTAGCGCGCCGGTGCCGGTCAATCCCGTCGCCGAAAAAGTCGAAGCCAAAGGCGAATACCGCCCGAAAATAAAGCTGGATGCCAAAGGCAACATTTATTTAACCTGGACGCTGAAGCTGGAAGCCCGGCATAGCGGTCATATCCGCTTCAGCCGATCAACCGACGGCGGACAACATTTTTCCGCGCCGGTTACCGTCAACGATAACCGGGACATCATCAGCCATCGTTTCGACAGCATGGCAATCGGCAAAAACGGCGAAATTTTTATCGCCTGGCTGGATGCCCGCGACGTTGAAGAAGCCAAAAAAGCCGGTAAGAAATTCGAGGGTTCTTCGCTGTATTACAGCTGGTCGAATGACGGCGGGGCGCATTTTTATCCGAATAAGAGAATCGCCACCCATACTTGCCAATGCTGCCGGCTGGATACCGCGATAGCGCCGGACAACACGCCGGTTATTACTTGGCGGCATGTTTTTGAAGGCGGCATACGCGATCATGCGCTGGTTAAATTCAACGATTGGAATACGCCCGGCGATACCCATCGTTTAGGCCGGGACAACTGGAAAATCGATGCCTGTCCGCATCACGGCCCCGGCTTGTCGATTTCCGATTCCGGTATTTATCACGCGGTTTGGTTTAGCGGTGCTGCCGGCAATCCAGGCCTGTTTTATGCCTATTCGACCGATGCCGGGCGGCATTTTTCCACGCCGGTTAACTTCGGCAAGGAAGGCGCGGGCCATCCGCATGTGCTGGCTGTAGGTTCGAAAGTTACTGTGGTTTGGCAGGAGTTCGACGGCACTAACAACGTTGTTAAACTGATCAAATCAGTCGACGGCGGCAAAAGCTGGTCGAAGTCCGAGGTCGTTGCTCAAACCGCGAAGTCCGGCGATCAGCCATTTCTTGTAAACGATGGACAGAAAATTTATCTGTCCTGGAAAACACAGCAGCAGGATTACCAGTTAAAGCCTGTTGATGAGTAGATGTGTAGGGTTTTTCGTTGCCAAACTCCAGAACTTTCTCGTTCCCACGCGCTGCGTGGGAATGCAGTTAAAGGCGCGTTGCGCCGCGATTCACGTGCAACGCCCAAAAACACATATAGCGTAAACACAGGACGCCGCGCGTCCAGACTAGCATTCCCACGCAGCGCGTGGGAACGAGATATATACAAAAACGATTGTATTGGTTATGTCCCCAAATAAAGCCTTGCTTGAAGCCAGACAACTGGTGGTCAATTATAAAAACCATCGCGCAATCGATTCGTTCGATTTGTCGATTCCGGCAGGTTGCGTCTACGCCTTGTTGGGCGGCAACGGCGCGGGTAAAACATCGACCATCAACACTTTTTTGGGTTTCAACCGGCCGTCCTCCGGCAATGTCTTTATCGATGGCGAATCGCCGGATCAGAGTCCTGCCGTGGTTCGCGCCAAGCTGGCCTACTTGCCGGAAAACGTTGCGCTCTACGGCTACATGAGCGGATTGGAAAACCTGGACTTTTTCTGCAAGTTGGCCAATATCCGTATATCCCGCCAACATGCGCACGATTTACTGGTCAATACCGGCTTGCAAAGCGATGCCCATGACCGGCGGGTTGCGACTTACTCGAAAGGCATGCGCCAGAAAGTCGGTTTGGCTATCGCTTCGGCAAAACAGGCGAAAGTCATGCTGCTGGATGAACCGACCTCCGGACTCGATCCCAGCGCGGCCAATGATTTTGCTCAACGGATACGGGCGGCAGCCGATCTGGGCATGGCGGTGCTGATGGCGACTCATGATTTGTTCAACGCCAAGCAGGTGGCCGACCGTATCGGCATTATGAAAGCCGGCCGTCTTGTCGAAGAGTTCGATGCCCACACCGTGGCGCATGATGAGCTGGAGCATAAATATCTGGCACACGCACGGGGCTTGCTTTGATTGTTGCGATCATCCACAAGGAGCTATTGGCTGTGCTTCGGGACGGAAGGCTGCTGGTGCTGGCGTTTTCGGTGTTCGCCGTATTGAGTGGATTTTTTCTGGCTTCGGTTGCCGAACATCAACAAATCCAGCAGGAAAAACAATCGGTCGGCGCAACCGCTAAAGAACAATGGGATACCCAAGGCGTCAAGAATCCACATGCGGCGGCGCATTTCGGCATTTACGTATTCAAGCCGGATTCGCCGCTGGCATCAATAGATCCCGGATTGAGGCAATATACCGGCCAGACGCTCTGGCTGGAGCCGCATAAACGCAACGGCGCGCGTTTCAGTCCGGCGGCCGATCAAGGTTTAGCCGGCCGTTTCGGACAAGCCAGCGCCGGTTTCGTGTTGTATGCGTTGCTGCCGCTATTGGTCATTGCGTTGGCTTTTAACGCGATAACCCAGGAACGGGAGCAGGGCACCTTGCGCATGTTGCACAGTCTGGGCGTATCGGCGACCAAGCTGTTGTTGGGCAAGTTCGTCGGCTTGTTGCTGGCTTTTGCGCTGGTATTGATGCCGGCCATGCTGATTGCGCTGATTATTTTGTATCGAAATTTCGACCTTGGCGCTGACGATATATTCAGGCTGCTCGCGTTGAGCGGCACTTTTTTTATCTATTACGCAGTATTCGCGGCTTTGGCAATGTCCACGTCGATTCATTTCAAAAGCAGCCGTCTGGCCTTGTTTACCTTACTGGCATTTTGGTCGGGCAGCGTATTGATTGCACCGCGTTTGGGTGCGGTTGCCGCGGAAATGATGGTGCCGATACCCTCGGCGACGGCGTTTTGGGCCGAAATTAAAAAAGATATTCAGCAAGGACTGGATAGCGATGGCGACCATGAAGCGCGCGAGGCCTTATTCAATGCCCAGGTGTTAAAACAGTACGGCGTGGCGCGGATTGAAGACTTGCCGGTAGGCTATAGCGCACTCAAGCGCAATTTTAACGACGGTTATTCCGAACGGGTTCACGCGCTGCATTTCGATAGACTGAGCGATGCGTTCGAACGCCAAGGCCGGTTGATCCATATCGCTTCGCTGCTCGGTCCGAGCATCGCGATGCGTTCGATTTCGATGACGCTGTCCGGCATGGATTTGGCGCATCAACGCCATTTTGAGAATGCCGCGGAAAATTACCGCCATTATTTTATCGGCCTGACCGACGACTGGGACCGCGAACGTAGTCACGGTACGGAACGCGGCGCTCAAGGCCATGATTCGGATTGGGCCAGCGTCAAGGCATTCCGCTATGAATCGCCGTTGCTTGGTTTTGCGCTGCATCATGCGCGGGTCGATCTGCTGGTTTTGCTGGCTTGGCTGGCCGTGGCGTTGATAGGGCTGCTGTTTTCCGCAAAGAGGCTGAAACCATGACCGGTTTGTTGCAAGCCGAATGGCTGCGTTTTATCCGCAACCCGGTCAATCTGTGGATTATTGCCGCGTTTTTTGCTCTGTTGGCGGCCAGCGCGATTTGGTCGGGTCTTGCCGCCGGCGAGTTTCGCGCTAGAGCATCGCAGCCGCAACAACAGACCGGCAACAGCCAGGTGCGGGCGGAAATGCACGATGCGCCTGCTATCGGCAAAGACAGCGGCGGGTTCAAGTTGGCCGATAACACCGCCGTGCGTCTTCCGGCGCTCGGCGGTTTGGCCTTGAGTGTACGGCAAATGGATTTGCTCGGTGCCGAGTTGCGTATCTCAACCCGCAGCCGTTATACCGACGGCCGCAACAGCGATCAGTTGTTCAACCCGTTGCTGCGCGAACTGGGTCTGCTCGATTTTGCCGGCGTACTTGCATTGTTACTGCCGTTGACCGTGATAGCCCTGACCTACGGTCTGGTGCAGGAAGATCGGGAGCGTGGCGTGTGGCGTTTGGTTTGCGCGCAAATGCCGCATCCTTCGCGCTTGGTGTTTGCCGCGCTCGCCGTGCGTCTGCTTATGGTGCTGATGCCTGCTATCGCGGCATCGCTGCTTATGTTTATGTTGGATTCCGGCTCGACCTTTTACGCGGCAATGCATTGGCTGGCTTTTGTCGGCGTGTTTGCCGGTGTATGGATTGTAATTTCCGGGCTGTTTTTATTGCTGCCGGTGTCATCGGGCGCGGCGGCGGTGGGCTTGCTAGGCGTATGGCTGGTCACCACGTTTGCGGTACCGGCGGGCTTGAGCTGGGCGGCGAACGGCATGCAGCCGATGCCCTCCCGGCTGACGGCAATTGTCGATATTCGCCGTATCCAGGCGCAAACATCCAAGCAGCAAGCCGAATTGCTGGCAGCCTGGTATCGGGCGCATCCTGAAATCGCGCCTGTGAAAGAACCATCCCGCGAGATTGCCGGTTTGCCCGCGAACCTGGAGCTTGACAGCAAGGTGCGGCCGTTGATGTATCGCTTCGACGAGGTTCGGAAAGCGCATTTCGAGTTCATGGAACGTTGGTCCGCGCTTTCGCCCGGATTGGCGGCGGTGTTGACGGCCGACCGTTTGGCCGGTATCGATGCGCCCCGTTATGCCGAATATATTCAAACGGTCAATCGATTTGAAGACCGGTGGCGGGCGTTTTTCGTTCCCGGCATCATGGGACGGCAGGATGGGGCGGTTTCGGCGGATAAAAAGCCGCCTGTATTGGAGTCTTTACCGGAGACAGAAACGGTACGGACAGTAATATTGAGACAAACGTTGATCGGCATTTTGTTATTATGGGCGCTGATAACGTTGCGCAGCCGGTTCGGAAAGCCGTAAGCGTCAGGATTTGCTGTGCAGTACTTTATCGGTTCCCTATTTTAGCGAGATAACAGCCTACTCTTATGGACATTATTTACTTTTTATTACATTTGCTCAAAGACCCTCTGACTACGCTGCAAGATTTTCTGGCGCATTACGAGATGTTCACCTATGTGATTCTGGCGGCAATCATTTTTGTCGAAACCGGCTTGATCGTGATGCCGTTGCTGCCCGGCGATTCTTTGCTTTTTGCGGTGGGTTTACTGGCGGCTTCGACCGGGAAACTGGATATTCAGTTTGTCATTCCGTTACTGATCGGTGCGGCTTTGCTGGGCGACAATGTCAATTATTTTGTCGGGAAGTATTTCAGTAGTTTCGTTAAATCCCGTGAGCAAATTTTATTCTTTAAGCGGGAATACATTACCCAAACCGAAGGCTTCTATGAGAGGCACGGAGGAAAGTCCGTCATTATGGCGCGGTTTGTTCCGATCGTTAGGACCATTGCCCCTTTCGTAGCCGGTGCGGGCAGCATGAAATACTCAAGATATATTATTTTTTGCATCATGGGCGCAACGTTATGGGTTAGCAGCATCACCTTGACCGGCTATTTTCTCGGCTCGAACGAATGGGTCAAACACAATTTCGAGAAGATTGTTTTGGGTATTGTTTTTGTGTCGATCATGCCGATGATCTGGCAGTTTGCAAGAGTTAAATTGCTGAAACAACCGCAATCCATTTAGCGCTTTGAAGATCCGTAACCACTATAAAATGCCGCGTCGCCCAATCCGAACACAGCAAAGGCATAATCGATGTTTAAAAAGGTAATATTTCCTATGTTTTCATTTAACAGTCATGAAGGCGGTTTGACCGGCCGGAATACAACATCTTTGGGTGACGAGGCGGGTCCGATAGTGGAAAAGCGATCATTATTTGCGGCCTTAGCCGGTGAAGAACGCTCACGTTTTATGGCTGGGTTATTGTTGGTCTTGGTTGTGTTGTTGCATGGATGGGCGGTTCTTTGGTTGTTGATGCCGAGCGAGCGTCCCAAAGCGCCATCGCAGATGATCATGGAGGTATCGTTGATTTCTGCGCCGGTTCAGCAAGCCCCGATTACTCCGCCGGCGCCACCCGCACCGCCAAAGCCCGAGCCGCCGAAAAAGGAACCTGAGAAGAAGCCGGCCAAGAAAAAAATGCCGGTCGTTCCTAAAAAAGTTGAGTTGCCGAAACCGCAAACTGTCGCCGAGGAAAAACCGTCGCTTCCTACTCCTGTTCCGGCCGCGCCGGTTTCAGCGCCGCCGGCCGTCAGCCGGCCTGCTCCCGCTGTCGTTAATCCTGAACCTAGAATCAGTACCGGCGTCGTTCCGTTGGAACGAATTCCGCCTAAGTATCCTGCGAGGGCTGCTGAGCGCCATATCGAGGGCTGGGTTAAAATAGAATTTACCATTACCAGGAGCGGTACCGTTGACAACGCTGTCGTTGTTGAAGCGGAACCGGCAGAAGTTTTTGACGAGGCAGCGTTAAAAGCGATTGAGCAATGGATATTCAAAGAAAAAATAGTTGACGGTGTGGCGGTTGAGCAGCGTGCCGTCCAGACCTTGCAATTTAAATTAACGAGATAATGGTTTTATGTTTTATCGGCTTACTCAGCCTGTGCCATAGAACTTAAAATTAGTGACCGGTTCACTGATAGCATCCGCAAATTTCATTTTTAATCATTAAATTAAGGAGAGGGGAATGCCCTATCATATTTCGCCTACCGTTATTATCGACGGTACTTTATATACTTTATTAGCCTTTTCGGTGGCGACATGGACGGTGATTCTTTTCAAAATCTGGCAGTTCACCAGGAACAGTTATTCCAATCGTAGTTTTGACAAGGCGTTTTGGGATGCACCTTCTCTGGAGCAGGCAAAAACGTTGCCGGCAGCAGTAGCCAAAGGTCCGCAAGCGCGAATCGCACGGCAAGGCTTTGCCTGGATGAGCGAAAGTCAGCAGTCTCACGGCAATAGCCTTAAATACCGCGGCGTTCCGTCCGAATTGCTGGAACACTCGCTGCTGATACAGATGCAGAAAGAACAACATGCAATGGAAGGCGGTTTGACCATGCTTGCCAGTATCGGCAGTACGTCGCCGTTCGTCGGTTTATTCGGCACGGTGTTGGGTATCATGCACGCAATGCATGAGATCACCGCCAGCGGTTCGACCAGTCTTAACGTGGTGGCCGGTCCTATCGGCGATGCATTGGTCGCCACGGCAATCGGTATTGCGGTCGCGGTACCGGCGGTATTGGCTTATAACTTTTTCTTGCGCCGGATCAAACAGCAGCGCGCCGATCTGGAAAACTTTTTGGTCAGTTTTATGCACATCGCCTCAAGTACAAACGCAGACGGTAAGGAGTAGATATGGCTTTTAAACCGCAATCGGACGACGAAGGCGCGATGAGCGACATTAATGTCACGCCGCTGGTCGATGTCATGCTGGTGCTGGTGATTATTTTACTGGTGACCGCGCCGTTACTTACGCAATCGGTGCATGTGACGTTACCGAAAACGACCGAAACCACAGCCGATACTAAAGAGCAGCCGTTGCAGTTGGGCGTCGACGCGCAGGGCGCAATAACGCTGAATAAGCTCCCGCTCGCGGATCTTGCCGCATTGGAAACGGCGTTGAAGGCCGAGCTTTTGAGAAATCCTGAAATCGGCCTGCATTTATATGCCGATCAAGGCGTTGTTTATGCAAAAGTCGCCGAAGTCATGGCGACGGTGCAACATTCCGGCATCGCTAAAATAGCGTTCGTGACAGAGAAGCAGTAATACATTCCTCGCAGAATCGGGTTCTGTCCGGTAAGGAACATGCCGATATCCGATTCTGTTATTCACCACGAAGACACGAACGACTGCATGGATGCAGGAGGTAGAGCAACGCAGGAGCAGTTGCCGAGAGAACGAAGTTTATCCAGTTGCTTCGTGTCTTCCGGGGTTGCTAATGATTTGTATACAATCTATATATAAAATCATCCGTTGATTAACAAAAATTTTCAGTCTGGTTTTGACTGGCGCGAGCGGCAGTTATGGCGTTGCTTCCATTAATTTAGCCTATGCTAAAATAATAATTTTTAGACTTTTTGTACGAAAATTTCTATGTCTACTCCTATTATTCCTTTTTCGCCTCTTGGGCTTATCGTGCTGGGCGTCTTCGTTATCGGCTTGGCGATGATCATCTTCGAAGTTCAGTTGGCGATGGACAAGTTCAAACCCGCTTTGATGATGATGTCTTCGGTAGCCATTATCGGTATTTACTACTGGTTCAGCGGCGACGACCCCGAGCGATTCAAACCTTTGATTGCGATGCAGGCGGCGACCAAGGAATCATTATTCGGCTTGATCGCCTTCATGGCGTTCATGTGGATGATTGTCGAGATTCTCAATGAACGCAACGTTTTCGCTGCAATGAACCACGCGTTAATGGATAGGGGGCTGGGAGCGAGAGGTTTGTTCTGGGTGATGGGCTTATTGTGCGCGCTGTTGAGTCCTTTTATCAGCAGCTTAACCACCGCCATGATATTCGGTAAATCCATTAGTAATGTTTCGGAAAATCAGCGTTACACCCATCTGGTTTTGTGCAATACCATTATTTCGTCTAACAGCGGCGTTTGGTTTATCGGCACTTCGACCAGTTTGATGGTGATTTTGGCCGACAAAGTCGCCATGACCGATTTGCTGATGTTGTTTCCGGCAGCGATTTTCGGCTGGCTTATGAGCGCCTTGGTGCTGGATTTGTTCTACCTGAAAAAACTCGATACCAGCGCATTGCTTAAAGCCAACACGGCGGCCGAAGCTATCAAACCGGGCGGACTTAGCCTGGCCTTGGTTTGCGCCTTCGCTATTATCGGCGCGGTGGTGTTGAACATGGTGCTGCATGTCGATATTGAGTTTGCCTTGGGCAGCGGTTTGGGGCTAATCGTCATGTATATCTGGGTATTAGGGAAAAAATGCGATATTGCGATTAATCTGGACATTCAGTTACAAAAGGTTGAATGGGCGACTTTGATGTATTACATCGGCATTATCACCGGCATGGCCGCCCTCAATCATGTCGGTTGGCTGTCTTACGTGCGTCAGCTGTACGAAACGCTGGAACCGACTTGGGTGAATTTTATTCTAGGGATGGTATCGAGCTGTATCGACAATAACTTGCTCGAAGCGGCGGCGATTATGTCGAACCCCGACTTGGGCGTCGATCAATGGATGTTGAACGCGATGATGGTAGGCATCGGCGGTAGCTTGACCGTGGTGGGGTCCTCAGCCGGAGTCATGGTCATGTCTATCGATAAAAGTTATACTTTTGCCACTCACTTACGTTTTTTGCCGGCAGTACTGGCTAACTTTCTCGGTTCTTTCGGTTTCTGGTATCTGCAATTCGAGATTTTGCACTGGATATAGCTCAGCTTAATAAAAGTCCGGCAGCCGTTTTTGGCTTCTTGCTGATTTTTTTCACCTCATTCGAAACTTAATTATGTCAACAGGTTCACAGGGTCACTCCAAGCAGCAAGTGGCGGTTATAGCGCTCAGCGCAATCGGCGTTGTATTCGGTGATATTGGTACCAGTCCTTTATATGCGGTCAAGGAAATCTTCGGTAGTCATTTACCGATTGATAAAGTCCATGTATTAGGCGTGCTGTCGCTGATTTTTTGGGCATTAACCTTGGTTGTAACAACCAAATACGCGACTTTTATTATGCGCGCTAATAATAAAGGTGAAGGCGGCATTATGGCGTTAATGGCTTTAGCGCTGCAAACCGCTACTGATAAGCCTAAAAAGGCACGTTTTATCGTAATTATTGGGTTGCTCGGTGCTTCATTGTTTTACGGCGACGGGATTATTACCCCTGCCATTTCAGTATTAAGCGCGGTCGAAGGTTTGCAAATCGTTGCGCCTTCTTTGGGACATTATGTCTTGCCGATTACCATTGCCGTGCTCTGCGGGCTTTTTATTTTGCAGGCTAAAGGTACCGGGGCAGTCGGCAGGCTATTTTCACCTATTATGTGTCTTTGGTTTTTAACCTTGGCTGTCCTTGGCGTGAATAATATTATCAACGCTCCGGGCGTGTTGGCGGCGGTTAACCCTTATTATGCCGTCCATTTATTGCTGGAATTAGGCTGGCACGGCTTTTTAATTATGGGCGCGGTGGTCTTGGCAATAACCGGTGCCGAAGCGCTTTATGCCGACATGGGCCATTTTGGCTTGAAACCCATCCGCTATGCCTGGTTCAGTTTTGTTTTTCCGGCTTTGCTGCTTAACTATTTTGGTCAAGGCGCGTTACTCCTCGATCATCCGGAAGCAGTAAAAAATCCATTCTATTTGCTGGCGCCGACATGGGCTATGTATCCCTTATTAATTCTGGCGACACTGGCCTCGGTTATTGCCTCTCAAGCGGTGATCTCCGGGGCATTCTCGGTGACAAGGCAAGCCATACAGCTTGGCTACTGTCCGCGGATGAATATCCGGCATACTTCGGGTTATGAAGTGGGACAAGTGTATATTCCGGCGATCAATTGGCTATTGATGGTTTCGGTATTTGTCGTGGTACTGAGTTTCGAGTCTTCCTCGGCACTGGCTTCCGCTTACGGCATTGCCGTTACCGGCACCATGGTTGTCGATACCCTGTTGGCGTTCATCGTCATTCAAGAGCTTTGGCAGTGGAAGAAACCCGCGAGTATTTCTTTTCTGACAACGTTTCTAATCATAGATTTTTTGTTTCTTTCTTCCAACAGCCTGAAAATACCGACCGGGGGCTGGTTGCCTTTGGTGATTGGGTGCGTGCTGTTTTTAATGATGACCACCTGGATCCAGGGCCGGGCATTATTAGCCGAATATATGGATGAGCGGCGGATGCTGTTTGAGGATCTGGAAGATAAAATAATGGCTCATCAGGCCGTAACAGTTCAAGGTTCGGCCATTTATCTGGCGAAAACCCTGCATGGCGTGCCGCAGGTGTTTTTACACAATTTCGAGCACAACCATGTCCTGCATGAACAAATCGTTGTGTTGACGATAGTGACTAAAGACGAACCTTATGTTGATGTTGCGCACCGGATCAAAATTCGCGCATTTGGCAAGGATAACAATTTTTACCGGGTTAAGCTTTACTATGGTTTCCAACAAAGTCCTGATGTGAGACAAGCTTTAGAACAGTGCGCTCAGGAAGGATTAAATATCGACTTCAAGCAAACATCGTTTTTTATCGGGAGTGAAAGGGTCTCTTTTCGGAAAAAAAGTCCTATGCCTAAATGGCGAAGACCCTTATTCAGGTTTTTATTTCACAATGCTTCAAGCGCGATAGAGTTTTTCAAAATTCCTGTTGAGCGCGTCATTGAGCTAGGTATACGCATCGAACTTTAGCTTTGTAAATGGACCGTCTTCTGTTGGTAATTCAATTGCTTGCGTTTTTACAGAAGACCAAGGGGCCGTCTACAAGGCTCTAACACTAAGTCTTTGCTTATGCCATCGCTACTGCGTTCAAGTTCTCGTCGTCATACAGGCGCGTCTTTTTCCAGCCGACAAATTTATTGTCATAAAATTCAAGATCGTTATCGATTGAATATTCATAACAACTTCTGAACAGCTTGGCGGTACGGAACGCATGCAATTCATCGTCCGCCGTCACTTTGTCTACGTTGCCGACCTGGAAGGTTTTATTTCTGGATTTGCAATTGCTGACCCAAAAAACGGTGTAGCAAAGATAACTTTTATCTTTACGATGATCGTATTTAATGGTTCTGGATACGCCCGTGACACCGGTGGTGGTTTTATTTTTGGGCGGCTTCAGAAACCGTGTCTTGCTGCCTTTTAAAACAGTCAACATTTGATCGCGCCAGGTAATGGCTGCTTTCAAGGATTTGCCTTTGTTACCCCATAATTTATGTGAAAAATAGCGGCTACTTTCTTTGCCGCGTCTGACGATGCGTACTTGGAAACCGAAGACATCGGGTTCGGTGATATGTTTATTTTTTGCCATGATAAAATTCCATCAAACGAGTGAATTAAATGATTTAACAGCCAAGTTAGGGCGACACGCTTTGTAAAACCCTGAGTCAGAGTAAATCTCTGACACTATTGTAAGCCATTAATGACAAATTATGGCTAAAATTTAAATTAAAGCAAGCTAAAAATCATAACAATTTAGACAATTTCCTACTAACCTGGTGTACAATTTGACCAATCCACTGCTTTCGGTGGCTAGCATCAAGTTAACAGTCTTTGTTTTTTCATTATTTATTTGGAGATAATCAATGAGCGTATTAGTCGGTAAACAAGCACCTGATTTTACAGTTCCTGCCGTTCTGGGCGATGGCCAGATAGTTGATTCATTCAGCTTTTCTGAAGCTACCAGCGGGAAATATGCTGTCGTATTTTTCTACCCATTGGATTTCACCTTTGTTTGTCCAAGTGAGTTAATCGCTTTGGATCACCGTATGGATGAATTCAAAAGCCGTAATGTTGAGGTGATTGCCGTATCTATAGACTCTCATTTTACTCACAATGCATGGCGTAATACCCCTGTCAACAAAGGCGGTATCGGTCCTGTCCGTTACACCATGGCGGCGGATATCTCTCACTCCATTTGCAAAGATTATGATGTTGAAGCGGCAGCGCCTGCTGTGGCTTACCGCGGCACTTTCCTGATCGACCGCGACGGTAAGGTTCGTCATCAAGTTGTTAACGATCTGCCTTTAGGCCGTAACATGGATGAGCTGTTACGTATGATTGATGCTTTACAATTCCACGAAGAGCATGGCGAAGTATGCCCAGCTGGATGGCGTAAAGGTGAGTCAGGTATGAATGCAAACCCAGCCGGTGTTGCAGAATATCTGGATAAAAATGCCGATAAGCTGTAAGTTTTAGAGCGGGTTATTGGGTCGGTCCAACAAGTCGACACGAGATAAAAAAAGGCTTAGGCATTGATTGTCTAGGCCTTTTTTATTGGCTATCGGAAGGAGGAGGCGTTATTCCGGTTTGTTTTGAGCGACATCCGGTGTTTCATTAAGAAACTTTCGATAATTAATTGAAACCTTAAGTCCCGCAAAACGCCCGGCCATTCTAATCAGCTCCTGAGTTTTTTTGTCGAAGGTGATTTTGACTTCGTTTAAGGCGCGATCTTCATAACCTTCTTCTATGCGATGGGTTTCCAGCAAAAAGCGGTAAATGTAGACTTCCTGTTCCGCTTCATCTTGAGTTTCAAAAGGTTCGCCCAATTGCGCCAGAACGGCCGGCTTTTTGGGTAGATCGTCGGAAATTTTTTCCAGCAATGCCGAGTTGGCTTTGAGTTGCTGTTTTTCTTTATCGATTTCAGCGCCGCCTATAGAGCGTAATGAAACCTCTAAAAACTTGGGCGGGGCAATCGCCAAGAAAAGCGAAGAAAATGACCAGGCAATTAATCGATGTTCTTTATTAAAGTTTAAATCCGAATAAAACTTTACCTCAGGCTTGATCAGGTTATTGTTGCCGTCAACCTTATGAAACCAGTATCGCCAGCGTCTGCCTTCCGGCGTAGGATCGTCCTGGCTGGCATAAAGTTTGGATAGGGAAACAAAATCCTTGCTATAAAGAATGGGGTCTTTGAAGCGTAAGGTAAAATCATCACCGGTCACAACGGAAAAGTGGCGATCGAATTCACTCATTTGCAAGTAGACTTGATAAGCCCGAATCCAGTACATGCAACCGGACAATAAACCTGTCAGCGTTAGCAAAAAAACAATGCGAAGACTTCGTTTAATCATTCCGGTTTTTATAGGATTATTTATCAATGTCGTGTTTCGGAGTCATTAGCGGTATTTTTTTGCGACAGGATGTTTTCTACATCAACTTTATCGAAGCGGTATCGCTCGCTACAAAATTCACAAGTTACTTCAATGACATCCCGTTCCTTTAGAATATCTTCCAGTTCAGTCCGCCCCATGGCGAACAATGTCTTCTCGATGTTTAGTCGGGAACAGGCGCAGCTGAACTCAACCGGTTCCGGGTCAAACAGCCGGACTTTTTCCTGATTGAATAATCGATACAGCAATTGTTCGCAATCCAGGTCGAACAGTTCCTGTTCGGTTACCGTGTTTGCGAGTATCTCGATATGCTCCCAATCAGCCTGATAATTTTCCTGTGCGGGCAGTTCCTGCAATAATAATCCTACTGCATGGGTGGCATTGGCAAATAACCACAAGCGGGTTTTAAGTTGCTCGGACTGCTCAAAATAGGTTTGCAAAGCCGCGGCCAAGTTGCTGCCTTGCAGTGGAACGATACCTTGATAAGGCTGCCCGTTTTCCGATTCCACGGTTAATACCAGTCGGCCTTGGCCGAACATGGTTTCTAAGGAACCTTCGGCTGAGTTTTCTTTGCCTCTTACCAGGCCTCGTATTTTTCGCTGATCGGTCGCTTGGGCAACCAGCGTTTTAATATCGCCGTCGCCTTGGGCCTGAAGGATCATCGAACCTTTAAACTTGACGGTCGCCGACAACATGACCACGGCCGCCAGCGCCTGTCCCAGTTGCTGTTGCATGTTTTCCGAGCCGCGTTGATGAAGCTTTGCCGCTTGCCAGCTGCCGGTTAATTTGACCCATTCTCCACGAACGCCCAGCTCTTCGAATAAAAAACGGCGTAATAAATCTTGCTCTATCATGTATGTCCAGTTAAAAAGTCGTGCATTTTATGGTATCGGGATCATAATAATCCCTGTCCAAACAGTCGTATAAAAATACCACAGGCCATGATTTTTTCATCAAAAAAACTTACCCTACCTGATACTGACGAAGCTTTACCGGGCCGAAGCATGCCTATGCCTGTTACAAACAGGCATTTTGTAACGGGCAACCCGATACTGCCACCGTTCCCGGAGGCTATGGAACAGGCTTTGTTCGGAATGGGCTGCTTTTGGGGCGCGGAGCGGAAGTTTTGGCAATGTCGTGGCGTGTTCAGCACTGCGGTTGGCTATGCCGGCGGCTACACGCCCAACCCGACTTACGAGGAAGTATGTACCGGTTTAACCGGGCATAGCGAGGTCGTTAAAGTTATTTTCGATCCTGCTGTTGTTTCATACCGCGAGTTGCTGCGGATTTTCTGGGAATCCCATAATCCCACGCAGGGCATGAGGCAAGGTAATGACATCGGTACGCAATACCGGTCCGGGATTTATGCCTATACCCAGCAACAACTTGATGAAGCGCTTGAGTCGAAACAATACTACCAGCAGCAACTTATTAAAGCAGGTTTTGAACCGATAACCACCGAGATCATGCCGGCAGGAGAGTTTTATTATGCTGAAGATATGCATCAACAATATCTAGCCAAGAATCCGGCGGGTTACTGCGGTTTAGGTGGGCTAGGGGTGTCTTGTGATGGTATTTGATATTTAATAGGGCAAAAAAAAGGCGGTTTAAAAAAAACCGCCTTGGAATGTATTTAGGAAGAATATAACGCAACTTTTCAGCTATGGTGCTCTACAAGAGCCTTAAAAGTTAGGTTAATAATATCAACAAATATTGCAACATAAAATGTGGCATATTGTCGCAGTTTAATTCCTGTTTAATTTATATAATTAAACACCGATAATGTATTTAAAACACATTAGTTAATTATTTAACTCACTCTAATTTCACGTTGTTTTTATAAAATGCTTTCATCATACGCCTCACCTGAATCTTCCGCCCGGCAAAACCTGAAATGGCTATTTATTCTCAGAAACTTGATGATAGTCAGCGAGGTTATACTGATTGTTTTATCGATATACGGTCTTAATATTCGCCTGCCGGAACAGCCTCTTTGGTTGGTCATATTGTCGATAGCTGTCGTTAATATTTATACCTCAATGCGCCTGGAGACAGAAGATCCGGTTACGGAATTGGAGATATTTTCTCAGTTGGTTATTGATGTTTTTGGTATTACCGCATTGCTGTATTTAACCGGAGGCGCATCGAATCCGATTACATGGGTATTTTTATTACCCCTCATTATTACAGCTATCATGCTGCATCAATCTTATGCCTGGTATATGGTGATTTTAACCACGTCCATGTACACGGCATTAATGGCCTACAATATTCCCCTGCCGTCGATAGAGCCTCATATGCCCAATCCGGAAATGAAATATTCCGATACCAAGAATTATGAGTTGTTGCAGCAGGTTCACGCGATGAGCGACACTCATTATTTTAATCTGCATATTTTCGGCATGTGGTTCGGTTTTGTATTTAGCGCCGGATTAGTCGCATTCTTTGTGGTTGAATTGGCTAAAACGCTTAAGGCTCAGGAGCGGAATCTGGCCGAAGCCAGGGAAAATGCGTTAAGGGACGAGCGTGTGGTTGCATTAGGTACATTAGCCGCCAGCGCTGCTCACGATATGGGAACGCCGTTAGGCACGATTGCTATTGTGGCGCATGAGCTTGAACAAGAGTACCCAATTCATCGATTTCCGGATTTGCATGAGAAATTAGTGATCATGCAACAACAGATCGACCGATGCAAAACAGCGCTATCAGTAATGTCGGCCTCGGCCGGTGAAATGCGCGCCGAATCCGGTAGCGCCATGCTGCTGACCGATTATATTGATGAGGTAATCAATCAATGGCGCACCCACAAACCCACGGCGAAGCTATGTTTCTTTATCGATCCTGACGTTGCAATGCAGGCAAGAATTATTGCTGAGCTGACGCTGACCCACTCGATTATTAATATCCTAAATAATGCCGCCGAAGCGTCTCCGCCGGAAAAAGGCATCGAACTTCACGCGTCGTGGGATTTGGATTATGCCATTATTAAAATCAAGGACTTTGGTCCCGGCCTGCCGCCGGAACTCATCAACTTTGCCGGTAAGCAACCCGTTATCAGCAAAAAACGCGGCTTGGGAGTAGGATTGTTTTTAGCCTATTCCACGATTAACCGCCTAGGCGGAAAAATTAACTTTAATAATAGTGACTCGGGCGGAGCCTGCGTGGAAATCACCCTTCCTCTTTTAAATGCAGAGAACAATAATGACAACCCAGGAAATGGATAAACCACGGCTGTTGCTGGTGGATGACGATGAGACTTTTTGCAAAGTGCTAAAAAGTGCATTGGAAAAAAGAAATTACGAAGTATTGGTCGCTAACGATGTCAAAACCGGAATAGCGTTCGCCGAGCGCTATTTACCTGAGTATGCAGTGATTGATTTGCGCATCGGCCATGAATCCGGTCTGGAGCTGGTGAAAAAACTGATTTCCTTGGATGACAATACCACTTGTGTCATGCTAACCGGTTTTGCCAGTATTGCCACCGCGGTTGAGGCAATAAAATTGGGCGCTACGCACTATTTAACTAAGCCGGCCAATGCGGATGAAATTGTAAACGCCCTGCATAAAAATGAAGGCGATTCGTCGGTCTCGATTAGCGAAAATCCTTTATCCGTAAAGCGTCTGGAATGGGAGCATCTACAAAAAGTATTGATGCAGCACGATGGCAATATTTCGGCCGCAGCCAGAGCGTTAAACATGCATAGACGCACATTGCAAAGGAAGCTGGATAAAAAGCCGGTGAAAGAATAAATCTTAAAGGCGAAGGTTCGGCGTCGCTTAAATGGAAAAGAGAAGAAAGGAATTGCCTAATGGTATAAGGCTAAAAAACATGTCTGTCGGCATCTTTGATTTTTAGGCAAATCCGATTTTAAGGCGTTACGTTCTTAATTAATAATAGTGCATTCACCGTTGTGATCTGCCACGGCGCGGGTCTCGTGCTTCTGTCGTAAGCTTCGATTGTTATACTCAACGTAAGTTTCTAATTCGGATAGCCCGGCTTCCATTCGACAAGTTCTAATCAACAACATTTTAGTGGTCGTAATATCTTTTCTCCGGTCGTTACCGGTGTCGAGTGGACAGGATATTTCTATTGTTTTTCATGTGCTTATTGAGTTTCATCTTGCTGAATATCAGTTGCCGGTAATTTACTTTACTTCATAAATCCACGTGTGTTTGGTGTTTTTTTTATTTATAGCTTTGACACAATGCCGTGTCTCATGATAAAAAGTACCCTGTCGTTTATTACTTAATTCGACAAGCAACTCAATAAAGCAATTTATTGAGCGGCCCCTTTGAGGAAAGGGAAATACAATATAATTAAATAAACTTTCGAGGATTTTAAAATGGCTGAAGAACAAGAAAAAGATAACACATGGTTGATCGCTGGTGTTGCTATTGCTGCTGTTATTGTTTTAGTTGTACTGTTAAAACAGGACGAAACAAAGCATTTACAAAGTGGTGCTGTTGCAGCAAGTAACGCTGAAGTTTTCTCGAAAATCGACGCGAAAAAAACCAGCAACAAAACTGCTCAATAAGACTGGAAGCGTAGTCAATTAAAAAAAATACCCCCCGTTGTTTCAACGGGGGGTATTTTTTTGTCCGCTTTACATCTATCTATAAAAACATTCTCTACTTTTGAGCATCCAGCCTGACGGGTGATTCAATAGCATACGAAACTTACTAAACCGCGCATTATCTGTCTTTGCCTTAAGGCGCCACGTAGCGGCTAAAAAATGCTTGCCTGACCAACGATCAAGCCGGCATTAATTATTAGCTATATGTCTTTTTCCAGTGTCTGGAGTTTTTCTTCCAGCAATTTTACCCTTTTTAATAGTTCAGGCAGTTTGCTGATTGCGATCTGTTCTTTATAGGCTGTCTTTTTATCTTTAGCCGGGCTACCGAAAACTTGTGTGCCAGCCTTGACGTCGCCTGCCACGCCGGAACGCGCCATGACTACAGCGCCTTGGCCTATCGTAACATGATCGGCAATGCCGGAACTTCCCGCCAGAATTGCATAGTCTTCAATATTGCAGGAACCGGATACACCAGTTAAGCCGCACATGATGACGTTTTTGCCGACTTTGTTATTGTGGCCGATCTGTACCAAATTATCGATTTTGCTGCCTGCTCCTATTAGCGTGCTTCCCAATGCTCCACGGTCTATGCAGGTGTTAGCGCCGATTTCGACGTTATCCTCAATGACCACATTACCGACTTGAGGAACTTTGACGTGCGCATTATTCCTGAATTTGTAACCGAAGCCGTCAGCGCCAATGATAGCGCCTGAATGAATAATGACGTTATCGCCCACGACTACATCATCATAAATAACTGCATAAGGATAAATCCGGCAGTTTTTACCTATTTTTGCATTTTTACCGATATAAGCGCCTGCATGAATCTGGCTGTCATCGCCTATGCTTGAATTTTCGCCAATGACGGCATAAGGCCCGATATACAATTCATTGCCTAATGTTACATTGGCTTCAAGCACTGCCTGTGGCGCAATTTGCCGGTCATAGTTTCTGGGCGGATGCAGTAATTCGACGGCTTTGATAAAGCTGATCTCGGGGTCGGCACAAATTAACAGCGTCATGCTTTCAGGTACATTCTCGACAGGGAAACCTTCCGCAATAAAACAGGCTGAAGCAGTGGAATCTTTAATATGCCGGGTATAACGACTATTGGTTAACTGCGTGACTTGACCATGGTGTGCAGAAATAATCTCTGCTGCTGAATAAATAGTTGCTGATGGATCACCACCCTGAATTCGCGCACCACAAAAATCTGCAAGTTCTTTTAATATAATCGGCATATTTGTCTCTGCTGTTATTCGAAATAGCGCCAAAACAGTCGGCACATTATTGAAAATATAAGTTAAGTGTAACAAATCTAATAAACAACCACATTACGCGTATTGAGTCGTCTGTCGGTATGATAAGGTTTTTAGATATAGCTGATATTTTTTGTTTTTCCGGCGATCAAATGTTATTCGCCGGCTTTTTGTTGATTGAGCTGCCAGTGTCCCGACTTGCCGCCGTCTTTTTCCAGTAGTCGGACTGACTGGATAACCATGCCTCTATCTACGGCTTTGCACATGTCGTAAATGGTGAGTAGTGTAATTTGTGTGGCATTTAGCGCTTCCATTTCTACGCCGGTTTGTCCGTTGGTTTTGACTGTGCTTTGACAGCGTATCCGGTTGTTGTCGATTTCCGGGGTCAGTTGTATTTCGACATGCGTTAGGGGGAGTGGATGGCAGAGCGGAATCAGGTCCGCGGTTTTTTTGCTGGCCATGATGCCGGCTATTCTCGCTATAGCCAGTACATCGCCTTTTTTGTGTCCGCCGTCTATGATCAGTTTGAGCGTAGGCGGCTGCATTTCAATATAGCCTTCGGTGACGGCTGTGCGCTGAGTGATCGCTTTCTCGCCGACGTCAACCATATGAGCTTCGCCGGATTGATTAAAGTGGGTTAATGCGGTCATTTTTCTGTAAAATTATCAATATAAAGAGTCAGGCGCGTTTCATTATAACAATTGCCGGTAAAGAAAACTAAAAAGGCAGCCGGTCTTTTCCGTAATGTGCGTTGTGCCAAGTTTATTTTTTTGCGACTGAGTGAATGGCTATGTCAATTAAGGTGCGGTATTTCGCCAGCTTGAAAGAAAGTATCGGTCGGTCGGAAGACCATCTGGAATTTGCAAATTTAGCTACAGTCGGCGATGTCTGGCGTTGCGCCAATCCGAATAAAGCATTGCCGGATAATATATTGGCGGCAGTGAATATGGATTATGTTGAACTGAACGGCACTGTTAAGGATGGCGATGAAGTGGCCTTTTTCCCGCCGGTGACCGGGGGCTGAGCCATGAATATAAAAATCAGCGCAGAACCTTTCGATCCCTGGCGAGAAATTCAGGCGCATCAGCATTCGGCAAAAGAGATGGCTGGTAAGTTCGGCGCGACCAATATTTTTATAGGCACGATGCGCGATTTCAATGAAGGCGATGATGTTAAGGGGATGATGCTGGAATATTATCCCGGCATGACTGAAAAACAGCTGGAAAAGATCATTGCCGAAGCCTTGCGGCAATGGCCGGTTATTGACGCTTTAGTGGTGCATCGGGTAGGCGATATTTTGCCGAATGAGCCGATAGTGTTGGTAGCGGTTTGGACATCGCATCGTGGCGATGCATTCGATGCGAGTCGATATATCATGGAAGCATTAAAGTCGAGAGCGCCTTTCTGGAAAAAAGAGCTGTTAAAATCCCAAGCCGAGCGTTGGCTGGTAAAAAATACCGACGGTTATCTTTAGCCGATTTTATGTAGGGCATGCCGTGCGCGCCAAAGAATAGCAAAAATATTCAATTGTCGGAAAAGGCGCGCACCACGGCACGCCCTACTTATTGTATTTAACCGCTCGTTTATTGTTAGTTTTTAGGAAATATAAGATGCAGGGACAATTGAAAAAAATGCACGCCAGACTGGAACTGGACAGATCAAAACCGGTTCAGTACGAGTTGCCGTTAGGCGATCAGTTGGTTGCTTTGAATCCGCTACTCGGCAAGCCGATTAAGCTGATGTATACCGGTAAAATATTTTGCTTGCACTGCAACAGGCCGGTCAAAAAGAGCTTTAATCAGGGCTATTGCTATCCTTGTTTTACTTCATTGGCACAGTGCGATATGTGCATCATGAAACCGGAGACTTGCCACCATGCAGCCGGTACTTGCCGGGAACCGTTATGGGGCGAGGAATTCTGCTTCCAGCCGCATATTGTTTATCTGGCCAACTCCAGCGGCATTAAAGTCGGCATTACCCGTCAGACTCAAATTCCGACTCGCTGGATAGATCAAGGCGCAGTGCAGGCGCTGCCGATTTTTAAAGTGCAGTCGCGCTATATTTCCGGCCTGATCGAAATCGCTATTGCCAAACATGTCAGCGATAAAACCAGCTGGCAGCAAATGCTTAAAAGTAAAGCCGAACCTATCGATTTGCTTGCTAAACGGGATGAGTTAGTCGCTGTTTGTAAAGCCGAACTAGCCGAAATTACCGGGCGTTTTGGGCCGCAGTCGATTGAGCTGTTAACCGATGAATCGGTTGTGGATATAGATTTTCCGGTGGATAACTATCCTGTCAAAGTTAAGTCGTTCAATCTTGACAAGAACGCTGAAGTATCGGGAGTATTGCACGGCATAAAAGGCCAGTATTTATTGCTGGATACCGGCGTCATTAATATCCGCAAGTTTACCGGTTACGAGGTTGAATTTTCAGCTTAACGGATATCGCACTGGGCAAGTAAACGATAACTAAGCCTAGACCGGCTCAATCGGCTTTTCTTAAAACTTACCGACAACGCTTTCTTTTAACGATATTTTTATATTCCCTATCTTGTTACTGATCGTTGGAGGTCAGGCAAGGATTAAAAAGGGCAAGAGATGCGTGTACAATTTCATCAAAAACCTAGTAAAATGCTTATATTACGTCGCCTGAAAAAGGCGATTGTCAGCAGCAGTTTATCTGTCGTTCTTTAAAAATAAACCGGGTATGGGTTTTGAATTTTTAAAAGCACATATAACCGGCTTAATTCGAAAGTCTATTTGAGGGTATTAGCGTGGAGCTAAACGGCGCACAAATTGTAATTCAGAGTCTTAAGGACGAAGGCGTGGAATATATTTTTGGCTATCCCGGCGGAGCGGTATTGCATTTATACGATGCCATCTTCCAGCAGGATGATGTCAAACACATTTTGGTTCGGCACGAACAAGGCGCTACACATGCCGCGGATGGCTATGCCCGTGCGACCGGCAAGCCCGGCGTAGTCCTGGTTACTTCGGGACCGGGCGCTACCAATGCGGTAACCGGCATTGCCACCGCTTATATGGATTCAATCCCGATGGTGGTTATTTCCGGCCAAGTTCCATTGCCTGTCATCGGCAGCGATGCGTTCCAGGAAGTCGACATGGTCGGCATTACCCGTCCCTGCGTGAAGCATAACTTTTTGGTTAAAGACATCACCAAACTGGCTGAGACCATCAAAAAAGCGTTTTATGTCGCTACCACCGGGCGTCCCGGTCCTGTTGTGGTGGATATACCTAAGGACATAACCGATCCCAGAATAAAAGTACCTTACAAATACCCTAAAAAAGTGTCTATCCGTTCTTATAACCCGGCGGTTACCGGCCATAAAGGACAGATTAAAAAAGCGGTGGATTTATTATTGACCGCGCAAAAGCCGATCATTTATTCCGGCGGCGGCGTGATTTTGGGCGAAGCCAGCAAGGAATTGACCGAGTTCACTCAATTACTGGGCTTTCCGATCACCAATACCTTGATGGGCTTGGGCGCTTATCCGGCGACCGACAAACAGTACGTCGGCATGCTGGGAATGCACGGCACTTATGAAGCCAACATGGCAATGCATGACAGCGATGTGATTATCGCTATCGGCGCGCGTTTTGACGACCGCGTTACCGGCAAGCTGGATCAGTTCTGTCCGCGCGCCCAAATTATCCATATCGATGTTGATCCTGCGTCTATCTCAAAAACCGTTAAGGTTGCGATTCCTATCGTCGGCGAAGTTAAGCCGGTGTTGGAACAGATGCTGGAAATGATCCGGGAAAGCAAAAAGAAACCGTCGAAAAAAGCCTTGGAAAGCTGGTGGAAACAGATCGATCAATGGCGAGCCGTCAAATGCATGGAATACGACCGCAACAGCACGCTGATCAAGCCGCAATATGTGATTGAGCAGTTATATGAAGTTACCAAAGGCGAGGCCTATATCGCCTCGGACGTCGGCCAGCATCAGATGTGGGCGGCTCAATATTATCCGTTCGACAAACCGCGGCACTGGATTAATTCGGGCGGTTTGGGCACGATGGGCTTTGGCTTGCCTGCGGCTATCGGCGTTAAGCTGGCATTCCCGGATTCCGAAGTTGCTTGCGTGACCGGCGACGGCAGCATCCAGATGTGCATCCAGGAATTGTCGACTGCATTGCAATACAATGCGCCGGTAAAAATCATCAACCTGAATAATAGCTATTTGGGCATGGTTCGCCAATGGCAGGAATTTACCTACGAAAGCCGTTATTCGCATTCGTACATGGATACCATCCCGGACTTCGTCAAACTGGCAGAAGCCTACGGCCATGTCGGCATGCGTATTACTAAACCCGAAGAAGTCAGACCCGCGCTGGAAGAAGCTTTTGCGCTGAAAGACCGCACCGTGTTTTTGGACATCCTGACCGACAGGACCGAAAACGTGTATCCAATGATTGAAGCCGGCAAAGCCCACAACGATATGACTTTAAGAGTCGCGAACGGTACATCGACCGATAGGGAATTGGCATAATGAGACATATTATTTCTATCCTGATTGAAAACGAATCAGGAGCGTTATCGCGGGTAGCCGGCTTGTTTTCCGCGCGTGGCTACAATATCGAATCCTTGACCGTAGCGCCTACGGAAGATCCCAGCCTGTCGAGAATGACCTTGGTCACTCGCGGCAGTGAGGACATTATCGAGCAAATCACCAAGCAGCTGAATAAACTGATTGATGTGGTTAAGCTGATAGACTTGGCGGACTCCGTTCATATCGAACGGGAACTGATGATGGTCAAGATCAGGACCACCGAGCACACGCGCGAAGAAATCAGGGGCATAGCGGATATATTTCGCGGCAAGATTATCGATGTGACGCCGACCACTTATGTCGTGGAAATGACCGGCCCTTCCAGTAAACTGGATGCGTTTATCGCCGCTATCGATGCCGACACCATTATTGAAGTCGTCCGTTCCGGGCCGACCGGTATTTCAAGAGGCGAAAAAGGGCTGCATTTGTAAGCTTTAGCCTTTCACCTTATTAATTTTAAACACACAAAAAACAGGAAAAACCATGCAAGTTTATTACGACAAAGACGCCGACCTTTCAATCATCAAAGGTAAAAAAGTAGCCATTATCGGTTACGGCTCACAAGGCCATGCCCACGCTCTTAATCTAAAAGACTCCGGCGTGTCAGTTGTCGTGGGCTTGCGCACAGGATCGCCATCAGTGGCTAAGGCTGAAGCACATGGTTTAACCGTGCAACCGGTTGCACAAGCGGTTGCCGGCGCGGACATCGTCATGATCTTGACGCCTGATGAATTCCAATCAAAATTGTATAAAGACGAAATTGAACCCAATATCAAACAAGGCGCGGTATTAGCATTTGCCCACGGCTTTGCGATTTTATTCAACCAAGTCATGCCTCGCGCCGATTTAGATGTAATCATGATCGCGCCTAAAGCACCAGGACACACCGTTCGTTCCGAATTTGTACGCGGCGGCGGCGTTCCTGACTTAATCGCAGTTCAGCAAGATGCTTCAGGCACAGCGAAAGCGATTTGTTTATCGTATGCCTCTGCTATTGGCGGCGGTCGCTCAGGCATCATCGAAACCACGTTCCGCGACGAATGTGAAACCGATTTATTCGGCGAACAAGCGGTATTATGCGGCGGTGCGGTTGAACTCGTAAAAATGGGTTTTGAAACCTTGGTTGAAGCGGGTTATGAGCCTGAAATGGCCTACTTTGAGTGCTTGCACGAATTAAAATTGATTGTCGATTTAATGTTTGAAGGCGGTATCGCCAACATGAACTACTCGATCTCCAACAATGCAGAGTATGGCGAATACGTTACCGGCCCACGAGTCATTAACGAAGAAAGCCGTTGGGCAATGCGCGAAGCGTTGAAGAACATCAGAAACGGCGAATACGCCAAGCAGTTCATCATGGAAGGTATGACCAACTATCCTGAAATGACTGCAAAACGTCGTTTGAATGCAGAGCATCCGATTGAAGTTGTCGGTGCAAAACTGCGTAGCATGATGCCTTGGATTAAAGCCAACCAAATCGTCGACAAAACCAAAAACTGATCTTATCCCCTCTCCTGTTGGAGAGGGTTAGGGTGACGACTGCATGGATGCAGGAGGTAGAGCAATGCAGGAGCAATTGCCGAGGAGATTTAAAAAAGCCCGTCTTTATGATGGGCTTTTTTTTGCGTTAATTTGACCGATCTATTTAAAAGTAATTACAATGTAATTATAAACAAAGAGGAGTCGGCTATGGCGCACTTAATCAAAATTGGAAATTCTCAAGGGATTAGAATTCCACAACCACTTATAAAACAAGCTAATCTTCAGGATCAGGAGTTTGAAATTCTCGTTGTCGAGGAAGGTTTGTTAATCACCCCAATAAAAAAAGCGAGACAAGGCTGGGAAGAACAATTTAAAAGTCTTTCGGCTGCTCAAACCGAGCAAGATTTTAATGAAAACCATAGCAACTTGGATCATAGAGCGGAACTTCCGACCGGAGAAGAGTGGGAATGGTAGTTAATCGGTTTGACGTTTATCTGATTGAGCTTGACCCCGCTGTCGGCAGTGAAATTAAAAAGACCAGACCCTGTGTTATCGTTTCACCGAATGAAATGAATTGCCTAAAAACCGTTTTAATCGCGCTAATGACTACCAAAGGGTTCCGTGCGCCCTCAAGAGTTGAGCTTCAATTCCAAGATAAGACCGGGCTGGTTTTGTTGGATCAATTGCGGGCGGTCGATAAATCCAGGCTGGTTAAAAAGTTAGGGACTATCGATGCCAAAGCACAAAAAACGGTCTCATCGACTTTGGTTGATATGTTTGAGATGTAAAATAATGCGTTCGATTACACCCTAATGGTATCAAACAGAAAACATACAATTAACGATGCCTGCTTCGAGCGGTTAACTTCACTGGAACTCCGCCTTTCGGTTTCAGCGTCACCGCCATTTCAATCTCGGCTTCATCCGTATTAAGCAACTGCAAGTCAAAATGCTGAATGATCATGCTCAACAAAAGTTGGCTTTCCATTAACGCAAAATGATTGCCGATGCAGATGCGCTCACCGGTTCCAAACGGCATGAATGAAAATCGGCGATTTTCATCGCTTAAAAAACGCTCGGGATCGAACCGTTCAGGCTGCGGCCAAAAATCCGGGTGATGGTGGATATTGTAAATACTGAACATCGCCAGCCTGCCTTGTTTCAACGAATAACCGTCAATCTCAGTATCCTTGATAATTTTGCGCATCATAATGCCGACCGGTGGACGAAAACGCATCGATTCGTTCAATACGGCCCTGGTATAGAGGAGTTGCTGTAAGTCTTCCGCTGTTGGGACTTTGCCTTGCAGCAATGCATCGAGTTCTTGACGCAGTTTAGCCAATACATCCGGATGCCGGGCCAGTAAATAGAGCGTCCAGCTTAACAAATTCGCGGTGGTTTCATGGCCTGCGCTAAAAATGGTAGCGACTTCATCGCGAATCTGTTTATCGGACATAAGGTTGCCATTGTCATCGCTTGCGTTCAGCAACATATCCAACAAGTCGTTGTGCTTTGCTGTTTGGGCGCGACGTTGCTCGATGATCCCGTAAATGACATCATCCAACAGAGCACTTGCCGCATTGAATTCCCGATTGGCCTGGGTGGGTATAGATAACGGAATACGCAAAGGATTCATGACCGATTTGGCCGCATAGCGGAGCGCCGTATCTAAAGCGGGCGCAATGTGTTCGATTTTATCGAGAACGCTGGTGCTGAACATGGTTTGAGTGATCACTTCAAGCGTCAGCTGCATCATTTCATCGGCGAGATTAACTTGCGCCCCGTCGCCCAGTAGCCGCCATCTGGCTAATAAATTATTGCCGGCAGCGACAATTTGCGAGTGCAAAGACGCTAAATTACTCCTCTGGAAAACCGGCTGCATTAACCGCCGCTGCCGTTGCCATAACTCGCCCTGACTGGTCACTAATCCTTGTCCTAACACCAATCCCAGGCCGGTCGGTTTTTTAGGATCGTACATTTTGACGAATATATCGCTTTGCTTGATTAAAGCCTGTTCGACCAGCTTTGGGTGGCTGATTAAATAAAAATGGCGGGTAGCCAATCTGAAACTCGCTAAATCGCCATAATCGCGCTGCCAGGCGCAAAGCGCTTGCAATGGGTTAGCTTTCATTTGGCGTAAGCTGCCTAATAGGAATTCGCCTTTGATTTTTGGGATTGGTTTGTTCTGCGGCATGATTAACGGGATCTGAAGTTTTGGTAGATGTTATTCAATAATTTTATAGATCGGACATGATGTTTATGGTCGTCACGATGTCATTCCGCCCAACCCAAAACCAAGTTAAGCGCACGCCGTGGCAACGTACCTTCCATTCTCTCAAGGGTATGAATGTTGATTGCCTTCTTGCCTCTTCTCTGTGTAATTGTGACGAGGCAATTTACAATCCGTCATCTTACCAAAATGTTGTATTTGCTCTCGCTTTAAGTTGGTCGCAGGTTTTGGGTAAATTGACGCTTACCGGCATTAAGTTCATACTTTGAAAAAGTAACTTGATATAGAGGACCAATATGAAAGCGACCGCAAAAGACCTTCGAATCCATTCAAAAGGGCTGCTTGATGCTGTAAGCAAAGGGGAAGATGTCGTAATCACTTTTAGGGGTAAACCTTGCGCCAAGCTTGTGCCTTATGAACAAACCGATAAACCGGCGGATGAGGATAACAAGAATGATTTGTTTGGGATATGGGCGGATCGTACCGATATTGAATCGGTAGACGCGTATGTGCGGAACTTGAGAAAAGGCCGGTTTTTTTGATGCTGGTCGATACCGATGTGCTGATCTGGTATTTAAAAGGAAACGACAATGCGCGGCAGGAAATAGAAGCATTGCCGGGCTTTTTTATTTCGGTGGTGACTTATATAGAGTTGGTTCAGGGAATGCGGAATAAACAGGAACTCGTCGCATTAAGGCGAGCGCTAAGATTGTGGAATGCAAAGGTTCTGTACATTTCCGAAGATATTTCCGCAAAAGCGATGTTTTATGTTGAGCAGTATTATTTGAGTCATTCAATGCAGCTTGCCGATGCATTGATCAGTGCGACCGCAGTTGTAAACGGCCTTGATCTGTTTACAGGTAATGCCAAGCATTATCGGGTTTTGAAGGATATTTTGGTGAAGGAATTTAAACCGGTTTGAACCATTGAAAAAATCTTTTACCTAGAAATAAAAGGCCAAACGTAGCTACTTGGATTCTTTAAACTTGTTGGCGTAATAAACCCTAGGCGTAGGCCGGAATAAGACCATCCAAGCGCGTAGCGCGAGGTGGCGTTTCCGGCGAATTTAGATGATGTTTGCCGGAAACACCAGTTCTCGCTGTCGCTCGAACCGGCTTATTCCGGCCTACATGGCTGCATAAATAATCACATTGCTGTCTATCAGTAGCGTCATTCGCTATAGCCGATATTACGGTCTTGGCGCTGCTCGTTTTGCCACTGTACGCCATCAACACCTGCAAAAACACCCAGCGCAACGGCATTAACCAAGGCTTTTGCCAGCCGCTCTTTGCGTTGCTGAGGATCGGTTGCTAATCGGGCGTTGGCTTGTTTTTGCTCTAAAAATAGGACAAAGTCATAAACTTCCGCCTGTAGTTGCGGCGATAATTTCTCGGTATGTTGTTGTATTATTTCGTCTAAACGCATGATTTTTGCTCATCTTCGTTAGTTATACGTGACTGTTTCGCTTAACCAAAGCAATGGTTATGTTAACCAAACTTACCCCAACATCAACCCCTGCAAAACCTTAATCTCATCCCTGATCTTAGCCGCCTGTTCAAACTCAAGATTTTTCGCATGCTTGTACATGGCTTCTTCCAGTTGCTTCAACTTCTTGCCCGCCTGTTTGGGCGTCATGGCCGCTTTATAGTCGGCCGGAAATTCCGCCACTTTGTCGAGCAGCTTATTGCCGTTGGTCATGCCTGCACCGGGTATCGAAACTTGCAGAATATCGGTAACCGACTTAAAAATAGTCTTCGGCTCGATATGATGCTCGATATTGAACTTATGCTGTTTTTCACGGCGGCGTTCGGTTTCATCAATCGCCTGTTGCATCGATTTGGTGATTTTATCGCCGTACAAAATCGCTTTGCCGTTCGCATTCCGCGCCGCGCGTCCTATCGTTTGCACCAGCGATACGACCGAACGCAGGAAGCCTTCCTTGTCGGCATCCAGTATCGCAACCAGCGACACTTCCGGTATATCCAGTCCTTCACGCAGCAGGTTGATACCGACCAGCACGTCGAACTGTCCCAAGCGCAAATCGCGGATGATCTCGACTCGTTCCACGGTATCGATGTCGGAATGCAGATAACGCACCCGCACCCCGTGTTCCATCAAATATTCGGTCAAGTCCTCCGACATTCTTTTGGTTAACGTGGTCACCAGCACTCGTTCTTTGACCGCAACGCGCTTGTTGATTTCCGACAGCAAATCGTCGACCTGAGTGGTTGCCGGGCGTACTTCCACGACCGGATCAAGCAATCCGGTCGGTCTGACCACCTGCTCGGCAAAAACGCCGGAATGCTCTTTTTCGTAAGGCCCCGGCGTTGCCGATACATAAATCCGTTGCGGCGCTCTTGCTTCGAATTCATCGAACATCAACGGGCGGTTATCCAACGCGGAAGGCAGCCTGAAACCATATTCAACCAGCGTTTCCTTGCGTGAACGGTCGCCCTTGTACATCGCGCCGATTTGCGGCACGGCGACGTGGCTTTCATCGATAATGACCAGCGCATTGTCGCGCAAGTAATCGAACATCGTCGGCGGCGATTCGCCTGCGCTTCGGCCGGACAGGTAGCGGGAGTAGTTTTCGATGCCGGAGCAATAACCGATCTCCAAAATCATTTCAATATCGAACATCGTCCGTTGTTCGAGCCGTTGCGCCTCGACCAGTTTATCCAGTGAACGCAATTGCTCCAGACGTTCCTTGAGTTCTATTTTGATGGCTTCAACCGCTTCCAATAACTGCTCTCGCGGCGTGACGTAATGGCTTTTCGGGTAAATCGTATAACGCGCCAGCCGCTTGATGATTTCGCCGGTCAGCGGGTCGAATAAGGACAAGCGTTCTACTTCGTCATCGAATAACTCTATCCGTAACGCTTCGCTGTCCGATTCAGCCGGGAACACATCGATGACTTCGCCACGCACCCGGTAGGTCGCACGGCGCAAGTCGATGTCATTGCGGGTGTATTGCATTTCCGCCAGCCGCCGCAGGATGTCGCGCTGGTTGATCATGTCGCCCTTGACCAGATGCAACACCATTTTGAAATACGATTCCGGCTCGCCCAAACCGTAAATCGCCGAAACGGTCGCGACGACGATGGTATCCTCCCGTTCGATTAAGGCTTTGGTCGCCGATAAGCGCATCTGTTCGATATGCTCGTTAATCGCCGCGTCTTTGTCGATGAAGGTATCGGAGGCCGGAACGTAAGCTTCCGGCTGGTAATAGTCGTAATACGAGACAAAATACTCGACGCTGTTTTCCGGGAAGAATTCCTTCATCTCGCCGTATAGCTGTGCGGCCAGGGTTTTGTTGGGCGCCATAATCATCGCCGGGCGCTGAACCTGGTTAATCACATTGGCGATGGTGAAGGTTTTGCCGGAACCGGTCACGCCCAGCAAAGTCTGATGCACTTCGCCGTCGCTCAAGCCCTCAACCAATGCTTGTATCGCGGTAGGCTGATCGCCGGCAGGCTGGAAACGGCTGTGGATTTTAAACTTCTTTTTCATTTGGACTTCTCAATGAATATAACTGCTTTATTGTTTCCATGCCGGAATATCACTATATGTAATGACACCGTAGGAGCGGGCCGCGCCCGCGATGAATGAGCTACAGCTCTGCTCCAATGTCGCGGGCGCGGCCCGCTCCTACGGTGTCATTGTGCTTCTTGACTGAGTGGCAGTGAGCGTAACGCATGGGAACGATACTGTTTTTTAATACCTGATTGTTAGTAAGCCATTATACATAGGGTATAATCCGCTTCACCTTTGACATTGATTTTACACGGGGAAACATGAGCATCAAACTTTCTAACAGAGTCCAGGCAGTTAAACCATCACCTACATTGGCGATTACCGCCAGAGCCGCGCAAATGCGTGCCGCGGGCAAAGACATTATCGGCCTCGGCGCCGGTGAGCCGGATTTCGATACCCCGGATCATATCAAGGCTGCGGCGGTTAAGGCTATTGAAAACGGTCACACTAAATACACCGCGGTTGACGGCATCGCCAGCCTGAAAAAAGCTATTATCGCCAAGTACAAAAACGATAACGGTCTTGATTATGAAGTCAAGCAGATCCTGGTTTCTTGCGGCGGCAAGCAAAGTTCGTTCAACCTGACCCAAGCCCTGCTCAATGCAGGTGATGAGGTCATTATTCCCGCGCCGTTCTGGGTTTCCTATCCTGATATGGTGTTACTGGCTGACGGCGTACCGGTTATTATCGAAACCACGCAGGCGCAAAACTTTAAAATAACGCCTGAGCAGTTGCGCGCCGCTATTACCGATAAAACCCGGTTAATTTTTATCAACAGCCCGTCCAATCCGTCCGGCGTTGCCTATAACCTGGAAGAGCTTAAAGCGCTGGGCGACGTGCTTAAGGATTTCCCGAACATCATCATCGCAACCGACGATATGTACGAGCACATCCTTTGGAAGAAAGGGACATTCGTTAATATCTTAAATGCGCATCCTGAGTTTTATGACCGTACCGTGGTTATGAATGGCGTATCCAAAGCCTATTCGATGACCGGCTGGCGTATCGGTTATGCCGCAGGGCCTGCGGATTTGATCGAAGCGATGACTACTATCCAGTCGCAAAGTACTTCCAACCCGACTTCAATTTCGCAACATGCCGCCGAAGCCGCGTTAATCGGCGACCAAAGCTTTATCGACGATATGTGCGTTGAATTTAAAAAGCGCCATGATTACGTCGTTAGCGAGCTGAACAGCATAGACGGCGTTGACTGCACTGAAACCGACGGCACTTTTTACGTGTTCCCTAACGTAGAAAAGCTGATTGCCAGATTGGATAACATTAATGACGATCTTGGTTTTTCCGAATATTTGATCGAAGAAGCAGGTGTTGCGTTAGTGCCGGGTTCGGCATTCGGTACGCCGGGGCATATCAGGATTTCGATAGCCACCAGCATGGCGAATCTGCAAAAGGCTATGGAGCGGATTAAGAAAGCGATTTAATTTGTAGGGTACGCATTGTTACATGCCCTACATGGCTTACCGGGCTTTAAATAATTCTATTTGAAATATTCATTGACTCGTTGGATCAATTAATTATAACTATTCTAAGCACTTAGACATCCGATGATAAATGAATTGCATCTTTCGAATTTTAAAGCTTGGTTAAAGCTGGACATTAAGCTAGGGCGTGTTACCGGCTTATTTGGTACTAATAGTTCAGGGAAAAGCAGCATTCTTCAGTTCTTGTTAATGTTAAAACAAACTAAAAATGCAACAGATCGGGGTTTAGTTTTAGATTTGGGTGGACCTGATCAACTTGTTAATTTAGGTACATTCAAAGATCTGGTGCATAAACACCAAGATACCTTATCTTTAAAATGGACAATTAAATGGGAACTCAATAAACCTCTGAAAATAGCTAATCCATCGGGGAAACGCACTGAGATTTTGTTTCAAGGTAATATATTAGAAACAGAGGCGGAAGTTTCGTTTAAAAACCAGGAAATGAAGTCACAATTTCTCGCTTATCGTTTTGATCAGCACTCTTTTGAAATGAAGCCAAAAGAAGCAACTAAAGAATATTTGTTACAGGCTAATTCTTACCGCAGTGCTGATTTTCAATTCGTTCGTCAAAAAGGTAGAGTTTGGAACATGCCTAGTCCCATCAAAACCCATTTATTCCCGGATCAAGCCAAAACTTATCATCAGAATGCCGATTTTTTAAGTTTTTTTGAGTCCGAATATGAAGCCATGATGGATAAAATTTATTATCTTGGTCCTTTGCGTGAACATCCTAAAAGAGAATATCAATGGTCTGGAGCAAGACCCTTTGACGTTGGTTATCGAGGCGAGCGCACGGTCGACGCTATTTTATCGGCTACGATCCGAGGAGAAAAAAGAAATTTAGGGTATCGAAAGCCATTTAAAACCTTTCAAGAAATCATTGCTTACTGGCTTAAAGAATTAGGCTTAATTCAAAGCTTTTCAATTAAAGAGATTGCCGAAGGATCAAATTTATACCAAGCCATTGTCAAGCGAGATGAAGAAAGCCCTGAAGCTTTCCTGACCGATGTGGGATTTGGTGTTTCACAGGTGTTACCGGCTTTAGTGCTGCTTTATTATGTGCCGGAAGGTAGCACAGTGTTAATGGAACAACCCGAAATTCATTTGCATCCCTCGGTACAAAGTAATTTAGCAGACGTCATTTTACAAGTGGCGAAACATCGCAACATACAAGTCATTATAGAAAGCCATAGTGAACACTTATTAAGGCGTTTTCAACGGCGAATTGCCGAAGAGGAATACCCTGCCAATGAATTAAAACTTTATTTTTGCGACAGCGTACAGGGCGAGTCGAAGTTATCCAATTTAGACATTGATTTATTTGGTGAAATTAGAAATTGGCCGGAAAATTTTTTCGGTGATGAAATGGCGGAAATTGCAGAGACCCGCAAGGCTGTACTGAAACGAAAAGCGCAGGAAGCATCGGTAAATGTTGGATAAGTTCGTCATAGACACTAACGTAGCTATAAGCGCGAACGGTATAAATACCCACGCCTCTATTGCCTGTCAATTAGCTTGTATTGAACTGCTGGAAAATTGCAATAAATTGCATATTGCTATTGATAAGGCAGGATTAATTATGGAGGAATATACCAAGCATTTGAGTCACGCAGGTCAACCCGGTGTTGGTGATATGTATTTTAAGTATCTGCATGATAACCAACATGCTGAAAATAAAATTCATACTGTAAACATCACGCCTTTAGATGATGTTTCTCGTGGCTTTGACGAATTACCTAGAAATACACTTGATCCATCGGATCGTAAATTTTTAGCGACTGCCGTCGTTGCTCAAGCGATAATTGCTAATGCTACGGATAGTGATTGGTTTGAGCAGAATGAATTGCTTGAAACATTAAATGTTGAATTAAAACAATTGTGTCCAGAGCATAGTTGTAAGTAAATTTGTAATTAAGCAAATTACCCAGCGGGTTTTATTCGTTCATCTGTCAGTTAATGCGTAATGTGTAGACAACATAGAACACCCGCTGAGCAATTGAACCTAAGAGTTGATAACGGTCTTCGCCATAATCCCAGCGGTTGTCTTTTTTAATAAGGCGATTGGGATCAATGAATGCTTGAACGGCATAGGCAAAATCAAACCCATGTTGGCCAAAACATACTGACAACAAGCCTATGCGACCAAGCCTACCAAGTCCCCGTATTTTCCATAGCTAGCCATTTCTCAGAAGGCATCAGCGGCGCATCTTTTTGCAGCAGCTCGATAGAAATCTGATCCGGCGAGCGTACAAACGCCATATGCCCGTCACGCGGCGGGCGGTTGATGACCACGCCGGCATCCATCAATCGCTGGCAGGTTTCGTAAATATTAGCGACTTCAAAAGCCAGATGGCCGAAATTGCGCCCGCCGCCATAATCCTCGGTATCCCAGTTATAAGTCAGCTCCAGTAACGGCGCGTGCATTTTTTCAGCCTGATAAGTATCTTCCGGCGCATGTAGATAGACCAGCGTATAACGTCCTTCCTCGCTGTCCATCCTGTGATGTTCGATCAAGCCCAGTTTGTTGCAATAAAAATCGAGTGATTCATCCAGGTTATGAACCCGAACCATGGTATGTAAATAACGCATAGTGTTTCTCCTTATGAATACTTGGTTTTAATTTCGGCATGGCGAAAACAATCGATGGTGTGATCGTTGACCATGCCGGTCGCTTGCATATAAGCATAACAAATGGTGCTGCCGACAAACTTAAAGCCGCGCTTTTTAAGATCCTTGCTCATCAGCTCGGATGCGGGCGTGGAAGCCGGAACCTCGGCGGCATTTTTCCAGGCATTGTGCAGCGGTTTGTTATCGGCAAATTGCCAGATATAGCCGTCAAAACCGCCAAAAGCCTGTTGAACATTTAAAAAGGCTTGGGCATTGACGACCGCTGCATTAACCTTCAGTTTGTTTCTTACTATATCCGGATTGGCTAATAAGGCATTGATTTTTTGATCATCGTAACGCGCAATCTTCTCGGCATCAAAATTATCGAAGGCTAATCGGTAGCCGTCGCGTTTATTTAAAATGGTGGACCAGCTTAAACCTGCCTGGGCGCCTTCAAGAATAAGAAACTCAAACAGCAGCCGGTCATCATGCACCGGTACGCCCCATTCATGATCGTGATAGTGTTCTTCATTAGGGCTGGACAGCGCCCATGTGCATTTTTTCATTGGTGTTCCTGATGTTAAGGTTCTCGATTGTGCGGGATTCCAATCTCCAGATCGGGAACCACGCAGGCAAAGCCTCACTGCCATTAAGTTAAGAAAAAAGCTCCCTCTCCTGTTGGAGAGGGTTGGGGTGAGGAGAATAAAAATAAGGAAAAAAGCCTTATTAGATCCCCTCATCCTAACCTTCTCCCGGAGGGAGAAGGGACTATCCATCCTTAAGTTGATGCTCGGCGGGTTGACAATACCGACCTCAAACAGCATCATCGATTTAGTTTATCTACCAGCCATTTTATCCCATGAGTAATGACAACCTGCAAATCCGCCGTATCGCTATCGATACCTATCATGAGAACGTCGCTTATATGCATCGCGAGTGCGGCATCTACCGGGCCGAGGGTTTTCAGGCATTGTCTAAAATCCTGGTTAGCGCCAACGGTTCCAAGGTGCTCGCGGTTCTTAACGTAGTCGATGACAGCTCCATTGTTTTGCCGGAAGAACTGGGCCTGTCCGAGCAGGCATTCCAGCAGCTTAATATCGCCGAAGGCAGTCTGGTTACCGTCAATCATGCGGAAGCGCCCAAGTCCATGGATGCGGTGCGACGTAAAATCAACGGCGAACGGCTCAGCCAGGATGACTTTAACAGTATAACCAACGATATTGCCGAAACCCGTTATTCTAAAATGGAAATGGCTGCGTTCCTGGTCGCGACCGGACAAAACAATCTGGATCGCGACGAGCTGTTTTTCCTTACCCGCGCAATGCTGCAATCCGGCGACACGATGAATTGGCATGAATCGCTGGTAGTCGACAAGCATTGCATCGGCGGTATTCCCGGTAACCGCACCTCAATGCTGGTCGTGCCTATTGTGGCTGCGCATGGCATGTTGATACCGAAAACCTCAAGCCGTGCGATCACCTCGCCGGCAGGCACAGCCGATACCATGGAAGTGCTGGCCGAGGTTAACCTGAGTCCGGACCAACTGCACGACATCGTGCGCCAGGAGCGCGGCTGCCTGGCCTGGGGCGGTACCGCCAAACTCGCGCCGGTCGACGATATGCTGATTTCTGTCGAGCGCCCGTTGGGCATCGATTCGCAAGGGCAAATGGTGGCATCGATACTGTCCAAAAAACTGGCCGCCGGTTCCACGCATTTGATTATCGATATTCCGGTCGGCCCTACCGCCAAGGTGCGGCACATGAACCAGGCGTTGGCCTTGCGCAAATTGTTCGAGTTTGTCGGCGACCGGCTCAACATCCATCTGGAAGTGATGATTACCGACGGCCGCCAGCCGGTAGGGCGGGGCATAGGTCCGGTACTGGAAGCTCGGGACATTATGCAGGTGCTGCGAAACGATCCCGATGCGCCGTTCGATTTACGCCAAAAATCCTTGCAACTGGCGGGCAGAATCATTGAATTCGATCCCGACGTGCGCGGTGGGCAAGGTTATGCGATTGCCCGCGACATACTCGAATCGGGGCGGGCCGGAGCCAAAATGAATGCGTTGATCCAGGCGCAAGGTCCAAAACCGATTGACCTGCATCCCGGCAGCCTTTGCTATGAAGTTGTTGCCGACAGGGACGGAATCGTTACCAGCATCGACAACTTTCAAATGGCAAAAATAGCAGGTCTTGCCGGGGCGCCGAAGATAAAAAAAGCGGGCGTCGATTTATTTAAGAAATTGGGCAGTCCGGTAGAAAAAGGCGAAACTTTATATTGTATTTATGCCGAATTCCCGACCGATTTTAAATTTGCAACCGAATTAGCCAACCAAAACAACGGCTACATGATAGGTAGCGAAGAACAAATCATTAAGTCGCTAATAGCTTTTTAACCCGGAATTATTAGCCATGTTGATACTCGCTTTTCCCGATTATTTAAGCCAGGCGCAACGGCTGGCTTCTCGTCTTGACGTAGCGCTGGCCGAAGTCGTTGTACACCATTTTCCTGACGGCGAAAGTTTGATCCGTCTGCCGCCGTCGTTGCCTGAACACGTTATTTTTTGCCGCAGCCTTAACCAACCCAATGACAAACTGATCGAGTTATTGCTGTGCGCCACCACGGCACGGGAATTAGGCGCTAAACGCCTGACCCTGGTTACGCCTTATCTTGGCTATATGCGCCAGGACATCGCCAACCAGCCCGGCGAGGCGGTCAGCCAGCGCATCGTCGGTAAACTGCTTGCCGACTTGTTTGACGATGTGCTCACCGTCGACCCGCATTTGCACCGTATCTCATCATTAGACCAGGCGATTCCGATTAAAAACGCGATCAGTCTTACTGCCGCCAATGAAGTCGGCATATTTTTAAAACAGCAATTCAGCCATGCCGTACTGTTGGGGCCGGATAGCGAATCGAAACAATGGGTTGCCGCTATTGCCGAAAGCATCGGTTTCGATTATGCGATTGCCGAGAAACACCGGCTCGGCGACAAACAGGTCGAAATGGTCTTGCCGGCGGGCAATTACCGAAACAAATCTGTGATTATTGTCGACGATATGGCCAGCACCGGCCGGACAATTGCTAAAGCAACCGGCCTGTTGCAAGCCGCCGGCAGCAATGATATTTATGCGGTCATTACTCATGCCTTGTTTTGCGATGATGCGTATGATCATATCCTTAAAGCCGGCGTCAAAACCATTTGGAGCACCGACAGCATCAATCATCCAAGCTCTTGTATTAAGCTCGACGCTTTACTGGCGGCTGCGGTTAAGTCAATTATTTGATAAAGCGTTGACAGAGCCCAGGCCAGTTAATAGACTGGGGCTTTTTTGCAGCAACGATAGATTGTAAGCTCGCTTAATATTGTTCACTCCCCGATTTAACAACTTTAATAGGATTCACTTATGCGTATTAAAAACTGGCTGATTGCCGCCTTACTTCTTGTATCACCCTCACTTTACGCACATACCGGAGGACACGCCGAGCTCAGCTTAATGAGCGGCTTACTGCATCCTTTAACCGGCATCGATCATTTACTGGTGTTATTAGCCGTTGGCTTGATTGGGGCTAAACAGGGCGGCAAAGCCATGTTTGCATTCCCAGCTGTTTTCTTTGCCTTGATGGCGGTAGGAGCCTTGCTGAATGCGGTAGCGGTGCAAATACCCTTTGTTGAATCGTTAATCGCCTTATCGTTGGTCGCGTTCGGTTTACTGAGCAGTATCAGCCAAAAACAACGTTCTAAAATGTTCTTTCTCGGCGTATCGTTTTTTGCCGTATTCCACGGCTATGCCCATGCCGCGGAAATTCCGGCCGATTCCAGCGCCGCGCTGTATTTTTCTTCGTTAATGCTAATGAGTCTGGTCATTTGCGTTGGCGGCTGCGTCATTGGCCTTACTACAGGCAAACGCATTAACTACTTGTTTTCATTGGTATGCTTGAGCAGCGGTGTGTATTATTTAGCTGCCGGTTAATAGAAAATAGTGCTTCGCTAAATAAAGAACTGTTCAATCCGGAAAAGCTATTTTTCCAAACACCATCGAAACAAATAACCCCGCGTAAAACCGGGGCGGTTCGCCCGCCCCGCCATTTCCTGGAACAGGATCGGTAACCTTGTGTAACACCAATAAAGACGTAGTCCCGGCAAGAATCGGTTATATTGATGCTTGGCGGTTTCTGGCCGTGGTCATGGTCATTCAGTCGCATATTTTTGTTTATAGCGGCTTAAAAATAGCCTTTTTAACACCTTATTCAGATCAACTGGACCGGCTCGGCGAACTCGGGGTTTTGATCTTTTTTGTGATCAGCGGATTCGTGATTTGTTCCGGACTGGTTACGGAAAAAAGCAGGACCGGCACGATTTGTCTGTCTGCATTTTATGTGCGGCGTTTCTACCGCATTATTCCGCCGCTTTGGCTGTATCTATCCTGTCTGCTAATACTTAATATGGCGGGCATGATTGAAATCTCGCCGCAACAAGCGCTGACCTCTGCCACGTTTTTATGCAATATGCCGTTTCCCGAGGGCTGCTCGTGGTTTGCAGGACATACCTGGACGCTGGCTTATGAGGAACAGTTCTACCTGATTTTTCCGTTGCTGATTGTGTTGGTGCCGCTGATTAATAACAGCGCGCCCTTTGCTTTGGCGATAGTGGGGCTGAGCATCGGTTCAGTGTTGCTAAGTAAGGCGGGGCATCCGATTATCGGCGAATATCTGATGTATTTTATTTTCCTGCTCACCGGATGCTGTTCAGCACTGTTGCCTGAAAATATCATCGGCCGCATTCGCCGGATGCCTATTGCAGTCTGGTTAAGTGTTATTGGCCTGTTGCTTATCGGTATCGGTTATTTGCCGGATGGAATCGAAAAACAGGTCAAAACGGTTTGTTATCCGCTGCTGATTTTACTGATGGTGCTGGGTACGCCGACACGGATTAAAGCGATTGCCGCTGTTTTTAAAAACAAAGGCTTATGCTATTTAGGAAGAATATCTTACACGGTGTATTTATGGCAGGAGTTAGTGACCGGGAATTATGTCGGTTGGTTAACTTTTGTCTATATCGCGGCTGTTTTTGCCTTTGCAATGATTTCGTACCGGTACCTTGAATTGCCGTTGCAAAGACTAGCCACCGAGATGTCTAATCGTTTGAAGGCCGCAGCTACTGCACCTTTAGCCAAACAACAAACCCTCGTCCGAAAAACCGAGGGCATTATCGTTAGCGCCGTGCAAGAGGGAGAATAAACTAATCCGTTTTAGCCTCAAAACTATGCACCCATACCAAGCTGTCGGGATCCCAAGTCATTCCGGCATGCATTCTCAAGATAAGATCTTTATACATATCCAAACTTGGATAACCTTCCGCCTTGGCATCGGCATCGGTCATATCGCCTAAACGTTCACGTTTTAAATCGGTAACAACAAAAGTCATCCCGTCCAGGTCGAAAGTTTCGCCGGGCCAGCCGTACACGCCGTTACGGCGTTGCTGTGTTTTCAGTCCGGCTTTTGTGGCTTCTACCAATTTCGCATGAGTGACCAGACGGTCTATCGAGCAGGTTTTTTCGGGGTAAGCTTCCATTGTTGATCCTAATCTAAATTAAAAATTCTATTGTACCTCAAGCATTGAAAAAGCAGTTGAGCCACGGATGAGTAACGGGCGTGTCAATTGTTTACCGCACTATTTGAGAGTCTCGTCAGGTTTTGCATAAGATAATGTTTTATCAGTATTTATCTGTAGCTAACTAAGGATTTTCGATTAAACCAATTTTGATGTCGGCCGATAAGCAAATATGGACAAATCTATTTAGGGGATAAGCTAATGATCATAAAAAGTTCCGCCATCCAGTTGAACAGCAGTCATCAATTTTTAAAAAGTTCCCAGGAATCCGAGTCGTTACGATTTTGGAAAACCCAAGCGGAGCCGGCAAACAGAAACGGGGCGAGCCAAACAGAACCGCTGGCAGATGCAGTCAATCTGAGCGAAACGGCGAAAACGCTTAAACCGGAAAAACAATCGCTCGATCTCAGCGAAGCGCCGGATGCCGAGCACGGAGTCATGTTGCTGATTATAAAGGAGATGGTTAGACAATTAACCGGCAAAGAGTTCAAACTTTTTTCACCGGATGAATTGGCCGCCAATACAGATAGCGCAACTGCAACCGACGCTAACAACGTGGAAATAACAACAACGCCCCCGCCGCCGGCAAGGCAGCCGCCCTCTGCTGGGTTCGGTCTTGTTTACGAACATCATACCGCTTACCGGGAATCTGAAAGCTCCAGCTTTTCCGCTACCGGTTCGATCAAAACGCAAGACGGAAAAAGTATCGATTTTTCAGTTACATTGAATATGAGCCGTGAGTTCTATAAGGAAACAAATCTTTCCATTACCGCCGGCGACCCCGAGAAAAAAGTCGATCCGCTGGTTATCAACTTTAACGGCAATGCGGCGGAACTGTCGCAAACACGTTTTGAATTCGATATTGACGCCAACGGTACGGCTGAACAAATCGCCATGCTAAAACCGGGCAGCGGTTTTCTGGCCCTGGATAAAAATAAGGATGGCGTTATCAACAACGGTTCCGAACTGTTCGGCCCGAATTCCGGTAACGGATTTGCGGAACTGGCCAAATATGACAGCGACAGCAATGGCTTTATTGACGAGGCCGATCCGATCTACGACAGCTTGAGAATCTGGCAACACCATGAAGACGGCAGCCAGCAGCTTATCGCACTGGGCGATAAAAACGTCGGTGCTATTTATTTGGGGCATGCCACTACCCCGTTTCAACTGCGCACCGCCGAGAACCAATCGCTGGGAGAAGTTACCGATACCGGCGTTTATTTAACTGAAGACGGCAAAACCGGGACCGTTCAGCAGATTAACGTTAGTGTGTAAAGAGAGTCGAATCGAAAAATATAGGAGGCCGAGGTAATAAAGATACAACTATTCAGCACATAGAAAAATGGAACACGGATGACACGGATTAAACGGATTTACACGGATTTTTAGCTCAAACCGAGTTTGATGACGCTTTTAAAATCCGTGTTTATCCGTCCTATCCGTGTCATCCGTGTTCTATTGGGAATACGCTGAACAGTTACCCTCTCACACTCTTTAAAGCTTAAACAAGGAAGAGTCGTGTGTATCTTTACTATCTCGGTTTCCTATAGGTATTTGTACGGATAAACCTCATAGATCTATTTTGCTAATCTATACGCGACAAAGAAGGCTGGATGCCATGTTTTTGTCGCATTATCTCTCTTACAAAGACCGCCTGGGGGCTCATCCCCCCTTCTCTCTGGGGTGGTCTTTTTTTTGAGCTTTATTCTGCGCCATTATTCTTGAGAAATTCTTAACGACCTGATCCTGTTGATAGCGGCAGCCAATTCGTATTTACGCGGCATCGAAAGAGTACCCGGATAATCGGGTTCCAACACAGCCAGTCCATATTTGTTTATTTCGGCCTCCAGCCGGTCTATCCAGAATCGGACGGTCTCAGGTTTATCTCTCGATTGCTGTAGCTGGGTCCGTAGCGTCAACAGGCAATAGCCGATGGTTAAAAGCTGCGGCGCTTCCGCGATTTGCACCACTGCATCCAGATTAATCAGGTCCATGCCGTATTCCAGTTGCCGCGGCGCGTTGCGTAAAGCTTTGATGCGTTTGGGTAAGGTCTTGTTCAAGCGTCGATTGATATAGGCGGGATCGAAATTATCGGCCGCCAAGCGGCGCGATGCTGCAAAATCGGCAAGCGGCATCTCTTCCTCCGCTATCGGCCCAAGCCTGTCGCGCACCTTGTCGGTAATGTCTTCGCAACGGTAATTATCCATCAGCAGACAGGTATCGGCTTTCTGTAAAAAGTAACCCAGGCCGCCGACGACAAAAATCATCGAGACCCGATGTTTTAGCCACAGCGACCGCACCGTTGAATAAAGCGGCTTGATCGGTTCTTGTGTTGCATCCAGAATCTTTTTGATCAGCTCATCGCGCACCAAAAAATTGGTTGCGCAGGTATCTTCATCAAACAGCAGCAGATGGCTGCCGCTGTCAATGGCTTCGACAATATTGGCCGCTTGCGAGGTGCTGCCGCTGGCGTTATCGGATGAAAAACAACCGGTTTTAAGGCCGCTCGGCAAATCGCCGATAAAAGGGCTGATGTCGACATCCCGGATGCTGCGGCCTTCTTCGGCCCTGATAAAAAAAGCATCCTCACGAGTCACCACATATTCCCGCCCGTCACCCGGAATATGCGCATAAACCCCGGCTAAAATCGCCTGCATCAACGTCGATTTACCGTGATAGCCGCCGCCGGTAATACAGGTGATGCCTTCTTTAATGCCCATGCCGCTTATGCTGCGGCCATCCGTTAAAGGGATTTCGATTTGTAACGACGCGGGCGATTGAAAAGTTCTAACAAGCTCGGACATCGAAGGCCGGTCGTCGACGCCGCTATGCCGCGGCAGTTTGGCGTCATTGGCAATGAACGCGACCAAATCATATTGCCGCATAAAGCGGATAATTTCGGCGCGTGTCTTTTGCACATCGACAAACTGTTGGAGCAGCGTTCGGGTCTGTTCATCGTAGCGTTGATAAAAAAAGCAGGCGTCGGCAATTGCCGGCAGTTCCTGGTTGAACATAATCCACGCCTGCTCGGCATCAAAAATACCGCCGCCTTGCCCTTTAGCCGGCAGGCTGACGATAAAGCGCAAATAAACGGCATCGTCATCAAATAAAACACTGTCCCTGATCAGCATCTTTTGGCTCAAGGCAATAGTATCAAAAGAACCGCTGCCGTCTTTACCGCGATTTTGCCGTGCGAATCGCTCAATCCCATAACGAAAACGCCGAAGCAAAAAATCGGCTAGCGCCAGTTTGCATTCGGCGGTGTGCAAAAACTCTTCGGGGATTTTACTGTCTTGCCGCGCTATTTTTACCGATGCAATGGAAGCAGGGTTGGCGCCGGGGCTGCCCTGTATTTTGATAAAGCTGAGTTCGAATCGGGGGAAATGATAACAACCGCGCAGCTTTTGGATGTTGTGGAAGGGCAGGTCGGCGATAGATGCGAGTAACCGTTGTAATCTGTCCACGTTTCCTCCTGCTTTGCGGGATTAAAACCGGAATTTAAGACTCTTTAACCTCGTTGCCATCAAAATCCAAAGCGGCAATCAACTTCATTTTTACCGAATTGTCGTCAATGCCTAATGTCTTAAAAGCGTTTTTGATCGGCATGGCTTTTACCGCATCGACCGAACCGAACCGGAAACCGAATAGCCTGTTTTTCTTGCCTTCGGGAAAACTGCGCATGATTTGGCTAATGCGCTCATTGATAAGCGTCCTTGCTTTGTCCAACTCTTCGGCAACTTCCGGTTTTAATCCGGGCAATAGCCGTTTGTTTGGCGTTGGTGCGGTTTCAACCGGCGGCTCCGGTTGAAACTTTTTACGCATAGCCGCCAGTTTTTTACTTTGCCCTGGCACCACCAACATATTGCGTTCGACAACGCTGACTTTAGGGCGGCTTGCGTTATCGGTATCCGACATAATTAGAACGGGATGTCATCGTCATACGGCTCATCAAAATTATCGTGAGCCGGGCCTTGCGGAGCCGATGGCCGGCCTTGAGATTGTTGGTAGCCTTGTTGCGGCGCTTGGCCTGAGTCGTTTCTTTTGCCGACCAGGTCGATAATATTGGCATTCAGCTCCAGACTGGTTTTAGTCGTACCATCTTGCGCCCGGTATTCGCTTTGGCTCAATTCACCGGAGACAAACACCTGTTGGCCTTTTTTCAGGTAATTTTGCAATTGCCCTTCGGCGCGCTTACCCCACACCGCGCATCGAATCCATAGCGTTTGTTGCTTGTCGCCGAAGCCGATATTGTTGGCTACAGTCACGTTCAACACTGCCTGGCCTGACGGTAAATAGCGGACTTCCGCATCACGGCCCACTGTGCCGGTAAAACTAAAAACGTTGCTCATCTTTTTTCCATTTATGGTTGATTAAGAATGCCGCTATTATCGGCTGGTTCGGGGAAAATGCAAAACATCACGCCTCTTCCGGCAAGAAACCGCCCGCCTGCATAGACCACAAGCGGTAATAAACACCTCGCCGGGCCAAGAGTTGATCATGCCCGCCGTCTTCTACGATGCGGCCCCGGTCGAATACCAGAATCCGGTCCAAATGCGCAATCGTAGATAAACGATGGGCAATCGCGATAACCGTTTTGCGGCCCATCGCGCGATCCAGGTTTTCCTGAATCGTTTTTTCGGTGACCGAATCCAGACTGGACGTGGCTTCATCCAGGATCAAAATCGGCGCGTCTTTTAACATCACCCGCGCAATCGCAATGCGCTGACGCTGACCGCCGGATAATTTCACTCCGCGCTCGCCGACCAAAGAATCATAACCCTCAGGCATGACCTGAATAAATTCATCGGCATGCGCCAACCGCGCCGCCGCTTCAATCGCTTCATCGTCCGCCGACAAATGTCCGTAGCCGATGTTTTCTTTCAGGCTGCGGTGAAACAAGCTGGGGTCTTGCGGGATCAAACTCACCTGCTCATGCAGAGAATCCAGCAAAACTTGCTGAATATCCACGCCATCGATCAATATCCGGCCGCTTTGCGGCTGATAATTACGCAACATCAAACTGACGAAAGTCGATTTGCCGGAACCGGAAAAACCGACCAGTCCGACCCGCTGGCCCGGTTCAATGACGACATTAAAGCCATCGAACACAGGTTGATCAGGTTCATAACCGAAGCGCACATCACGAAATTCAATCCGGCCTTGGCTGATTTTTAGCGGCAACGCATCCGGCGCATCGATAATTTCATGCGGCTGGACGATAGTCTCGACGCCGTTAGCGACGTTACCCACATATTCGAAAAACTCCAAAAAACGCCGGGTCAGGTTACGCGCATCGCTGATAATCAGTAAGGCCAGACCAATGCTCATGGTAAAGTCGCCGACCCCGATCAAACCGCCGTCCCACAAGGTCAGCGCATAATAGACAGTGCCGAGTTTGAGCGTGGCGGCAGCAGTAAACTGGAACCAGCGCACCCGTTCCATATACCAAAAAGTGCGCCGCCCGGCCCGGACTTCGGTTTCCAAAAAACCGTCCAAGTATTGCCGTTCAAAATGCAGCCGCGCAAACAACTTGGCATTCAGGATATTGGTCACCGCATCGACAATCTTGCCGTTAACGAGGCTGCGCGTCGCCGCATAGCTTTGCGCATAAGGCTGGCAGCGCGTTGCCAGCCAATACGAAAGGCTCACATACGCAAATACCCAGCCCGCAACCCACAGGCCCAAACCCTGATGCACGTTCAGCAATAGCGCGATGGACACCGCGAAAGTGACCAGGATAGGCCAGAAATCGCATAACACGGCCCAGGTCGTATGGTTGACGCTCATCGCCGTTTCGCTGATGCGGTGAGCTAAAGCCCCGGCAAAATGGCTGCCGAAATAACGCGGCGCATGATATTGCAGATAAGCATATAAAGCTTTGGTGGTGCGCTGGCGCAAGCGCGGGCCCATGATAATCAACACCGCCCCGCTGCCCCGGCTGAACAGGATTTCCGCTATATTCAAACCCGCCAACAGCAACAATGGGCCGCGTAAACTCTCCAGCACCGTTGCGCCTGACAGATGCGTGACACCGTCCATAATGGCTTTAATCGCATAAGGCACCAGAATACTGCCGGCCGCTTGACCGGTCTCCAGCAGCATCATTAGAAAAATCCAGCCGCGAAAACTTGCCAGACAGTACAGGATAAACTTAACCGTGCCGGTGGGTAAGGGCGGGGCATCTGCGGCACGCTGAAAGGATGTGCTTTTGGGCATGGCTCGGAAGATCCGGGAAAATAAGCCGCATTATAACGGAAAGGGTGGTATCCGGATTTGGACTATTTAGGCCGCAGATTGACACAGATTAAACGGATAAGGCGAAGGGCAAAAGGCAAAAGGCAAAAGGCGAAAAAACTGAGCATCGACAGACTCTTCCTTCGCCTTTCGTCTTTTGCCTCAAATCGGTAAGTTTTTATATTTCAGTTTATCCGTGTGCATCTGCGTCAATCTGTGGCTAGCCATTAATCATTAACACAAGTCCACTTTGCAGCTAAAAATATCAATCCCATCAGCGCGTATGCAATCGACCATTCCCATGCCGGTGTTAGTGACAAAGCCGTATCGCTGACCGTCCAGCGATAAGAATGGATCAAGCCGCAGGCGGATAATAAACTTGCCGAACCGCTCCATAATGCCGCTTTGACAAAATGGCGTTCGATAATGGCGACTGTTAACGCGGCCAGGATCATCGCGGTGAAAATAAAACCCTGCTCCAATGCAAAAGCTCCGTGTATCCAAATATCCGACTGATGAAAACGCGTTAGCATGGCCTCCGAAAATGCAGGCATTTGTTCAGCGCCATAGTCGGCGGCCCGTACACCGTTTTTTGCCATGAACGCGCCCCAAGCGGCAATGCCCGGAAGCAGCCCCATCACGACCGCCGGAGCATGGTTTTTCGGCGTTTCCTGAAAAGCCTGGGCCGCAATGACAATGCCGATCCACAACACAATCGCCATGCCCGCATCAACCGGAATTGCCCAGGCGATATACGACAAACTGCCGGTTAAACAAATCAACGTGATAAACGCACCGTTTAAAATCGAATAACCGGCGCGGGCGCCCATCGCTTTCCAGCCCGGATGGCCGATATAAATCGTCGTCGGAAAACAGGAACCGAACAGGCTGGCCGCCAAAGTCCCGATACCGTTAACCGCTAACGAGGATTTTGTCGGGTAGCTGTCCCCGGCGGCTTCAGCCGATTCGATATTTTGTAACGAACCAATCACATTGAATAATCCCATCGGAATGATGACCGACAGATAACTCAAACTGTGTTTCGAACTCAGTACCTCGAATAAATCGCCGAGCGCCGGTACCGGCAAATGCAGACTTAAGTTATTGACCGGCAAAGTGCCGACAGGGGCCAAGCCCATTAACCAGGATAACAACACGCCTAAGACCACGGCCACCAAGCCGCCCGGAATATTGCCGCGGAAACGCAGTTTGCCGAAATAGACTAATAAAATCACGCTCAACGTGACCAGGCCGACGACAGGATGGGCATAGCTGCGAAACAAAAAGCCTAATGAGATGAACGTCAGCGCGATACCCGATAAAGTAGATAACAAAGCCGCGCGCGGCGTTGCTTTTCTTAATCTTTCGACCACAAACGCACCGCCCAGTTCAATCAGGCCGGAACCGAAACAGGCCAGTAACCCGGCTTGCCAGGCGATGTGTTCGGGGTTCTCGGCACCGGCAGCCTCTGCGACCAATTTTGCCGGCAGCATGATCAGGAAAATATAGGCAAATAATGAAACCGTATTAATGCCGTAAGGCAACGCACAAATGTCATCGCGTCCGGAAAACTCGGCCAGTTTTTTAGCTTGATAGGCATAATATAAATTGCCGACCAGCAACGAAACGGCAGCGCCGGGCAGGATATGCCGGTAAACCAGGTCTTCTGAAAAGCCCAAGACGTGTTGGCATAAATTCACGATAACCAATAATTGCACCAGATTATCCAGGGCCAAGCCAAAAAAACCGTCAACGTCGGCGCGTACAAACCATTTCATTGCGAAATCCTAATTAAAAAATAAAACCGGATAGTTTCTGCTGGAGAGCATTTTTACAGTATAAAAAGAAAGCAGTATAGCTGAGCTTCTTAAATTTAATCATGGGCATGAAGCTCAAGTTGTTAGGCTCGAAATCTTGTTGGGAATTTTTTTACAGAACTGATGTTACGCAGTGTGGATTACAAAGTACCCGCCGTAGGGCGTGCCGTGCGCGCCTTGGCTGAAAAACGTCCGATGCTGTAATGACGTAAGCATTCTATTACGTGTCTTCCGATATTGACTGTGTTGTCGGGTACGATCAATATCTTAAAAAGGCAACCCGCTTCATTTCCTCACCAGTTTAAAGGAAAAACGCATGAAGTCAGATATTGGAAGATGGATAGTGCTTGTTTTCATGAGCTTTCTTATATCGAGTTGCTCAAGCATACGCGCCAGGACTGAAACCCCGGATAAGGAATGGACAGTCTATCCAGGCATTCGGCAGGACATAAAAGATACCGGTGGCGTATTCAGCGGCAAGAGTTCCGATCCAGGTTGGGTCAAAGGACTAATAACAACCATCCTGATTGTCGACCTGCCTTTCTCGGCCGCGTTCGACACGATTGCGATGCCCTATGATTTATATCGGATTTACGTTCCGAAGAACGCCGGAGAAAAGACCTCGAGCGATCGAGACAACCCTTAACGCGACAAGATGGGCTAATTCATAAAGAACACGTTTTAAAAGCCATCGAATCAATTAAACGATTTATATAGGGTACGGTGCAATGAAAGGATTGAGTTGGCTAACTCAAGCAAAATCCGGATGCCATAAGCCTGTGTGCGTAATCGCACAGACTAACCGATACAGTAAAGCTTATATAGACGTCGCCGGATCGCACTCGCAAGCGCTTTCCTTGAAACCCGTTTTTAAAGGAGTTCTAACATGCGTAAATTAATTGCAGGATTTATTCTAATGATGGTTCTACCTATAGTGGCTGAGGCTCAAGCGCCCAACGAAGCTCAGCGTCAGGAAACCGTTCCAGCTCCGTCTTCCGAGGCCGCACCGTCGGGCTCCAAGCCTGGGCAGACCGCACCGGGAACGAGTGCCGAATCTGCCGACACGCAAACCGAAGCGTTCAATATCTGTTTACGCGCCACCCAGCGCTTTGAGCAACGCGAACAAGCGAAAGGCAGCAAGAAACCCGCGGAAGCGCCTTTATCCGCTTCATGCAAAACGGAACTAAAGCCGCTACCGTACTGGCAGTGCATGGAGAAGGAAGCTAATCAGGATGTTGATTTCAATACCGCCCATTGGCGCTGTGCGAAGCAAAACAACTTGTTGAAATAAGTCTTACGCAGGCAGGCCGGGCTTAATTTTATTGCCGACCTCACCGGCCGTTTCAGCGACAACAACGGCGCTTGCGCCAATCGGAACCGGCAAAAACATGCCCCAAACTTCTGCAAACAGCGCCCGCCGCCTGTTCGAAGGCTGAAGAAATCGGCTTTATCGGGCATAGGCTTTATTCGCTTGGCGGCAGGATTATTGCGGATTACAGCAGCGATTATCCCGAAGTTCTATTACGTCTTTTACTGATAGAAACTACCGGCGATTAGAAAGCGATTCTCGCAATCGGCAATAATAACCAAGCCCAACAGTATTTTTTAGGTAAAATTGGTTTAATTCAACCAGCTCAACAAGCCAAAAAACTGTGACGACTTTATTCCCTGTTCCCGAAAACCACCCAGAACGCTTTGTCCTGCATAACGAAGTCCATGCCCGTGCGCCGTCTATCCGCGGCTTGCAGGTCAGGGCGACGCATCTTGCGCTATTGCTGACGGCCGAGGAAAAAATGCAGGAGCGCAAACATTTGGCAATGCTGTGCGAACGCTTCGGCATTGCTCCGCCGGAAAAAGACGTGGACCATTTTAATGCGGCGTTTAATTCGTTCCAAATACGTTGGGAACAGCACGGTGAGTTCAGCACCTACAGCTTTTACGCTTATGACGAGCCTGCCGGCCTGTTTGCCGATTCCGCATTGAAAAAAGTGCCGGTCGATTGGATGGCGCAGTTGAACGGGCAACTGATGGTTGCGGTGCATGCGACCATCGTTGCTCCGGCCGACATCGATTATGACGAAAACGCGGATTTAGGCGCCCTTTCGGTTCACTTTGCGGACAACCCGGTGGTCGGTTCCAAAGTGACCGGCGGCGCTGCTTCGGTGTTTACCGATTTTCGCATTCATGTCGATGGTTTCAGCCGCTTTTTGATCGTCAATCATGGTCTCAGAACGGAGCAGGCCGGCCGCTTATTGCAACGCTTATTTGAAATTGAAGTGTATCGGGTGATGGCGTTGTTGGCTTTCCCGATCGCGCGCAAACTGCGTCCTGCATTAAATAAATCCGACCGCCAACTGTATAGCATCACCGACGCAATGACCCGCTCCGATCATAATGACGGCGAATTATTGGATGAGTTGACCACCTTGGCCGCGGAAGTGGAAAATTATATATCCAGCAATCACTTCCGCTTTGCGGCCGCCAGCGCCTATTATCAATTGGTGGAACAACGGGTAAACGATTTACGCGAAGTGCGGATTCAAGGTATCCAGACGCTGGGTGAATTTATCAAACGCCGCCTGGAACCGGCGGTTAATACCTGCGAATCGATCTCGCAGCGATTTACCCAGCTTTCCGAGCGGGTCAGCAATGCCAGCCAATTGCTGCGCACCCGCGTCGACATCATTATCGAGAAGCAGAATCAGGGTTTGCTTACATCAATGGCGTTACGGGCAAAGATGCAACTGCGGATGCAACAAATGGTCGAAGGCATTTCGATGGTTGCCATTACTTATTATGCGGCCAGCCTTATCGGCAAAATAACCGAAGCGTTGCATATGGTTGGCTGGAAAGTTAATCCTGAACTCGTTGAGGGCATTTCCATCCCGTTTATTTTGGTCATTATCGCGATTAGCACCAAGCGGATTCATAAAATCATTGCCAATACTACCGAATAACTGGTGTTACGCAGGCACATGATAAAGAAGCGTAGTCCACGAAAAGCACGAAAGGCACGAAAATATTTAAACCACATCGTTCCCACGCTTTTGCGCTCATCGTTATAGACAGCTCCCAGCGGGCTGTCGGAATGACGACCGTCCCTAACCTGACGTTAGGAGCGCGCACAAAATAACTTCGGCAACTGGCTCCCTCTCCTGCTGGAGAGGGTTGGGGTGAGGAGAATTAAATGCTCAAGTTATTTCATCCGCGTTCCTTAGGCGGGAAATAGTCCGATAGGCAGACCTTCCAGGTTTTTACTGGAGCCGCTCCCGGCGGCTCCAGCACTTCCGCCATCCATGGCAGTCGTAAAACCTGGAAGGTCTAATCGGCAACGTTCTGATCAGGCGGAACCTATCGAAAGGATGATAATCAATGCCGGATATGCCGCTGTCGGCGAGAAACCTATGGCTGATGGTTTTTCATACCTTTCATGGACAGTACGTAATATCAGTTAGGTCTGTCCTGACCTGAATATTTGCAACATAGCTCGTATTCTAGTATCTTTCGATCTTTCTTTGCATCATAGCGTCAGCGGCATCGCTCCGAATCCTTGATATAAAGAGCCTTTTGGAACAAAAATCATTGTTCCGTTCTGTATGCTTTTAAGACATTTATAGTTTTTTCAATATGCTATTGAATACATATATTCAATTCGGCGCCTTGTTGGTTGCCGGTACGATACAGGCAACGTGCTTAGCGGCGGAGTTCGATTGCTTGATTGAACCGACGCAAACGGTTGAGGTCGGCAGTTCGGTCACCGGCAGGATAGATCGCGTTCATGTCAAGCGCGGCGACTGGGTCAAAAAAATGCAAACCCTGGCAACGCTTGAGTCGGATGCCGAACGCGCGGCATCGGAACTGGCTAAGTTTAAATCCCAGCAAATCGGCCCCTCCCGGATGGCCGAAAGGAAAATGGAGTTCTCCAAAAAGAAACTGGATAGACGCCAGGAAATGGCCAATCAAAAATTAATGGCTTTGCAAGATAGCGAAGATACCGAAGCGGAGTTCCGCTTGGCTGAAGCCGAGCTCCAAGTTGCCAAAGAAAACCGCCAAATAGCCGGGCTGGAACTCCAACAACAAAACAGCCTGCTTAATTTACGAACCGTTAAAAGCCCCGTAGATGGCGTTGTAGTTGACCAGGGCGCGTTTCAAGGCGAAGTTTTCGAGCTGGGTTCAAATAAAAAATATATTTTCAAAGTGGCGGAAATGGACCCGCTCAGGGTTCATGTCATTTTGCCGAAGCAGGTGTTTGGCGAGCTTAAACAGGGCATGAGCGCCAATGTGACGCCTGAAATCCCTAAAGGCAGCAACTATACCGCCAAGGTACACATGGTCGATCGATTGATTGACGCGGCAAGCGGAACGTTTGTCGTATTTCTTGAGATGCAAAATCCAAAGCTTGAGATTCCTGCGGGAGTCAAATGCAAAGTCGTATTTCCGGAGTTAGATGGAAATATGGTTACGAAAGTCAAAAACAACTAATTGTCCAAAATCGGATTGATTCCATAAGAGGCTGATAATGCGTAAGTCTATTAAAAAACATAACCACAATTTCACGATGTCGCCTCTAATGTCCGGCCTTAAACAGGCATTCGGGAGTCTCCGAGGACAAGCAAAACCATTATCCGCCTCGCCAACCAAGCCAAAAGAAGAGCCGGCTACTCATCCGGCTATTCGTTTTGAAACAATCGAGCCTCGAGTTCTCTTGTCCGGCGATGTCAATCCTGCTGCATTGACCGTTGCCGGCAATATCAGCGTTCAAGGCGAGCAAGATCATTATGAATTTACCGTTCAAGATCCGCACCGAGTAGTGTTTGATAGCCTGACCAATCGTTCCGATTTGAATTGGCAGCTTGAAGGTCCGACAGGACAGATGGCGAATCGTAATTTTGGCGATACGTTTTCACCCGCTTTCGAACTTGCAGCCGGTCAATATAAGTTGACGGTAGATGGGCAGAAAGATGCGATTGGAGATTATTCTTTGCGCATTATTGACGCCGATGCGGCTGCGGATTTAACGCCTGGAACAGCTGTTAATGCGACGCTTGATGTGGGCAGCAAAACTGCGGTGTATAAATTTACCGCGACGGCGGGAGATAATTTTTATTTCAAAGCCGACGGTTCATCCGCTTCAGCCGATTGGCGTTTGATCGATCCTTATGGCCGTCAGGAAGGCGCTACTTATAATCTTGGCTCTGATCGAGATACGTTTGCCGTACAGCGTTCGGGCGAGTATTTGCTTCTGGTCGAAGGTGCGGCTAGCAATTCATCCGCACTGAGTTATCGGTTTAATTTACAGCCTGTCGTTAATAGTACGGAAACGTTGGAACTCAATGCCGTTTCAACTGCAAATATCGATCAGGCGGGTAAAAAAGCTAATTTTACATTTGATATTAGCGAAACTACGCCGGTAGTTTTCGATAAATTAACCGATACTCCCTTTTATTGGACATTAACCGGTCCTCAAGGTACTCATGTGGCCTATCATAGAGCTTATCAAACCTTTGACGGAAGTGATCGCCTCGTATTGACACCAGGAAATTATACGCTTTCAGTAGATTTAGACGGATCAGGTACAGGTAGCATACCGTTCCGCTTATTAACCGAGACTTCAGCGCAGTCCCTTACATTGGGGGCGGCAACTACCGGCGTACTTGACTTGGCGCGTGGCTCGATGTTGTACAAAGTTAGCCTGACTGAAGGGGAGCAACTATTCCTTAACGTACACTCGGTCGTTGGCGGTTCGATATCTTGGCGATTAATCGATCCTTACGGTGTCCGCTTAACGTATTCAGATTCAAGGGATACGATGACGGCAAAAGTGAGTGGAGACTATTGGCTATTTCTGGATGGCGCAGATTCTAACACTGCAAACGCCAGCGTGAGTTATGACTTTACATTAAACTTGGCTCCCGACATTGTTAAAACGCTTGTCATCGGCCAGCCGGTTTCAGATTCGATAACGGCTGCGGGTCAGGTGGTTGTTTATGAGTTTAACTTGGCGACAGAAACGCAGTTGGTCTTTGACTCGCAAAGTAACCGGTCGGATTTGTTCTGGTCCCTAACTGGGCCGAGAGGTGTCGAAGTTACTAAGCGTTATTATTTCATTCAAAATGATGTATTGACGTTTCCGGCAGGAACGTACCGCTTGGCTGTGAATGGTAGCGGCAATGCTGTCGGCGCTTTTTCGTTTAATCTATTGGACTTGGCTAATGCGCCTGCGATTACTTTAGATGCGCCGGTTATAGATAGTTTGCAGCCTGGCAACAGCACCAAGGCCTATCGATTGGATGCTGCCGCCGGTCAAAAGATCGCTTTTCATAGTAATAGCGTTACCGGCGGAAGCGCTGCATGGCGTTTAATCGACCGGTTTGGTAGAACTGTCGCCAGTCCGTTATTGCTATCGAGCAATTCAGCTGAGATTACGCTGGATTCGGGCGGTGCTTACACCCTGCTTGTTGAAGGTGCGCCGGATACAACCACTCCAATTGATTTCAATATACAACTCAATGCGACAGGAAATATTACGCCTGTTGCTTTGCCGGACGGTGAGCTTCTTAACTTTGGTTCAGTCGTTGCGGGTACTTTGCCAAGTTGGGACGCTACCAAAGTGTATCGCTTTACATTGGATAGAGATAAACAAATCGTGATGGATGCACAAAGTGCGACTAGCGTTCTTTGGTCGCTGGTTGGTCCTCGCGGTAATGAAATTAATCTTCAGACGCTTTATACCAGTGATGCAAATTACGCATATTCAGTCTTGAATTTGTCAGCTGGGGATTATGCACTGACGCTTAAAGGTGCTCAGTATGCCAGTTGGTATAGTGGAGGCGGCGCTTATGCCTTTCGATTACTTGACCCCGCTGCTTTTCAATTACTTACGCTTGGGCAGCAGGTTTCCGCGACACGCTCGCCAGCCAATTCGACGCTAGGTTTCAGGGTAAATGCGACGGCAGGCTCTAATCTGGTATTAAATAAAACTGATTCTAATGGCGGGGTATGGCGATTAATCGATCCTTATGGAAAAGAAGTGGTCGGCTTTGGCGGCGCCAATATAGGTACGACCTATTCGATTCGTGCGACAGGCGAATATACGCTGCTAAATGAAGGATATTACTACGCTACCGGTACATCCAACGTTACCTTGACCTTAAGCGAGCAAACATTAGCCAGTCATGACTTAATTCTTAATGATCAAATGACGGGTAGCCTTGCGGGCCGTCAAAGCATCGCTGAATACAGTTTTACGCTGGCGGCCCCCTTAACCACGATAGTTTGGGATGCTCTGGATACAACAGCAGCCAATGTCGCGAATTTGCAATGGCGGCTATCGGGGCCAAAGGGAGTCGTTTCCGATTGGAATAACTTCACATATGATTATGATAGTTACGCAATCAAATCGCTTCCCGCAGGACGCTATACCATAGCTCTGCGAAATACCCAGGATGTCAATGCGAATTACAAGTTTCGCGTACTTGGGACTAATGCGGGAACTGTTATGCAGCCGGGGATTAGCATGAACGATACCTCGGATGTAGGTCAAACCAAGTTATACCGATTTAATGCGAACGCCGGTGAGCATTATTATTTTGACGGGCAGAATAATTATTATGCCTCCAATGAATACAATGCTTGGTATCTGGTCGATCCATTTGGCCGCAATGTTACTTCCGGTGTGACATATAACGACATTCAAGACATTGCCCTGACTACGACCGGTGAATATTTGTTGGTCGTATTTCCGCGGACAAACTCTTACTCACCCGCTAATACATCGCGCAATATTAAATTTAACCTGGTGCCCAAGTCGGTAACAACTGCGGCATTGACCTTGAATGAAAATGTTGCGGGCAGCATTGCGCAGCCAGGACAGACGGTAAAATATAGCTTTACTTTAACCTCGCCCACCTCATTGGTGATTGATATGGGTGCTGAAAGCAATGCCGGGGCATTATGGAGCCTTAGCGGGCCGCGCGGCAGTGAAGCGTCTTTGCGTAATTTCAATAATACGCAATCAACGGTTATGCCGCTGCCGGCGGGCAACTACGAGTTCACTGTTACCCGAACTGATTTGGCGACAGAAACATTCAATTTCCGTTTGCTTGAGTCAAGCCATCTTCCAGCACTGGCAATCAATCAAAGTTCCCGTGTGACTTTGACTGCTGACAGCTATAACCAAGCCTATCAGCTTAACATTGTTGAAAATACTAAACTCCTGTTTAACCCGGAAACTTTCACCAACTCTCGTCCTTGGCGTCTCGTTAATTCTCTTGGCAATACCATTGCTAGCGGCTCAATGTCTACTGCCAGTGGGCCTTTTACTTTGGTCAAGGGTCAATACATTTTTATAGTGGATGGCAGTCAAAGCCAGGAGTCTACTGTTGATTTTAGTTTATTACCGTATTCACTGAAAACGACTGCTATTTCGCTTGATATGGATGTGCTTGGGGCGCTGGATATACCGGGTCAGCGAGCAGAGTATGATTTTCATCTAAATGCTCCGACAACAATCTTATTCGATAGTTTGACTGAAAGAGCAGACATCAGATTGCAACTGATCGGTCCGAACGGTTCCGTGTTCTCAGGCAGAAGTCTTGGCAGTTTCGAGAGAAATTCTTCAACGCTAGCTCTTAGCGTAGCCGGTGACTACAAGCTTATCGTGTCATCGGTAAACAACAGTGCGACTGACTTTGGCTTCAGGCTGCACGACCTGAGTGCTATGCCGTCCCAAGATTTGCCCGGCGTGCAGACGATTAATTTAAATCCCGGAAATTCATCCCGGCTCTATGCCTTCGATGCCCTGGCAGGCGATTACCTGACTTTTAAGAGCAATGGATTGAATGCCGGCCAAGTTTATATGTACGTGATTAATGAGCAGGGCGGAATGGAGGTGTCGCCGCAAGATGCTCTATACGATTTTAGTGCCACCTTATCCTCTTCCAAAAAGTACTATTTGGTTATTGAGGGGGCAGGCAACAATACAGCGCCGCTTGAGTTTGGTATCGATGCGCATCTTGCCAGCAATGATGTTTACCCTTTAACGCTAGATGCACAGGCTAGCGGCATTATTGAAAGCCGAAGAGTAACCGATACCTGGAACTTCACGTTGGATAGCCAAACAAGTGTTTTGGTAAATGGGCGTTCAGGTAGTGCTGTGGCATGGTCGATATACGATAGTTCAGATCAGTTGATTGCCGGTGAGGACACGCTGGAGAATTTGCGCCTACTGAATTTGAATGCAGGCAGTTATCGTTTTGTAGTGAGCGTATTGCCAGACGCTGGTCCAATACCCGCTACGTATGACTTCATGCTACGAAATGCTTCGGTCGCATTCGAATTGACGGCAACCGGCTCATTGACGAGTACGCAAACTTCCGTAGAAGCGGAACTATACAAGATTTCCGTTCAGGCAGGACAAAGAATTCTTTTACAAGTTACAGAGTTAAATGGTGGGGCCGGGGCTGTTGCTGTTTTTAATTCGAGCGGACAAGAAATTAGAAGCGATGATTTACAAGGGACGCCCCTTGACTTCGGCACGGATAATAATCCGCAAGAATTTTTAATCGTTATAGATAACGAGTTTTCCAGTTCAAATCTACTGAGCTACACACTAGGTACGGAGCTAATTTCCACTGATATTAACCCCGGCGTTATACCGCTCGCTATTGACAGTATTATCGACACCCATTTAAACCCATACGGTTTGTTGAACTATCAATTCGATTTGACCGAACCGACTGATTTGTGGCTGGAGGCGCTGAATGTGGTAAGCGGCCTGAATTGGCTTATCGAAGATGCCCAGGGGCTTGTTGTTTACTCCGGCGTTTATGATGTTGTCCAGAGCGGCCGAATCAGCCTCGCATCGGGAAGTTATACGTTCAGGTATAAATCGCTGGACTATGCCACCAATGTCGATGCGGCGATTTCTTTCAAGTTGGCGAATTTGAATACGGCAGCATTACCGCTGAATTTGGATGAAATAACAAACGGTACGCTAAGCGCCTATGGTTTGTTGAATTACCAATTTACAGTGAATATGCCAACGATGGTCTGGCTTGATGCGATTAGCAGCACCGCTGGCGTGGAGTGGCAGCTTGAAGACGCTTTGGGTAACAGCGTTTATCCAGGATATTTCGGTATTCCTCAGAGTGCGCCGGTCAGTCTGGCCGCTGGCGTCTACAAACTCAAATACAGTTCGCTTGATGCGCTAGGCAACGCCAATGCGGCGATTTCTTTTAAGCTGGTGGATATAAGCCATAACTCGTTACCGATTACATCCGGTGAACAGGTACAAGGAACGCTTAGCGGTGGAAATAGTCTGATTGCCTATCAGTTTGATGGCAGCCAATTTGATACCTTCCAGTTACAAGTTAACTCAGCAACCAATAATAATACCTTGAGCGGCGCCCAAGACATTCCCAGAAGCGCTTTTGGCATCTCGCCAAGTGCCGATGTGGGCGACGCAACGTTACCCAGAGTGGAAATAAAAGCGGCCCACAATACCGTCAATGATGTTGATTTTTACGCCTTCCATTTGACGGCAGGCGAAAGATTGATTTTAGATTTAGATTATATCGGCATAGACACCATGCTCTACGTCTATGACGCTAACGGTACTCAGTTAGCAAGTAACGATGACAGTTCCTACAGTCTAGGCGGGGCTGGAACGACTGGCGGAGTGAGTTCTTATCTTGAATATGTTGCACCCACGACAGCAACTTATTATGTGGGATTTTCTCAATATCCCCAGAATCCGATTACACCAATAATTGAAGGAGCTGTGGCTGGTGAGACGTACACGCTCAATGTAAGCATTAGACCTGTTGCAACATCAGCAGGGTTCGGTGTTTTGCCGATGACGCTGAATGAAATAGGTATAGTAAATACGCCGTGGCATTTGTATACCCAAGCTGGGCGATTGTTGACCAGTGGCGATGTTAATGTTGATAGTGTTCCCTATACGTTGCCGGATGCCGACAAGGGCTTGTGTTACTTGGTGATAGATGCCGCGACGAATCAAGTTGATCCGGTAAATTACGATTTTTCCATTAAGTTGGATACAAACCAATTAACATTCAATTCCTTAATCGATGTTGCCCTTCCGCCTTGGGGTAGTATTGATTATAACTTCCACTTGGATGCGCCATCCCTTATTGATTTTGACAGCTTAACCACTAACGATCGTTTTACATGGCAGTTAACCGGCCCGTCAGGCCAAATATTTAGCGAGAGCATGACATATAGCGCCCATCCCGTGCTTGATCTCCCCGCGGGAAATTATCAATTAAAAATTACGAGCAGCTCTAGCATCAACAGGGTCGGGGCATTCCGGGTAATAGATAATATCAGTGTGACGCCAATTTTACCGGGAGATGTAATAACAACCAGTTTGACCCCGTCCAATGGCATACAGGCGTATCGCTTTAATGTGACTGCCGGAGAACGTTACTATATTGACGCCTTACTGAGCCAATCTACTCCTGAGCCTTATAACAGCGCTTATAATATTTACAATAGCGCTGTTCCCCGCTGGCGACTTTTAGACCCACAGGGGCGTGAAGTGCTCTCGGCAACAACAATGGGGACCATGGGCTTAGTATTTAGCAACAAATGGGACGCCTCGGGGCAAGCTTTATATTCTGCAACCTTCACGGGCACCGACCGGGAACCAGCAGCATTCACAACCACCGGTTTGTATACCTTGGTACTGGAAGGCGCTAATAGTGAGACCAGACAGTCAGCCAATGTTTCTTTCAGTATAGTAAAAGTCCCGGAGCAGCCCAGTGTAGTGCTCGACAGCCTGGTGCTTAGACCGGCGCCGGATTTGACAGTCAACAGCATGAGTTTAAGCCCTGCCAGCGGCTTGCATACAGGCGATTTGGTCAATGTAAGCTGGGTCGTTGAAAACCGTGGCCTTGCCGCGACATCAAGCAACTGGAACGACCGGATTATCGTCAGGAACCTGGATACCGGTTTGATCGTGGCTAACGTGACAGTTCCCTACGATGCAGCGGAGCTTGGCAATGGTTCAATCGCCATCGGGGAGGCGCGTATCAGGAGCATCAATATTCAGTTGCCCGAAGGCGTCAGTTCGGCAGGCCGGCTGAGCTTTGTAGTACTGACCGATGCCGATAACGTCATTAAAGAAAGCAACCTGTCCGGTACATCGGAGAGTAATAATTCACTGGTCACCGAAGTCGATGTCGTTTTAGCGGAATATGTCGATCTTGTCGTTGAGGGGCTTAGCCTTAATCCGTCCAGCGATTTTCAACCGAACCAGACCGTACAAGTAAACTGGGCCACGGCTAACAGGGGCAATAAAGTAGCCGATCATGCCTGGAATGAGCGTTTGGAACTGCGCAATCTTTCCACCAATGAATTAGTCGCTACGGTATTGCTGCAAGATTTACTGACTGATGGCCCGCTGGAAATAAACGGCGTTCGCCAGCGTAGCGCTCAATTCACCTGGCCTGGCGGCGTGTCGGCTTCGGGGCGCTTTTCATTGCGGATTATTGCCGATAGCAGTAACGCTTATGTAGAGGCCAACGCAACAGGCACCGGCGAAAGCAACAACACTTTAGAACAAATCAGCTTGGTCGGGCCGGATATGAGGGTGAAAAATCTCCGTGTCGACACCACCAACATTGAAGCAGGCGGATTGGTCACTATCCAGTGGGAAGATTGGAATGACGGTTCCAGCTCGACAGGCAGTCCATACGACGACCGCATTGTCGTTAAAAATATCAACGCCAATCTTACCTTGCTCGATACCAGCATCGCTTATAACCCATTAGCTTATACCGACAATGTTGTAAACGGCGCGATTCTCCCCGGCGAATACCGCCAGCGCAGTTTTAGTTTCAGGTTGCCGGAAGGCTTAAAGGGCTCGGGGGACATTGGCGTCACAGTGACCGCCGACCAAAATAGCGGCGGGCTGGGTACGCTTTATGAAACTAACCTGACGAATGACGCCGAAGCGAATAACACGGCTTCGGTAGCGCTTACCTCGGCGAGTAAACCGTACTCCGATCTGGTGCTGGATAATTTTATTGCGCCGGCAACGGGCGTAGGAGGGGAGGCAGTTCAAGTCAATTGGCGTGTCACCAATCAGGGACAGGTCGATACCACGGACAGCTGGAACGATGAAGTGATTTTCAGCCGGGATAATATCATCGGTAATAGCGATGATTTAATCGTTGGCACGATACGGCACAATGGCAAACTACAGTCCGGCGAAGCTTATTCCCAAAGCCTTACCGTTAACGTTCCGATACGGAACGATGGCCGTTATTACCTGGGTGTGCGTAGCGACAGATTATTGGAAACGTTGGAACCGGATACCCGCGCCGACAATACCAGCTTGGTATCGGCGATAGACGTGCTAACTCCTTACGCCGACCTGACCGTTGTCAATGTAAGCGCCCCTGAAAGCGCCCTAAGCGGCGAGAACATCCTGATCACCTGGGAGGTCAACAACAACGGCAACGCCAAAACCGACCTGGCGCTCTGGAACGACCGCATCGTGTTATCCAGCGATACCAGCTTGAGCAGCGACGACATTATTTTGTCCGGTTCGATTACCCATGCCGGCCAGATCGCGGCCGGCCAAGGCTACCTGGGCAAAGCCACGCTGACCTTGCCGAGAGACCTCGTCGGCGACTATTACGTGCTGGTCGACACCAACACCAACCGCACCGTGACCGAGGACGGCCGCACCGCCAACAACATCGGCGCCAGCCTTGCCAAACTCAGCGTAACGTTAGCCCCGGTCGCCGACTTGACCGTCAGCGACGTGACCGGGCCGACTGCGCTTCGTCCCGGCGAACAGGCCACGGTCAGCTACACCCTGGCTAACTTAGGCAATACCGCAGCGGCAGGCCCTTGGCGTGACCGGATCTACCTGGATACCGGCGTAGGCGGCTTAGTCGAAGTCGCCAACAGCTTCTACCTGGATACCCTCCAGGCGGGAAGCAGCGAAACCCGAAGCATAACGTTTACCCTACCCGCCGGATTTGCCGAAGGCGATTTCCATTGGGTAGTCAAAACCGATACCGACAACACCGTTTACGAGCGGACTAACGAAAACAACAATGCGGCAACGTCGGCCGCCAGCGTCCACGTTGCGCGCGTCGACCTGGCGGTGACCGGCTTGACCGGGCCGAGCCTGGTCGAATCGGGTTCCACCGTCCATCTGGAATGGACGGTGATCAACAACGGCAGCAATGCGCTGGGCAACTGGGTTGATCAAGTCTTCCTGTCCAAAAACGGCGTATTGACCAAAGTCGCCGAAATCGCCCGTAACGGACAATTGGCAACCGGCGAAACCTATACCGCGACAGCCGACTTCTTGATTCCGATTGAATTAAACGGCGAATACGAACTGGTCGTGGTGACCGACGCCCAAAAGGCCTTCGACGACCGTGTTCAAGGCAATAACCGTTTGTCGTCGGCGCTGACTATCGATCTGGCCGCTTACGCCGATTTAACCGTCACCGACATCCTGGCGCCCACGCAAGTGATCGACGATCCGGCGCCGGTCGACGTCACCTGGACCGTTGCCAACCAAGGCACCGGAACCGGCAAAACCGCGGCCTGGACCGACCGCGTGGTGCTGTCCAAAGACGCCACCTTGGGCAATGCCGACGATGTGGTCATCGGTGAATTTCTTCATGACGGCGCGCTGGCGTCCGGCGAATCCTACACCCGGACCGAACGGATGTTGTTGGGGGCGGGCACGACAGGCCGTTACAAACTGTTCGTGGTCAGCGATGCCAAAAGCAACGTGTTCGAGAATTTCTCCGATAGCAACAACGTCCTGCAAGCTGCTGAAAACCTTGACGTGATGCCGATCCCCTATGCCGATTTGCAGGTGGAATCCGTCACCGCGCAAGGCACCGCAGCCAGCGGACGGCCGTTAAGCATCAGCTGGGACGTGGTCAACAACGGCATCGGCATCACCAACCTCGACAGCTGGAGCGATAAAGTCTGGCTCAGCCGCAATGCCGACGGCACCGACATCGTCGCCGATTTCGGCGCGGCCAATCATATCGGCAACTTGGCCGTCGATGGCCGCTATACCCGTAGCATCAACGTGATGCTGCCCGAAGGCATCGTCGGCAACTTTTACGTCAATGTCGGCACCGGCGGGCCGTTCGAGTTCATTTACGATAAAAACAATACCGGCCGGTCGGTAGCGATTCCTGTCGCCTTGTCGCCATCGCCGGATTTGCGCGTCGAAAGCATCACCCTGCCTGCCGCCGCCAACGAAGGCGGCTTGATCGACGTGACCTGGACCGTGGTCAACCAGGGCGACGCCGCCGCGTCAGGCCTATGGGTCGATACCGTCTTGCTGGTGCCGGTCGGAACCACCGGCCAGACCGTTACCCTGGGCAGCTTTACCTATGACCGCAGCCTGGAATCGGGCATTCGTTATACCCGCACCGAACAACTGCGCTTGCCCGCCAAAATAGAAGGCTTATACCGCATCAAAGTCATCTCCAACGCCAACCTGGGCAAAGCCGGTAGCCAAGTTTACGAATACGGCGCGGCCAGGGACAACAATACCCTGGATTCGGCCGACAGCCTCCAAGTCAGCCTTAACGACCGTCCGGATTTACGGGTAACGGCCGTTATCGCGCCGGATCACGTGACCGCAGGCACCGCAGCCGGCATCCGCTACACCATCGGCAACCAGGGACCGGCCGCCGCGACCGGGCATTGGACCGACAAAGTCTACCTGTCGCTGGACGGCAACCTGAGCGCCGACGACCGGTTGGTCGGCCAATTCGAAAACGGCGCGGGCTTGGCGCCCAGCGAGAGCTATGCCAACGAAACCGGCCTAGTCAATATCCCGATCAGCTATCGCGGCGACGCCTACCTGATCGTCGTTGCCGACGGCAACAACAACGTCGACGAATATCCCAACGAGACCAACAACGTCAGGGCCACCCATTTTTACGTCGATGCCGTCCCGTTCGGCGATCTTGTGACCAGCGATGTCGTCGCCCCGGACCAAGCCGTTTACGGCTCCAGCATCGAAGTCCGTTACAAAGTCGCCAATCAGGGCAGTGAGACCACCCGTGGCGAAGCCGCATCAGTCAACAGCTGGACCGACAGCGTCTGGCTGGCGCGCAACAAACTCAAACCGGGCGCCTACAAAGGCGACATCCTGCTGGGTTCGTTCACCCATGTCGGCAACCTGGCCGTCGGCGAAGACTACCTGGGCACCGTACAAGTCAAAATCCCCGACAACGTCTTATCGGGCGACTACTTCATCACCGTCTGGAGCGACACCTACAACACCATCCTTGAAGACACCCTGGCGAGCAACATCAACCTTGACGACCCGACCGCCGTCGACAATAACAACTACAAAGCCCGCGCGATCGGCGTATTGGGCATCACGCCGCCGGATCTGGCGGTCACCGGCGTCGTCGCGCCGGACGCCGCCGACGCCGGCGGCAGCTACAGTTTCAGCTATAGCGTCAAAAACCAGGGCGACGTTTTTGCCGGCAATTGGACCGATGTGGTCTATATCGCCGACAGCCCGGATTACGCTTCGGCAAAAAACATCTGGGAAATCGGCCGCTACAGCCAATCGCGCAGCCTGGGTAATAACGAGCAGTACAGCGTCAGCCAGACCGTACAGCTAGCGCCATCGGTCAAAGGCCGTTACCTGATCGTCAGGACCGACGCCGGATCGCAAGTCGGCGAAAGCAATGAAAGCAATAACGCAGGCTCGGACGCATCGGCCGTTACCGAGCATCCGGCGGATCTGCAAGTCACCGACATTCGCACCCAAGCGGAAAACTTTTCCGGCGAAGACACCACCGTTACCTGGACCGTCAATAACCTGGGCGACGCGGTTTGGGCCGGCACCAAGAGCTGGAACGACGCCGTTTACCTCAGTAAAGATCCGTCTTTTATTCCCGAACGCGCGACTTTCCTGGGCCTGTTCGAGCACTCGAACATTCAAGGCTTGGCGGCAGGCGGCAGCTACACCACCTCGACCAAAGTCAAACTGCCGCCCGGCACCGACGGCGAGTACTATATTTACGTCATTGCCGACAACCAGGATAACCCGGTCGATGCGCAAAACCGCAGAGCCAAAGGCGAAGTTCTGTCCGGATTAAATGACAGTGCCTTGAATTTCTATGCCGGCGGCAACATCGGCGGCGTCTATCGGGCAGGCACCGCTTTCGAGGCAGGCCGCAACGCCAACAACATCCTGCGCGGCGCGTTGAACATTACCTACCGCGAGCCGGATTTAAGAGTCGACAGCATCGTCGTGTCCAACCCCACCCCGTCTTCAGGCGAACAGGTGACCGTCAGCTGGACCGTCAGCAATCAAGGCACTCGGGAAACGCGGACCAACAGCTGGTTCGACGGGCTTTACCTGTCGCGCGACGCCTCATTGGATGCCAGCGACTATCCGCTGGTCGATAGCGCCATTGCCGATAGCGTGGAACATGCCTTGCGGGTTAAATCCGTCTCCTTCCACGAAAACAACAAACCGAAATACCTGAAACCGGGCGAGTCGTACACCTATTCGGCAGTGGTCAACCTGCCCGAATCGATCAGCGGCGATTTCCACCTGATCGTTAAAACCGATACCAATGTTTACAAGGATAATTATAAAAGCGAACTCAGCACCGTCCGGGACGACCTTGATGTCATCAGGGATATGGGCGGCAGCGGCCAAGTGCCGGAATTCCAGGACGAAGGCAACAACGTCTTGGCTATCAGCCTGCCGATCACCCTGGCGACGCCGCCGGACCTGCAAGTGGCTGCCGTCACCGCGCCGGCGTCCGTCGTAGCCGGGCAGAACTTTACCGTGACTTACCAAGTCATTAACGCAGGCGGCGACACCCCAGGCGACCAACGCAGCTGGAACGACCTGGTTTACCTGTCCAAAGACCGCTTCCTGGACCTTAACAAAGACAGCTATGTCGGCTACGTCAATCACTCCGGCGGCCTGTTGGCCGGCGGCAATTACGACGTCAGCCTGAACATTACCGCGCCGCGCAACCTCGAAGGCCCGTATTACGTGTTTGTCATTACCGACCCGGCACGTGCCTGGGGCGCGGGCGAAACCGGCAAAGTGCGCGAATTCGGTAAAGAGCAAAATAACGCGACCGCGGCGATACAGCCGATCCTGGTAGAAACCCCGCCGCCTGCGGACCTTGTCGCCGGCAACGTGGTCTTGCCCGCCGGGGCCAATGTCGGCGACGACATCCAGGTCGACTACACCATCACCAACAACTCGACCAATCCGGCTTTCGGACGCTGGACCGATGCGGTTTACCTGTCCGGCGACAGCAACTGGGATTTGGGCGACATCCTGATCGGCAAAGTCGACCATAACGGCGGCCTGAACGCCAACGCCAGTTACAACGCCAGCCTGAAAGCCAAATTGCCGCCGCTGAAAGAAGGCAACTGGCGCGTTATCGTCAGGCCCGATCTTTACAACGAAGTATTCGAGGGCAAGATAACCTACACCGCCACCGGCTTGAATTTACCGCCGCAGGAAGCCAACAACCGCACCGCGTCGGCGGCGACCTTGCAGGTGCAGGTTCCCGAATTAGGTGTAGCCAGTCCGCTGGAGACCACGCTGAACCCTGGGCAAACCCGCTTGTATAAAGTCAGCGTCGCCTCCGGCGAAACCTTGCGCGTACTGCTCGATTCATCGGCAGCGGAAGGCGCCAACGAAATCTACATCCGCTACGGCGACGTGCCGACCAGCTACCTGTTCGATGCGGCTTACACCAACCCATTATCGGCCGACCAACAGGCCTTCATCCCCAGCACCCAGGCCGGCGACTATTATGTGCTGGTTCGCTCCAACCAAGGCGCAGCCAATACCCCGGTCACCTTAAGAGCCGATTTGCTGCCTCTGTCCATCACCAAAGTTACGCCGGACCAAGGCGGCACCGGCGACGACAATCACCGCTGGGTGACCATGGATATTTACGGCTCGCATTTCAAGGCCGGAGCGCTGGTCAAGTTATCGCGTCCGGGCGTGTTCGAAGTCGAGCCGATGCGTTGGCAAGTGCTCGATGCGACGCACATCCGCGCGATATTCGACCTGCGCGACGCGCCGCACGGCCTGTACGACGTCAGCGTGATCAACCCCGACGGCCAGACCGTCACCGAGGCGACGCGCTACCTGGTCGAGCGCGGCATCGAAGCCGACGTCACCATCGGCATCGGCGGCTCGCACACCGTTAATCCGGGCGACGGCGCCAACTACAGCGTCTCCTTGCAAAGCCTGACCAACGTCGATACGCCTTACGTCCGTTTCGACATCGGCGCGCCGGAAATGGGCTATAGCGCCGACGTGCTGGGCGGCCTGAATCTTCCGTACATCGTCTTCGGCAGCAACATCGGCGGGCAACCGGACGGCCTAACCCTGGACACTGCCGGCAACACCCAAGCCTACGGCATTACCCCGACCAACGGCACCACGCGGAGCGATATTCCCTGGGCGCAACTCGACGGCGCGCAAAATACCGCGGGCTTTAACCTGGCGCCCGGCTATGCGTTCGATGTCGGGGCGGGCGGCTTCGTCGGCGCGACCTTCGACGTCCAGACCTATCCCGGCCTGAAAGAATGGCTGAACTACGACTTCGAAGGACTGCGCGACAAGCTTTATAGCCTAAGACCTGAATGGAAGAGCCAAGGGCTGCTGGATGGCGGCGTGCAAGACCTCAATAAAATCGCCCAAGGCCTGGCGCAAAAATTCCTGTCCCAAGACCCGGAAACACACCTCACCAAACTGGAAGCGCTGGCAATCCCGTTCCGATTCAACGTGGTCGGCGCGGCAACACCGATTACCCGCGACGAATTCATCCTGGAGCAAAGCCAACACGCCCAAAAACTGCGCGCCGCCATCCTGGCCGACGCCCAAGCGCCGTCCGGCCTGAGCACGCTCGCCGCCGACGAAGCGCAGTGGATATCCGGTTGGCTCGGCGCGCTTGAAAGCGCCGGCTTATTGCGGCCACTGGATCAAGCGCCGCCGATCCGCGACAACCCGAAAGTGGTCAGCTTGAACGCCACCCTGGCCACCGGCATCCTGCTGGCCAAAGCCGGCGAAAGCTATCGCACCCAAGCCGATATATTGGGCTTTTTCGCCAAGGTTCAGCAATGGTACGGCGATAGCGCCAAATACGCCGGCGATCCTAATGCAATCAAGGCCGGCATCGATTATGTCGAAACCCGCGAAGACGACCAAGGCAACATGGTCGAAGTCCCGGTGCCGAAACTGGCCGACGCCCAGGCCTTCGACCAGAATGCAGCGCAAGATACCCATTTCATCAACTTCAACATCTTCGCCGGCGGCAACACCGAGCTTGAGTATTTGCGCCATATCGGCGTGCTCGACGCGGACTTCAATCCCGTATCCGCGCAAGCCCTGAACCTGTCCCAATACCTGCAACAATCGGCCCAACAGAGCAGCGATGCCAATGCGTTGGTCAGTGTTCGCGGCCCTCAGGCGATCACCGGAAACGACGGCAATAGCTACGTCCCGGCCGATGTCGCGCTGCCTTATACCGTATCGTTCGCCAACCCGACCGAGGCCGGCATCGGCCAGTTGCGTTTGGTCAGCGAAATCGATGCCGATCTCGACATCCGCAGCTTGCGGCTCGGCGACCTGAAATTGGGCGACATCAACATCCACCTGCCGGCCGACCGGACCAATTTCCAAGGCGACTTCGATTTTACCGGCAGCAAAGGTTTCATCCTGCGCGTCAGCGCCGGCATCGATGCGTCGACCCGGATTGCGACCTGGCTATTGCAGGCCATCGATCCCGATACCGGCGAAGTCTTGCAGGATAACGCGCATGGCTTACTGCTTCCGGCAGCCGACGCCACTGTCGCCAATGCCGAGCAACTGAAAAAAGGCTTCGTCAGCTATACCGTGCGCGCTGCCGATAGCGCGCCGTCGAAAGCGGAGATCATTTCCTCCGCGCGCATCTTTGTCGATGCGGCGCCGCCTATCGATAGCGCCTTAAGCCTGGTCACGCTGGACGCCAAAGCGCCAAGCACCGTGCTGGCCGTGACGTCCCTGGGCAACAACGCCCAAGGTGTACCCAGTTTCGACCTAAGCTGGACGGCCACCGATGACGACAGCGGCGTCAAATCGGTCACCGTTTACGTCGCCGAAAACGGCGGCGATTTCAAGATTTGGCTGCGCCAGGTTGATCCGTCACGGACCCAAGCCGTTTTTACCGGCGAGACCGGCAAGCGTTACGAATTCCTGGCCGTGGCGACCGATAAATCGGGCAACCGCGAAACGGCATCCTTAACCAACGCCGTGCTGCCCGACGACGGCAGCCGCCAGGAAATCCTCGACTCGCTGGGCGTGAACCAATCCTTAAGCCAAACCGCCGAGTTCCCGCTGGCCGCCGCCGACCGCAGTTATGCGGCCAACGCGCTGTTCCAGCAAGCGGGCAGCCAACTGCCCGGACACGTCGCGACCACGCAAAAATCCGATCTGCGTAGCGTCTTGGCGCCGTTCACCTTGCGCGGATTTGCCGACGGCTACCAAACCAGCGCCGCCGACATCGGCGCACTGGCGATGGTCGAACTGGCCGACCACAGCATCCTGGCCAGCGCCGGCAGCCTGCGTAACGAAGTCTTCCATTACGGCAAAGACGGCGGCCGCAGCACCACGCCGCTATTTACGCTGGACTCCCCAGTGTTGGATATGGCCGTCGACCGGTTCGGCCAACTATGGGTGATGACCGGAGCGCAATTGCTACAAGTCGACGCCAACACCGGCGAAATATTGCAACGCCTGAACGGCCCCGGCCAGGACCCGTTGACCCATTCATTGGCGATCCAGCCGACGACCGGCGACATTTACGTTTCCTCAGGCAACGGCATCGAAATTTTCCATCCCGCCGAAACCGATCCGACCAAAGCCTGGCGGCATTTTAGCAACCAGCGCGTCGGCGATCTGGCGTTCGGCCAGGACGGCCGTTTATGGGCGGTGACCTGGACCGGCAGCGAAGTCACTTCCGCCCAGCCCAATCCGACCACCGACATCGTCAGCTTTCCAATGAGTGGCCGCACGGTAGGACGCCCGGAACTTGAATACCGCTTGTCCGGCCTGATCGACAGCATCGCGTTCGGCGCCGACGGCACGCCGCTGGAAGGCTTGTTGATAGCCTCCAGCAACCTGCAACAACGCCCGGTAATTAACGGACAAACCCCATTAGCCAACGTGCCGCATAAAGCGTCGGTATGGATGGTTCAGCTTGCCGACAAGCGCATCCTGCAACTGGCCGACGGCGGCACTCGCGGCGAAAGCATCGTCACCACCGCCGACGGCCGTATCCTGGTGGCCCAAACCGGGCATATCGACGTCATCGCGCCGCGCAAAGCGCCGGTGGTCAAGGCGATCACCGTACCCGATGGGTCATTGGCGCCGTTGCCGATGGCGCAGATCGGCGTCGTCTTCGACCAGGACATGTGGACCGGCGAGCCCGGCACCGAAACGACAGACCTAGCCAGCGTACTGAACCCGGCAAACTTTAGCTTAACCGTTCTAGGTGCTAATGCAGGTGCAGTGATCACCCCGCAAAACATCCATTGGGATGCCGCGACCCGAACCGCCTGGATAGACGTGCAAGGACTCGAAGCAGGCCAATACCAACTCAACATTAGCAGCACCTTGCAAAACTACGCCGAAATCCGCCTGGAACAAGGCTATGTCAGCACCTTTACCGCCTTGCTCGACATGACCAGCCAGGTGCAGCTTGAGTTCAGCAACACCCGCGCCGACCGGGCGACCGGCGCAGTCAGCTACGATGTCAGCCTGACCAACATCGGCACTGACGACCTCAAAGGCCCGCTGACCTTATTGCTCGATCCGGGCCGTTATTTCGGCGATTCGATCGATAGCGCCAACATCGGCGGCGGCGACCAGTCGGATTTATGGACCATCGACCTCAGTGCGGCCTTATTGGCAAGCGGCGGGAAGTTTACCGCTGGCGCTACCCTGACCGGGCAAACCATTACCGTCACCCCGGCCAGCTTGTTCGCGACCCGCGCCGGCATGGCCGATTTGGTCAAATTCAACCTGGGCCACGGCGTCTATGCGGTGCCTCAGGAGAATTTACCGCCATCGTTAAGCGTTGCCGGACTCACCGATGCCGATACCTTGGCTACGGCGACCGCAGGCCAGGTCTGGACCGGACAAATCGAGGCCATCGACCCCGACGGCACCGTAATGTATTGGGAGTTGGTGCAAGCGCCTGCCGGAGTAACGCTAACGCCGCCGGCCGACATCTTGCCGGCAGCAGACGGTTACCATGCCGTAGCCACCCTGAATTGGACTCCGAGTACACAAGATGCGGCCAACAGCGAAATCGTCGTGCGCGTTCAGGACAGCCGGGGCGGCGTCGCCACGCGCAAATTCCAATTGCCGGTTATCGGCGGCAACAACGCCCCCGTGGTCGATGCGATCAGGGATATCACCCTGAAAGAAGGCCAAGCCCTGAGCTTGCCGCTCGTCGCCGCCGATGCGGACGGCGATGCGCTGACGCTGGTGATCAGCAACCTGCCGGCGGGCGCCGTATTCGACGCCGCCAGCGGGCTATTGAGCTGGACGCCCGGTTACGATCAAGCCGGCGTTTACCAAAACATCACCGTCATCGCCGGCGATGGCAAAACCACCGTCAGCCGGCAGTTCAACCTGACCGTCGAGCAAGGTTACGCCCAGCCGGTTTTAGGTACCGTTGCGCCGCAAACATTAAGGGAAGGGGACCGATACGCCCTGCAATTGGCGGGTCATGTCGCCGGCAGCGAAGCGCTGGCGGACGGCACCACCGTCACGCTGGAATACAGCGCGCCGTGGCTGCCCGGCGGGGCCAAGCTGAACACCGAGACCGGCTGGCTCGAATGGACGCCCGGTTACAACCAGCACGGCAGCTTCCGGGTTCCGGTCACCTTGACCGCCACCTGGACCACGCCCGGCAGCGATCCGGTCGTCACCGCAGTGACCCAGGACATCGTCTTCAACGTGCTCAACGCCAACGGCGCGCCGGTCTTCGATGCCGCCGAAACCTGGAACATCCTCGAAGGCCAGCCGCTGCAAATCAGCGTCTTCGCGTTCGATCCCGATAACCCGGATTTCGAGCCGCGCATCCGCTTCCAGCCCGGCGCGACGGCGACCGGCCCTGAAACCACAGCGCCCACCGTCAGCTACCAGGTAGCAGGCTTGCCGGACGGCGCGACCTTCGATCCCGAAACCCTGGAAATCCTGTGGACGCCGGGCTATGCCCAAGCAGGCAGCTACAGCGTCACCGTAACGGCAACCGATGACGGCGATGGCACCGGCGTGCCGTCCGTCAGCCAACTGGTGCTGCCGATCGTCGTCGGCAACGCCAACCGCGCGCCGGACATCGGCGACATCAGCAATGCCTTTATCGACAAAGGCAGCGTGCTTGAAATCCCGGTATCGGCGACCGATGCCGACGGCAATCCTATCCAAGTCAGCATTGCCGGCCTGCCGAGATTCGCGACCTACACTCAAAATCCGTCCAGCAACGGCACCGCTTCCGGCGTGATCCGCTTTGCGCCGGGCGCCAACGACCGCGGCGATTACACCATTACCGTGGTCGCGCAGGATAACGGTGACGGCACTATCAACCAAGTGCTTAGCCAAGCCAAGAGCTTCGTCCTGACCGTGCGCAGCGAAACCGAAGCGCCGGTCATCACCGCGCCGCGCCAAGTCGTTGCTGTCGTCGGCCAGCCCTTGAGCGTCGCACTGTTGGCAAACGACCTGGATCAAGACCCATTGACCTGGACCGCCAACGGCCTGCCGGTTGGCGCGGAAATACAAACCGCACTCCAATACGGCCACGCCACCCTGACCTGGACACCGACCGCCGACGACATCGGTTCCCGCGACATCGAGCTGGTCGTGACCGACAGCGGCCTTGCGCCTGAAAATGCAGGCTATGTCCAACCTGAGACGCCGGTTCCCAACGTGACCAAGCAGAGCGTGCGCGTCGTCGTGCGCGCCGCCAATGCCGCACCGGAGGTCTTGGGCGTGCAAGTCAACGGCGCGCAAATCGCCGATACCGGCGCCACCACGCCGATCCGGCTCAACGCCTCCGAAGGCGTGCCGCTCACGATAGAACTGTTCGGCCGCGATACCGACGCCGACCTGATCGAATGGGCCGCGACCGGCCTGCCGCGCGGCATGATCCTGGACCTGCCGAGCGCAAGCAACGGCAACCTCGCCGTGCTGCGCTGGACGCCGGACCTGTTCGCCGCCCAAGACAGCAACACCGGCACCGCCGGGCAATGGCGCTTTAGCGTCCGCGGCAGCGACGGCGCGGCCCAGTTCGAGCGCAGCTTTGAAGTCAACGTCGCCAACGTCAACCAGACCCCGCGCCTGCTGCCGATGCCGCTGCAACTGGTCAACGAAGGCCAGACCGTCAACTTCACCCTGCGATCATTCGATGCCGATAACGACGCCGTCAGCATGAGCCTCGTTTACGACAGCAACACCCCGTCCGGCGTCGTCTTCGACAGCGCCACCGGCTACTTCGAATGGACGCCCGACCAAAGCATCGTCAATGGCGCACTGGCAAATGACCGTCCGTATACCTTTACCTTCCAGGCCACCGACGGCAGCGCGACCACCACGCAAAGCGTGCAAGTGCGGGTGTTCGACGTCAACCGGCTGCCGCAACTGACCGTCACCAACCATGCGTTGGTGATCGGGCAAAGCTTAAGCCTGCCGGTCGACTTGGGCGCGGCGGCTAACGGCGTCAGCGCCAGCGACCCGGACGGCGCCGAGCAAACCGCCGCGTTAACGATCAGCTTCGCCAACCTGCCGGAAGGCGCCAGTTACGATGCACAAAACCGCCGCCTGAATTGGGTGCCGGGTCCCGGACAAATCGGCGACTTTATCGTGACCGCCCAAGCGTCCGACGGTAAAAACACCACGTCCCGGACTTTTACCCTGCGCGTCGTCGCCGAAGCCGAAGCCAACCAACCTAAAATCACCGTGTCGACAACGCCCAGTACGCCCGCACTACCGGGTCAAACCGTTACCGCCAGCGTCCGGGCCGACGCCTGGAGCGGCATCGCCGACCTTGTCGCCGAAGTGCGCGGCAGCGGCTTGGGCGATGCCGATACCTGGCAAACGGCCGTACTGGACAGTGCAGGGCGCATGAAGCTTCTGCCGACCCAGCCCGGCTTGATTGAAGTGCGCGTCACCGCCACCGACCAAGACGGCTTTACCAGCACACAAACCCATACCGTCAGGATCAAAGACCCGGCCGACACCGCCGCGCCGCTGTTGGCCTGGACCGGCCCGCTCAGCGGCGCGACCGCCGTCACCCAGCCCGTGGAAATCAACCAGCTGACTCACCTGAAAGCCGGATTGGCCGAGCAGCAGCTGATGGGCTATAAACTGCAACTAGCCCCGGCCGGCAGCGATGCCTGGCAAACCCTGGCCGAGCACCAGGATGCCGCAATCGGCATCGACCAGACGCTTGACCTGATCGGCATCGATCCGTCCCGGTTCGCCAACGGCGTCTATCAATTGCGCCTATCGGCTTGGGACCTGGCCGGCCGCACGAGCGAAATCGAAGCCCGGATCATCATCGACAGCGCGCAAAAAGACCTGGGCACTTTGGTCGCAACCGATGCCACCTATCAACTGGCCGGCCACACCGTAGCCTTTACTCGCAGCATAAACACGAAGGCGGCACTCCCTCTCCCTCAGGGAGAGGGTCGGGGTGAGGGGATTTCCAACCTGGGCAACTGGCAGCTAGCCCTGCTCGATACCGGACTGACCAGCGACCAGCCAACGACAACCGCCAGCGGCGCCACCGCGCCGTGGCAGGAAGGCGCGCGCGTCTGGCTGCAAATCCCCGAAAACCTGGCCAACCCCGATGCCAGCCTGCTCAGCCTGAGCTTTACGCTGAACACGCGTAGCGAACGCCTGGGCCAAACGCCGGGCGCGCCGCTCGTGTTCCATCCCGAGTTCACCGTCTCCCAAGGCTGGCAGCTGCAAGCCCATAGCGGCGAATCGGCCCAGGCCAACGCTTATTTGATGCGCCAAGGCAGCCATCTCTATGACCAAAGCACCGGCCTGCCGTGGGTGCCGACGTCCTACACCCTGACCGCGCCCGACGGCAGCCGCTACGACTTGGATGCCCACGGCCACCTCACCGCCGTCACCTTCACGGACGGCGCGCAATGGCTCGTCAGCGATGCCGGTATCGCCGCCGTCACCGGCGATACGACGCAACGCGTTGAAATCCAGCGCGACAGCCAAGGCCGCATCAGCCGCGTCACCGGCCCCGATGCCCAAGGCGAGAGCGTCAGCACCGTCTACCGTTACGATGCTCAAGGCCGCCTTGCCCTGGTGCGCAACCTTAACAGCACTGATTTAGGTACGCCGCTGGCCTACGATAGCCAAGGCCAACCGTTCACCGACACGATAAGCGCCAAACTCGGCGCGGCGGTCAACTGGCTGGGCGACAGCAGCGCGAACCAATGGAGCGGAGAACTCACCGGCAATGTCACCACCCTGGCCTTTAACGTCCGCGAATCCGAACTGGCCTCAACCGTGCATACCCCCGGCGCTCAAGGCGCAATCGTCTACGCGATCGAAACCGAATTACCGGCAGACGCAAGCATCGAAGTCACCGGAGCAACGCTGATAGGCAATGCGACCGTGAACGGCAAAAACACCTTGCTGGTGCGGGTGATCGAAGCCGGTGCGAAACTGATCCGCCTCACTGGAGCCGGTGCAGCCAGCCTGCGCATCCGCGTCGCCGGCGACCTGAACCGCGACGGCGCTATCGATGGCGCCGACAGCCAAGCGTGGCAACAAGCCCAAGACAGCGCAACCGGCAGCCTCGGCGACCTTAACGGCGACGGCCAAACCAACTCGGTAGACCGTCAACTGCTCTACGCCAACGTCGGCTTCAAAGCCAACTTGGCGCCCACGGCCGTCGCCAACCTGCCGCAAGGCAAAACCCACACCGACCTGGCAACCCAGGTCAGCGTCAGCGCCATTGCCCAGGATATTGAAGGCGACAGCGTGTTCCTGCGCGTGCTCAACGCCACTCACGGCAGCGCCAAACTCAGCCGGGACGGCAGCAGCCTGATCTTCACCCCGGAGGCGGGTTATGCAGGCCAAGCCACGATCACCTTGCAAGCCGATGACGGTTATGCTCTCGGTGCGCCGATTGATTTGGTCGTCAACGTCAGCGGCGCCGCGCTGCAACAAATCAACATCTCGCGCATGGCGAAACTGTCCCTGGGCAGCGCACGCTTCATGGCGATTACCGGCGATTTTGAAGATGAACAAGGCGTTTTCCTGACCGGTAACTATTTGCAATACTCATCAACCAATTCCGCCGTTGCCACGGTTGACGAGCAAGGCTTGGTCAGGGGACTCGGCAACGGCACGGCAATTGTGCAGGTTCGCGCACGCGGCATCGAAGGGGTTAACGTGTTCACCGTCGATACCGATGCGACGCCGCCGCAACTGGACGACAACGGCTTTGAAGTCGACGTCTATCCGCGTGCGATCACCTTGCCCTTATTAGGGCAAAGGCAGCTCAAAGTCACCCTGCCGGACCACACCAACATTTCAGCAGCATCCGCCGGAACCCACTACTTCCTTAGCGATTCGAGCATTGCCGACATTACCCCTGACGGGATGATCTACGCCAAGGCCACCGGCTCGGTTAAGCTGAGTATCATTAATGGTGGGATGCAGCATGATGTTCAGTTGAATGTTGTTGTACCAATAGTAGGGCAAGGCACAGTGCAAGCTGGTCAAGGTTTAGCCGTCCAAGACCAACAAGGCGATAACATTCTCATGTTAGCTCCTGGCGCTTTGCCAGAAGGAGCAAGCGCTTCTATTCAGAGTCGTAACCTTAACGACCTTGGTATGCCATTGCCTGCGCCAACTCTACTAGATGCCCTAGGTGCATTTGAAATCCATATCGAAGGTGGTAAATCTAACCTTCCAATGCAATTGGCGATTAAGGTGCAAGCACCGATTGATCCAGCTACTGGTCAGCCAAAATCACTACCAGCCGGTACTCAAGTCGCATTCTGGCGCAAAGGAACCATCCTCGATACGGATGGCATTAGCCATGAAACATGGTGGCTAGTTGATAACGGTTTTGTCGGAGCGGATGGTGTTGCTCGCACAGCAAGCCCGCCTTACTCAGGCATAACTGGGGGCAGTGGGACATTCGTAATCACTTCTATAGATCAGGATAACAGTAATCCAGAAACAGGCGAGTATCAGGTCAAATCGACAACCGTTTATCAATATGACGCATTTTGGGGGCCAACTGACAATATTGCATATAGGGTAGGGGCAACCATTGCTACAGGTGTACTTAACCTTTGGTCATCGGTGACCAGTGCGTTTGGCTTGAAATATAGCCTGGAAGGCTCTTACAAGAAGGAAATACCAGGCACTGCGTTTAAACCGGAAAACATAGCGGATCAATTTCCAGCCGCGCCGAGTTTTACCGTCAATACACCGGTAATTACGGGTTTAAATTACAATTGGGAAGACAACACATTAACTGTCAGCGGGCAAAATTTTATTCCTCCAGATATGTCGGAGTCTGGCTATCAACTCAAAGTTTGGCTAGTGCCCCGTGGCGAACAACTTTACAGCTACTCTAAAATTGGCGAGCCATTGGACAGAGGCCTTGTTTGGCAAGGTTTCGATGCTCCCACCAATTCTAGCCTGTTGAAGGTGACTTTGCCGAAGGGAGTGGCTTTGTCCATGCATGATGTTTATGTTGAACGAACCGCTGTAGTACCTACTGCCGAAGGTGGTAGCACTACGGTCGCTGTTGACTCCAACCCCGTGCAAGCATGGAGTTTAGGAACGGCCAACAGCTTTGCAACGCGCTTTGATCGAATCGAAGTATTTCAAACCAGTGTTGAGGGCAAATTGGCTTCAATTGCTCAAATAACTAAGGATGAGCAAGGCAATAAACTGATGCTCGGGGGAGCTTATACCGATCAAATTGCCTACAGTTATGATGGCTCATTAGCTTTTATTGCAGCACAAAAAAATCAAATCTACGTTATCGATACTCAAACCCTGCAAGTGGTTCATACCATCAAATTGACAGGCAGTGGAGCGCGACTAACCAGCTTGGCGGTAACAGATCGTTGGCTATATGCTACAGAAGGAGAACGCTATGGTTCCGGTACTAGTCGATTACTACGTATCAATATTGACCAAATGAGCGATCGATTTTTAAAAGAAATTCAAACGGTAAAGTTTGATTATGTAGCTCCATTTGGTTTTCAAGATATGGCAATTAATAATGGCACTTATCTAGCGATAACCGCTCCTCAATCGCCATGGTCAATCTACAGTACCAATAGACAATCGAACACCCAGGGGAATATTTATTTTATTAATCTTAGTCAAATTGATAGTTCTGGAACTGTGGCGGGAGATAAGTCGGTTGTCGAATTAAATTCTAAAGACTTTCAGCAAAACCGTGGTAAATACCCCCAGTTTATTACCAGCGGCAATGAGGAAGGCGAATTTTTAGTCGCCAACCAACAAGACTATAATTCGGGCTTTACCAGCATTATTGTCAAACGTACCGAAAAAGGGGCGATGACTGGAGAGTTTACTGTGAACTCCATGGATTTAAAGCCGGAAGATAAAAACGGAAATACCATTAACGATTGGTTTAATAAGAAATTTAGACAAAATATCCAACAGGCGGACGATACCGTGCTGGTTGAATATGACGGAATCGAATATGCATTAGTTGCAGATTATAATTTCATTTATAACGAATTTGACTTTTGGAATCAGTTTGACGAAGTTGCTCCGAGCAACCTCGCCAATAAGCAGATCGGCGGCAAAATCGGCATTATTCAAGATCCGTTTGGCAAAAAAGGCAAACCTCAGTATTTAGGTGCAACCACACCGATTGTTGGCGGTAACGTCCAGCACTTAAGTCTAGCGGCAAATGGCACCCAGCTGTATGCCGATGTGTGGTTTTATAATGAGCCGCTCAATGAGAACATTTCCTACAAATCGTTGTTCGTCTGGAATACTTCGGCGATCATACAAGCCGCGATTGATGCCCAGAAAAGCCAGGAAAGTATTATTCCTATTGATCGAATCGCCGGGATAACCGGCGAAGCAGGACGTAGGCCAGGAACCGCGCCCCTACGCTACGACCATTTATATAACCCTAACGACGAAACATTAGGCTGGATTTATGATGTTAATGCGTACTCGGTGCCCGGTCGCCCGTATCAATTGGGCGAAGTTAAAATCGAATATACCCCATTGCAACTGCAAGGGGGGGATTACAATGTCTACAAAGACATGTTTGGGATAGATAGTAACCAAATTGAAACACAACTTGAAAACGGCACCTACAACCAATCCGCCTTCGCATATATGACCGGAAAATTGGCGTACAACGGCTGGAATTTCTTTACAGTCGGATTCTTGGATCGGCAGGCTGATCGCTATAACCAACTGGATACCAGTAGTGCAAGTTACTGGACATCTAGTGTAGTGGATGGAGTGGCATCAGTCGCCTCCATTGCCTTGGGGGCACGTGTCTATAACGGTGCTGTTTCAAGGCTGGGCGAAGGGCTTTGGGGACAAGTAGCAGGTGGCGCGGCGGCAGGCTACACCGGCGTGATAACCCAAAAAACAGGAGAAGCGCTCAGTTATGAAATCTATGATCCCAATAAATTAAACCAACAATTTTTAGACACCACCTTCACCCAACTCACGCTTGGTACTGCTATAGGGGCCGGAATTCCACTGATAGGCTCGTTGATGAGTGGCGCGGCACGGGGCATGAGCAAGGTATTGTGGAACAGCTCTAACACCCTCAACCCGTTGAGATGGAAAATTGTCCAACCCACTGTTTCAGCCAAGTCAAGCGAGCTTTTAGGATCAGTTGCCGATACGACGGGCAGCAGCATACTAAACTACGCAGGTGGTCAAATCGAATTGACAGGGGGGCGTGTTATCAGCTTGCCAGGCACTTCTACCTATAACACTGAAGCTGCCATCAACTGGCTGAGCACCTTGCCTGACCTCAGCACAATGGTCAATGTCAACGCCAAACCATGGGAGCAGGCGGTTCAGGCTGTTAACTTGAAAAACTACTTTATGACAGTGTCACGCAACGCCATGGACGATGCCAACGCTGCCGCGCAGTTGAGCATGACCACGCCGGCCAGAACCTTCCAGGAACTCGAGTTGGAGGCAAATAGTCAAGGCTATTTCGGTAACGCTGCGTATAAACGCATCGTTGCAGAAGCGGATAAGGAAATGCGGGCTAAGTGTGCCACAGGTGAGCTTGGAGACTATTGTTTTGCCGCAGGCACCTTGGTGCACACCAAAGAAGGTCTAAAGCCCATTGAGCATATCCAGGTGGGAGACTGGGTACTATCCAAACCCGAGAGCGGCGAGGGTGAGCTGGCCTATAAGCAGGTCACGAAAACCTTCCGCTATGAAGACGGGGAGGTGTGGTCTGTAAGATATGTTGAAAAAGAACTTTGGGATCAAAAAGCTGGTTCTGGCGGCACAATCAATTACGAAGATGTTGCACGCATTATCGTGACCCCTAACCATCCGTTCTGGGTCAAAGATAAAGGCTGGGTACAAACTAGGGATCTTCAGTGGCATGATGAGTTAGAACTTGAAAATGGTCAGTTGGCATATGTGTTTGAAACTGTTCCGTTATATCGCGATCACTCCTATATGGCGTGGGAGCCTATTGGCAACAGTATTATGTGTGAGGATGGGATACTTATTGATTTGTCAAGCGGTCAATTCAACGAGTTTCGTTCCAAAGACGACCCCCAATGGCAGCGCGGCTTTCTGAGCGAAGACATGGAAAATCCGGCGTTCTACTTCAGAACCACGGTTTACAACTTTGCGGTTGAGGACTTTCATACCTATTTTGTGGGTACCAAAGGGGTTTGGGTGCATAACAGTTGTTATGTGGAAGATATTGGCAGCTGGCAACAGTATATCGATAATGGACTGGTGCCTTCAGGGCGGTTAAGTCTTTATTTTTCCGAGACCGAGGCGAGGCAGTTAGGGGGGGTTAATCGAGGCATGATTTTGGTCGGCGAAACGATCAAGAAAAATCCCAACACGGCGCCGAATCGCTTTCAATATAACGAAGAAGGGGCGCAGGTGATTTACGACACGGCGGGTAACCCCAAGCAATGGGCTGCCTTCTCCTATCGTTATGACAACCCCAATACCAGTTCGAAGGCAAATAACTTTATTCGGGCGGGGGACGGTAGAGCCAAAATGCCGGATGGTTCTTGGTCGATGACGACAATTGATTCTAAATACTGGTATACCCGCTTCAGTGATGATTTTGTACCGTATTTCCAAAACCTGAAAACAGACCCCGCGTTACAAGATAAGCTTTTTGACAGCATGTTAAATCTGTCAAAAGCGATTCAAGAAAACAACCAGTACTTAGGGCTCAGCAAAGGCTATAACCACGTTTATAACTTCCAGAGCGCCGAAGTGCGCGATACCGTGCTTGAAATTATTAAAAATCGTGCACTGGCGCGTGGCGAGGCTTTGCCGGATATTTACTTTGCCGTTCGAGACAAGGCGGCGAACGGACGGTTTGTCTCGGGCAAATTGGCCGATGAATTTCAAGGTATTGCTTTTGCACATGATGCTAACGGTAATTTAACGGCAAGTATTCAAACTGTAACGAAATCGTCCATATTGACAGCCATTGATAACGTGACCAACCTTGTCAGCGATGTGGCGAAAGTATTTAAAGACAAAGAAGTGGGACATATTAAATACCTAATGGCTGAAGCAACTTCGGATGCCAATACTACTGTAGTCGCCTTAAATACAGTCGATTTACAAACTCTCTTCACTCAAGCCAAATCATTCTGGCTAGATCACGGTGGATTAAGCTCAGTCCTGGAAAATACCCGCCTCAGCATCGGCGACCTGCCTGACAAAGTGGTCGCCCAAACCGAAGGCAACCAAATTACCCTATCAGCCGATGCCGCTGGTTGGGGCTGGTTTGTTGATCCAACGCCGATCTTAAACGAAGAGTTTACTCAACAAGGCGAAACCCAAGACTTTGTCGCCACTGACGGCAGTGCCGCCGCTGGCAAGGTAGATTTGCTGGGCGTGCTCATCCACGAACTCGGCCATGCATTAGGCTTGGAACATTCCGATAACGGTTTCGATACCATGGCCGCTACCGTAACGCCTGGCGAGCGGCGTTTGCCAGGAGCCGAAGAACTGGCATTAATGGCTAACCTGCAACAGGCCGTCACCGCGAAATCGGGGGCAAGCTTGGTTTTCCGGCCGATCCAATACCAAACCGTAGCAAATCCGGCATTGATTAACGGCGACCTTTCTAACGGCAGCACCGGCTGGGAAACCACCGGTGCCGTCGCCGCCGCGAACGGCGCGGCGGTCTTGACCGAAACGGCAGGCCGGCAAACCCGGCTGAACCAGACCTTTATCCTCGGCGAGCATGACCGCTTCCTGTCGTTCACCGTCGCCAACGCCGCGCTGGGCGATCAGGCAACAGGCCCCGACGACGCCTTTGAAGCCGCGTTGCTCGACGCCAACACCGGCGCGTCGTTGCTCGGAACGACCGGCTTGAGCCGCAACGACGCGTTCCTGAACCGCCAAGCCAACGGCGAGGAACACGTCGCCTCCGGCATCACCCGGATCGACAATGCCGACGGCAGCCGCACCTACTTGGTTGATCTCGGCGGCATTGCCGCCGGCACCGCCGTCAACCTGTCGTTCGACCTGATCGGTTTCGGCCAGGGCGGCGAGGCGAGCAACAGCCAGATCACCGTGCGCGACCTGCGCCTGGGCGTGCCGCAAACCGCCGACGACAGCGCCACGTTGGCCGAAGATACGCCGACCGTCATCGACGCGCTGGCGAACGACCTCAATGCGTTCCAACCGGGTTTCGTGCCGGTCATCGTCAACGCGCCGAGCCACGGCCAAGTCACGATCAATCCGCCCCATCCCGAGCTAGGCCAGCTGGGCAGCTTCAGCTACACCCCGGATAAGGATTGGTACGGCGAGGATAGTTTCAGCTATAAACTGAGCGACGGCCGGGTCGACTCCAACGTCGCCAGCGTGACCTTGACAGTGACGCCGGTCAACGACGCGCCGGTGGCCGCCGATACCGCGCTAACCCTGGCGGAAGACGCCGCGGCCACGATCGACCTGTTGTCGCTGGCCGTTGACGTTGACAGCGGCACGCTCGCGGCCGCCATCGTCAGCGGTCCGGCGCATGGCAGCCTGAGCCAAAACGCCGACGGCAGCTATACTTACACGCCCGATGCGAACTACAACGGTGCCGACAGTTTCGTTTACACGGTCAACGATGGCGAACTGGATTCCAATCTCGCTACCGTGCTGTTAACCGTGACCCCGGTTAACGACGCGCCGACCGCCGGTGATCAGTCGCTGACGACCGACGAAGACACGCCGGTCAGCGGCAGCTTGCTGGCCGTTGCGGCCGACATCGACAGCGCCGTATTACAAGGCCGAATTGTCGCCGGACCTCAACATGGACAAGTCACTGTGGCTGACGACGGCAGTTTCACTTATTTGGCGGACGCGAACTATAACGGAGCCGACAGCTTCACCTACCAAGTCAACGACGGTGAGTTGGATTCAACTATCGCCACGGTGAGTTTGGTGGTGAACGCCGTCAACGACGCGCCAACCGCCGGCGACCAAAGCCTGAGCACCAATGAAGACACGCCGATCACCGGCAGCCTGCTAGCCGTTGCCGCTGACATCGACAGCGCCTTGTTGCAAGGCAGCATCGTAATTGGGCCGCAGCACGGCCAAGTCAGCGTTGCCGCCGACGGCAGCTTTACCTATACGCCGGATGCGAACTACAACGGAGCCGATAGCTTCACCTACAAAGTCAACGACGGCGAACTGGATTCCGCTATCGCCACGGTGATGCTGACCGTCGTTCCGGTCAACGATGCACCGACCGCAGGCGACCAAAGTTTGAGCACCGACGAAGACATGCCGATCACCGGCAGCCTGCTGGCGGTTGCGGCAGACATCGACAGTGTCTTGTTGCAAGGCAGCATCGTGGTTGGGCCGCAACACGGCCAAGTGACCGTCGCCGCCGACGGCAGCTTTACCTATTTGGCCGATGTGAACTACAACGGCGCCGACAGCTTCACTTATAAGGTGAACGACGGCGAACTGGATTCCGCCATCGCCACGGTGATGCTCACTGTCGTCCCGGTTAACGATGCACCAACCGCAGGCGACCAAAGCTTGATTACTGACGAAGATACGCCGATTACCGGCAGCCTGTTGGCGGTTGCGGCCGACATCGACAGCGCCTTGTTGCAAGGCAGCATCGTCGCCGGGCCTCAACACGGTCAAGTGACCGTTGCCGCCGATGGCAGTTTTACCTACTTGGCCGATGCGAATTACAACGGAACCGACAGCTTCACCTACAAAGTCAACGATGGCGAATTGGATTCGGCCATCGCCACGGTGATGCTCACTGTTGTCCCGGTCAACGATGCCCCAACCGCAGGCGATCAAAGCTTGGTTACCGACGAAGACACGCCGATCAGCGGCAGCCTGTTGGCGGTTGCGGCGGATATCGACAGCGCCTTGTTACAAGGCCGCATCGTCGCCGGACCTCAACACGGTCAGGTCAGCGTTGCTGCCGACGGCCGCTTTACCTATTTGGCGGATGCGAACTACAACGGCGCCGACAGCTTTACTTATAAAGTGAACGACGGCGAACTGGATTCCGCTATCGCCACGGTGATGCTGACTGTCGTTCCGGTCAACGATGCACCGACCGCAGGTGATCAAAGTCTGAGCACTAACGAAGACACGCCGATCACCGGCAGCCTGTTGGCGGTTGCAGCCGACATCGACAGCGCCTTGTTGCAAGGTAGTATCGTAATGGGGCCGCAACACGGCCAAGTCAGCGTTGCCGCCGACGGTAGCTTCACCTATACGCCGGACGCGAATTACAACGGTGCCGACAGCTTCACTTACAAAGTCAACGACGGCGAGCTGGATTCCAATCTTGCTACCGTGATGCTGACCATCGTGCCGGTTAACGATGCGCCGACCGCAGGCGATCAAAGCTTGGTCACCGACGAAGACACGCCGATCACCGGCAGCCTGTTGGCTGTCGCGGCGGACATCGACAGCGCCCTGTTGCAAGGCAGCATCGTCGCCGGGCCGCAGCACGGCCAAGTCAGTGTTTCTTCCGACGGTAGCTTTACCTATTTGGCCGACGCGAACTACAACGGTGCCGACAGCTTCACCTACAAAGTGAACGACGGCGAACTGGATTCGGCCATTGCGACGGTGACGCTGACCATCATCCCGGTCAACGATGCGCCGGTGGTGAGCGCCATTGCCGCCACGCTGCTCGAAGACGGACGCATCACGTTGAACCTGCTCGATAGCGCCAGCGACGTCGACGGCGACCCGCTTAGCATCAGCGTCGGCACTCCGCAGCACGGCCAATTGCTGAAGAACGCCGACGGCAGCTATACCTACCTGCCGTCCGCCGACTACAACGGCGAAGACAGCTTCAGCTATTCGGTCAGCGACGGCCAGCTGAATTCCGGTCCCGCTTTGGTGCGTCTGACCATTACTGCGGTCAACGACGCCCCGGTCGCTTTGGACGACAGCGCCACGCTGGATGAAGACCGCACCGCGCAACTGGCGATCCTGGCGAACGACTACGACATCGACAGTACGATGCTGAACCTGGTGATCGTCAGCCAACCTCAGCACGGTCAGTTGATCATCAACGCCGACCAAACCGTCAGCTACACCCCGCTGGCGAATTGGAGCGGCGAAGACAGTTTCAGCTACAAGCTGAACGATGGCGAACTCGATTCCGGCATCGCCACCGTGCGCCTGATCGTTAACCCGGTCGCCGATGCGCCCGCGTTGGTGCTGAGCGAAGTCGGCGGCGCCCGTCGCGAACTGTTCCGCACTAGCGGGGAGAGTGTGAACAACCGGAACAGCAACTCGACGCTACTCGAACAGAGCGAACTGGAAGGCTGGACAGCTATTGCCCAACCCGGCAAAAACCACGGCGACCACGATGACCACGATGACCATCACGACCGTGACCGCCACGACGAGCACGGCAGTTTCGAAATCTGGAGCAGCGGCGACCTTATGCGCGATGCCCAAGGCCGGCGCAGAGAAGTCAGTGCCGCCGGCGGCAACGGCAACAATTGGCTCGAACTCAACGGTGCCAAGGGCGAAGGCCACGAAACGCTGGGCATTGAGCGCCGTATCGAAACCGTCGCCGGCGCAAGCTACACCTTGAGCCTAGACCTAGCCGGTCACCTGGGTTACGGTGCCGACACCACCCGTATCGGCATCTACCTGGATGGCATCAAAATAGGCGGCGACGAAAGCACCAGTCCATCCACAGCGCTGAACTGGCAAACCCGGACTTTCCAATTCACCGGCACCGGCGGCGCGCAAACCCTCCGCATCGTCAGCGAAGCTAGCCGGCGCGAGTCCAACGGGCGCGGCATGATGCTTGACAACATTGCCTTGACTGAAACCCTCCCCGCCAATACCGGCTTTGAGGACGGTGCCGTGCCGCTATCGGCCATCGGCGCGCTGTTGCAGGACACCGATGGTTCCGAAACCTTGACCGTGACCATCGGCGCGATCCCGGTCGGCGCGACGCTAACCGACGGCGTCAACCGCTTCACCGCCACGCTGGACAATGGCACGGTGGATGTGACCGGCTGGAACCTGGGCAAGCTGGCGATCCTGCCGGCCAAGGACTTCAACGGCCAATTCGCGCTGAAGATCGTCGCCACCAGCACCGAGCAAGCCAACCGCTCCCAAGCGAGCAGCGAAGCCGACCTGTTGGTCACCGTCCTGCCTGTGAATGACGCACCGCTCGCCAGCAGCGCCAGCTACACCCTGAGCGAAGGCGGCAGCGCCGTGATCGACTTTGCCGGCCTGATCGGCGATGTCGATGGCGACGTACTGAGCTTGACGTTCACCGAACCGAAGCACGGTAAACTCAGCAAGAACGCTGATGGTTCCTACACCTATACCCCGAAGCACGAGTTCAGCGGGACCGAGACTTTCACGTATACGGTTTCCGACGGCCAGCTCAGCACCACCGCCAGCATCACCTTGAGCGTATTGCCCAAACAGGACCGCGGCGAAGACCATGACCATCGCGACAACGGTCAGCATCACGGTTTCGAGCATAGCGGACACCACGGCTACGGTGAACAACGGGGCGTCACGATCATCGTACAGTCGGCCCATAACGATCACCGGCAACCGCATGACGACCGGCAAGATACGATCCTCGTTAACCGGCACAGCAGCCGGGCGGCCGACCAAATCGATTGGACAGGCCAAGCACCAATTTTGGGCAAGCTTAAAAAAGACGATTGGGTTGCGGAACAACTGACCGAGCAGCCCAAGGAGCAAAGCTTGGCTGAGCTGACGGGCTTGACGGTGAAAATGATGAAGTGACGGCGATGAGGCGGTTGGGCATGCCGTTTATGCCCGGCCGCAAGACCCGGATTAACAGACCATTGACAGTTATTATCGGCGAAACAAACGTGTTAGCATGAGGTCGTTTCCATGAAAGAACAGATCCGAGTTACGTATATTCATTCACCATGAAGACACGAAGGACACGAAGTTTATGTTTTTTCTTCGTACTCTTCGTGTCTTCGTGGTGAAAACAAAACGGAGTACATTGCCTTAAGCCATGAATAAAGCCCACGATTCCTCCTACAAACTCCTGTTTTCCGAACCCGAAATCATCATCGACCTGCTGCAAGGCTTCGTTCACGAACCGTGGGTTAACGAACTGGATTTCACCACCCTGGAAAAAGTCTCCGGCAGCTACATTTCCGACGACTTACGCAGCCGGGAAGACGACGTGATCTGGCGGGTCCAATACCAACAAGGCTGGATTTACGTTTACTTGCTGATTGAATTCCAATCGACCATCGACGCCTACATGGCCGTCAGGTTAATGAGTTACATGGGCCTGCTGTACCAGGACCTGATCAAAACCAAACAGCTGACCGCCAACAAACAACTGCCGCCGATATTGCCCGTCGTCTTATACAACGGCGAAAAGCGCTGGGATGCCGCCACCGAACTCAAAGACCTGATCGTCAAAGTCCCCGGCGGCCTGGAAAAATACCTGCCGTCGTTAAACTATCTGCTGCTGGACGAAGGCGCTTTCGAGCTTAAGGAACTGACGCCGTTAAAAAACCTGGTTGCGGCGATCTTCCGCCTGGAGAACTCCACGACGCGCGAAGATATCGTCGACGTGATCGGTAATTTGATAGAATGGCTGGCAACGCCGGAGCAAACCCGGTTAAGGCGCAGTTTTACCGTCTGGGTAAATCGGGTAATATTACGGCCAGCCAACGGTCTTGAGCAATCAATACCCCACCTTAACGATTTAGCGGAGATAAGAACGATGTTGGCACAACGTGTATCGGAATGGACCAATGAATGGAAACATCAAGGTTGGATTGAAGGAATGGAAAAAGGTATAGAGAAAGGTATAGAGAAAGGTATTGAAGAAGGTCTAAAAAAAGGGCTTGAATCTGAAAAAACATTGCTAGTCCAGCTAATTGAACGACGTTTTGGATACTCTGCGTCAATAGCTGCTAGAGATATAATCCATCCTATTACCAATACTGACACAATAAAACAAATCGGCTGTTTGATTATTGATTGTCAGGATGGTGAAAGCTTCTTAACTGTGTTGAAATCCATGTAGTTAATTTTGAGCTAGCGGACATGAGTACTCTTAAGTTGGATAAAGCTTGTGTATCGACAGTGGCAGTTTTAAACGCTACCTAGCCGAAATTAGCGATTTAGTGGAGATAAAGTTTGTGTTAGAACATCGTGTGGCAGAATGGACTCGTGAATGGAAACAACAGGGCTGGATTGAAGGTATTGAGTCAGAGAAAAAACTGCTGATTCGGATGATTCAACGCCGCTTTGGTCATGTGACTTCCGAAATAGCTAAAACTATTCTAAACCCTGTAATGGATACCGATACCCTGGAACAAATCGGCGATTGGATTATCGATTGCGATGAGGGAGAAATATTTTTAAACAAATTGAAAGGGTTGTAATGTAATCCTGCAAAACAGGGAAGTAGAGGCCGAAGCCTTAGTTTCAATCTGTTTATCCTATGCAGTTCCGCAATCTTTTTACCGATCTCAACGGCGCCGCTGCTGCTGGCGAGACCAAATGCGAACCTTCTCTTGAACACAGATACAATAGGCCGTGTCTGATAGACGGTCCGAAGATAACAGTGAATTCCTGCCCGTTCGCAACCGATGAAAATGTCGCCAAGCCAGGCGGCCGTGCCGCTAGCTATAAATACTAATTATGCCCATCAGCAGTATATTGAGTCTTCAAAAAACAATTTTAATAATAAAGCCAGACGCTTCTTTTAATAAGTTTCGCTATTGGCGAACGATCTTGGTGATTAGCCAGCTTTTATGCGGCATAGCCCATGCCGAGACTTTATCTTCCCTATTGGACATGGCGAGAGTTAATGAGCCGGCCTATCTGAGCGCCAAGGCCGCTGTGCAAGCCGCCAAAGCGCGGACAGACCAGGCCTTCGGCGGCTTGTTGCCGCAAATTAATGTGACTGCCAGCATTAATTTCAATAAGCGGAATTACAATACCCGTAGCGAAAGCGTTCCGCCCGCCCAGGACCAATATGACAGCGACTCCCAACAAATAAGCCTTACCCAGCCGATCTGGAAGCGGCCAAGTTATATTGGCTTGCAGCAGGCTGAAACCGCGGCTTCCCAGGCCGAACAGCAATTGGCGAATACCGAGCAGGAGCTGCTGGCAAAAGTCGTTTCCGCTTGGTTCGATGTGCTGGCTGCCCGGGATCAAGTGCTGTTTATCCAGCAACAGATTGCACTTGCTCAACACCGTTATGAGGAAGCTAAACGCGGCTTCGAGCTTAATTATATCGGCCGCCCGGAGTTTGATGAGGCCAGGGCAAAATTGGATCAAGCTATGTCTGAACAGGTGTTTGCCGAGACCGAGTCAAGCCTTAAACGCGCGGCCTTAGAGCAAATTGTCGGTAATGTCGATCAATTCACGCTTACTTTTATGCGCGAGGATGCTGAACTTGCAAACTTGAGTGGTGAAAAACTCAAGGCTGTGCTGGAAAACGTAGATACGGGAAATCACAATATCTTAGCAGCGGTGCATGCGCATGAAGCGGCATCGCACGAAGTTCTCAAGCAGCAGGCAGGACACCAGCCTACCTTGGATCTGGTCGCCAGCTACGGCAAAAACAGCCAGGCAGTCGGCGGATTTCCGGGGCAGGCCGGTTATGACATTATGCTGGGAACCGTTGGCTTGCAGCTCAATATGCCTATTTATTCCGGCGGCACGCAGACGGCCAAGGTAGAGGAGGCCGTTGCGCAAAAAGAAAAAGCCCGCTTCGATATTGAGGCAGCAAGAAGTGCATCGGCATTATCCGCCAAGCAAGCATGGTACGGTTGGTATTCCGCTTACTCGAAAGCCCGTGCCGCCGAGCAGGCGGTCAAGGCGGCAAACTCGGCATTACGCGCGGCGACGGTGGCGAGCCGTAATGGTTTGAAGTTCGAGGCAGCAGTGCTGGAAGCGCAGCAGAAACTAGCCGAAGCGCAACGGGATTACAGCAAAGGCCGTTACGATCAGGTAGTCAATTTTGTAAAGTTAAAATCGATCATGGGGGTTTTGGTCAATGAAGACATTGCGGCTTTGGATGATCTTTTTGTCGATGAGCCGGGTGCTACCGTATCGAAAACGGCCAAGGTCTCCATGGGGCTTATCGAGTGAGCCAAAACACAAAAGACAATGATGTGACGAAAACGAGTCAAACCTTAACCGGCGCGTCGCCGTGGGATGATTTTGTTAATGCCGCTACCTCAAAAGACCTCTGCCAGGCTTGGCTTGCGCTGATATGCGAGCAGATCCAAGGTGCAACTGTGGCCGCGGTATTGGTTGAAGAAGCGCAGATGCAAAGTTATGTGCCGATGGCGGTTTGGCCGAAAGCCAATCCGAGCATGGGCCGGCTGGCAAAGATAGTGGAGACTTGCCTGCGGGATCGGCGCGGCGTTTTTCAACCGGCCGAGTTATCGCAACAAGCGGAAGCGGTATCGGATCAAGTTGAGCTGGCGCGTTTAATCCAGATTGCTTACCCGATTATTTTAGAGCAGCGGGTGAGCGCGGTGGTTGCAATCGAAGCCGATTGCGGCATTGCCGAGGTTAATACGATATTCCGTGAAATCCATTGGGCCAGCGCCTGGCTGTCGAGCTTGTTGACCGGGCGGGAATTGGATGAAGCGATACAGGCCAAGGAGCGCGTCGGTTCGGTATTGGAAGTCGTTGCCGTGGTTTTGCGTCATGGAAAATTGCAGCAGGTTTTATTCGAAACGGTCAACGAACTGCGGCAGCGTCTTAACTGCGCCAGGGTGGCGATCGGCATGGCGAACCATGATAGCGTCAAGCTGACCGCGCTGTCCGAAGCCGCGACTTTCGAGAAAAATACCTCGCTGGCCAAAGCTTACCTGCGCGCGATGGAAGAAGCTTACGATTATGGCAAGACGGTGCTGTTCAATGCGCGTTCCGATATGACGCATTTCCCGATGCATCGCGAGTTGCTGCAAATATCCGGCTCCAGGTCGGTTATTTCCTGCCCGCTGTTTGAGGGCGGGCGCAGTATCGGCGTTCTGGTATTGGAGTCGTCCGGCAAGGCTTTCGACGAGGCGCAAGCGGATTGGCTGGAAGCTTTTACCGCGATGGCCGCACCGATTATTTCGCAACGTAAAAAGGCCGAACAAAACGCCTGGCTGCGCTTGGCGGATAGTACCAAATCGACACTGGCAAAGTTGTTCGGGCCGCGCTACTTGCTGTGGAAGGCGGCAGCGGCACTGGTATTGATTGTTTCGGCCATTTTATGGCTGGTGCATATCGACTACCGGGTGACGGCGAAAACCGTCATCGAAGGCGAGATTCAGCGCGTGGTATCGGCTCCGTTCGACGGTTTTATCGGTTCGGCCTACGTCCGTGCCGGCGATACGGTCAAGCAAGGGCAATTACTGGCCGAGCTGGATGACCGCGACCTGATCATCGAAAAAGCGCGCTGGTCGAGCGAGCGCGATCAATACGACAACCGTCTGCGTGAGGCGATGGCGACCCATGATTTGTCTGAGGTGCAGGTACTGAGCGCTCAGTTAAACCAAGCCGAAGCGGAATTAAATCTGGTGACTAAAAAGATTGAATATGCGCACTTGGTTGCGCCTTTCGACGGATTGGTTGTGTCCGGCGATTTAAGCCAGCAAGTCGGCGCGCCGGTCGAGGTCGGCAAGAAGCTGTTTGAGATTGCGCCGCTGCAAAGTTACCGCGTGATTTTACAAGTGGATGAGAGGGAAATTCGCCATATCAGGGCAGGCCAGCCGGGCATGTTGGTGATTACCGGCATCGCCGGCGATGCTATGCCGTTAACGGTGCAAAAAGTGACGCCGGTGGCAACCGCGGAGGATGGGAAAAATTTCTTCAGGGTCGAGGCAAGTCTTGCCGAAGCCTCCACACGGCTGCGTCCGGGCATGGAAGGCATTGGCAAGGTGGTTACCGATCGGCATTCGTTGTGGTGGGTGTTGATTCATAGCTTTACCGATTGGTTGACGCTGACGTTGTGGACTTGGATGCCCTAGATAATGACTCGCAGCATCTTCAGTTCCTCATGGCACAATGTTGCCGAGTTAAAACCGCGCCTGGTTCCGCAAGCGCGGGTGCATCGCCATGTCTATCGCGGCCAGGTTTGGTATGTGGTGCAGGACCAGACCGGCGGCCGCTATCACCGGCTTTCTCCGGGCGCTTATGCGCTGGTCAAGGGCATGGACGGCGTCAAGTCCGTCCAGACATTATGGGAACTTGCCAATACCGGCAGCGAAGGCGACGCCTGCACCCAAAACGAGGTTGTCGATTTATTGGTGCAAATGCATGGGGCCGACCTGTTGCAAGTCGATTCGGTGCCGGACCCGGTTGCGCTGTTTCAGCGCTATCACAAAAAGCGCATCGCTACCTTGAAGCAATGGTTCCTTAACCCGATGAGCCTTAAGCTGCCGTTGCTCGATCCCAACAATTTCCTGTCGCGCTGGGCGCCAAAACTGGCTTGGCTTTTCAGCCCGATGGGCGCTTTGCTGTGGCTGGTCGCGGTGTTTCCCGCGCTGATCCTGGCGGCTCGGCATTGGCCGGAGTTAACCACCAACTTATCGGATAACGTGCTGTCGTCAAGCAACCTGATGGTCATGGCCCTGGTTTTTCCGGCCGTTAAGTTGCTGCATGAGTTGGGCCACGCTTTCGCGGTTAAAGTCTGGGGCGGCGCGGTGCATGAGATGGGGCTGATGTTCCTGGTCTTCGCCCCGGTACCCTATGTCGATGCTTCAGCATCGGCGGCGTTTCCGTGCAAATACAGGCGTGCCGTAGTAGCCGCGGCAGGCATGTTGGTTGAGCTGTTTCTTGCCGCGCTGGCGCTGTATGTTTGGTTGCTGGTTGAACCGGGCATTGTCCGGGCGATGGCGTTTAACGTGATGGTGATTGCGGGCGTTTCCTCGCTGGTGGTAAACGGCAACCCGCTGCTGCGCTACGACGGCTATTATATTTTTACCGATCTGGTTGAAATCCCCAATCTGGCCCAGCGCGGGCAGAAATACCTGACATACTTGTGGGACCGGCACGTTTTCGGCGCCCATGATGCCGCGCCTGTTCACGAGACGGAAGCGGAACGCCTGTGGCTGTTTTGCTATACCCCGCTGGCATGGCTGTATCGCACATTCGTGACGGTCTCCATCACTTTATTCATCGCCGATAAATTTTTTATTTTCGGCGTGCTGTTGGCGCTATGGGGTGGCTTTAAACTGATCGCCATGCCGTTATGGGCGGCTTACAAGCATGTTATCGGTTCAGCCAATTTAAGACGGCGGCGCAGGGCGGCGATATTGATCTCGCTGGCTATGCTGACCGGTATAGGGTTGCTGGGTTTTGTCCTGCCGGTGCCGCTTTATACACGGGCCGAGGGCGTCGTCTGGCTGCCCGACCAGTCCATGTTGCGCGCCGGAGGCAACGGTTTTTTTCGCCGCTGGCTGGTTTCTCCCGGCGAGAGGGTCAAGAAATCGACGCCGCTGTATGTGTTGGAGGATGATTTACTGTTCACCGAACTGGCGGTCGCAACTGCCAAAGCCAAAGAAACCGAAGCAAAATATAACGCCGAACAGTTTTCCGATTCGGCTAAAGCCGCGGTTTTGTTTCGGCAATGGCAAGGCGAACTGGAGAAGCAGGTGCAATTGGAAAAACGTGCGGCGAACCTGATCGGCTATGCCAATACCGACGGCGTTTTTATTATCGCGCAGCCGCAAGACATGCCCGGCAAATATTTTAAAAAAGGCGACCTGATCGGCTATGTCTTGGAACGCGATGCTTTATTGGCGCGCGTGGTTGTGCCGCAGGACGATATAGATTTGGTGCGGTCGCGGCTGGCGTCGATAGAACTGCGGCTATCGAATTGGATAACGCAAAGCCATCACGTCAATTTAGCCAGGGAATCCGCGGGCGGCATAGAGGAACTGCCGTCGGCGGCCTTATCGTTAAGCGGCGGAGGACCCATCGCCACCGTCCCCGACGACCCGAACGGCTTGAAGACGGTCGACCGGATTTTTACCGTGGATCTTGCGCTGCCGGCGACGGTTTCGACGGTGACCTTCGGCGAGCGCGTTCACGTCCGCTTCGATCATGGCAATGAGCCGTTGGCTTGGCAGGGTTTACGCCGGTTGCGGCAATTGTTCCTGAGCCGGTTCAATGTCTGATATTCGAGCGTTGATGGCCGGGCGCGCCATACAGGTCGGCGATGGTTGCTATGTCGAACGGGTCGATGTGCATGAATCCGAGCTTGAGGAACGTTTGCGCGGATTGATGGCGCGCTTCTCTTCCAGCGGCCGCGTTAAATCCAAGCGCTTTATAAAAAAAGTTAATGCGCTGGAAGCTTTGATTCGGGAGCATCAAGACGACGGCCTACGCACAGAATTGGCTAAAGTCGCCCGGCAGCTGCAAAAAAAAGGCTTTCGCGACGACTTGCTGGTGATGGCTTTTGCGCTCATTCGTGAAGCGTCAAGACGCATACTGGGCATGCGCCATCATGATGTCCAGCTGATGGCCGGGCGATTCCTGCTGCAAGGGAAAATTGCCGAAATGTCCACCGGCGAGGGCAAAACGCTGGCCGCCACCTTGGCGATATGCACGGCCGCCGCCACCGGCGCTACGGTGCATGTGGTGACGGTCAACGATTACTTGGCCGAACGCGATGCCGAAAAAAACGAGCCGCTGTTTTCTTTTTTCGGTTTTTCCCTAGGCATAGTCATCCAGGATACTGCTTTGGACGCGCGCCGCGAGCAATACGCCAACAATATTGTTTACGTTTCGAATAAGGAACTGACCTTCGATTATTTAAAAGACCGAATCGCGGCAGGCGGCGTGTTGCATGCCCATCTTAAACTTCGCCGCCTGGAAAATAGCCGCTCCGCGCCCGCATTACTATTAAACGGCTTGCATGTCGCCATTGTCGACGAGGCCGATAGCGTGCTGATCGACGAGGCGCGCACGCCGCTGATTATCTCGGAAACGGTGCCGGATGATATTGACGATGCGGTTTATAGCCAGGCCATTGCCCTGGCGCAGCAATTAAAAGCCAATGTCGATTTTGTCCAGAGCAAGGATCGGGACATCTGGCTGACGGCGACAGGCAATCAAACGCTCAAAAGCCTTAGCGAAAACTTGGACGGTTTATGGAAATCGACCTTATGGCGTCGCGAACTGATACAAAAAGCCCTGTCGGCCTTGTATCTGTTCCAGCGCGACCAGCATTACATCGTTGCCGAAAACAAAGTGCAGATTGTCGATGAATTTACCGGCCGCGCGATGCCCGACAGGACTTGGGAGCGGGGGCTGCATCAGATGATCGAAGTTAAGGAGAACTGCGAAATAAGCGGGCAACGGAAAACCTTGTCGCAAATTACCTATCAGCGGTTTTTCGGCCGTTATTTGCTTCTTTCCGGCATGACCGGAACCGCTAAAGAAATCGAACCCGAACTGAAGCGGGTTTACGATATTTCGGTAGCCAAAGTGCCGACGCATAAAGCCAGCCGCCGGAAGAGACTGTCGGATCGGGTGTTTTTGACCTCGGAAGCGCGATGGCAGCATGTCGCGCTTCGCACCGCCGAATTGGCGGCCGTGGGCCGGGCGGTGCTGGTGGGTACGCGTTCGGTCGAAGGTTCTGAATATCTCGGTAGTCTCCTGGCCGATAGGGGGCTTGAGCATACCGTGCTGAATGCGCGGCAAGACGATATTGAGGCGGATGCGGTCGCGCAGGCCGGTTTGCCGGGCAAGGTAACAGTCGCCACCAATATGGCGGGGCGGGGTACCGACATCAAGCTATCGGATGAAGTGGCCGAAACCGGCGGGTTGCATGTGATATTGACCGAGTTTCATGAAAGCGCTCGGGTGGATAGGCAATTATTCGGCCGCGCCGCACGTCAAGGCGATCCGGGAACTGTCGAAGCCATTGTCAGTTTGCAAGACGAGTTGTTTGTTCGGTATGCGCCTTTAATCACGCGGGCGGCGGCAAGATCGATATTGTTGAATAGCGGTTTTTTTCGGCTGCTGGTTCTTTATGCGCAGACCAAGGCCGAGCTTTATGCCCGCAAAATCAGGCTCGATACGATACGAAGAGATAAAAAATGGTTGCAGGCATTGGGTTTTATAGGTTTGGATAAGAAGTAAAAGGCAATTTACGTTTTGCCGGCCCGGTTTTATTAAACTATTTCAAAGTCCCGAAATAGCCAACTATCTACTTTGAATACTCTCTTTAGCCTTCTGCATACTGCCTTTATCAATATTAAGGCTGAGCACACGTTGCGAATAATCATGGATGGAGGCGGGATCATTTTGTAACTCGCCAATGCGAATGGCGGCTTTAAAAAAAGCCTCTTTGGCCGATGGCGGGTATGCGTTGGGCTTGGTTTCGATTTTTTTAAGAAGGCTGTCGCGGGTTTCAATGGCTCGAGCCATTGAGCCGAACATATCGACTTCGGCATCCGTGGCGAGTTGAATCATTAATACGGTAAAGTTGTCCGGTGCCGCTTCGACTGCCGATTTCAAGTCGTTTTGGCATGCCCATACACCGTAAAGTTTGTCGAAGCCCATTAGCCAAGGCCCTGCTCGTCCGGCTATCTTGCAGTCGTTGGCCGCTAGCCATGCCTTGGCCTCCATATCCTGCGGCTCCTCTTTAACCGCTTGTTGCAACAGTGCCTCGGCCTCATCTATATGATTATGCATAAAAGCCAGCCGGCCTTGCTCCACGCGACTGTCGTGATCATTCTGTGCGGCCAGTTTATTGTGTTGTATGGCCTCCTCCGAAGTCAAAGGCGTCTCCGGGAATTCTCTGCTGCATCCGGCTAGGGTAAGTACTGCGACTAATGTCGGTAAGATCGCGTTACGCATTTTTGCGGCTCCACTGTTAAAGACTGGTTTTATAAAATTAGGCTAATACCCGAGTACAGTACAAATTCGAAGGGAATGGCGCCTGTCTCGGAATGAGCGGGATTGTTGTAGTATTGTCCGCCTAGTAAAAGCCCGGCGGATTTAAAAATCGGATAGCGAAGTAAGCCGCTGAGAGTAATGCCTGAGTCCTGAATGCCGTAACGCAAAGAGGCTTTCGCTTCCAGGTCGCCAACCAAGTGATCGGTGGCCGCGCGGGCAAATAAATAATGGCGCTCTGCGCTACCTAAGAGATGATTGGCGCTGCCCAGAAAACCGGTCGCCGCTGGAGCGTAGGGACTTTGAAGCTGTGTCGTGGAAACAGCGGCAGCGTTTTCCAACTGGCCGAATTCATGCTTACTGTAGCCTTCGCCGTTATAAAAATATTCGAGAATATAATTGTATTGCTCTTCGGTGGTGTATTGCCCGCCTGCGAGAAACTGAGGCCGCCATTGAACTTTGCTATTAGGTTGAAGCGCATAATAACCGCCCGGTCCATTGGCATCTGCAATAAAAACCGGTAGTACCGTTCGACGCCGATCCCGCACGCTAAACTCGCTGTGCAATTCGAGTTTGCTGCCCACCGTAACCGAGTAAGATCCGCCCAGGAAATTCATATCGCCGAGCAATGCATAAGTAAGGGCGGTATCGCTACTGGTAAATTGCTTGCGTAGCTTGACTGCAAGCGAATTGTCGTAAGATGCATTAGCGCCGTATATTTTTTCCCTGGATTTGTTATTGACATAATAAGCGGTAGCGCCAAAGCCATTGCTTCCCGTCCAGTCCAAGCTAGAATAAACATCGCCGTTCCGCTTGTAAGAAATAACGCGGTCGACAAAATTCAACTCCCGATCCTGAAAAGGGTTGCTGGGATTCCAGATATAGCCGGGACCCCACTTGAATAGATCAACGCCGCCGCTTAGCACTAGGCTGCCGGTAATATTCCAATCCAAAGCCGAGGTCTGCGTATAAAAATCGCCTCGGCCATTACTATCTGCAAGCTTGGCTTGCCCCCAATAGTCGCCGCGCAAAGTAACCGGTCCTTTGCTGTACTGCGGCGAAAGGCGCAGGCCGAGATAACCCGTTTGCGCCGGGCTGTTAACGATTCGGCCGATAGGGTTAAAGACACTGGTATCGCGGAGCGGGGCATACTGCCAAGACCCCTCAGCCTGTCCGCGCACATCCACTCCAGCTAAGTCGAAGGCGTTCGCTACGTAACCGGCCGTCGCTAATAAAAGCCCGATTATGGTTCGAGCGAGGGTTTTCATCTGAGTTTATCGAGGGCGGAAGTGTTAAAACGGGAGATAGGTAATTCCGTCGCTGCAAAATTGGCATATTCCATAACCGTTTTCTTGTCCGCCGACAGGGGATTGACGATTTCAATAGACATCAATTGCTCTTTGCCGGTACCGGCCAGTTTTTCATAGCGCGTGTAATAGGCGGTTTTCAGTAACTTGCCGGATACCGCGTAAAACTCAGCTTTGTAGGGGCGGGCATTATCGACTCTGATCCACAGTTTTAGCTTGTTGTAGGTTGCCAGGGTGTCCGGTTTGGCAGCCAATTCCAAAACATGACAAGGGATGTTATCCACGGTTTCTTGTTTAAGGTAGCTCGGCTCGTATTCGCCGGAAAAGTCGGTGCTGGCTACGTCACCGTTCGAGGCCTCGCCCAGCAAGCGTTGCTGCGGCGTAATACGAATCGGCTTGCTGCTGGTGGGTGAGTGAAACCACAGGTTATTTTGGTCCATCAGTAGAGCCTTACCCCGTTCGCTAATCGGGTCGGCATAGATAATAAGGAAGGTGTGCGGATTCAGTATCTCGGCTTTAAGAAGGAATATTTTGTCTTCCTGGCCGGGTTCTTTGCTGGTGAGCTTGACTTCAAAGGTATAAGACTCTCCTTTGAAATTGCGGTATTCATCGGCCTTAGCCAGCAGTTCCGTTGCCGAAGGTGCGGCATTTTCCGCGATGACAACCTCGATTGGGACGATCAGCAACAGGCTTAGGAGTAACAGCATTTTTGTTTTGAACATATGAGTTGTCCCCGGAAATTAAACGTGGCGCAAGGCATCGACAATAGCTTTCCTGGATGCCTGCATCGCAGGCGCCAAGGTAGCGAAAAAGGCAATCAGGCCGACCGCAGAGACCGATGACAACCATATGGACGGCACATACAGAAGTTGTAACGGATAACCTTTGGAAGAACCGGGCGGGGCCGGCATCATAATATGCTGATTGTTAATCAGCCAGGTTAAAACGATGCTGACCAAGACGCCTAACAAGGCGCCCAGCAAGGCAAGCATCAAACCCTCTACCAGGAATTGACTGACGATGCCGCCCCGGCGCGTACCCATGGCTCTCAATGTGCCGATTTCGGAGGTGCGCTCCATGACGGTAACAATCATGGTATTAGCAACGCCGAACAGGACGATGATGTAAATCACCAGATTGATGAACAGGAAAAAACCGTCGTAAAGTTCAACGACTTTTTGATAGAAGGTGGCCATCTTGGACCATTCAAGCCACTCGATGTCAAGATTTTGCGCTTTGGCCCGCGCACTCAATTCGGCGACCACCTCAGGCAAGGCGAGGGTATCGTCCAACAAGACCACCACGGTATCGGCTGAGCGGGTATTGAGCAGGCTTTGCGCGTTCTCCATCACCATCATCATCGCCGTATCGTCGTATTCCTTGGCAAAGCTTTGGAAAACGCCGACGACTTTCACGTCCACGGCGTTCATTACGCCATTCACGGTAGATCCGAGCAGAGTGAGCGTATCGCCGACCTTGGCATTGACGGACTTAGCCAGCCCCTCGCCCAACAACACGCCGCTGGGTTCGGCGGCATCCAAGTCATTGCCTTCAAGCAGGGTAAGAGCTGAATTAATCAGGGATTCGGTATCGGGATCGACGCCGCGGATAATAGCGGCCCGGCTGTTTTTCTCGTTGCCGATTAAGCCGGTAAACTCCAGCCGCCGCGAGGTGATCTGTACATGAGGCGTACTCTCAAGCACGGCTTTAGCCTTGGCGGCTAACTCAGGCGACATTCGATAATTGTCCGGGTCGCGTTGGTGATTGACTTCGTACCCGGCTTTATGGATTTGCAAATGGCCGTATTGGCTGCGGATAACCGATTCGCGAAGCCCCAGGTAATTGGCTTGAACAAAACCGCCGAACAGGATGATACCGGCGACGCCGGAAAGGATAGTGAGCATCGCGAAAAAAGAACGCCGGTTATGACGTAAAATGTTGCGCCAGGCAATTTTGACTAAAAACATGTGGAACCTCTTAATGATTGGTCGGTTCAGCGTCGATCGAACCGGTATTTTCGAGCAGGCCATCGCGCAGCATGATACGGCGTTCGGCTTTATCAAGTAGCTCCGGATTATGCGTACAGATAATAACGGTTGAGCCATGGTTGCGGGAAAGCTCCAGCATGAGCGCCATGATAGCGGCTCCGGTGACCGAATCCAGATTGGCTGTCGGTTCGTCCGCGATCAGCAGCCGGGGCCGATGCACCAAGGCTCTGGCGATAGCAACGCGCTGCCGCTGCCCGCCCGATAGTTCGTTAGGAAAATGCTTGGCATGGGTATCCAGGCCGACAGACTCCAACATGTCCTTGACTTGTCCGCGACGCTGCTTCAGGTTTTTGATACCGTTTAGCAAAAGCGGATATTCGACGTTTTCAGTCACGTTAAGCACCGGCATCAAGTTGAAGTTTTGAAATACGAAACCGATGTTACGGGCGCGAAAATCGGACATATCGCGGTCATTGGCTTTCGCTACGTTTTTCTCGCCGATCACGACGCTGCCGCCATCGTACCCATCCAGGCAGCCGATAATATGCAGCAAGGTGGACTTGCCGCTGCCGGAAGGGCCGCCCAGGAAAACCCGCTCGCCTTCCGCTACATTCAAGGATACGTCGCGCAAGGCATGAACCTCGCTGGCGCCCATTTCGTAAGATTTGCGCAAATTAGTGACTTGAATAAAACTCATAATAATAATAAATTTTTTGGGTTAGTTTGCATGATTTTAGGCGTCGCTGGTTCCCAAGCCGGAGCTTGGGGACCAGCGCAAGAGACGCTGAATAGTTACAATCCTTTTTTCCGGCATTTTGGAGTGCAAGCTCTGCTTGCAAAGCAGGCAAAGCTTCCGCTCCTGCTCACGCCCCTTACCTACATCCATGTAGGCAAAGCCTGCACTCCGGCTTTGAAGCTTAGCTAAAAACTTATATTCAGGTACTTACTAATTACCTGCGATGATTTTTTCCGCTTTTGCCAAGCCTGCCCTGGCATCGGCTAAGTGATGTTCAGGGCAATTTTTGGACGTACATTGTTGCAAGTAGTAATTAAAATCTTCTACTGCGAAGTTGGTGCGCTTTAAAAAAGCCGGCAACTCCAAGCTATTGTAAGCGCGGGTTAAGCGGACCACGGTGTTATCGGGTGCTTGTTGAATCGCTTTGTCGAGCATCCGCGTCCCGGACTTGACTAAAAAAAGCTGCTGCCCCGGATTGGTTTCAAGCCGGGCCTTCATGGTGATAACACTACCCAGCCAGGCCGTAGTTTCAGGGTCGTTAGGCTGTAAGTTATGCGCTTGCTTCAAATAGTTCTCCGCCGTTTCGAGCAACTCTTTGTTGATGACGGTACGGCTCATTTGGTGCAGGATGATTCCCGCCGCTTTCAATGCTTCAAAATCATTGGGCTTCGCTTTGATAGTCGCCTCATTCCGAGCTAGCGCCTGCTTCGCCTCGTTTCCCGTAAGATCGTAAACATCGGCGGCTAAAGCCGAAAAGCCGGTTAGCAGGAGCAAAAAAAACAGCATAGTTTGTTTCATAGTTCATTCTCTCTTATTAAGTAAGCTTGCTATTGAGTAACAAATAGCTGCGGCAATTGCATCAATAGGTTTCTATCGCCTTTTGCGCGCAACCTACGCTTCATGTACATCTCTTCGCCTGTTTCCAAGCCTTCGGAAATCGCCATCCACGTCTTATAGTCTGTCGTCAAACGCAAATCCGGTTTTTTCACAGGCCCCTGCCTGAGTTCGCAAGTCTTGTTTGCGATGACCACATGCCAGTAACCGCATCTTTTGATATGGTACTCAATAATGGCGCTGGTGTGCATCGCTACCATGTCCGACGCAAACGTTCGCACCATGTTCTTGAACGACTCATCAACGCTTGCAATTTGCTCTTGGCTACACTTGAATCTAAGAAACGACCAAATACCCACGCTAATTTCTCCTTAACAATAATGCGGCGCTGTCGCCGCGATAACCCAGGTCGGTAACCAGAAGGTTGTCCCCTACCGATTCGGTACCGCTAGAAAATTTTAGGCCGCCTTGAATTTGTGCGCCCTCGCGAACGCTCGGCAAATGTCCGGGACGGTCAAAATTTAAGCAGGCCAATGCGGCTGAAAAAGCGCCGCCGGCGCCTAAGGTTTCACCGAGCACATGTTTAAATCCGCTTAGCGTTGTCGGCGCTTGAGAAAATTTCTCGCTAAGAACCTGTAATTCAACGCTGTCTTTCTTGACCGAGCCGTTGGCCGAAGCAAAAACGGTATTAACTTGGCGGGCTTCAATTCCGGCCCTGAGCAAAGTTTGATCGATGGACTTAGAAAGACCGCTACCCTTATCGCTTATTTCGTATCCGTCATCGGCGGGCTCTTGAGTGGTTCCCCAGCCTGCGATCAAACCGTAAATGCGTGCCGATCTGGCTCTGGCCAGCTCTAAATCTTCAAGCAACAGATAACAAGACCCTTCGGAAAAAACGAAGCCATTCCGTGTCGGCTCCCAAGGCCGGATAGCCGGGCTACCGGTATCCGCTTCATCCGTATCCAATGGCGATACTTTGCGGGCAGACGCGTAGCATGCGTGCAACGCCCTGCTATAAACCTCTACGCCGCCCACCAAAGCCGCTTGATACTTGCCGCCGGCAATCAGCTGCGAGGCCAGGCCGATACCTTGGGTCGAGACGCTTTCTTGCGAGTACAGCATTATCTGTAAACCGCGAACCCTGGCTTCGATTGCGATGATGCCGTTGACGGCAGAATGATAGAGGTACTGGGCGCGGCTTATGTCCAACATGTCGCCGAATTGATCCACAACCGAGTAACCGATTGCGCTACCGCTGATCAAGGCGCATTGGTAGCCATCCCCTATTCGATATTTTGCATCGCGCAATGCTGCGTGAGCCGCCCAATAGCCCAGTCTGGCAAAATTATTGGCGCGGGCAATGAGCGCGCCGCCCCTCGGCAGAGCGGAGCCCGGAATCGCACCGTAAAGGCCGGCGCCGTGCTTGTACTCGGCTTCCGGTATGGGCGAAAATCGGCTAATGCCGGTCTTAATCCCATTCCATAGCGCATCGGGGCCGGAGCCGAATGGGCTAATAACGCCTATTCCTGTGATTGCAACAGGCTTCATAGCGCATCTCCTTGTGTATTCGGCGCGCGTACTGCAATGGCGGTATTGGAACCGAAGAAAGCACTGCCCAAAGCAAGCGCGCTACGCAAATTAACCGGCTTGGCATGTCCCTGAACCAGGTCGAACTTGCCAAGGCGCGTATCCGATTTTTCAACGTTAAGCGTTGGAAACAGGATACCTTGCCTTATTTCCATCATCAGCGCGATAAAATTCATCATACTGCTGGCCCCCAAGGTATAACCGATATTGGGAACCAGCGAATTCATAGGAACGCTAGCGCCGCTATTGCCCAATAGCCGGGCAATGGCTCTTCCCTCAGCTTGATCCCCGACCTTGGAGCCTCGCCCGATTGTAGCAATAGCGTCCAGCTCGTTGGGCATCAGTTGAGCTTCAGCAAGCGCCGTGGTCATTGCCTGGGATTGCGGCTTACCTGACGGATCCGGAATCACTAAATGGTAGCCGTCGCAGCTGGCGCCCACGCCGACGATTTCGGCATAAGGGCGCTTACCGGCCGTGTCGGCAGATTCCAGCAACACAGCGCCGACCGACTCGCCAAGCTGGTAACCGGTGCGGGATGCATCAAAAGGCTTGATAGGAGCATCGTCCAATAGCCGAAAATGCGAAAATACCTGGTTCTGACGCGGATGGAAAAAGTCGAAACCGATTGCTAGCGCGGCATCGACGACGCCCGCCTTGATCAGTTCATAGCCGAGGATGATGGCGTTTCCTCCCGACACGCACAGCGATGAAAACGGGAAGGCCATCGAACACTGCACGCACTCGCGGGTAATCGCCTGAATGACGGTCGATGTCGCGAACTCATCAAGAAAGTTTTTATTGTAGTAATGAGGCTCAGGCAGCAAATCGGACGAAAATTGGGCATAAGCGGGAAACGATTTTTTCATTCGCGGAATCGAAGGACGTAGTCCGACAGCGCTACCGACCAGTATTGCGACTTTCCTGTCGGCTTGGTCAAAGCCCGCGTCCGTTAACGCTTCAATCGCCGTTGCCAGAACGGTGAGTGTTTGCGGATCGTAACGTCGCCGCAGATCGTCAGGAAAACGCTCATTGGCGGCCTCGCTTGGCAGCAAGCCCGCTAATGGAATTTGACCGTCCTTTAGCCGATACCCCCCCATTTCAGGGTGTTCGCGAAAATCCACGATGCCGCTTGCTCCCGATAACAGGCCTGAGAAAAAATCGGCAACACAGTCACCGATAGGCGTAATAGCGCCCAAACCGCTAACGACTACCCTTTGCATCAACGCCTCTTCCTCAAAAAACGGTCAATAGCAAATGCGCTAAGACTCGCCCCACGCAGCACCAGCGTTGCAGACCCGCCTGAAATCCATTGTCCGGTCATAAACAAACCCGGCAGCGGCAAAGCACTCGCGGCACCGTGCATCCCGGATTGTTCAGGTATCGCATCGGCGCCATACAGGCTGCCGGTGCAATTTCCACTCCAATTTTCAAGATCCACGGGAGTAATCATGCCCAAGGCTTTAACTTTGCCGCTAAGTTCCGGATAGGCGCTCGACAGCAGTCTGAGCAGGTGTTCCGTTAATATCTGTTTCATAGATTCAAATTCAGCGCTTCCGTTAGCTTTAGCGCTTCGCCACCTCTCATAGGGGGCTGGCAAAGCAATGCTCAACGTCCGGGGCTTTCCTGGAGGACAAAAGATCCGCATCGACAGCGGATGACCGGCGACAAAGGCTTGAAACTCCTCTACTTTGTCATAGGTCGTTGCATAAAAAGTTACAAAGGGTAATGCCGGGGCATCGTCATCCAGCAAAACAAAAAGCTGACAGCGCGACAGATGATCCGACTTTAACTTAAATGCGCCGAATTCCGAGCTCGCCGATTGCGGCAGAAGCTTTGAATAGAGGATGCGCGGATCTATGTTAGCCACAACTGCGCGGGCTTTGAGTTCTCGCCCATCGGCCAGGGACACGCCGACGGCCTGTGCATCTTCAACGATAATACTCTTTACCTCGGCCTCCAACTCCACCTGCCCGCCCAACGCCTCCAGCTGTAAACGCAGCTTATCGCTCAGTGCGCCGATGCCTCCGCGCGCATAGAAAGCCCCCGTGTCGAAATAGCTTTGCAGAAGACCGACAAAATGCAACGCCGACAAAGAATCCACCGGCATGCCTTGATAAAACAGGCAATAGCTGGCTAGCAAGGAGATTAATGCGGGGTCGGAGAAGAATTTCTTTAGCAACTGTTCGGCCGTATCGTTGCGATAGCGCATCAGGCTAGGAAATTTGCGCGGATCAAGCTGGAGATTTCGTGGCGTTAAGTAGCGATCCATTTCTTTATAGACAATGCTCATTTCCTTAAAGAACCGTTTCAAGGCCTTCGCTTCGGCTGGAAAACACTCCAGCAGGTAGCCCCTGGTTTTTTTCGCGCTGCCGGAATCCCAGACCAAACGGTGCTCAGGATAGATCGAAACACCATGCGGGCTGATGGCCTGCAAGTTCTTATCAAGCCCGAGTTGCCGCACGATACGCATGCCCTCTTTGCCGAGAATGGTGATGTCCTGGGCGCCTAAGTCGAAAGCAATGTTGCCGTAAAGCACCTGCGATGCGTAACCGCCGGTCGTAGCGTTTTTTTCTAATACCAGAACGCGATAGCCTCTTTTCGCCAGTAGTATTGCCGTGGATAAACCGCCAAGCCCGGCGCCGATAATGAGTACGTCCCAGCCGGCCGGAGGCGCGGGATTTAAATGCAACAGACGGCGCGCCCCGTTAACGAACGCTCCCCAACAAGTCATTGTCATAGCCTGTCTCCTATTGGGCTGCTGGCGCTAAACGAGACGGCATCCTCCCGGATAGAAGGAATAGCGTGAGTTCCGGGTAGAACCAGCTCTATCTTAGGTACGTCCTTAAGCAATTGCCGGTTGAGGAAGTACAAGACGGTATTCTCGCCGCTGTCCGCAGTGACGTCCTGGTAATTTATCCCGCCCCCGATATAATCAAAACCGTCAGCGGCCATTTTTGTGCATAGCGTTTCTACGTCCACTGACTCGGTCGGGACATAGGCAATGTGCAGTATATCCGGCATAACGGCAGCAACTTCATGCGTTTCCAGACCGTCCACGACACGGAATAGCTCCAGCGTTTGTACGCCTCCACTTGATGAGCAGGTGCGGCTGATGTCGATTTTGACCGGTTTGCCGAATTGCTTTGAGAGTTGCGTCGCAACCACGGAACTGGGAAAAACGGACAGAACCTGAAGTCCGTGCGCTTCGATAGAAGACACCATTTCGGCATCGCTGCATCGTGAGACTAACAGCCCGACATGATGTAGTTGCAGCTTCCGCCGCAGAAAATCATCATTGAACGCCAAGTCGAGCAGATGATGCGGCGCCTGCATGAGGTCATGCATTAAGGAAACGCCGCTACCGATTAATTGACCGACATCCGTTTGACGTGAATCAGTCATGCATCCCCCTCAGAGCCCTCATTGCTCCAATGGTTAAGCGGACATCGGTACAGCAGCCATCAATTAAGCGTTGTCGCCAAACCCCATCGACATCAAAAATCATAGCGAATCCCCATGTCGGTCATGCGTTGCGCATACGAAAAATAGGAGGCCATGTACTGGCGTTGGTCGTCACGGACGATATCCTCTTTTGTTACATCGCAAGAGAGAATCTGGAAAGCATTAATCTCGGTAATTTCCTTCGGACTAAAGAAGGTCTGTAATTTGTTGCGCTTGATGTCGATGCGTTTTTCCGAAAAGTAGAACTGTTTACGCGCTACGCGGGAGAGGTCGCTTAGTTCCTGCTGAGAAAAAGCGTAGGCGCCATTCTTGGTAGCGAAGAAATTACCGTTTTCCTCGCCTCCGGACTCGAAGCCGTTTTCGACGGCAAGATCGTACATTTCCGTTCCCGGATAATGCGTGACCATAAAAAAGTACGCGTCCGTTAGATTGGTTTCACAGGCGAACTTAACCGTAGCTTGCGCTTCTTCCAGGGTTTCGGTAGGAAATCCCAACATGAAGAAACCTCCGGTGACGCAGTCCTTTTCCGCGGCATAGGCAATGTTCTCGGCTATGCGCGCCAATTTAAGATTCTTGCAAATTAAGCTTTGAATCCGTTCACTCGCCGACTCAACAGCAAAATAAATATACCGTGTCCCGCCGTCAATCATGGCATCGATGCTTTCCCGGTCGAGAATGTCGCCGCGAACGCCGTTAGGGAATGAAAAAACCAGCGGCATGCCGCTTTGCACAACGCGATCGAAGAAGCCGATCAGGCGAGGTTTACGAAGATTGAAAATGTCATCGATAAACTGAAATTCGCGGATGCCGTGCGTTTCATAGAGCTCCCGTATTTCCTCAAAGACATTGTCCTCCGATCGGTAGCGAAAGCGTTTGCCGAAAATATTGTGGCAATAGGTGCAACGGTACGGACAGCCGCGCGAGGAAACGATATTCGCATGGCGCGAATACCGGCGGCTCATGTTTTTAATTTTCTCGTACTTATAAAGTAAGCTCTTCGAATACTCAGGGAATGGAAGGCTATCCAGCGGCAATGAAACCGGCTTAACGCAAATGGAATCGGCGCTATCCGCGCTGGTATGTACATTCGCTACCGAATGCCATTGACGATTACCACTCCGGTATTCATGAAGTATGCCGACAAAGGCTTCTTCCCCTTCCCCGGAAACAACGGCATCGACCAGGCCGCCGCAGAGTGCTTGAATGGGTTCGCTGGAAGGATAGGGGCCGCCGCCGAGAAGCACTAACGCTTCGTTGGTATTTCGCAGCATATGCACGATGCTGTTATACATGTCCTTATGCATGGATAAGGCGCGAATACCGACAATATGCGGCTTATTATTGCGGACAAGGCGAGCGACCCCTTCTAATGTGGGGCAGTCCAGCGCGGTACTTACTACGGTGCAAACGATGTCCGAGCCAAACGTTTTTTTTGCGCTGGCGGCAAGATACATAAGCCCTATCGGATAGGAAACCAAGGGCCGCGCAGCCTTTTGCATGGCTTGAGCGGAACGCCCTTCGGATGCCATTTCACTACTGAGCCAATCTCCGGTAATATCGATAAGGAGCACTCGTGTTTGTTCTGTCATTATCCAAACTCGCCTTTTTAAGATTAAAAAAAACAACCGCTTATGGGCTTATGAAATAGTCTTTGGTTGTAGCGTTACGATGCTGGCGCTTCGGCTAAGCTGAATTCGCCGTAAGCGACAATTTTACCGTCGACCTTACCGGTGCCTCGGCAGCGCACCAGGCTTCCCAAGACCTTGATAATCTCAACTTCCATGCGCAAGGTGTCGCCGGGTCGAACCGGGTACTTGAATTGCATCTGGATAGCGGACAAGAACACCCGTCGCGGCGGATTTTCCGGTGCCGGGCGAACATCGGAACCGCCGATAAACGCACAGGTTTGCGCCATGGCTTCAGCCACCAGCATCCCCGGCATAATCGACTCGCCGGGAAAATGTCCCTGAAAAAACGGTTCGTTGTAGGTCACATTTTTGATGCCGACAGCTTTGGTTTCGCTGCTTTCCAGGATGCGGTCAACCAATAGGAACGGATAGCGGTGAGGCAAGCGGCATTTGATCGCCTCAATGTCATAGATAATTTTGCTTTTATTAGACATAGTCGGTATTTCCAAGCAGTATCGAGCAATTGTTACCGCCAAAACCGAAGTTGTTAGACAAGGCAACGCTAATATGGCCGTCACGGGCCTGGTTCGGTACATAGTCAAGATCGCAATTCGGATCCGGCTGTTGATAGTTAACGGTAGGCGGGAAAAAACCGCCCTGCATGCCGGCGATAATAGCGATTGCTTCAATAGCGCCTGCCGCACCCAGAGTATGGCCGTGCATCGACTTGGTGGAACTGACCGCAACATTAGCCGCGTGTTCGCCTAATACCCGCTTGATCGCCTTAGTCTCGGCGGCATCGTTATGGGTCGTTCCGGTGCCGTGCGCATTAATATAATTGATGTCTTGCGTAGCGATGCCCGCATCCGATATAGCCGCCGCTATTGCCCGGCTTGGGCCTTTGCCGGTTACGTCCGGGGCTGTCATATGGTAAGCATCGCTGCTCATGCCGTAACCTAAAAACCGGGCCAACGGTATGGCGTTGCGGCGGCGTGCATGAGCCTCGCTTTCCAGTACCAAAACGCCGGCGCCTTCGCCAAGCACCAAGCCTTGGCGATTCTTGTCGAATGGCCGGCATCGCTCCGACGAAACATTACGCAGAACATTAAAACCGGCCACGGTCATTTTGGCCATGGTATCGAAACCGCCGACCAGGACTAAGTCCGCTTCGCCAAGGCGTATCATATCGGCGCCGACGCCTATCGCGATGTTGGCCGACGAGCAAGCGGTGGAGAACGCTATATTGGCTCCAAGCAAGCCATACTCATTACACACCCTGGCGCCGGCTGCGTATAACGGATAGTCGATTAACTGCGTTACATAAGCTTTGCCGGTATTGTTAAGATGGCCGTAGTAGTTGGTGGCCTCAATCATACCGCCAAGCGTAGTACCCAATGAAACTGCGGCGCGCTCCGGGTTGTAGTCGCCAATCCGTAGTTTTGCCATGTCCATTGCGGCACGGGCGGCAGCTACCAACAAGGTGCTGCCTCTATCCATACGGCGTAACTCGCGTCGGCTAAAATGCTCTTCCGGGCAAAAATGCCTAGCTTCGCAGCCCATACGGCCGCGAACTTCGCTAGTGTTGAAAGCCGTTATAGGCTGTGCCGCGTCCTCGCCACTGCGCAATGCCCGCGCGAAAGATTCCAAGTCGTTACCTGAGGCGCTGACGATACCGACGCCGGTAATCCATATCTGATCCATTTTATTCATGCGTAACATTCCGGCTGCGGGCTGCATCGATACGGCGAGCCATAGGTTGAAAACATGACGGCAGGCGTAGCAGCAGCTTACCTGAGCGATCCGTTATTACGTTAACCGTCTCGCCTTCGGCGAACACCTGCTGAGTCTTTGCCGACAGAGCTTGATAGCGTACCCGCAACTTAGCGACAGAGACCGACTGTCCGTCCTCAATGACCGGTACAGCGGAGACCGTCACTTCATCGCCATAGCGGGCGGAAGCCCGGTAACGGCAATAGGATTCCGCTACCGGCAAGGCGTAACCGGATTCTTCGGCGGCACGAACATCGACGCCTAGGGCATCCAACATTGCGTCCCGCGCCACATGGAACCAAATAAGGTAATTGGCGTGGTAAACGACGCCCATCTGGTCGGTTTCGGCATAGCGCGGTCGAAGACTGATGACGGTGCGCAAACTGTGCAATTCATGAAAGACTATCAACACGACCTCACTGTTTTCATCAAAACATCGCCGTCAATGCTTATCGATTGGCTATCGTCTGTATAAAAGCCGGATCGGAATGACAGAAACTCGTAGAGCAGCGGCATCGTTTTCGATCCTTCAACTTTAACCATGCCGCCTTGTTGCTCGAATTGAGTCGATAAAACGACTATGGAGACCATAGCCTGCGTTATGCCGGTACATTTCAAGGCAGTATCCGAAGGGAAATACCAGGTTCCGCTAACAACACGGTCGCACATCCCGCTTTGCAACAGATCAATCGCCGTGTCCAACACGCTGGTTGCGCCGGTTTCAACGGCGGTAGACAGGCTGATTACCGGCCCGGTTATTCCGTAATAGAGAGACAGTACGGATGCCGGAATACAAGGTAACGAGAAAGAGAAAGCTAAAGGCTGCAACTCCCCGGCATTGCCCAATCCTGAACGAAACCGCTCGTAACTGGCGAAACCGCCAAAGCCGCCGCCAAGGACGATGCCTACGCGATCGCCCAAACAGCGTTCGGCGCTGAAACCGGCATTGCGCAGGGCGCTCTTACAGGCAATATGTACGGCTTTTGCTTCATCGGGCAAACGACGCCCTTCAGTCCATTTGAAGTTGTTACTGTATTCTTGGGCAATGGCATTGGGCGGCCATTTAGCAGCGCTTGCGCCTAAAAGATATAAATCGTTGTTCATGCGTACCTCCGTAACACCAAAGCCGCATTGTTTCCACCGAAGCCGCTATTTATATTTACGACAGTATTACAACGTTGCCGGCGCGCTTCTCCTGCAACCGTATCAAAACCTTTGCAAGCAGGATCAGGTTCGTCCAAGCCAATTGTCGGGGGGATGCATTCCTGCTCAAGCGCGGCCAGGCACACGGCTAACTCAATGGCGCCGGCAGCACCGCTGGTATGCCCGGTCATGGACTTGGTACTGCTGATGGGGATTATATTGGCATCGCCACCGAAAACTCGCTTGAGGGCGTTGATTTCCATACGGTCGTTATGAAGGGTGCCGGTGCCATGCATATTGATATAATCAATGCCATCGATACTGCCTGCGTCTTTAAGCGCGTAGCTCAGCGCTGCGGCAGCGCCTTTTCCGCTGACATCGGGTGCGGTGAGATGACTGGCGTCGGATGCGGCTCCGAAACCGGCGAGTTCAGCGCGAATTTGCGCACCGCGCTTGCGTGCCGCGGTTTCGGACTCCAATACCAACACCGCCGCGCCTTCGCCTAATATCAAGCCGTCGCGTTGCCGATCAAACGGTCGGCAACTCGAGGAGGACAGTAATCGCAACGCATCAAAGCCGCGGAACAGAAAGTTTGTCAACACTTCCGCACCGACAACTAAGGCCAAGTCGGTCTTACCGCAGCGGATTGCATGCAACGCCAAGCCGGTAGCCCAGGTTGAAGCAACGCAAGCACTGGTCAGCGTGGTCACTGAAACTTGCCCGCCAAGCTTTTTCCACGTATTTTCACCCAGTCGAGCCGGCAGTGCGCCGCAAATATCGGCGTTGTGCTCCCATAGATCAAGCGGCCCGTGCGCAGTACCCTGAAACACGGTTATATGCGGCAAGTCGACGGTCAAGCCCGCATCGGCTAAGGCCTCGTCAACCGCCAAGGAAAGAAATTGTCCGGCCCGATTTAAAATATCCGGCCCGATCGATGCTACTTCAGCCGCCTGGCGACAACGGCAACCGTTAGTGTCGAATAGCGTAACCGGGGCGATTCCGCTACGGCCTTCGATCAAGGCATTGGCTAAAAGATGCTTACCCCTCCCGCAGGCGCTGACCACACCGTATCCGGTGATCACAGCACGCCTCACGCGGCCTCCTCCAGCAGCGGCAGCGCTTCGATATCGCGCGGCGTCTCGCTGCTCCGGCACACGCTTTCCCGAGAGTTACGCAGCATTAGTCCTTTCAGTATCTTACCGGGTCCGACCTCAATGAAAAAAGACGAACCTTGAGCCAGAATGTATTGTATTGAACGAGTCCATTGCACCGGCGAGCACATTTGCGCCACCAATTCAGCGTAAATCGCTTCTGTTGTGGTCAATGGCGTGGCGCTAACATTGCCGATTACCGGGCAAGACGGCGCACGTAACTCCGTTTTATCGATTAAACGGGCAAACTCGACACCCGCTTCGCTCAACAGTGGCGTATGAAAAGCGCCGCTGACTTGCAACCGGGTTATCTTGGCGCTTGCGGCCTGCGCCTGTTCGGCTAGCCGATTCACAGCCGCTGTTGTGCCTGAGACAACGGTTTGGTTAGGTGCATTCAGATTAGCGATCCATACTGATGCGCCAACGGTGTTGTCGATCCAGCCCTGAATCTCTTCAGCTGAAACGTTTTCCACCGCCGCCATCGCTACTTCCATGTTATCGAAAGCCGCTTCCATCAGACGGGCCCGCGCATGCACCAAATGAAGTCCCTGGCTAAAATCCAGGCAACCGACTGCCGTTAGCGCGGTAAGTTCTCCTAGGCTATGACCGGCAACAAATTTTGGCACTATGCCGCGTTCGGCCAATACGCGATAGATCGCAAAACTGAGCGTGTAAATTGCCGGTTGCGTATTTTTGGTAGAGTTAAGCGCGGCTCTTGGGCCATTGAAGCAAAGGGCTGCCAGATCCATGCCGGATAGATCCGATGCCAATTCAAACACTTCGCGCACGACAGGATAATGGCTATACAACGCTTTACCCATGCCGACGGCCTGAGCCCCCTGTCCAGTGAAAAACATGACGGGGTTCATTAGACAGCCTCCAGAACTATTGACGCGTATGTCCCGCATACGCCGATGGAATTTATCAAAACTGTCCGCACAGGCTGTTCCCGCGGTTGCATCAGCAATTCAATCCCTGCACGTTGCGGCGGATCCAGATATAAGTTGGCGAACAATCGGCCTGATTCAATCTCGACCACGCCTGCAACCGCATTGAACAGCCCAAATGGCCCAAACGGTTCACCTAAGGCGGATTTGATACTGGTCACCGGACAAGGTGAAATACGTCCGGTAAAAACGGCTTCAAGCGCATCTAATTCGATTTTATCGCAACTGCGTGTCGCCATGGTGCCTGCCAGCACATGATCAATGTCGTCCATCCGCTTGTCGGCTTGCGCTAAAGCTCGGCGCATTACCCTAACCATGGCCTCGCTGCTGTGACTGGGAATCCCCGTGCCGGCCGCATCACCGCCGACAGCGCAACCGGATATTCGAGCTCTCGGCGTAGCGCCGCGAGCGGTAGCATTCGGTTCGAGTTCCAATAATAATGCCGCGGCGCCTTCACCGATAATCGCCCCGTTGGCGCTCCTATCGAACGGGCGCGTTGCCTCAAGCCCGCCGTCATTCGGGCTGACAAAGCCTAATTTGCCAAGTGCCTCATGGGTTGCGCTAGCCAACTCATCCGCAGCAATAACCAGGACGCGCTCAACCAATCCGCGCCGAAGCAGGTCGCAACCCTGCTTTATGGCATGTAATCCGGCTGTCCAACCCATCGGCAACACGATGACCGGTCCCGTTATGCCGAACTGAATGCTAACCAGGCTGGTCGGCGCGTTGAACACCGACTCCTGGAATACGAGCGGTTCCACAGCAGCGAGTCCTCCGTTGACGATGGCGTCAAGGCTACGTTGCGAAGAAATAGCCGGCCCATTGCCGGTGCCATAGACGATCGCAATGGATTCCCCGCCCACTTGCTTGCCTTGTAAGCCGGCTTGCTTCAGCGCCAAGACGGCGGCGGCTAAGGTGAACTGGGAAATGCGCGGCGAACGTTCGGCACGGGGATGCTTTATGTAGTCGCTCAGGCGAAAATCTCGCACCTCGCCAACCTGATGCGTCGTTTCAAAACTATTACATGCGCCAACGCAAGACGTTTTTCCAGCCAATGCAGACGCAAGGGCGGCTTCATTACTGCCAAAAGAGCCGATCAGTCCGATACCTGTTACAACAATATTGACCATTGATTTCACTGCCTCATCTCTTGTGCAACGCCAGCGGCCGATTTATACGATTGAGCATGATGCCTAAAAAGCGTACATCTCTGTGCTATGCGTCCGAATAACGCAAATGAGATAAAGCAGGGATTAGTGCAAGGACGGTTCGTACTTAAAATACAAGTTCTCCCGGAATATGCACGCCACAACGGATTTTTTGTTAAGGTCATGGTCACGATGCTACTGGACGGCGGCTACGGTCTTGGTAATAAATAATGGCGCCGACACTGCCAGCGCATCTACGCCGGCAACGTCGAAGATGATGCCGACCCAGGCCAATTCAGCATCGACATAGGCAAGCGCAATCGTTTTGCCCATGGTCGGAGAGAAAGCCGAGTACACGCACCGCCCCACTTCTTGTTGTTCAATGTACACGCCCTTATCTTCTGCTATGGAGGGTTCGACATCCATTAACAACATAACCGCTTTGCGACCGGGGTTCGTTTTTTGATCATGCACTGCATCGCGGCCTGGATAGTTTTCTTTACGGAAGTCGACCATCCAGTGTATTCCGGCCTGAATCGGCCCAAAACCTTCGGGAATATGTTCACGTTGAGACAAGGAACGCATTTCCAGCATTAATAGCGGAAGCTCGCTGGGATCGCCGGTCTCAAGTCCATATTCAGCACCGGCTTCGATCAACAAGGAGCGCAATCCAATTGCTTTCTCGACCGGAATGATGAAACGGAATTCAAACTCTCCTGTGTAGCCCAAACGACAAAGTAAAGCATCGGTTTGTTCATTGTTCTCGAAACCGAGATAAGGTATGCCGATTACATCATCGCCAGCCACTGCCATTGCAATCTTCAGCGCGTCGGGACCGATTAGGGCGAGACACTGGGTCGTTTCGCTAAGATCGTCGACCTTAGCGTTATGTGCCAAGGCAAACTCAATCAGCCGCTTGCCGAGCAATTCGCTACGTTCAGCGTCACACAACACCCATACACCGTCTTCGGCTTTCAATACCCAAACAATAGCCAAGATGGCCCCGGAATCGTCGAGTACTACCGTATTTAATGCCTTGAGTTCCGAAGTCGCCTCTAAATCGCAAGCAATCATGGCATTGACAGCATCGACGGCCTCTTCTCCACTGACAAAAAATCGACTTTCGGAAGAGAAGTCAAACAGCGCAGCCCGGTTACGAACTGCCTCGTAAGTCGCACTCATACCTGCTCCTCCTCTTGCGCCCGTTGTTCTTCTAACTTGGCTTCAATAAAGTCAACCACGGTGTTAATAGATCGAAAGGCTTGCATGTCCTCATCGGTAATTGAAACGCCGAACTCGCTTTCAACGGTGACAACGATCTCCAGTGCATCCACTGAGTCCAAGCCGAGTCCGGAACCGAATAAAGGCGAGTCCTCGGCGATTTCGTCGGGCTCTAGCTGTAACATCAGCCGGCCAATAATTTTCTCTTTCAAACGCTCGGTAATTTCCCGTCGTTGTGCGACCCGAGACTGTGCCTCGTTCATTGTCATACCTGCCATTACATGTATCCTCCACCGCTGCAATTAATAGTTGATCCTGTGATATACGTGCTAAGTTCCGATGCTAAGAAGAGACAGGCATTGGCCACTTCTTCCGGCTCTCCGATACGCCCCAAAGGGATTATCTTCTTGAGATCGGCATGGATGCTGCGCGACAATTTTTTGGTCATCAGCGTGTCGATCAACCCGACGACTACGGCATTAACCAGAATGTTATACGGCCCCAGTTCGCGAGCCATCGATTTAGTCATGCCGATCATGCCGGCTTTTGCGGCGCCATAATTGGCTTGACCCTCACGCCCCGCAACCGCCGTAAGCGAACTGATATTGACGATTCGCCCCGAACGTTGATTGATCATCGGTTTTATGACGGCTTTCGAACAAAGAAATGCTCCCTTAAGATTGGTGTCGACCACCGCGTCCCAATCGTCCTCGGATAACAACATCGCCGGTTTGTCACGATTGATTCCTGCGTTATTGACCAATACATCGATTTGCCCCCAGTCGCTGACTACGGCCTTGATCATTTCGTTGACGAATCCTGCATCTGCGACGCTACCCTGGAACACCCGGTAATCGGCGCCTATAGCTGCCAGTTGTTCGCAAGTCAGGTCAATATCCTTACCCGCCTGAGTATGATTCAATGCTACGCGATAACCCTGTTTGGCAAATGCGAGCGCAATAGCCCGGCCAATGCCGCGTGAGCTTCCGGTAACAATTGCAACTTGATTTTCAACATTTAACATTAATCATCTCCAATGCACCTGCTATTCATTCGGAAAAATGTCGGTCGGCTTCAACATCAATGAGGCAATAAACATTCATTTTTCCGGTTCAACTATTTTGCTTTTGGGAGAACCTGTCCTTGAACAAGCAAACCTATTGCATGTTGCTCGACTCGCCAGTTGCAATGCGCTGCAAGCGGTTCAAGCAATGCCGTCACTTCATTCTCCAGATAGGCAGCCCGGGCCGAAGCCTCAATGAGAGACCACTCTAAAGTTCCGCGGCACGAACTAAAAAACCGAAGTGGAGCCGGGTCGCGCCGCCAATCGCCAATACAAATCCGCCCGCCTGGGCGCACAACCCGGATGAGTTCGGCAAACACTGCTTGCGGATCCTTCCAATGGTGAAGAGAACCATAGCTGATGGCTGCATCGAATTTATTGTCGTCGAACGAGGTCGATGCGACATCTTCCTGTTGGAACATCAAACGGTCAGTCGCACCCGCCAACTTTGCGTGTAGCCTAGCCATTTCCAGCATGCTGGGAGATAAGTCGGCGCCGCAAATTGTAGCGCCCGGCAATGTTCTCGCTACGGCCAGAGCCAGCCGCCCAGTACCTGAGCAAACATCGAAAACCAGTTTCGAGGTCTCGGGATTAAGCTTTTTGATCACCGCGGGATAAACTATTTTATTTAACCACCGGGTAGCAATACGGTCATAGGCGGCGTTCTCTGTTGCATTCTCCATAACCTCGGTTTCGGGTATGCGTTGAGTCCAACTCATGTCGTCATTCCCCCGCATAGAACCAATAGCTTCATCCTGATTCATTCGTTCGTCCCGTATTACTGTGCATGTTTTTGCCACAGGTCTTCCAAAGCCGACCTAGGCAGTTTGCCATTGGCATTGCGGGGCAACTCCGGCACCGGAATGAAAGGGCGCGGCAAAAAAACCGGATCGATTTGTTCGCGTAACAGCGCTAAAATCGCCTCAGGCTCCCGGTCGCGCAGAACAACAAAGGCCGCCAAGCGTGTTGAATCAACTGTTTGTCCATCTTTATCCGGCGGCTGAAGAAAGGTGCCGTCTTCAACCCCATCAATAGACCGTAGCATCTCCGACAGTCCTGAGAGTGAAGCACGTTTACCGGCAACTTTGACCAAGTCGAAAGTGCGTCCGATAATCCGAAACCGGTTTTCATCAAGCAACTCAATGCAATCATCGATAACTTGACCATCTTTTGGCAGATGATCGGCAAACACCCGCGTCTGACCATCCGTTGACAGGGTCAGGGTCTGGTAAGTTGTCCAAATATCGGTATGTGTCGGATGGCGCCAAGCGACAGCTCCGGTCTCGGTACTTCCGTAAGTTTCAATAACAGGACAGCCAAAACGTTCCTCCGCTAACCTTGCAAGATCAACCGGTAACGGGGCGGCAGAACATATAAATCCAGCTAACTGAGGTAATTTCTCAGTGCTGGCCACATAGGCCCGCAACTGGATCGGCGTAGTAACCACCCAAGCCGGGCTTGGAGCAGCGGCAAGTACTCGACTCAAATCCCGCGGAAAAACAGGCCGCTCAGCATCAATGCTCATGCCCCAGCGCAAAGGGCCGAACAAGGCATAGGCAAAACCATACATGTGATGCAACGGCACCGTCGGGATTATATGTTGACCCGTATCGGTTAATCGGAGTGATTGTCCAATAATATCCGCTTCAGTAAGCAGTCCTGACCAACTTTTGCGATAGACGCGAGGCTCATTGGTACTGCCGGAAGTTTGCGCTTCAAGTACCAGCTGATCGGATGCCGGACGATAGTTTATAAAAGTTTCATTGTCTTTATTTCCGAGAGCGACATGAATTTTTTGCTCGTCAACCCCCGCTGGAGCAGCATTGTTTTCGTCTGTCACAAACATTAGGCGCTTGTAACGTGTCCGCAGACGGCTTAGTGTTGACTGTGAGCGATCGGACAACAGTAGAAGCGGTGCCTGCACTAATAATCCAGCTAACAAACAAGCTAGAAAGAGGTGATTATCACGAAAATCAGGGAAAACAGACTCAGTTGCATGCAATTTCTCTGCGAGACTGAGAGTATCATTACGAAACAGTGAAGCCGGACGCCAAGTTCCCTGACGCCACAGAGTTTTTTCATTTACGAATTGATTTAAAAAGTCACTCATAAAGAAACAGTCGATGATTCGGCGCCAATAAAATTTAAGCACAACCGACCGTCTCTCTTCCAATTTAGATGGGCTATCGATACTAACGATTGAACAGGCGTGTCCGCTGTGAAATTTTGATCCAATAGATTAGGCACAGTTGGTGTCAAATAGCGTGAAAAAATAGCTTTTTTCGGATAATTTACCTTGTTCCGAGACAGTTCTTTAAGCTTTATAACCGACCCCCTAACACCATTAGCGGCTTGCTTTAGCTTTGATATTCCGAATCTTTTAGCTGAATGCTCTAGTTTTCGTTTTTCATAAACATTAACCTTGGTATCGTCTTGAGGCCGTCTTATCTTCAAATTATCCATAAAATCTTCTTAATATAATGCCGGAACAACATGCGGTTTTTATTTTCCATTATTTATTTGTGGTTGTATGCCAGCTAAAGATGATTTTCTTGTAAGGTTAGGATTATTTTTTGTAAGCTTAGGATTGTTATTGTAAGTTTTTTACTCGATTTTCAAGGTCGCCGCCCTCAAATCACCCTGATAGAGTAAATAATCATTGCTCATTTGAACTTAGATGTTTTGATCAAGTTCAAAGCAATATGCCGAATAGCAGTCCAGTTAACAGCTCTATGTTCTTTCGAGTCCAATTGCGGTCTTTATCAATGCGGTGTAAGTAGCAAATCGAAAAACACGTTACGCATATCTTTAGATATAAGGATGAACCAGTGTCCGCGCGAATAATCATGTACGGAGTAAAGCGTTAAAACGGGCGGGTATTGTTGAATTTCGTTGGCACGATTTGCGACATGCTTGGGCATCGTGGCACATTCAAAACGCTACCCCCGGCGCATGTCCTGAGAGAGCAGGGAGAATGGACTGATTTTGCCGGTGGTATTACGATACGCCCACTTGTCGAGTGAGCATCTTTAAGATTATGCGGAAAATGCAAAAGCTGTGACAGATTTACTACAAGCAATAAAAAAGGCCTTAGGTTTGCACCTAAAGCCTTTGAAATTCTTGGCGCTGGCGATGGGAATCGAACCCGCGACCGGCTGATTACAAATTAGCATACCTACGGTTTTACTGACTCTTACCCACTTTTAATAGGCACTATTAGCCCTTGTCACATATAGGTTTGTTGTTATAATAAATCAGATGGTCTTTGAACAACTTTTAAACAATTTGCCTATTAACTGCCTATTAAATTTTGGCAAAGGGGAAAGGATGAAGATTAGAAAAAAAATCACTAAGACTTTTGTTGATAGTCTGCCTTACCCTGACAAAGGACAAGTGTTTTACTGGGATGCTGACTTAATGGGTTTCGGCGTTTATGTCGGCACAACATCCAAAACTTGGTTTGTTGAAAAACGTATCGATAACAAAACCAAACGCCTATCGCTGGGTAAATATCCGGTTCTGACAGCCGAACAGGCCAGAACGAAAGCTATGGAGCAACTGGTTAAAATGTCAGTCGGCATTGATCCGGTAAAGGAAAAACGCGAGAAGAAAATTAAGGCGGTCACTTTGGGCGAGGTGTTCACGGCATTTCTGGATGCTCGAACGCTCAAGCCCAAGACGATAAGGGATTATACCGGCGTGATGAATAATATTTATCCGGATTGGCAGAAGCTGCCCATTACCGACATTACCCGCGATGCAGTGGAGCGCCGCCATAAAAAGATAGGCGAGGAACGTGGCGAAGCTTACGCTAATCTGGGAGCGCGTACCTTACGTAGCGTCTTGAATTATGCAGGCGCTAAATACGAGACCGGCAAAGGCTTATCGGTACTGCCCGAGAATCCCGTTAAGCGGATCAGCCAGACTCGAAGCTGGTTTAAGGTGGAACGCCGCACCGGCCACCTTAAGCCCCACCAATTGGCGGCGTGGTTCGATGCCGTGTTAAGCATCGACAACGACACCATCAGGGATTATTTGATTTTCGTGTTGCTGACCGGATGCCGAAAAGATGAATCGGCAAAACTGCAATGGACTGATATTGACTTGACCGATGCCAGCTATATTTTGCGAGACCCAAAAAAACACAGGCCGATACAGTTACCGTTATCCGATTATCTGGCGGATATGCTGACGACACGCAAGGCGAACAGCTCCAGCGCATTTGTATTCCCTGGCGATGGTGTTCGCGGTTATCTGGTCGAACCCAAGCGGCAACTAGCCAAAATTATTGAAAAAACAGAGCTGCCTTTCGGTATGCACGACTTACGGCGTACTTTTGTCACCATAGCCGAATCGCTGGATATTTCATCCTTTGCGGTCAAGGCCTTGGTGAATCACAAACAAGGCGATGACGTGACCAGCGGCTATATTCAAATGAATGTGGAACGCTTGCGGCAACCGATGCAGACCATTACCGATTTTATGCTGAAGTCGGCAGGGCTAAAGCAATCCGCCGATGTTGTCCCACTCAAACAAAATAGAGGTTAATTCAATGACTATCGATTATCACGAAATTATTACCATAGAGCCGGGCAAGCGTAGCGGTAAGCCCTGCATCAGAGGGCTTAGGATAACCGTTTACGATGTGCTTTCCTGGCTGGCCGAGGGCATGAGCCGCGATGAAATTATTGATGACTTCCCGGAACTCAGTAACGACGATATTACCGCGTGTTTGCTGTTTGCTGCCGATAGGGAGCGCCGTTCAATGACTATTAAGGCACTATGAAGCTGTTGCTTGATGAGAATTTATCACGGCGCATAGTGCCTTTTATCCAAGACAGTTACCCCGGTTCAACACAAGTGGCGCTGATGGGTATGGAGCAGGTCGATGATAAAACCATCCGCCAATATGCTATTGATAACGGCTATGTGATAACCACCAAGGATGCTGACTTTTACGAAATGAATCTGTTATACGGATCACCGCCAAAAGTAATTTGGCTAAAAGTGGGCAACCAATCCAAGGCGGCGACTATTAAAACTTTGCTGGACAATTGCCTCGTCATAGAACAGGCATTGTTTCAAGATGATAAGGATTACATCGAGATTTTATAACCACGGCCATTGGTGAAAACCTATTGCCCAAAATGGTTACGGCATTTGCTGACGTTTCCCCCATTTGGCACATGTTGACCGAATGCCGAGTGAGTTGTTTGGCTTTATTGCATTCAATCCAACGATCAGATCAGTTAAGCAAATTATCAAAAACAGTTTTTCTGCCAGATATTTTATGAGCATTGCCAACCAATTCATCGAACTAGACCGCCGATTTACCCAATACACATCCGACGAAACCCCTGAGCGATTAGCGGAGCGCAGTTATCTCGCCGCACTACAGGGTTCACAGCCGGGTATTTCCTGGGATGAGTTGCTGTAACACCGGCTGGTAGTGATTCTGGGTGAACCGGGCAGCGGCAAAACATGGGAACTTAGATCGCAACAGCAAAAACACAGCTCGACCCATTTTTTTCTACCTTTGGAAAGACTGGTCAATGAAGAAGTATCCGGCATTCTCGACGATGACGACATGCGTAGGTTCAACACCTGGAAAACCAAATCCTACGAGGCGACATTCTTTCTGGATGCGGTCGACGAATCCAAGCTGAAGCAAGACAACGATTTCTTTACCGCTCTCGACCGGGTCAAAAAAGCTATCGGTTCGGCAATGATACGCACACGGTTCGTCATCAGTTCGCGGATCAGTGAATGGCGACCGCAGTCTGACAACCATGGCGTCATGCAACGGCTTGGAGTGGCGAAAAACCATCGAAAACCTGATTCGACAACTGAAAAACAAGACGAAACTTCGGAAACTCCGTCCATCATGGTGGTAACGTTGCTGCCGCTGGATGCTGAACGAGTAAAACGATTTGCCGCAGCCCAAGGCATCAGCAACCCGCAATTATTCATCGATGCGCTGGACGAGAATAACGCTTGGGCATTTGCGGAGCGGCCATTAGATGTCAGTCATTTGTATGAATACTGGAACGAAAAAGGCCAACTAAGTAATCTGACCGATTTATCTGAGTTTATGATTCAGCGTCTCTTGGCTGAAGTCGAGAACAAAGAAAAGCAGGATCCGCTAACATACGAAAAAGCCCGCCTCGGCGCAGAACATTTAGCGGCTGCGGTAATTCTTTGCCGGAATTTGAGAATACGGGTAGCCGATGACAGCGGATTGCCCGATAAACCCATGATTTCGCCAGCCGCAGTGTTACCGGAAACTTGGCTACCCGAACAGCGCCGCGCGTTGCTGAACCGCGCCTTGTTCGATGTCGCCAGCCATGGCGCAATTACATTTCATCATCGCTATCATACGGAATTCCTGACCGCTTCATGGATAGATACGCTGATGTCTCACACCTGTGGGTTGGAAGCATTGGAAGACTTATTGTTTGCTTATATTGACGGTGAACGAACCTTGCGCCCAACGCTTGCGCCAATCGCGGCTTGGCTGGCGAAATCCGGCGATGAGCCTTGGCGGTTACGGTTACGGAAATGGCTGCTGGATTCGGCACCGGAAATTCATTTGCGTTACGGTGACCCGGCATCACTGCCGCTGGACTATCGCCGTCAAGTGTTGAGCACTTTAATCGAACGTTACCAAGGGCGTCGTTTGGTTAGATTAAATACGGATCGAGCAGCTTTGGCGCGTTTTGCCAATAAGGGGCTGAAAGACGATATTAACCGTTACCTATTAGATACGAATGTCGTCGAGAGCTTGCGCACCGATTTGTTATTACTCGTTTGCGACGGCAAGCTACTCGATTGCATTCCGGCGGCGCTTGAGTTGTTTGCCGACCCGACTACTTCGGATAGTTTAAAAACCTACGCGGCCATGGTAGTTAGGGATATTGGCAATACACAACATCGCCGTCAAATGTGGCAATCGTGTATCGGCCTATCGGGTATGTCTAATACGCTGATAGGGTGTTTATGTGATGCTTTGTTTCCGCAGGCCATCGGGGTTGACGGGCTATTGGAGTTAATTCGAAAAAGTCAGCCTTTAAAGAGGGCCGGGCTGGATCTTCCCGATAGACTCAGGCCTTTGCTTGAGCAGGAGCTGAGAGTAATCGATGCAAGCAACCTGCTGGAAGGAATATTGGCGCTAGTCCAAACGCCGCCACTGCTGGAACATACCAAACTATCAAAACACTTTATCTGGTTGACCAGCCTGATACCCATTTGTCTCCAGCGTTTGCTTTCCAAGCCTGATCCAGGCCATGAAGGAGTCGATTTGGCGATAGCTGCTATCTTGGTGCTTGAACAAACTCACCGTCATGGCAGCATATACCAGCTACGTAAAGAAGAAGAGAAAGATGCTGATTTACTAAAACAAGCGATGTCTGGCAATGTAGCTTTAAGGCGTAGTCTGTATTGGCGACGAGTTAGTAAATATCGGGATAAGCACGGGAAGGAGCCGGAGATATTTAAACTACTTATCGGCCATCACAATAACGCGGCTACATTATCAGAAGACGATGTGGCCTGGCTATTTTCGGATACTGATAGCGATTTGTCTTTACTTGATCGGTGCTTAGTATTGGAGACGGCTGCTAGCTTACTATGGATCAATCGACATGGTTTTCTGTCTTCGGTACTTCTAATGTTGCTGTACGCCAGAGGAAACTTGACGCTGCTGACGATTAGTGGACGGTATATATGGGGGCGATTTTGTGCGCCGCTTAAGCGCACGTGGCTCAATCAGTTTCGCGGTAAGCTGCTTGATAAATACTGGTGGCATGATCATTTTCGCACACTGAGGCAGCTTCGATGGAAAATTCAAGATAATGTTTGGCTATGGCGTCATCGCGACGATTTGCGAAAGGGACTATATCCAAACACATTGTGTTACTTTGCTCGGCAAGTGGCGGATAGTAATAGCAGCCAATACAGCGGTTCAAATTGGGAAGGTCTAATTAAAGAGGGGAGTAAGTCAGTTGTTGCGGCGGCCAAGCAAGGTTGCACTGTCGCCTGGAAAACATTCGCCCCGCCTTATCCGCACGAAAAAACAGTCAGAAATGCAGTAGATGATCGGGTGGTTGTCGGCTTAGTCGGTCTGCAAACGCTTTGGCTAGAAGAGCGTTTGGACTTTGCCAAGTTATCTGCCGACGAAGTCAATATCGCAATCCGTTATGCCTGCAACGAATTGAATGGCTTGCCGGAATGGTTTCAATTTTTGGCGGAATCGCGTTCAGTCGAAGCCGCCAAAACGTTGGGTCTAGCTGTAGATGGCGAGTGGTGCCTGCCAGTGGAGTTGGAGTATGTTAATGATGTAGATGCCAAACTGGCTAGGTCGGACAATACAGTCGAAGCCGTTACTCAGGTTATTGTGACTCGATTACGCGATAAAGACCCTATGCACCCGAAAATATTGGAATATGCGCTGTCCGCCATTTTGCGATCCGGCAGCGGTGCGATTGATGAACTCAAAACGCTTGCCGGAATTCGCATCGCTCAGTACCCTTGTGAGCAGCCCCAGTGGATCGTTTGGATGAATATATGGTTGCAACTGGATGCCTTAGCAGCGTTGGATTATCTGGAAAACTTGACAGGAACACTCTCAGCACAGGAGTCGGATACATTGATGCTGCATTTATGCGCTTTTATGGCTGATTATTATGGTGTTCGTTATGGATACGATCAATCGTCAGCAATCGAGCCGGCGGCATTGCTTCGGTTTATTTTATTGGTGTATCAGCATATTAGACCCTCGGAAGATATAGATCGGAATAATAAAGGGGCTTATTCGCCGGGATTGAGGGATCATGCCCAGGACTTACGATCCGGTTTATGGGAAAGATTAAAGAACCATTTAGGATCGGAAGCCGATACAGTGCTTCGAACTTTGCTCGGCAATCCGGTTGTGGCAGATAGCCGGGATTGGATATTGCATCTTCTCGATAGCCGTAAAGGCTTGAGAGCGGATGATACCGCTTGGCAACCAAGCGATATTCGGATGTTTACAGCGCTGCATTGCTCCGAACCCAGATCGGATTATCAATTGTTCCGAAGAATTAACCGCTTGCTCACCGACATCAAAAATCATATCGAACTTCCCGATAATGCGGCTAATCGGCAGCAAGTAAGAATAGGCGACCGAGAAGAAGTTTTTCGAGGATTTCTAAAGCGTAAATTAGAGGAACACTCCCTGGATTGGTTTGTCGTTACGCAAGAAAATGAAATTGATTTGAAGCAACAGCCTGACATATCGGTGGAGCGACAAGGGCTCAATCATGTACCCATTGAAATCAAACTTGCCAACCTCGGTCACTGGACTTTGCCTATACTCTTGGAACGCCTTGAAAATCAATTGGTTGGTCAGTATTTAAGGCAATCGACTATTAGGCACGGTATTTACGTTCTCGGTAATACTGATCCCAAACGCCGCTGGAAAGAATCTGCAACAAATGAAAAGCTGGACTTCGAGCAATTAGTTCAGCGCATTCAGGCTCGTGCCGCCGAATTGCAAGCCCAAATGCGGGAAGGCGTTGATGCTATAGAGGTTATTGGTATCGATTTTTCCGATCCAAGACAAAGATAATTAGGCGTTTCTGGTGTCCAGGCAGGGTACTCCGCCCCTAACGTTTCAGCGATGCCAAGCAATCTGGTTGCACTTAAACAACGTAAAAATTTTCGGATGAGACAACTTATTACCCCGTCCGGCTTGAGGTTGGTTCGATTGCCAGAGCAAGCCAAAACCCGTGCCGAACAGCTAATCGAAGAAGCGATACAACCATGAAAAAAAAGACCGCCCCCGAAAACAGCCAGTTTCTGGTTTACCAAGCCGAAGACGGGCAAATCAAAATCGATGTACGATTGGAACAGGAAACCGTTTGGCTGACGCAGCAGCAGATGGCTGATTTATTCCAGGCCACTAAGCAAAATATCAGTCTACACATACTGAATATCTATGAGGAAGCTGAACTGTTGCCGGAGGCAACTATCAAGAAATACTTGATGGTTCGTAGCGAAGGCCAACGCGAGGTTAAGCGTCTGCTTGATCATTACAATCTGGATATGATTATTTCCGTGGGGTATCGGGTAAAAAACCATGTGGCGACCCGGTTCCGCATCTGGGCGACGCAAACCTTGCGTGAATACATAGTCAAAGGCTTTGTGCTGGACGACGAGCGCTTAAAAAACCCGGATCAACCTTTCGATTATTTTGATGAGCTGATTCGCCGTATTCAGGGCATCCGCAGTTCTGAACGGCGTTTCTATCAAAAAATCACCGACATTTACGCGACCAGCATCGATTACGCCCCGACTTTGACTATCAGCCTGGATTTTTTCAAAACCGTGCAAAACAAAATGCACTGGGCGATTACCGGCAAAACAGCGGCGGAAATTATCTGAACGCGCCGCCAGCAATAAACCGAATATGGGCTTGACTAACTTTCGTAGCGGGAAAGTGCGTAAACGGGATGTGGCGATTGCCAAGAATTATCTCAATCAGGATGAATTGTTGGCGTTAAATAATCTGGTGGAACAATACCTGATTTTGCCGAAGTCCAAGCTATGCGCCGCATTCCGATGACGATGGCGGATTGGATCAAAAAGCTCGATGTTTTTATGACACTGAACGAGCGCGATATTCTGAACCATGCGGGTAAAATTTCTCATGACATGGCTAAGGATTGGGCCGAAAGCGAATATGAAAAATTCAAGTTAAATCGAATTCGATTGCATGACCAAGAAGACAGCGACTTTGACCGGGTTATGAAGCAAAAAACGAGGAAAAGACGAATTAAATTAATTTCACCTTTGCCAATTCGTCTGGATTCACTTTTGCTAGCGTCAATCAGAGCAATTGAGATTGTATTGCCACGGACGAACACCAAATTAATAGGCCTATTTTTGGAATGTACATCCAGCATAACCTTCGGACATAAAAAAGGCCTTAGAAAAAATCTAAGGCCTTTTTTATTTATTTGGAGCTGGCGATGGGAATCGAACCCGCGACCGGCTGATTACAAATTTGAAGGTCCGTTATTTTCTGCTGATTAACCAACTTTAACAAACCTTTACAAAGCGCAGTTTACAGCCTATCATTACCTTAACAGTGCTACGCGAAATTTGCTTATTTTTAATCAAATACGTAGCACCAGCGTAGCACCAGAAAACGAGGTTATGATATGGCTACACGTTTCAGCTTCACCAAGCCACAACTTGACGCACTACCAGAGCCAAGCCCCGGCGAACGTGTCATTTACCACGACACCAACAAAAACGCGGCAGGCTTGCAGCTTCGAGTTACCAGCACCAGCAAAACCTTTTTCATTCAAAAGCGAGTGGACGGCAAGCCGGAGCGCGTCACCATAGGCAAGTTTCCGGACTATTCGATTGAGAATGCCAGAAAGGAAGCGGCGCGACTAACAGCATTAATAGCTCAGGGCATTAACCCCAACACCGACGCTAGAGCCTTAAAGACGGAAACCACCTTACAAGAACTGTTCGACGACTTTCTAAAGCATCGGCGCAACAAACGCGGCGCTTACCTTTCGGAGAAAACCAAGCGGAGCTATCGATACGACTTCGGCTTATATCTTGGAAAGTGGGGTAAGCGCAAATTGTCACAATTCAAAGATACTGACTTTGGCAAACTACATGCTGAGATCGGCAAGGAACACCCCACCACGGCAAATCGTGTTATTGCGATGGCGTCAAGCCTGTTCAGTTACGCCAATGAGAAAAAGCTATTCAAGGGCATGAATCCTGCTCAAGGAATCAAGAAGTTTCCTGAAACCAAGCGCGAACGCTTTTTACAGTCCGACGAATTACCGGCTTTTTTTACCGCACTGGCGGAAGAGCAAAACGAGGCGTTACGCGATTACTTTTTAATTTCACTGCTTACAGGTGCAAGGCGTTCCAATGTTCAGGAAATGCAGTGGAGACAGATCAACTTTGACCGGGCAGAGTGGCGCATACCAACGACCAAAAACGGCGAACCGCAGACTGTCACCCTATCCGCAGAGGCGTTGGAAATCCTACGCAATCGAAAAACAGATGATGCTGGCGTTTGGGTATTCCCTGGAACCGGCGCAACTGGTCACTTAGTCGAACCTAAAAAGGCATGGCGGCGCGTGTTAGATCGGGCAGGCATTGATGATTTACGCATTCACGACTTACGGCGCACCCTTGGGAGTTGGCAAGCTAAAACCGGCGCGTCTTTGGCGATTGTCGGCAAGTCGCTTAATCACAAATCACCGTCAACAACGGCCATTTATGCGCGTCTTGACCTTGATCCAGTGCGTGAGTCAGTAGACCGGGCAACCGGCGCAATGCTGGCCGCTGCTGGTATTAAGCCGGCTGGGGAAGTGATCGAGATCAAGGTTAAAATGAATGAGCGAAAATAACAAATATCCCGGCTTGCTTGGACCAGTACCTTCTCCTGCTGAATTATCTCAGGCGGCACATAATGAGCAGCAAACACTTTTTGGCAAGATGCTTAGAATCATTGAATCGCAACAGGCGGAAATAGACAGACTACGGCAAGAGAATGAACGACTATACTTTTTAGATGCATTGCGAAACTATCGGTCAAGGCCCAAGAAACGAGGTCCTAAGCCTAAGCCAAAACCAGAGGTTGATAACACACCTAAGAAACTCGGTAGGTCACAGAAGTTCACAGATAAAACGCATGAACTGATGATTGAATTAGTGGACACACTCAAAGAGCAAAATGGGTTCAAGACCGATAAAGAGGCATTAATGTATTTTTTAGAAGACCTGTGTGTTGAATCAGGTAGGTTTAAATCCAGGCACGAGGCAAGAAAGCAATTTGGAAGCCTACAAATACAGTTAAGCAAAGCTCGAAACAAAAAAGGCTAAACAGCAACTAACTGATTAAAAAGCTGTTTTCAGTTTCTAAATGACAAATAATTAAATTTTTTTTATTGCAGATTTTATAAATTTAGAGCGACTCATAATTTTGCCGTGTTTAACAAGAAACTATGGAGTTTCACAGCATGGCAACATCTACATCTAACCCTAACCAATCAAAAGACGAGATTTTCAGCAATACGGACGCGGCTGAATATATCGGCGTCACACCGCGCACATTAGAAGTCTGGCGCTGCACCAAGCGTTACCAAATCCCGTTTATTAAAGTCGGTCGATTGGTGAAATACCGCAGATCGGCGCTTGATGCTTTTCTTGAGTCTCGCACTGTCGGCGCGGAGGTTTGAGAAAATGACAAACAACAAAAAAGCCGCCGGGGTAGGCGAACCCCAAGCGGCCTTGAAATCATTTCACGCGAACCATTCTAACCCGATCCATTACCGCTTGAAAGCCACCGTTTACCGGCTGGCCCCTTGGTTGTTTTTCATGGGGGCACTGCATGGTTAATAATGTCGAATCCTTCAAATCCGCAATACAGGCCAACGGATTGCAACCGCCGGACACGATCCAACCCGGCAAAATGCACCGCTTCCCCGGACAAGGCAAAAAGAGCGGCGATGATGCCGGATGGTGCAAATTGTTCGATGACTTGCGCGGTGGCGTGTTTGGCGATTTTTCCACCGGCTTAGATGAACATTGGCAAATTGAAACCGAACACACCTACACCACCGAAGAGCGCGCGGCCTTCAAACAACGAATTGAAGCCGAGCGCCAGCAACGCCAAGCCGAAGAATTGCGCCAGTATGAAGCGGCGGCAAAACAATCGGCTGACATTATGGCGGCGGCTAATACCGATCCAAGCCAACACCTTTACGCAACCAAGAAAGAGGTTGATTTTGGCCCAAGAGTTAAGCGTGGCGCATGGCCTCAACGCGGCTGGGCCGATGCCTTGCTGATTCCGATTTATGGCGCTGACTTTAAAATTTGGACACTAGAAGCAATCAATAGGGACGGCGGAAAGGATTACCTGAAGGGCGGACGTAAGCGCGGCGGCTTTCATCCACTGGGCAAAATTAGCGGCGCTAATCGGGTGCTAATCGGTGAAGGCTTGGCAACCGTGGCGACGGTTCATGCCGTGGATGGAGCGCCAGCAGTGGCGGCAATGGATGCGGGCAATCTATCCGCCGTGGCGCTGGCAGTCCGCAAGCTTGCCCCGGATGCCGAAATCATTTTACTGGCAGATAACGACATCAAGCCAGACGGCAGTAACCCTGGATTAAAGGCAGCCACCGAAGCGGCGCAAGCGGTGGGCGGACGTGTGGCAGTTCCTGAACTGGACGGCCAAAAATGCGACTTTTGGGACGTATGGCAGCAACGCGGCGCGGACGGGGTACGGGATCAACTGGCTAAAATCCGAGATGTTGCGACGTTGACAGTTGCGACAATTGCGACAGATGACGGCAACCACTGGCCCAAACCGCAACCCTTAACCGCCAAAATCGAACCCGAAGGCTACCCACTGGACGCCTTGCCGGACACGATCCGTGAAGCGGTGGAAGAGGTGGCAGCCTTTATCAAAGCCCCGTTGCCTTTGGTGGCAGGTTCGGCATTGGGGGCGCTGTCGCTGGCGCTTCAAGCCCATTGTGACATCAAACGCGCCGAACGCCTGACCGGGCCAACTGGCTTATTCATGTTGAGCATTGCCGATTCCGGCGAACGTAAAACCACATGCGACGGCTTTTTTACGTCGGCGATCCGCCAATATGAAGTCGAACAATCAGAGCTTGCCGCGCCTTTGCTCAAGGATTACGCGGCGGAATTAGCCGCTTGGAATGCTGAGCGGGAAGGCTTGTTATCAGCAATCAAGGACGCAGGCAAAAAGGGCAATAGCACCCGCGATAAAAAAGACGACTTGATAGAACTGGAACGATCAAAACCCGAACCGCCGAGAATCCCCCGGCTGATATTGGGCGATGAAACCCCGGAAAGCCTGGCCTATACCTTAGCGAAAAATTGGCCGTCGGCTGGCGTGGTATCGAGTGAGGCGGGCGTAGTGTTCGGGGCGCATGGCATGGGCAAGGATTCAGTTATGCGCAACCTAGCCTTGCTCAATGTGCTTTGGGACGGCGGCGAATTGCCGATAGGGCGGCGCACGTCGGAATCATTCACCGTCAAGGGCGCACGGCTTACTGTGGCCTTGCAGATTCAGGAAGCCACCTTGCGGACATTCTTCGACAAATCAGGCGCATTGGCTCGGGGCACGGGCTTTCTGGCGCGGTTTTTGGTGGCGTGGCCCGAATCGACCCAAGGCAACCGACCGTTTACCGATCCGCCGGAAACGTGGCCCAAGCTGGCGCGGTTTCATCAACGTATTACCGAGATATTGAACACCCCGGCACCTGTAAACGAGCAAGGCGGCCTTGATCCGGCTATGTTGTCATTCACCCCGGCGGCAAAAGCAGCCTGGATAGCCTTTCACGATGCCATAGAAGCGGAATTGAAATCTGGTGGCGAACTGTACGACGTGCGGGACGTTGCCAGTAAAACCGCTGATAACGCGGCACGATTGGCGGCGCTGTTTCATGGCTTTACCATGAACATAGGCGGCGCGGTGGATGATGACAGTTTCGAGAGTGCCAGCAGAATAGCGGCCTGGCATTTATCGGAAGCCCGCCGGTTTTTTGGTGAACTGGCCTTGCCGGTAGAACTGGCGAACGCGGCGCGATTGGATGCCTGGTTGATCGATTACGCCAAACTGGAACGGACGCATATTATCCCACGACGCGAAGCACAACGATCCGGGCCGGTTCGAGATAAGGACGCTTTGAAAAACGCCTTGCAGGAATTGGAAGATTTAGGCCGGGCGCGTTTGGTTATCGAAGGCCGCCGGAAAGATATTCTTATTAACCCGGCTTTGCTGGTAAGGGGTGAATGATGGCACTATCGGCATTGATCCATAAACCCAAATCATCAACCCTTGCGACATCGACAGTTGCGACACAAGACACCGAAACCCAGGCAACTGTCGCAAAAGTCGCAACTGTCACAGTCGCAAACCCCACAGAATCAAAAAATCCTGAGTTGCAGGTAACAGTCTGGACACCGGCGGGTCATCCGATGCAAGTACAAGCGCGGGACGCCAAACACGCGTCCTTTTTGCTGAGAATGAACCCGAAACCGGCGCAACCAATAGAGGATCAATAATGGCAGCGAAAAAGAAATCAGCACCACCGGCAAAAGATAAAGGCGCGTTACAAGTACCGGCCAAAGAAAACGAAAGCACGGATAAGGCGCTGGCGCGGGCTATGTCGATGCCTGAAACACAAGCAGCGCTGACTATTCGGCAATGGCAAGACCCTACATTGCCGGAAAGTATTGACATTAACGCTTCAGTGGCAGAGCTTAAGGAGCAATCCAAAGCGTTAAAAACTGGCAGCATGGCGCGGGCCGAAGAAATGCTTCTGGCACAGGCTCACACGCTAGACGAATTATTCAATAATCTGGCGCGGAAGGCTCACAAGCAAGAATATGTTTCAAGCTATGAAGCGTTTCTAAAGTTGGCGCTCAAATCTCAAAATCAATGCCGGATGACTCTGGAAACATTGTCGAATATCAAAAATCCGCCGGTAGTCTATGCGAAGCAGGCAAACATTGCCCACGGACCGCAGCAGGTAAATAACGGAGTGCCTGCTACACGCGCGAACGAAAACCAAAACCAGCCAAACGAACTATTGGAGGTGATCGATGGCGAACGGTTGGACACCAGAACGGCGAAAGAAGCAATCGGAAGCAATCCGACAATGGCAACCCTGGAATCAAGCGACGGGACCACGATCAAATGAAGGCAAAGCAATTACTGCGAGGAATGCTTACAAGGGAGCAACACGGCAACTATTTAGGAAAATTGCTGCATTCCTGAGAGAGCAAAGAAAAAATTTGGACTTAATTAAATAGCTCGTTCTATTTGTCTGATCACTGTGTGGAATAGTTGAGCTGTCGTTGTTGTAAAGGAGTTTATGTATAATCCGAAGTTCGATAATTCGATGATCAGGAAAGCTAAAATGAAAAAAATAACTTTGCTATCTATAGTCGCGTTACTTACGCTGTTAGTTGGTTGTGCGGCAAACTTAACTCCAATTGAAGCCAAGAATCTATCGTCGTATGAGCTATGCAAAAACATGTACCGAACACGATACACCGACGACGGCATGATGGCGGCTATGCACGAGATAGAGTCGAGGGGCGAAAGTTGTGATAAATGGGCCGGAATTATGGCTGAGGATGGTGCCAGAAGAAGGGCTGCATATGCCGTATCTCAGCAAGCATCTCAGGCGCTTATTAATAACAGTAGACAAAAGCAGTGCTTCACTCAAATGGTCGGAAACACCGCGCAAACAAATTGCTATTAAGAAGATGAATCTAAATAAAGGCTTACATAGAATTTTCGCAATCGCTTGCGGTATTTGGTTTTTTTATTGCTTAGTGATCATTCCATACCAAAGTGTTCAGTCTCAAAAAGATAGTATTATCCGACTGAATACTTTAGAAATTAAGAGCTGTTCTTCAGTGAAAATAGGGCATGAAGAGTGTTTAAAAAAGGCAGATTCCGATTTTCACCGTCTATTTGAGGAGGCGGGAATCGGAAACTTTTATGCTGAGATTGCCAAAGAAGATGGATTACTGCTGATAGTCTTGTTAGTTATTGGGGTGCCAATTTTCGTTTATGTAATAACTCGTGTTTTTATATCGACAACACGATGGGTAATTGCTGGATTTAAGGAATGATCAATATTGGATCACTCGTATGAAGCCGATCTTAGATACGGTTTTTTGTGTCTGGAAAGCGGTGGTTTTTTATATGAATGCAGTGGTAGTGCTTAATCAAATTTGGCTGCTTTTAATTGAGAGCGAAGCACCAGCGTAGCACCGAAAAAAAAAGGTTTAGGTAGAAATACCTAAACCCTTATTTTATATGGAGCTGGCGATGGGAATCGAACCCGCGACCGGCTGATTACAAATCAGCTGCTCTACCGACTGAGCTACACCAGCGAAGAAGCGCGTATTATACACAACATTTTTTTCTTGGCTAGTACTTTTTTGGCTTTCTTTTTGCCTTGTTTTTGTTGACCGAATGCGGCTTGCTTTTTTCGGAGCGGATTTTGTCCGGCCCGGTATATTTGGTTTTAAAACGCTGGATTTTGTCCGGCGTTTCAACGGTGCCTTTGGGCTGAAAGCTGGGGATCAAATGTTGCTTGCCGTTGCCGATCAAATCGCTACGGCCCATGTCTTTTAGAGCTTCGCGTAACAGCGGCCAGTTTTTGGGGTCGTGATAACGGAGGAAAGCTTTGTGCAGCCGGCGTTGCTTGACGCTTTTGGGGATCGGGATGTCGGCTACGGTGCGGCTGATTTTATGCAATGTGTCTTTGCCGGAATGATACATCGCGGTGGCAATCGACATTGGCGACGGCAAGAAAGCCTGCACCTGGTCGGCCCTGAAACCGTTGCGCTTTAGCCATAACGCCAGGTTGAGCATGTCTTTATCGGTGGTGCCGGGATGGGCTGCGATAAAGTACGGGATCAGGTATTGCTCTTTACCGGCTTCCTTGGAAAATTTGTCGAACATGTCTTTGAAGCGGTCGTAAGTGCCCATGCCCGGCTTCATCATTTTGGACAATACGCTTTGCTCGGTATGTTCCGGGGCGATTTTAAGGTAGCCGCCGACATGGTGGGTGATCAGTTCCTTGACATATTCCGGCGATTCCACGGCCAAGTCGTAACGCAAGCCGGACGCGATAAAGATTTTCTTGATGCCGGGCAAGGCGCGGGCTCGGCGGTAGAGCTTTATCAGCGGAGTATGATCGGTGTTCAGGTTAGGGCAAATGCCGGGATAAACGCAGGATGGCTTGCGGCAAGCGGCCTCGATTTTCGGATCCTTGCAGGCCAAGCGGTACATGTTGGCGGTCGGGCCGCCCAGATCGGAAATATGGCCGGTAAAAGCGGGCGAGGTGTCGCGGATGGCTTCGATTTCCTTGATGATCGAATCTTCCGAGCGGCTTTGGATGATGCGCCCTTCATGCTCGGTGATCGAACAGAAGGTGCAGCCGCCGAAACAGCCGCGCATGATGTTGACCGAATGTTGGATCATTTCAAAGGCGGGCACGTTGGCGTTGCTGTATTCTTTATGCGGTACGCGGGAGTAGGGCAGGTCGAATACGCCGTCCATTTCCTTGGTGGTCAACGGAATCGGGGGCGGATTGATCCATACTTGCCGCGTGCCGTGCAGCTGAATCAACGGGCGCGCGTTGCCGGGGTTAGTTTCCCCATGCATGACTCGTGAGGCATGAGCGTACAGTATCGGATCGTCTTTTACCGCTTCATAGGCGGGCAAGCGGATAACGGTTTTTGCTCTTTGATCTTTGATCAGTTGCCGGTCGAAGCGAACTACTTTTTCACTGGCATTGGCATCAAGTTTTTTATCGCAAGCCGGCTCTTCCTGATAAGGGTTTTGCGGCGGCATGACCGCTCCCGGACGGTCAATATCGGTGGAATCTTTAACCGCAAAACCTTCCGGAATTTGTTTAACAAAGTGTACCGTGCCGCGTATGCCTTTCAGCTCCGATATAGCTTCGCCGTTCGCAAGGCGATGAGCGATTTCTACGATTTGGCGCTCGGCATTGCCGTAAACCAGCAGGTCGGCTTTGGAATCCAGCAGCACCGATTTTCTGACTTTATCGGACCAATAATCGTAATGTGCAATGCGCCGTAAGCTGGCTTCGATGCCGCCGATAATAATAGGCACATCTTTAAAAGCTTCCCGGCAGCGGTGCGAGTAGACGTTGACGGCACGGTCGGGACGTTTCCCCGCCGCGCCGTTCGGGGTGTAAGCATCGTTGGAGCGGATTTTTTTGTCCGAGGTATAACGATTAACCATGGAGTCCATATTGCCGCCGGTCACGCCGAAAAACAGGTTTGGGCGGCCCAGCTTGCCGAAATCCTTGGCGCTGGTCCAATCGGGCTGGGAAATGATGCCGACCCTGAACCCTTGTGCTTCAAGCAGTCTGCCAATCAGCGCCATGCCGAAACTGGGGTGATCGATATAGGCATCGCCGGTGACTAAAATCACATCGCAGGCATCCCAGCCGAGATCATCCATTTCAGCTTTGCTCATTGGCAAAACAGGGGCGACGCCAAAGCGGCGCGCCCAATATAAGCGGTAACTAAAAAGGTTGGGTTCGGTTGGTAAAACGCTAGACATTATTTTTGTATCGAGTTGCGGAGGACGCTGGTGTTGTGTTTGGCAATTTCTTTTAAAAAAGAGATAAATTCAATCTGGTACAGTTGTTCAAGGATGATGGCCCGGGTTCTTAAATCTTTCATGGAATGGATCGGGGCTTCTTCGTTAAAGGCCAATCCGATAATATTGCCGCGGTCCGGAACGGGAAGAAACAGGATTCTCCAATCGAAAGTGCGGCCCAGCCACAGGGCAACCTCTTTGAATAGCGGGTTGTTGACGCCGCCCCAAAGATTGATGACTAACATGCCGTCTTTTTTTAACAGCGTTTTGCAGGCATCGAAAAAGGCATGATTGCTGATCGACGGCGCCATGCCTTCGTGGTCGAACGCATCGATAAACATCAGGCTGTATTGTGCGGCTTGGCTGTCGGTTCGTTGACGGACATATTTCGCGCCGTCATCGATAATAACTTTCAGGCGCGGATCGAGGGGCAGGCCGAAATGGCTGCGCGCGATTTTGACCACGCTTTCCCTGTACTCTATGACTCTTAAGCGGCAGTCCGGGAAATGATGCAGTAAATGCTTGGTTAACGAGCCGCCGCCTAAGCCGATAATCAAGGCTTCGTCGTCTAGCGTGGGTTTGAATAACATCCAACTGGTCATTGCCCGCACATAGTTCAGGTACAGCTTGTCCGGCTCGGCCAGCAGCATACTGCTTTGCCGGGGAAACGAGCCGAAGTGCAATGACCTTACGCCGTCACGCTCGACAACTTCTAAAATACCGTCGTCATCGTGGGCTTCGTAGATGACCCGGCCTTCGTATCTATACATAAACGTGTAAGTTGTTAAAAGATTGGCTAAACATTATACCGGAGAATAAGTCTTAACTGGTGGGTGTCGGTTTGCCCGCAGTCGGCGGCTTGGCGAATGTATTGGAAAACCAACGGGATGGATAGAAGACTATCCTGATTTGTTCGGGGATAACGCTGAGAGGAATGGAACGGATAGGCGGAAACTCCTTTAAGAGTATTCCGCCCTTGCATAACGCCGATCAGCCGTCCTGGTTGATTTTTGCAATAATTGCTTTTAAGTGTTGCGCGCTGTCTTGATTGTCGACCTGGCAAGTGCCCGCATTTAAATGTCCGCCGCCGTTGTAGCTAAGGCAAAGTTCGCCGACATTGGTATTGGAGCTGCGATTCAAGATGGATTTACCTATCGCAAATACCGTGTTTTGTTGCTTAACGCCCCACATCACATGGATGGAGATATTGCACTCGGGATACAGCGCGTAAATCATGAAGCGGTTGACTGCGTAGATGGTTTCTTCATCGCGCAAATCCAATACCACCAAGTTATCGTAAACCGTAGAGCAGCGCTGAATTTGTTCTTTGGCCGATGCTTCGTGTTCTTTGAATAACTTGACCCGTTCCTGAACGTCGGGAAGCTGCAAAATGTCATCAATCGTATGATTTTTGCAGTAATCGATCAGGTTCATCATTAATTGATAATTCGACACGGTAAAGTCCCTGAAACGGCCTAAACCGGTGCGCGCATCCATCAGGAAATTCATTAACACCCAGCCTTCCGGGTTTAAGATTTCTTCGCGGTTGAATTGTGCCGCATCGCCTTTATCGACGGCGTCCATCATTTCGTTCCAGGCGGCAGGAAAGCGGGTTGCGCCGCCGTAATAGTCATAAACGACTCGCGCGGCTGAAGGCGCATCCGGGTCTATGATGTGGTTTTCGGCTTTTTCGTTACGGATGGTTTCGCTTAAATGATGATCGAACGCAAGATGGACGCCTTTGACGTAGGGCAGGTTAGTGGTGATGTCGCGGTCGTTAATATCGATGATGCCGTCTTGCATGTCCTTCGGATGAACGAATTTGATGTCGTCAATCAAGTCCAGTTCTTTTAATAAAACCGCGCAGATTAAGCCGTCAAAATCACTGCGTGTAACCAGTCGAAATTTTTGCTCTGTCATGTTGTGTTGCCTTGGGTGATGGGGAATAAGGCGGGGGTTCAGGATTTTGAACCCCCTAAAGTGGTTTAAAATAATCCGGTAATTTTACCGTTATCATCAATATCAATTCTTTCCGCGGCAGGAACTTTAGGTAAGCCGGGCATCGTCATCATATCACCGGCAATCGCTACAATAAAGCCTGCGCCGTTGGCTAAACGAACGTCGCTGATTTCAACGACATGACCGGAAGGCGCGCCTTTGGCGTTCGGGTTGGTTGAAAATGACATTTGGGTTTTTGCCATGCAAATCGGGAACTTACCGTAATCCGTTTGCCATGCCGCCAGTTGCGCCTTCACTTTGGGGCTGGCGGTGACACTGGCCGCTCCGTACAGTTTGGTGGCAATGGCTTCGATTTTCTCCCAAAGACTCAGGTTTTCATCGTAGACATAGTTAAATTCGGGTTCACGGTTATCTACGATGTCGATAATTTCTTTAGCTAGTTCTTCGGCACCGGCGCCGCCTTCCGCCCAGTGTTTTGACACCACGCATTTTGCGCCTAATGCTTCGCACTTTTTCTTTAATAACGCGATTTCCGCGTCACTATCAAACGTGAAGTGGTTAATGCATACCACACAAGGCAGGCCGTAATGATGGGTGATGTTGTGCAAGTGGCGCTCAAGGTTTTCAAAACCTTGTTCCAGCGCGGCCAGGTTTTCCTGGTTTAATTCTTCTTTAACCACACCGCCATGGAATTTAAGCGCTCTTACCGTCGCGACCAGCACCACTGCCGACGGTTTGAGTCCGGCCATGCGGCATTTAATGTCGATAAATTTTTCAGCGCCCAAATCCGCGCCGAAGCCCGCTTCGGTCACTACATAATCGGCCAGTTTCAGCGCGGTTTTGGTCGCGGTTACGGTGTTGCAGCCGTGGGCGATATTGGCGAACGGTCCGCCGTGAATAATCGCGATATTGTTTTCCAGTGTTTGCACCAGGTTGGGTTTGATCGCATCTTTTAATAAGGCTGCCATCGAGCCGTGGGCATTCAGGTCGCGGGCGTAAACCGGTGTTACTTTATCGGATTTGTAACCGATCACGATACGGCCCAGACGTTCTTTAAGATCCGCGCGGCTGGTCGCCAAGCATAAAATCGCCATGACTTCGGAAGCGACCACGATGTCGTAACCGTCCTCGCGCATATAGCCGTTGGCGGGACCGCCCATGCCGACGACGATGTGGCGCAGGGCGCGGTCATTCATGTCGACAACGCGTTTCCATTGGATGCGCCGTGGGTCTATGTCCAGCGCGTTGCCGTGATTGATGTGGTTGTCGATCAACGCCGACAACAGGTTATGCGCGACGCCGATCGCATGAAAATCGCCGGTAAAATGCAGGTTAATGTCTTCCATCGGCACCACTTGCGAGTAACCGCCGCCCGCCGCGCCGCCTTTGACGCCGAAGCACGGGCCTAATGAAGGTTCGCGCAGGCACATCATGGTCTTTTTGCCGATGCGGTTCATCGCATCACCTAATCCGACTGTGGTCGTGGTTTTGCCTTCACCGGCCGGGGTAGGGCTGATCGCGGTGACCAGAATCAGCTTGCCGTCTTGTTTATCGGACAGGCTGTTGACGTATTCCAGCGACATCTTGGCTTTGTAATGACCGTAAGGATCAAGGTGCTCGGCGTCGATGCCGTATTGTTCTTTAACCAAACCGATGATCGGTTTCATGTTGGCTTGTTGGGCGATTTCTATGTCTGACATTGTTTATCCGAAGTTGAAAAAAGATTTTATTGGTTTTGTTGTGATCCGGTGAGATTGGGCGGTCATGCTAGCGTTTGATTTGATAGGTCGCGCCAGCTCCAGATATTACGATTTTCTGTTCTTCCCAAGTAAGAGTAATTTGTTCAAGAGTTACAAGGCGTATCTCCTCAATTTCGGAAATAGCCGGGCGAATGTATTTTTCAATAAAAACAGAAACAACTTCGCCAGATTTCTCTTCCATGTGTAGCCATGCGTCTTCACCTTGATAGAGTTCACCTCCACAATCAATGAATTTTTTCGACAATTCATCAAGTCTATTGGATGGAGTTGGATCTAAAACCAATAGCACAGGTTTAATTCCCGCTGCTTGGCACTCAAATGGAAAAGATAACTCTTCGCCAAATCGGCCTTGACCACTTGCTGCAATTGTTACGCGAAGCTTCACTTCATAGGCGATATTTGAGGAGGGGACGTAACAGTCTATTTGCCGGCCATTTGCTGTTTGACTCCCCTCTTTATCAACTCGTTTAACTGGAGAATTACGAGCACCGACAGATTCACCGCCAAGACAGCTGGCAATAATCGGCTCAAAAACATAACCAGTCTCTTGGGCCGCCCTATTATCAATGTCGTATATCCATTTGCGCCACATCATCCAATTTGCTAATAGACTTGAATCGCAGGCGCCAAATTCAAGCAGTACTCTTGGACCTATTTGATCCATTGTCGGCATAGGTTGCATTGACAAGATTTTTCGGTACTTTATTCGTCTACGGTGCAATGCGCTTAGGTTATCAATGTATAGGACAAAATCTTCCCCTTTATTTTTGGCGGCATCTAATGTTTCCATGATGTCGGTTGCGGAAGCTCCTATTTTAAGAGTTTCGAACCATTCCAGAGCGATTGCATAGTAGTCGTTACTTGGTAATTGAATCGCCTTTGTGTGTAGATTTTCGTCAAGCCATCCCAGGTCGTTCAGCGCGATCACAATCAATGCATAAAGCTCGTCATCAGCTAGGATAACCTGGGCGTCTTTACCGCCATGCATTTTGCATTTCGTGTAAATGTTTTTGATAAACAGAGAGGTCATAACCACAGATCTCCTTGAGAAAAATTGTTTAATGCGCTATCAAGCAACAGGCATGTTTTTTTCAGTGCCGGACTCATTGCATCGGCTTTTGTTACAGAGTAGGAAATAAAACGGCCTTTTTTGGTGGTCTGCCCTGTAAATCCATATTCGTCGCGGATGTGTTCTGCAAAAATTCTTGCCATTAAAGGCGGGATGGCATTGCCGATCTGTTGAATTTTTTCGGAAGCGCTCCCGAAAAATTTAAAATCATCAGGAAATGTCTGAATTCTGGCGCACTCTCGGATTGTCAGTGGTCTATCGCTTATAGGATGAATAAATTCTCTTGTCGCTGCACTCGTGATGGTTAAACATGGCTCGTCGTATATAAGACGTTTAAGTCCGGATGGCGAACCGCCGCGCTTTTCGCTTGGCGTTCCATCCATAACGCGGCGGTTCGCACGTTTTTTGAATGACTCATGCTGAAGCCGTTCAGGTAGGTCTTTCATCGTTTGGCCGGATTTTAACCATCTAATTCTGTCCATTTGCAATGGGCTTTGTTCTGGATAGAAATGATCGGTAATTATCTCTGCTGATCCTCTTAGGTAATCCTCAAATTGATCCAGTGCTTCGGTCTTATAGTGTATTTCGGCTGTTAAATTGTTAGAGGCATCAGGAAGTGTCCCTATTGCATGACGCAATGTGACATCGGAATTTCTAAAAATTCGTCCTTTCAAAATAATTGTCGGCTCTGGAAATTTAAAATCAATCCCGATTCTATTGCCAATAATCAGAACACGTTTGCGTCTCTGAGGAATTCCATACTCATGAGCGTATACCTTCTCAACACGAATAGCGTAGCCAAGAGAAACAAATGCTTTTACAGCCTCATGCAAATATTCCCCATTTTTTGCAGTAAGTAGCCCTTCCACATTTTCCATTAGGAACCATTTTGGTTTTAGGGTCTTAAGTGCATCCACATAACTTTTTAGTAAATTATTTCTTGGATCATCCCAAAATCTTAATCCTGCTGTGGAGAACCCTTGACAAGGAGGGCCTCCGATAAGAATGTCCAATTCACCAGGAGAAATTCCACTCGCAGATAGTACAGATGAAAAGTCTAGGTTATTAATATCCTCTTTTATAAAGTGAGTTCCTTTAAAATTTGCCGAATAGGTATCGCTTGCCGCTTTATCAAAATCGGTTGCGAATAGGATTTTGTATCCTGATTGTTCAAAACCTAATGAACATCCGCCAGCGCCGGAAAATAGGCTTATCACTGTATTGCTCATGTTTTTTCTAGTACCTATATTTGGGATGCGGCACAAGCCCTTTATGCCTTTTGGACTTCAATGTTTTGAGCTGGCTGTACCAAAGAGCATAAAGTATTTCCCATTCCAAATTAAAATCAACTATAAACCGGAAACCGCGCGCAAAGATTGCTGACTTTCTCGCGCACCGCGGCAAGCACGTTTTCGTCTTCCATATTTTCCATCACGTCGCACATCAGGTTGGCGATTTCGATCATTTCCGCTTCTTTAAAGCCGCGTGTGGTCGGCGCTGGGGTGCCGACACGAATACCGCTGGTCACAAACGGCGATTGCGGGTCGTTAGGCACGGCGTTTTTGTTCACGGTGATATGCGCTTTGCTCAACGCCGCATCGGCCGCTTTGCCGGTGATGCCTTTGGCTATCAACGAAACCAGCATCAAATGATCGTCGGTGCCGCCGGAAACCACATCGAAGCCGCGTTTCATAAATACTGCGGCCATGGCTTGGGCATTTTTAATCACTTGTTGCTGATAAACGCGGAACTCCGGTTGCATGGCTTCTTTAAAGGCCACGGCTTTGGCCGCGATCACATGCATCAACGGCCCGCCCTGAATGCCGGGGAAGATGTTGGAGTCGAATTTTTTCTCCAGTTCCGGGTTGCTTTTGCATAAGATCAAACCGCCACGTGGGCCGCGCAAGGATTTGTGCGTGGTGCTGGTGACCACGTCGGCAATAGGCACGGGGTTGGGGTATAAACCTGCTGCGACCAAACCGGCAACGTGCGCCATATCGACAAAAAAGTAAGCGCCCACTTTATCGGCGATGTCGCGGAAACGTTGCCAATCCCAAATGCGCGAGTAGGCGGAAAAACCGGCCACGATGACTTTAGGTTTGTGTTCCAGCGCTAATGCTTCAACTTGCGCGTAATCGATTTCACCGGTTTCAGGGTGCAAGCCGTATTGGATAGCGTTGTAGATTTTGCCGGAGAAGTTCGGTTTAGCGCCGTGGGTTAAATGGCCTCCATCGGCAAGGCTTAAGCCCAGAATAGTGTCACCCGGCTGAACCAGGGCCATGAATACCGCCATGTTGGCTTGCGAACCTGAATGCGGCTGCACGTTGGCGTAATCGGCGCCGAATAAGGCTTTGGCGCGATCGATAGCCAGTTGCTCGGCTTTATCGACGAATTCGCAGCCGCCGTAGTAACGTTTGCCGGGGTAGCCTTCGGCATATTTGTTGGTTAACTGCGAACCTTGCGCTTCCATAACCCGTGGGCTGGCGTAGTTTTCAGAGGCGATCAGTTCGATATGATCTTCCTGGCGTTGACGTTCTTCTTCCATTGCCTGGAACAATTCGTCATCGAAGCCTTGGATGGTCATTGATTTTTTAAACATGGTGTTCTCCTGGATTAATATTTTTTTGTTTAAGGTGCAGGCTGGATCAGCACTATTTGCAGATCGGCGACATTGGTGCCTGTCGCGCCGGTAATCACTAAGTCGTCGGACGTTTTTAAAGCAGTGTATGAATCGTTATTCTCAAGTAGCTTGATCGGATTTAGGCCAGCCTGGGTCATGCGTTTGATCGTGTTCCGGTCGACCATGCCGCCGGCCGCATCGGTGGGGCCGTCGCGGCCGTCGGTGCCGCCGCTGAGAAATGCCCAGTTGCCGGTTAAACACTGTTGCTCTACGGCAAGCGCAAAAGCCAGCGCCATTTCCTGATTGCGGCCGCCGCGTCCATTGCCTTTTAAGGTGACAGTGGTTTCGCCGCCTGCCAGCAAGGCTGTGGCTTTGTTTATGGTTAGCGCTTTGGCGTGGAGAACCAGTTTTTCAGCTTCCTCTCCAGCCTCGCCGCATAAACGGTCGCTATACAGTTTTGTTTCGTAGCCCAGATTTTGAGCGGTTTGCAGCATTGCATTGACACTGATGCGATTGCTGCCGATCAGGGTATGTCCGGTATTTTTAAATACGTCGTCGCCCGGTTTCGGTGTTTCGGCAATATTGCCTAGCTTGCCTTGTTCGAGATGCTGGCGGACATTAGCAGGCACTTGATCCCATGCGTCTTTGGCTTTAAAAACCTCAATGGCATCGGCGTAAGTGGTGTCGTCAGCCACTGTTGGGCCGCTGGCGATGGAACTTAAGTTGTCGCCCAATACGTCGGATAAAATAAACGCATGCAAATGGGCTGGCGCGGCCAGTCGGGCCAAACCGCCGCCTTTTAGTTGCGACAAATGTTTGCGTACGCAGTTAATCTGGTTGATCGTAGCTCCGGAAGCCAACAACAAATCGGTAGTAGCAACTTTTTCCTGCAAGGTGAGTTGATCGGCAGGGTAGGGAATCAGCGCGGAACCGCCGCCGCTGACCAATACCAGCACCAGTTCATCCTGTTGAGCATTACGCACTCGCTCGGCAATAATTTGCGCAGCTTTAAGCCCGGCGGCATCGGGCAATGGATGTCCCGCACCGAACACGTCGACATTATCGATGCTCGTTACATTTTCATAATTGGTAACGGCTATGCCTTTGCCCGCCAGCTTTTCGGCTGGAATCATTTCTGTAGCCGCTTTGATCATTGCGCAAGCAGCTTTACCGAACGCGATCAGGTGGACTTTTGAGCAATTGCCAAGCAGTTCTGGGACAAGGTAGTGTTTAACAGCTTGATAAGGATCGGCCGCCGCTATACCCGCCTGGAAAATGCCGGCGGCATCTTGTCTTATCGATGCCGAGTCGGCTTGATCTGCTGAAGGAGTCATATCAGGTTTAATGGCGGCAATGGGTGGTGTTTATGCCATTTCCTTCGCCAACGCAAAGATATTTTCAGCATCGAAAACCTGTTTGTTATCGTCAAATAATTTTGCGATACAAGCGCGGTGCAAAGCCAATTTTAACGATCCGAAACCGATGGCGCCCCAGATGATTTTACCGTTGCGCAGGTTGCCTTTATCCATGACGTCTATGCCGCCGATGCCTAGGGGAGGCGTGGCGTTGGCATCGGCCATCATTTCGATATTGGTATTGTGCTGCCATTGGTCGGCCGAGAGCAGTTCCACACCGGCCGCGCCGGTTGCAAAAACGATGTTGGCGTGTTCAATAGCTTTGGCGCGGGCATCGTTATCGAATGCTTCAACAGGCGTCAAATCTACGCCAAAACGCGCTTTCATGTTGTCGCAAGCTTGAACGGCACGCTCCATTTTACGGCCGGTCAATGTGACTTCTGCTCCTTCTTTAGCCAGCATCGCTGCTGCGCGCTGTCCTACCGGCCCGGTACCGGCCAGCACGACGGCTTTTTTACCGGCCAAAGTGCCGCTGGATGCAAGTTTGGCAACAGCCGCCGCGGCTGTGGTATTGCTGCCGTTGCTGTCGAGCATGACCGAAACTTGAAAGCCGGGGAAAAAATGTTTTTGCACCGCAGTAAACAGTGCTTGTCCGGCAATCATATCGCTGCCGCCGACAAAAATAGCGGTGTTTTTTTTGTCTTTGGGCGCACGGGTAAATATCGTGCCTTCTACCAGAGCCGAGATGTTTTCGGGTGTCAATCCGCCGTGTCCGATTACATGATCTGCACCGCCGTCATAGGCTACAACAGTATCGAAAACTGAAGGGTGAGTATCGGTATCGAATTGGAATAACAGTTTTTTCATTAACTTACTCGTGATAGGTTGGACAGGTGTGCGTTGATACGATTATTAAACCGCTTATTATACCCAATAAACCAAACACTGCCTTATTTAGCCCGCTTCCTGATTAGCCATGATGGGCAATGTTGATTTGATTGCCTGATGTGCTTGCTTGTAGAGGCTTATCTTCGTTATTATCTATGAAAATCGGTTGTTATGTGTTTCGGCAATTATTCTCGTACAATCCACAGGGATGTGGCTAAGCTTCTGTTCCTGTTCACGCCCCTTATCCTCATCCATGTAGGCAATACAGATTCTGCATTAATACTGTAGCAAGGTCGATGCGGGTGCAGTTATCTAAGGAGCAAAATATCTGCCCACGCAGTCGTCGGGACTGGGACTAGTTGCAATATTTTCCGATTATCTTGGTAGCTTTATCGAATAAGCTTAGGAAAAATCATAAAAATTAAAGGAAAAACAGATGAAAACACCCGTTCATATTGCCGTAACAGGCGCCGCAGGACAAATCAGTTATTCTTTGTTATTTCGCTTGGCGGCCGGCGCATTGCTGGGTTCCGACCAGCCGATCGTATTGCATTTGCTCGAAATAACCCCGGCAATGAATGCCTTGCAAGGCGTGGTCATGGAATTGAAAGACTGCGCATTTCCGTTGCTGCATCGCATTGAGGTCACCGACGACCCCAGAGTGGCCTTTAAAAATGTCGACTATGCTTTTTTAGTCGGCGCGCGGCCAAGAGGGCCGGGCATGGAACGCAAGGATTTATTGGAGGTGAACGCGGAGATTTTTGCTATTCAAGGTAGGGCTTTGAGTGACGTCGCCAGCAGGGATGTAAGGGTTTTGGTGACCGGCAATCCGGCCAACACCAATGCCTTGATTGCGTTGAGCAATGCGCCGGATTTAAGGCCGGAGAATTTTTCCGCCATGACAAGGCTGGACCATAATCGGTCGCTAAGCCAGCTGGCTGAAAAATGCGGCGTGCTGCCTGCCGATATAAAAAACATGACTGTTTGGGGTAACCACTCGACTACGCAGTATCCCGATATCCATCATGCCAAGGTCAAGGGACAAGATGCGTTGTCTTTGGTGGATCAAGCCTGGTACGTCAATGAATTTATCCCCACCATTCAGCAGCGGGGCGCTGAAGTTATTAAGGCTAGAGGGCAATCCAGCGCCGCATCGGCCGCTAATGCGGCGATAGGCCAGATGAAAAACTGGATTTTCGGCACCGAACCGGGCGATTGGGTCAGCATGGCGATATTGTCGGACGGCAATTACGGGATTGAATCCGGGCTGGTTTACTCTTTTCCGGTCATGGTGGTTGCCGGTGAGGTTAATGTTGTAAGAGGCCTGGAGATTAACGATTTCAGCCGGCAAAGAATGCGCATTACCGAGGCCGAATTAAAAGAAGAAAGGGATGCGGTTAAGCATTTATTGAAATAAAAAAGGGAGTTAATTCGAGCTTTTAAAGGCTTCACCACGAAGACACGAAGGACACGAAGAAAAAATATAGGCTTCATGTCTATCCGTGTTCGGTGCGGCGAATTCAATTTAGAATGGCCACATAATGTCTCCTATCATTCGATTCGACCATGTCACGGTCATCGCCCACGAAAAAACGATTCTATCCGACATCAGCTTTGCTCTCTTCGCTGGAGAAAAAGCGGTGTTATGCGGCAAATCCGGTTCCGGTAAAAGCAGTATCCTGAAAACCTTGTTGGGACTTCATTCTATAAAACAAGGTACGGTTTATTTTCAGGAGCAAGCGCTAACCGCAGCATCCGTTCAGGCCGTTCGAAGTTGCGCTGCTTATATCGGACAAGAACCGATGCTGGGCGCTGAAAACGTGCGAGACGCGCTGCTGCTGCCTTTTCAGTTTAAAACCCATCGCGATCAGAGGCCCACGGAAACCCAGCTTATTGAGGTCTTGCAGCGACTGCAATTGCCTTCGGATATTTTAAGCAGGGAAAGCAATCGTATTTCCGGCGGCGAAAAACAGCGGATTGCACTGGCTCGCGGGCTATTATTGGGCAAAAAGCTGTATCTGCTGGATGAGGTAACCAGCGCATTGGACGCGGAAAGTAAACAAGTCGTGTTCGATGTTTTCTCCGATCCGCAGTTGACAGTTCTTTCGGTAGCGCACGATCCTGAGTGGTTGGAGCGCTGTGGTGTTGTTTTTGAACTTGAAGCGGGTCGATTGACTCAGGTAAGGCGCAATGGAAACACTTGATATTGAGCTGCCGCGGATGGCGCTGCTTTACGGCCTTTGTTTGCTGCCTTGGCTGCTGCTTTGGCTGATCGGTTTACGCTTGAGCCGGGACATCGGCATCGGCATCCTGCGCATGAGCATCCAGTTAGCATTGGTCGGCATCTACCTGAAGACCCTGTTCGATCTTAATCATCCCTGGCTCAACGGCTTATGGATACTGGTGATGCTGTTAGTCGCCGATTTAAGCATTCTGCGGCGTGCAGGGCTTAAAGCGCATTATTTCATATTGGCTACCTTTATCGCGATTGCATCCAGCATATTGTTCTCCACCGCTTATCTGGTGATCCTGGTCATCCAGCCGGTTCACTTTTACGATGCCCGTTATATCGTGCCTCTGGCCGGCATGATTCTCGGCAACTGCCTGCAAGGCAACGTTATCGCGTTGGAGCGCTTTTATTCGGCGCTACGCAAAAACGAAAACGAATACGCGACCTTTCTAATGCTGGGGGCGACACGTTGGGAAGCCGTGCGTCCGTATTTTCGCGATGCCGTCAAAGCGGCAATCAATCCGACCATCGCCAGCATGGCTACCATGGGCTTGGTGTCTTTGCCCGGCATGATGACGGGGCAAATTCTGGGTGGCAGCGAACCATGGCTGGCGGTGAAATACCAAATCGCGATCATGATCTGTATTTTTACCAGCACCACTATCGCCTGCATTATCAATTTGAAACTCAGCCTGAATATTGCGTTCAACGCATTTGATGTGTTGAGGGAAGAAGTGGTTGCTAAGCCCTGAGCCTAAAAGCTTTATTAGCCACAGAATGGTTACGAGACTTCAGTGTACACAAATTATAAATCAGTCGTCAGCAGCATTGATCGCTTTCAAGCTATTTGCCTGCAACAGCGATTAAAAACAACGGAACGGTCTCTGTTAAGTTGAAAAACTTCTTCTTTTTGTGAATGTCCGCATCGCAAAATAAACCGTCGGCGTGGCGACCAAGGACAGCAGCACCGACAGCGTCAACGCACCAATCACCGCAATTGCCAAAGGTTTAAGCATGTCCGATCCGGCGCCGATACCGTAAGCCAAAGGTAAAAGCCCCAACGCCGCTGCCAGTGATGTCATAAGCACTGGGCGCAAACGCCGCCGTCCCGATTCCACAAGAGCATTTTCCAGATTCGCACCCTGCGATTCGAACCGGTGTACCGAATCCAGCATCAGGATGCCGTTTTTGGCGACCACGCCGATGCCGATGATTGCGCCCAGCAACGACACAATATTGACCGAAGTGCCGGTCAGGTACCAGGCCAGGACGGTGCCGCACAAGGCCAGCACGGAACCGGACACAATGGCGATGGCTTCGTAGAACGAACCGAACTCAACCAGCAACACGGTAAACACTAAGAAGATGGAGGCCAACAGCACCACCAGCAAGTTACGGAAAGACTCCTGCTGTTGCTGATAGAGTCCGCCGAATTCCAATACGCCCGGCGGCAAAGTTTGATCCTGGCCGAGTTTGGCCTTGATTTCCTCTATCGCGCTGCCTAAATCGCGGTTTTCCAGGTGGGCCGAAACCGCCACCAATTGCCGCAGGTCTTCGCGATGCAGTTCCAATTGTCCCGGTTCGGTCACCACGTCCGCCACTTGCGACAATTTCACGGTTCGTCCATCCAAAGACCGCAACGGCAATTCGCGCAGATTGGCGATTTGGCCGGTCGTTTCGGTGTTCATTCTGACCCGGATATTAACGACCCGGTCGCTTTCCAAAACGTAAGAGGCTTTCTGTCCGAGCATGGCCGACTTGCCATGGATACATCGTTAACGGTCAGGCCGAAACGTTGCGCATCGCCGTCGCGCACATGCAAGCTCAACGACGGGCCGGTGGTTTCCAAGCCGTCGAAGGTATCGACGACGCCTTCGATTTTCTTCAGTTCGGCTTCGATTTGCGGCGCTTTTTGCTTGAGCCATTCGACATCGGTGGAAAACAGTTTGATCTCGATAGGCCGCGGCGACCAAGTCAAATCGCCGAGAAGGTAAACTGTATACCACTGAAGCCATTGAAGTCCTCGACCACGACTTCCCGTCGTTAGCAGAAGGCGTGGCTATTCCTCATGCTGTTTATGACATCGCTCGTAATGAAGCCTATGTCTGCATTGGTACCAGCCATGACACCGCTGAGTTTGCTTGCGATTCGCTTCGCCATTGGTGGAATCATTATGGAAAACAGCACTATGCCTCTGCAACGTCTATTTTAATGTTGATGGATGGGGGCGGCAGCAACTCGTCCAGGCATTATATTTTCAAGCAAGAATTACAGGCTTTGGCCGATGAGATTGGCGTTGAGATTCGGATAGCTCATTATCCCCCATACACCTCTAAATGGAATCCTATTGAACATCGCGTTTTTCCACATATGACGCGCTCGTTGCAGGGGCTGTTTTAACCAGCCTTCAACTGGCAAAAGAGTTGATAGCTAAAGCATCTACAACGGCGGGATTAAAAGTGGTTGCCTGTATTTTTGATAAAGTTTATGCAACGGGCAGAAAAGTGGCGGCAGGATTTAAAGAATCTATGCGCATTATATTTGATCAGCACCTGAGGCAATGGAACTATACCGCCGTCCCTCAAATTACGGCTTTAGTAATTGACTAAGTTATTTTATGCGCATTCCTAAAGAAGATTTAAAACAAGAAATCGAGAAATTGGACGGCAATTGTTTAGACTTAGTGCTTCGCCTGTTACAACAATTTCCTCATCAACCACAATCAAAGCATGACCCATTAAGCTGTTCACGCCCAATTAATTACACAGACACCGAAACCAGTGACGGTCTGGCATTTACAGACATTGAAAATGCCGCGGCTTTCGGAAAACAATTAAGAACATCCGCTTGGCAAAGAAGTCATCATGGCTGATTATTTGCTCTGCGATACTTGCGTTGTTATTGACCTTATGAACGGACATAGCACAGAGCTCATCGGTTTACCTCCAAGCGGGACGGGATTTGCAACCCCGTCCCTAACGTTTCTGCGATGTTAGCGATTAATCTTAATCCTAAAAAGCTTCCCATACCCAATCAAACCCAACAACAAAATAACCGTTCCCCCAATAACCGGCTTATCGCCCCATTTGGCATAAGGCGTCATGCCGCCCATCGGGATTATCGTTCCTGTCAGTACCGTGTCCTGAAACAACGGCGCTTGACTGATTATTTCACCCGTTGGCGAAACAATCCCCGTCATACCGGTATTGGTCGATCGCAATAAAAAGCGCCCGGTTTCCAGCGCCCGCATTCTTGCCATTTGCATATGCTGATGAGGTTCTATCGTATCGCCGAACCAGCCGTCATTAGTCACGTTAACCAGGAAAGCCGCGTCCGGTAATCCTTGAATGCTCAAGTCGCCGAATACGTCTTCATAACAGATTAAGGTTACGAACGGATAACCGCCCGCTCTTAACAAAGGCTGGTTTATCGTCCCAGGGGTGAAATTCCCGAGTTTTATATTGATCATGTTCAGCACAAAACCCGATAAGGGCTGTAGCGGCAGGTATTCCCCGAAAGGCAATAAATGGGTTTTGCGATACATGCCTTCATCTTTGCCCATGGTAATTACAGCATTGAAATTTTTCTTCGCTACGGCTTCCTGTACCGGAACGCTGATAATTAAATCGGTATTGTGCAGCTTGGCGTCGGTAGCCAAGGGCGCTAAAAAAGTCTCTTTAACCTGGTCGAGATAGGCAGGAATCGCGGTTTCCGGCCAGATAACGACATTGGAATCCCAATGCGCTTCGGTCATTCTTTTATACTTTAGCAGGGTGTTGATTTTATTTTCCGGCCGCCATTTTTGGTCCTGCGCTATGTTGCCTTGAATCATCGAAACGCGAATCGGCCGGCCGATTTCATGCGTCCATGCTTGGTTACGTAGCAGGGTGCCTGTTCCCCACAGGACGATAAGCACTGTTATCAGCCACAAGCTTTTTTTACTTAGAATAATTTCTACAACCATTGAAGCCGTTAACGCTACGATGAAACCGGTGCCGTAAACGCCCAATACCGGTATGTATCCGGCCAGAGGCGTTTCCAATTGGGAGTAGGCAATATGCAACCAGGGGAATCCGTTCAATACCCAATAACCTCGGAAATATTCAAGCAGCATCCAGATAAGCGGCATCAATACGATCTGCTCGGGGCCTTTCATTTTTACCGAAAGATAACCGGCCAGAGCCGGAAACAATGCCCAAAAACCAGCGAACAAACCGGTCAGCAAACTCGCCCCAAACACACCGGCTCCGCCGAAATCGTGCATGCTGATGTAAACCCAACTCACGCCCGAACCGAACGCGCCCAAACCGAACAAATAGCCGCGCAAAGCCGCGCGCTTGGCCGATATGTCCCGCCAACAGGCGAACAAAAACACCAAGGCTATCAGGACCGAATAGGAATAATCGAAAGGGGCGAAAGATAAGGTGAGTAAAAGACCGGCAACAGGAGCGCAAAAATCCCAATATTTGCTGTTTGAATAAGGCATGTTTTATTAAACGTTTTTGCTAAATAGGCGCTCATTGAAATTAACTGTCATAATATCAAAAACGCCGCAGGATAGTTTAGGATATGGGGAGTTAGACCTTCCAGGTTTTTACTGGAGCCGCTCCCGGCGGCTCCAGCACTTCCGCCATCCATGGCAGTCGGTCGCATCGGTTCCCTACCGATTGCGACACTTCCGCCATCCATGGCAGTCGTCTTACCTGGAAGGTCTGTCTATCGGCCTATTTCCCGCCTAGATACTAGGATATAACGCTCAGCCCACTTGCCATAAAAGGAGCACATTCTGAAAATTGTTAAAGTACCCAGGCCTATGCGCATGGTGTGGGGCGCTTTGGTAGCCTACTGGCTATCGGGCGTTATTCACCCGGCTTTTGTTGCGATTGCAGTCATGATTGTGCTGTTTATCCCGATTTTAGTTATTGATCCTTATTTTCCCAGCCAACCTGAAGAATAAACCACGCCGTTTTTTCAGTGAACACCATGAAAACATCACTGTTAATTTTTGCCCTATTGTCGCTGTGTTCGTTTAATGCCGCTGCTGAAAAACTGTATAAATACCAGGACAAGCAAGGCGTATTGCACTTTACCGACAAGCCGCCGAAAACCGGGCAAAAACTTGAAGTCGTCAGGCAGCTTAAGGCGGCGTCCAAGCAATTAGTCTGGCTATTGCATTCCGGCGAAGAGCGGCATCCTCAGTATTACATTCGCAACGATTATGCCGGCCCCGTGGAAGTGGAAATCGATTTTACCGAACGGGACAATGTCCAGGCTACGCCGGACCTGCCTAGACGGTTTATTATCGGCCCCGGAAAATCGGACACGCTTTTTGGCGTCGGCGGCATCAATGAGCAACAATCATGGCGGCTTGCGCTTAAGTACCGCTACATCATCGGCAGCCCTTTAGCGCATTACAACTCAACGGCAAGCTATCTGCCGCCAATAGCCCCCGATGCAGCGTTTCAAATTTCCCAAGCTTTCGGCGGCAGTTTCAGCCATAACGACGCGCAAAACAAATATGCCGTCGATATTGTCATGCCGATCGGAACGCCGGTTTATGCGGCCAGATCGGGCGTCGTTCTCGAGGCCGAAGATGATTTTTATAAAGGCGGCGCTAATAAAGCATACGGTTCCGAAGCCAATCACATCAGGATTTTGCACGATGACGGCTCCATGGCGGTTTATGCGCACTTGGAATTGGAAAAAGCCCAGGTTCATCCGGGCTTGGCGGTGGCAGCCGGGCAGTTGATCGGCTATTCGGGCAACACCGGTTTTTCCACCGGCCCGCATTTGCATTTTGCGGTTCAGATTAACAAAGGCATGGAGCTGGTTTCCGTGCCGTTTACTTTTATTAATCAGGCGGGGAAAGCAGAGGAACCGGCTGCTCGTGCGTGGCTTAGAGGTGTTGCTTCTTCCCGGTTGAGTAGCGCTGTTGAATGAGGCTTAAACAGGCCTGACAATGTTGTTTATTAATGAAAAACAATTTCCGGCCGGCTTTTAATGATCATCACCGCCTCTTGTGCGAACAATGCTTTATATTTTGCGGCGATGGCGGCGACTTTGTCCCGGTTTTCCGGCGTATCGTCGCAAACGATTTCCACTATCCGGCTATTTTCTTGTTCAATCGTGCCGTTGGCGTCTTGCCATTGCCCTTTTGCCTCAAACAGCGTTAAGCCTTTAGGAAAACGCGAGCTGATTTCTTGCTGCAAAAATCGATTAAACTCCTGCTCAGTGACCGCGCCACCGGTAGGTTTATTCATACCGAAATAAAAGCGGTTCAGTTGATTAGCGGGGGTACAGCCTAAACAAGCTAAGACGGTAAATAGCAATAAACAATTTTTCATAGGGATTAACAACTGGTCGGGACATGTTGCGCTGGATTCGCTTTTAGGGAAAATCCGGCCTACAAATTAATCCACCTAACAGTTTTACTAAGCCACTCTTTTGGCGATTTCAATGTCTTTCCGCAATAAGTCATTAACTAACGATTGCAAGCTTTCCTGCGTCGTTAAATTTTTCTCATTAAGATACTGTATAACGTCTTTATCCAAATATATCGGTAATTGAACATCTTCAACAGGCACATAAAATTTACCTTGTTCGGCATTAGAAAAATCATATTCTTCTTTCATTTTGTAAGCCTCTTCATATAAGTAGCAGTCTCGGTAGCCGTTGCTTTTCTGGCGGAAATAATTCTGACGACGTCATCATATCGAAAGGTATGAACAACTAACAGCATTTGTTCATTCAAGCTTTTGCCCAATAAAAGCCAGCGCTCTTCCGTTTCCGAGTGCCCATCGTCCGGTATGCTTAAAGAAAAAGGGTCGGAAAACACATAAGCGGCATCGCAAAAGTTGATGCCGTGCTTACGGATATTCAGTTGGTTTTTATTTTCGTCCCATGTGAATTTCATTTGTGTTCTTCAAGACGGATTGTTTAGTTTCAATAATATTTTCACGCCAAGCCCGAAGGCGGCGCATCAAACTCCCTTTTCAAATTTCAACCATGTTGGAATCTTGATTTTGAAACAATAAGCGGGTTCAAGGTATTACTGTAAAAACACAAAAATAAAAGCAATGGAAAAACTCAGATTACCGAAAAATACGGGATCTCTCAAAAACCTTTTAAAGATTTCGATCAAAATAGCGCCTCCCAAAACATAAACCGGAAGTACGAAAACAGTGGTCAAATGCCCCATATCTCCAGGTATATAATAAAATATGAAGGTATTAAGGAAGAACTTGCTCGAAACATTTACGAATATTTCCAGCAGCAACGCCTCTATAGAGAGCAGCAAAATAAAAAGATAGTCTTTGTGTTTAATGTTAAGCGAATAAATCTTTTTATGAACGAAATAAAGATGGTAGCCATAGAGCGACCACTGAAAGAACGCAAAAATCGAGGTATCGCCTTGGTGTATCGGTGTTACCCGGTATATCCAAAGAGGCGCGCCGAAAGCTGCCTTACAGAAGCTGTTAATAGCCACCTCGCTAATACATCCGATCAAGGCGAGCGTTCCGGAATACATGTAGACCTCTTTAATTCTTATCTCCGTTAAGCTATTCACCAGGGCAAAGCCTGCTAAGTAAATAACCGCAGCCAGGTACAAGAAAAAGATGATGAGGTTTGTATCCATAAGGTAGTTCTCTAAACTGATTTAATTAGGTCTTGCGTCGAAGGAGTGCCGCTCTAACCTCTGGGCGGGGCTTGTTGCAAAGGTGGGGATAGCGTGATTTTTTGAACTTATGCTCTTAACGGCAAAGATTTTATAGATAATTCGCTTATATTCAGCAACTTAATATCATTAGTAAATAGCTCTGCATTTAAATCATGTGCAGTTGCCACAATCAGGGCGTCGGGCAATTTAAGCCGATATTGACGACGAAGAGTAATTGCGGATTGTTTAATCGTTTCAGTTAAATCAATAATCGTTACATCGTTTAAGAAAGAGCGGATTTCGGTTTCATCCTCCATCTTGAGTAACGGATAGGATAGTAATTCGATTTCAGTAATCACTGATACATAAAAATCAGCTTCCGGCAAAGGCTCTGCTAAACGCCCCGCTAAAAAATAGAGCACTGCGTTAGTATCTAAAACGATACTCATGCCCATTCATCTCGTATATTGTTTTGAAACTCTAAAGGGTCTTGGGTCAGGCTGATTTTTCCGGCGTGGCGGTTGATTGACTGCCTATTTTGTTGTCCTGATCGGTCATCCGCACTTTCATCGACTAGCACAATAACTTTAACGTGCTTGCCTTCTTGCCAGTGTTGATAGGAAGCAGGCAAGTGAATCAGGCCATTTTCAAGGTGTGTTTCAAATTCTATAGCTTGCATGATATTTCTCCTAAAAATACTGTTTCAAGGCGGCTTGTTTTCTACTTGGCGCAAAATTCGTGATTGATCCGCTTCACTTTGTTCAGCTTATCCTACGGTCCTTAACTCAGACATCGTGAAAACGTTAAGAACGGGGATGCAAACTCCGTCCCGCTTGGGATGGCTTACTTTACTTGCCTAACTAGCCGGATCGGGCATGTTACCCCATCCGAAACGTTTTATATTGGTTAATTAGCACTGACACTGAGGTATCCCCAGAAAATAATCTTATAAAACAACAAGCTTTTGATTTTGCGCGCAATCAATATATACAACATAGCCGGAAAGTCGTCATGCTGGCAGGGATGCCAGCATCCAGTCACAAGGATGTGAAACTTTAAAAGCCAACTCGCTTTTATTAAGCACCTGAAAAGTCACAAAGTTACCGTCCATGGCACTGGGCTCCGGCATAACCCACAGGGATATGGTGGCCGCGATTGCTCCAGGCAATCTTGCGGCATTTCCTCCCTCCCTGGAGGTCAATGCAGATATTGCATAAGGCCATGGATGGCCTGTAGTAGAGCAATGCAGGAGCAATTGCCGGGGAGCAAAATCTGTCCCTGCAGGAACGACGAGCTTGGAAAATTCGTGGGGATACCTCAGGCTCTGACATCGCTAAAACGTTATTTTTCGAGATGTTGAGGGTGTCGTTCAAATTCTTGCCGTTGCACAACTGACTCAGCTGGGCCAGCAAGTTACCTGACATTTTTGACCACAATTGTGGATGCGATAAAGTCGCCTAGCCGACGGTGTATCCCAAAAAATATAGGTACCCAATCAAATATGCCAAGCGGGAAAGTAACGTTTCTCAAAAATGATTGCAAAAAAGAGCAAGACTTCATCGTTTCCTTGTCTACCACTTTAATATTCAATAGCTTCTTCCCAATACTTTGACCATTAGGTAAAGAGTCTGAAAGCAAGAAATATATAACTCCAATTGCTACGCCTGAATAAAAAGCAGGCTCTCTACCGATGAACATATCTAGGAGGTAAAACAAAACAATGCCTAAAACATAGGCAATCAGGCCATCAATAAATTGGCCTTGAAACCGTTTTCCTGGATGAGCCAAATTTTTTATTATGGCTGTTTCTTGCGAAGTCGTTTCGTGTTCCAAACGGCTAGCAATAAATTTCTCCTTGAGAGGGGAAAAATACACGACGGCTAAAACAACGCCCCATAAAGTAGAGGAAAGCTCTGTTAAAGCAGATGCCCAGCCGGAAGAAACAGAAGCCTCCATTACTGGCATAATCAAAATTAAGAGTACAGTGCTGAAAATTGCAAAACGAGGCGCCCATGGACGAAACCTAAATAAGCCGATAAACGCAGCTATATATCCAACCACACCGATTAAAACCACAAGCATGAAAAAAGCAAGCATCGGTGTGGACATTGACAAGTTTGCATTGTCGGCTGTGTCAGCTTGCAAGAGAGCTTCCGGTACAGCGGAAGGAAATACGGTGTCAAAGAAGCCAGCGGCAAGACCAAGAACTAAAGACGCTATGAGTAAACTACGGAACTGTGGAATAGTCATGTATATACCAGTTTGAGTGTAATGCTAGCCCCTATAGGCCGGAATAAGCCGGTTCGAGCGATAACGAGAACAGGTGTTTCCGGCAAACACCACCTGAAGCGGAAACACCAACTCGCGCAACGGGCTTGGATAGCCTTATTCCAGCCTACGCCTACCGTAAAAAGCAAATAACCATGAGGATTACCAATCAGCCCGTATATCGCTATGCTTCGTGATTGATGCACTTCACTGCGTTCAGCACATCCTACGGCTCTGCCCTACCTTTGTTAAATACACGACATGTGATGCTCTTCGGCAAATTTGCGTAAGGCACGATTGACTGATTCGGAATCCGGAAAAAGCTTATGCAAATCAGGATCAACTAAAACAATATTTGTACCTTCCCGATAACGGCCGACATATTTTCCACGTACACCCGATTTGATGAGATCGGCTGGATATTCAGGTCTCAATGTATCTTCATTGTTCATATGCATTACGCTCCTGGCGGGTCATTTGTCGCGCGGAAATGATTCGAATAGTCTCTACTCTTTCGGTGAACGATACTACAAGATGATTGCCTTTTAAAGAAACGCCAAAAAGCAAATATCGGTCTTCACCATACGAGTGGTCTGGATCTTGAATGCATGAAGAATGTTCGTCAGAAAATACTTCGGTTGCTTCGAGCAAGGAAACGCCATGTTTTCTTTGGTTTGTACTCGCCTTCGCTTCATCCCACTCAAAGTCCATTTCTACGTACCTGCCAAGCTATACGAACAATAAACTCCTCAGCCTCCGCCAAATCAAACGGCCAACCCAGTTCCTGCTTGGTCTCAGGGTCATACAAAACCGGAATACGCACAGCATACCGCTCCTGCCACTGCTCCTGTTCGGCAATATCGATATAGTCAATACCATCCGGCACACAGGCATTAACAATAACCTCCGCCTGTTCGCAGAGATGACAGCCCGATGTGCCGAACAGCATTAAACGCATATTAATGATGCAGATGCGCCGCCAGCCAACGTTCGGCGACTTCTTCGGCGATACCTTTACGTCTGGCGTAATCCTGCAATTGGTCTTTATCGATCTTGCCGACATTAAAATACTGCGATTCAGGATGGGAGAAATACCAACCGCTTACCGCCGAAGCCGGATACATCGCATAACTTTCGGTCAGCTCAATGCTGGTATGTTCGGTCGCATTGAGCAATTCAAACAGTTTGCCTTTCTCGGTATGATCGGGACACGCAGGATAACCCGGCGCAGGCCGTATGCCTTGATAGGCTTCGTGAATTAACTGCTCGGCATCATGCGTTTCATCTTCGGCATAGCCCCAATATTCTTTCCTAACCACCTGATGCATATATTCCGCAAACGCTTCGGCCAATCTGTCGGCCAGCGCTTTGAGCATGATCGCGCTGTAATCGTCATTATCCCGTTCAAATTCTTGCAGCTTTTGTTCTATGCCGATGCCGGTCGTTACCGCGAAAGCGCCGATATAATCGGCTTTGCCGCTATCAACAGGGGCGATAAAATCGGACAGGCAATAGTTCGGTCTGCCCGGCGCTTTGACGTTTTGTTGGCGCAAATGATGTAGGGTTTCTTTTTTCTCGGTGCGAGTGTCATCGGTGTACACCACGACATCATCGCCGTCGCTGTTGGCCGGGAAGAATCCGACCACGGCGCGGGCGCTCAGCCATTCTTCCCTGATGATTTTCTTCAGCATGTCCTGTGCATCTTCAAACAGCTTTCTGGCTTCGATGCCGATGACTTTATCGTCGAGTATCTTGGGATAGCTTCCGGCCATTTCCCAGGTTTGGAAAAACGGCGACCAGTCGATATACCAGACCAGCGTATCCAACGGAAAATGGTCGATGACTTTTATGCCCAGGAACGACGGTTTAACCGGTTGATAATTGCCCCAGTTGAATCTATTGCGCCGCGCTTCTTCTATAGTGTGTTGCTTGGTTTTGGCTTCGCGGCCTTTGTGCCGTTCCCGAACGTCTTCGTATTCTTTACTGATGCCGCTTACGAAGTCGTCTTTTAACTCGGCGCTCAGCAAGTTGCTGGCGACACCAACGCCGCGCGATGCATCGGTCACGTAAACAACCGGGCCGTCGTAATTCGGGGCGATTTTGACGGCGGTATGGGCGCGCGAAGTGGTCGCGCCGCCTATCATCAACGGGATGGTAAACCCCTGGCGCTGCATTTCTTTGGCGACATGCACCATTTCATCCAATGACGGGGTAATCAGGCCGCTTAAGCCGATAATGTCGACGTTTTCCAAACGCGCGGTTTGCAAAATCTTTTCGGCGGGCACCATGACGCCTATATCGATCACGTCGTAGTTGTTGCACTGCAAGACCACGGCGACGATGTTTTTGCCGATGTCATGCACGTCGCCTTTAACCGTCGCCATCAGGATTTTGCCGTTGGTTTGCCGGTCGCCTGCGGCTTTATCGGCTTCCATATAAGGCATTAAATAAGCCACGGCTTTTTTCATCACGCGTGCCGATTTGACCACTTGCGGCAAGAACATTTTGCCTGCGCCAAACAAGTCGCCGACTACGTTCATGCCGTCCATTAACGGGCCTTCGATAACATGCAGCGGCCGTTCGGCTTCGAGTCTTGCCTGCTCGGTATCTTCGTCGATGTAATCGGTGATGCCTTTTACCAGCGCATGTTCCAGACGCTTGCTGACCGGCCAGCTGCGCCATTCCAAATCCTGTTCTTTTGTTGAGCTGCTGCCGTCGCCGCGGTATTTTTCGGCAATTTCCAGCAATTTATCGGTGCCGCTGCCATCGTGTGTATTTAATATGACGTCTTCAACCGCATCGCGCAGGTCTCTGGGAATATCCTCATAAATCGCCAATTGGCCGGCGTTAACGATACCCATGTCCATGCCTGCCTGTATCGCATGATATAAAAACACCGCATGGATTGCTTCCCGCACCGGGTTGTTGCCCCGGAACGAAAACGAAACGTTGGAAACGCCGCCGGAAATCAGCGCGTAAGGCAAGGTGCGTTTGATCTCGGCAGTGGCTTCGATAAAATCCAGGCCGTAGTTGTTGTGTTCGTCGATACCGGTGGCAACGGCAAATATGTTGGGATCGAAAATGATGTCTTCGGGTGGGAAGCCGATTTGTTCGGTCAGTATCTTATAAGCGCGTTGGCAGATTTCGATTTTTCTGGCTTTGGTATCGGCCTGCCCTGCTTCATCGAAAGCCATCACGATAACTGCGGCGCCGTAGCGGCGTACCAGTTTGGCGTGTTCGATAAACGCTTGTTCGCCTTCTTTCAGCGAAATGGAATTAACGACGCCTTTGCCTTGAATGCATTTAAGGCCGGCCTCCAATATCTCCCATTTGGATGAATCCAGCATGATCGGCACTTTGGCGATGTCCGGTTCGGATGCGATCAACATCAAAAAGCGCACCATCGCTTCTTTGGAATCCAGCATGCCTTCATCCATGTTGATGTCGATAATCTGCGCGCCGTTTTCGACTTGCTGCTTGGCAACGTCCAACGCCGTTTCAAAGTCGCCTTCAATAACCAGTCGTTTGAATACTGCCGAGCCGGTCACGTTGGTGCGCTCGCCGACATTGACGAATAATGAATCGGGACCGATGTTTAACGGCTCAAGTCCCGATAACCGGCACTGTTTGGGTATTTCGGGAATTTTCCTGGGACTGTGCTTTTGCACAGCCTCAACTATCGCTTTGATATTCGCAGGCGAGGTTCCGCAACAGCCGCCGATAATGTTCAGGTAGCCGTTTTTCGCCCAATCGGCCAACTCTGCGGCCATCGCTTCCGGCGTTTCGTCGTATTCGCCAAACTCGTTAGGCAAGCCTGCATTGGGATGAGCGGAAATGTAGGTATCGGCGATGCCCGATAATTCATCAATATGTTGGCGCAATTCTGTTGCACCTAACGCGCAATTAAAGCCGAAAGAAATCGGTTCGACATGTTTCAAGGAGTTCCAGAAAGCGGCCACGGTTTGACCGGAAAGCGTTCTGCCTGATGCATCGGTAATCGTGCCGGAAATCATCACCGGCAGTTTGTAGCCGATCTGTTCGAAATATTGTTCAACCGCAAAAATGGCGGCTTTGGCGTTCAGGGTATCGAAGACGGTTTCAATCAGGATAATATCCGCGCCGCCGTCAATCAGGCCTTTGGTGGCTTCTGTATAAGCTACGACCAAGTCGTCGAAAAAGATGTTGCGAAAGCCCGGATCGTTAACATCGGGCGACATAGAGGCAGTGCGGTTTGTTGGCCCCAATACGCCGGCCACAAAGCGAGGTTTTTCCGGCGTCTTTTGAGTATATTCATCAGCGGCTTGTCTAGCCACGCGTGCGCCGGCAACGTTGATTTCATACGCCAGCGCTTCCATTTTATAATCGGCCATCGCAATGGTCGTCGCATTGAAGGTGTTGGTTTCGACGATGTCGGAACCTACTTCAAAATAAGCGCTGTGGATAGCTTTAATGATGTCCGGCTGAGTCAGCGACAAAAGATCGTTATTGCCTTTAAGATCGACTTCCCACTGGGCAAAACGTTCGCCGCGATAATCTTTTTCTTCCAATTTATAGCTTTGGATCATTGTGCCCATCGCGCCATCGAGAAATAAAATACGCTGGGATAATTGCTGTTTTAATAGTTCTGTTTTGCTCATGGAACGATCCAAGGTGTTATTGAATGGATATAATCATTGCTTAAAAGATTATCAAGCACTATTATTTTTTACTATTTTTGCCGGAGATGAGCATGTCAAAACCAACGATTACTCAAGTCATAAGAAGTGTTCTAGCTGCCGTTATTGGTGTACAAAGCGACGCTAACAGACAAAGAGACTTAAAAGAGGGACATCTTTCAGTTTATCTTATTGGGGGATTGATTTTTACCGTGCTTTTCGTTTCCGCCATTGTCTTTCTGGTTTCTACTATTTTAGGCAAGTAAAATTACAAAGCATTAAAATAATGCAACCATAAAAAAGCCCAAGTATTGCTTGGGCTTTTTTTCTAACTAGCCTTACCTTTTACTTGTCAGCTGATGTTTTAAAGCTTTGCTTTATGCTTTGAAACATTTCTTTAAGATCGCCAAACAAATTACCCACTGTAATTGGTTCTTTGGTAATAAATTTTACCCGGATCAGCGCAGCCGCTAAAAAACCGACGATTGACGGCATTAATTCCAAATACAATGAAAGCAAAACGCCTCCGAATCCTTGAAAACCGCCTTCATTTTTTCTATCGCCAATAGTGGTTAAATCGCGTTCATAATCACTGCCGCCTTCACCGCCTCTGACTGCTTCTAAAATGTAAAGGTTAATATCGATAAACAGTAGTTGCACTACAAAAAACGCAACTGCGCCAATCGCGACCCACATCATTACATTACTCGTTTTTGCTCGCATAGCTGACTGGTAAATCCAGAGAGCTACAAAAATCATTACAATGCCACCTATCATAGCTATATCCTTTTTTTATATTATTTTTTTGTTAGAAAGAAGAAATAAGTACACTTTAATATCATGTCTGAACCCTCTTTTTCAACCACTTTGCAGGATTCGTATTTTTCCCGTCCAGGGGCGGACTGTTTTTTGATTTCTCCATTTTCGATGGAATACTTTAACGAAATCTTTAACGCACTAATTCGTCCGGCGACGTCCGTTGCCGACGAAATAAGAGTTCCATCTTCCTTAAACTCCCATTCCTGAGTCACTGCTTTTTTGGGGCTGGTTAACGAAACCGCTTCATCATGAAGGATCCATTTTCCTAAAATCTCAGAATTATCTTTCAGTTGAACGTCAGCATTTGCCGATAACGTAAAGAAAATTGCGACCAGTGGTAATATTTTAACGCATCTATTCATCATAATTCCTTATCTTAAAATGTATCAGCACTCAAAAAACAGATTTTAAACTATACCACACCGGCTATCGAGCAATAAATTTCTACCGGTAACAATATCTAATCTCATCAATAAAAACGTATACAATAAGCCTTGACATTAACTTTTCCTAAAGTATTATGCTCATTCCGTTTGCTATGTAACTTAGCATTATTTCTAAAAATACAAAATTATAGGTAGGACATCCCATGGGAGCGATCTTAGATATCACCGAAATGTTAAAAGAACCAGCTGGTATGGTCGGCGCGGTTGTAGTTATAGCTGCTGGCTACGCCCTCGTTAAGTGGGTATTTGCCGAACACCCAGACGACGAAAAATAAGTCGTCAACCGATTTAATCGTAACTTAGGCCGTTTATTTCAATTCCTTACGAATTGAATGCGGCCTTTGTTCTATCTACACATTTCAATACATAAACCCTACATTTCTTATATAATTTATACATTCTCTCGATCTCTCGAATTATGAAATGTATAAACTCATCTCCACCAAAATCCTAGAACTTCTTTCCAAGCAAGCCCCTGCTACAGGCATCGGTCTTTTCCGGATTTTTTACGGCCTGATTACCTTACAGGAAATCATTTTCCTGCTGTATTTTAATCATTTAATTTTCGACCCTATTCCCTATATAGATGTCGAGTTTCCGATGATTCCTTTTTTCTTATGCCTTTGGGCTGTTATCGCTACGTTTATTGTTGTCGGTTATCGCTATCAATTTGCCATGATCTGCAACTACCTTACCTGGATCGTTTTTGTTAATTTTACCCCGATGCAACGGGATTTTGATGGCGGCTTCGATTTATTCATGATCGGAACGGGCTTTTTTTTACTTTTTATGCCTGGAGATCGGGCATTTTCAATAGACAGCCTCCGGCGCAAACTAAGCACGCCTTTTATCCATTACGGCACCTACCCGAAGCCAACCGTTTCAGCTCTTGCCTATACTCTGCCGGTCGCTATTTGCCTGGGCTTTCTGTATTTCGATTCAGCCATACATAAAATGTTTGCCGAACACTGGCGCAACGGTCTTGGCACTTGGCTTCCGGCAACACAGCCTTATTATGTTTCGGCTATTGATATGTCGTACTTGCTGAACAATAAGCTTTTGCAGAACATCCTTGGCTATACAATTTTAGTCTTCCAATTTACTTTCATATTCTTTTTTACCAATCGTCGGTTACGTGTAGTTTATTTATTGATCGGCCTTGGACTTCATCTCGGCATCACCCTGTCCTTTAATATTTATCCTTTCGGTTTAGGGATGCTCAGCTTTTATACATTATTGGTTCCTTTTAAATGGTGGCGATGCGCCGGCAGATTACTTAGCGCAAAACAACCGTCTCTTACCGTTTTCTATGACCAGCTATGCCCTTTGTGTAACCGTACTGTCCTGACCCTTAATCATTTCGATGTATTTAATTGTATAGATTTTAAAAGCGCCCAAGAACATGCCGCACATTATCCGGCTCTTGCTTCTGTCAATAATGACACCTTGTTAACCGATCTATATGCGCTGGACAGCAGCAACCGCATTTATGCAGGCGTTGACACTTATATTCAGATTTTAAAGAAAATGCGTTATTTATTCCCTATCGGCATTATTTTAAGTCTTCCTGGAATTCATCAATTCGCCTTAAAAAAATATAGATCTATTGCCGACTCTCGCAATCGCGTACCTTGCACATCCGCTTGCCTGACACCGCAAACACTGCCGGATACTACCCTATATCACCAATTTTTCGAAAGCTTTGCCAGACAGAAACCAGTTGCGTTCTCCAGAAAACTTACGAAGATATTGATTGCTCTACTCGTTTTGCAATTGAACAGCTCTATTCATTACGGACTTATTTACAGGCTTAACGCCGACATCCCTCAAAGCCCAATTTCACAGGCCAGCAACGCTATTTTAATGGTCTCGCAGACCTTTTTAGGCATTACCCCGCACGCGCTTTACCTACACGACCATTTTGCGGGTTATGATCACATTTTGGCTATCACCTATACCGACCAAAATGGCTCTGAACATTGGCTGCCTTTTGTTAATGGGCAAGGACGCCTCCTTGCTCCTAATTGGGGACGGGTTCATTCCATGTGGGCCAATATCGCCGTAACGCCGAACATTGACAACAAACGCTTGGATAAACTTATTATGAAAGTCACCGCTTTCTGGGGACAGAAAATCGGTTTAAATCTTGATAATGTTGTTTTCAACATCAAACTTAAGAAAATCAACGCACCTTCTTACTGGGTCCATGACCAATTACACCTTAACTTTAGCTCCCCGTGGATTCCTATCGGAACGGTAAAATGGACCGACGGACAGATCGCTTTCGATTTACCTGCCAACATTAATGAGCTGTAATTGCACGACTGATTATTCAATTTTTATTATTGCATCATCATTCCAGTCATGATATAAAATGCATGTGCTTTAATTTATGGCGCAAATTAATAAAAATAATTGAAACCCCTTTGGAGGATATTCTTATGAATAAAATTTTATCTCTTATAGCTATGGCATTAATGATTGTTGGCTTATCTGGCTGCCTGGATGATCCAGATAAATCTGCACAAAAAGTTTCTAGCTCTATTCAACTGTAAATAGAGCACTTAGCAGTACCAAAAAGCCCAGCTATAAGCTGGGCTTTTTGTTTTTCAAGAACCTTAAAAATTGCCTGTAAAAACGAGCTCGAAGAGCTTCGCCTAATTACTCCATTTCTACACACCTTAGCTATTTTCGCTATAGCTTTAACGCTATCAGCAAAGTAAAAACCTTCGCTTCACCCAACTGCTATTTTCTCCAAAACTCAGGCACGAATAGAATAACAATAGAAAATATTTGCACGCGCCCCAAGAGCATCGCAAAAGTGCAGATAATCGTTTGAATATCGCTCAGACTGGCGTAATTGGTCGCAGGCCCTACCTGATTAAGACCCGGCCCTGCGTTGTTAAAGCAGGCGATAATCGCCGAAAAAGCACTTATAAAATCCATGCCGCTCAATAACAGCATGAATACCAAAATGACGATGCTAATGAAATACAGGAAAATAAACCCAGTCACCGAAGCAACGATTTTATTGTTCACTACAGTCTCGCCGATTTTCATGGATTTAACTGCAAACGGATGAATAAACTTGAATAGCTCCAAGCGCGCCTGCTTCATCAGGATGATCGTACGAATCATCCGAATACCGCCACCAGTGGAACCGGAAGAAGCCGAAATACAACTTAAAAACAACATCCACATCGGCACGAAAATAGGCCACTGATTAAAATCCTGGGTGGCAAAGCCGCAATCTGTAGCGATGGTGACTAGGTTAAATGTTGCATGGCGTAACGCAGTAAAAAAATCCGGGTAAGTGCCTGCATGCCAGAGCACTAATGCCGCTACCAGACAACTTCCCAACATCAAACTGAGAAAAGCTCTCGCCTCTCTATCATCAGCATAAGGATTGAATGAGAGTTTCCGCAGAGCCACAAAATGGGTGGCAAAATTGATTGCCGCCAATAATTGAAAGATGGTTAATACCATCTCGATAGATAGCGAATTAAAAAAACCGACATTACTGTCATGTGTAGAAAATCCGCCCAGACTCATCGCAGCAAAGGCATGACATATGGCGTCAAACCACCCCATACCAGCCAAGCGCAAGGCAATAATGCAAGCCAGGGTGATACCTGCATAAACCAGCCATAAAGCTTTCGCAGTTTGCGCTATGCGCGGCGGCAAATCCGATTCCTTGACCGTTCCCGGCGATTCCGCAATATACAGCTGCATGCCGCCGATACCCAAAATAGGCAAAATAGCGACCGCAAAAATAATGATACCCATCCCAGCAATCCAGTTTAACTCATGCCGCCACAAATTAATTGACATCGGCAACTGATCAAGACCGCTAAATATGGTCGCACCGGTCGTGGTCAGACCGGAAACAGTCTCAAAATAAGCGTCAACAAAACTTAGCTCCGGCAGATAAATCATCAGAGGCAAGGTGCAAAAGACCGGCGTTATCGACCAGGTAATTGCTACCATCAAAAAACCCGTCTGTCTGGACACTTTTTTAGGTATGCGTAGCGTCGGAACAAACATCAACGCACCTAACAACAAGGTCATCAAGGAACCCTGAGAAAAAGCGGTAGTAGCGCCGTCATCAGCTATCGCGGAAGTCAGCAAACAAGTGGCCATCAAGCCACTGAACCCTATGGTGACTAAACCGAAAATATTGATGATAGTAAAGATGACATTCATGAGCGCGCTTGAAGTTTAAACAAGATTCAATGGAAAGGTGTCGATGCTAGCCCGGCTTTCATCTTGTGCATTAAAGAGGTTGAAATTTTTTCTCGATGTTTACAACCAGTTTTTTATCCATCACAAACATGACCACATGATCGCCTTCTTCAAACACCGTGCCGCAGTGAATGGGAATAACCTGTTTGCTACGAATCAATGCTCCCATCACGATACCTTCAGGGAAATCGATAGAATCCACCCGCCTGCCGACAACGGAATTCAGATCATTACTTTGATGCGCGATAGCCTCGATAGCCTCGGCGGTACCTCCGCAGAGAGAACTGACTTGCGCCACGTCACCGCGGCGTACATGTTTTAGAATACTGCCGAGCGTTTCCTGATTGGGCAGCACCGCAACATCGATTCCTGTTCCGGTCAGTAGCTTGCTGTAAGAAACATGATTAAGCAGGCAGATTGACTTGCGCGCACCCAGGCTTTTTGCCAGAGAGGCGGAAACAATATTAACACCGTCATTTTCGGTAATCGCACAAAACAAATCGGTACTGTCGATAGACTCATCGATCAATAGCGTTTCATCGGAGCAATCGCCTAAAAGCACCACAGTACGATCAAGATCATTGGCTATCTTGTGAGCACGTTTAGGATCTTTCTCAATAATTTTCACCTGATGATCGCTTTCCAGCGCCAGCGCCAAACGTTTACCGACATGACCGCCACCGGCGATGATAATCCGCTTTAACGGAGCCTCCAGCTTGTTTAGTTCTTTCAATACGCCTCGTACTTCTTCTCGAGGCGCCACGAAAAATACCTCATCGCCCGTCTCAATAACAGCTTCGCCGCTGACTATCAGCGGAATACCTTGCCGGAAAATAGCCACTACGCGAATCTTTCCGCCAACCAAACGCTCTTTCAGGGTTTTGATTTTTTTACCCGTTAAGGAACCATCCGCCACTACTTTGACCGAAAAAAGCCGCACCAGGCCATCGGCAAAATCGGAAACATGTTGAACGCCGGGAAACTCGATTAAGTTACGGATAGCTTCCATGACGATTTGTTCCGGACTGATAACAATATCCACCGGAATACCGCTCGCCCCGAACAATTGCGGATTTTTCAGATAATCGACGGCGCGCACCCGTGCAATCGTTTTCGGTCGGCTATACAGCGCATTAATAATCACACACGCCAACATATTGGTTTCATCGCTGTCGGTAACCGCGATAATAATATCGGCAGTCCGTGCGCCGGCCTGCTCAAGCACTCTCGGATGCGCCGCATTACCGGCAACCGTGGCAATATCGAAACGCTCTTTCAGCGCATCCAGCAACTCCGTCCTGAAATCGACGACCACAATATCGTTTTCCTCGCTTGCCAATGCCCCGGCAACCGATGAACCGGTAACACCGGCTCCAAGAATAAGTATTTTCATTTCCGCCCTGCGGGTATTAAAAAATGAAAGTAGGTGAAAGACAAAAGGCGAAAAAACCTTGCGTTTTTTCGCCTTTCGCCTTTTACCTTATCTCTTTCGCTTACATTCGAGCCAACACCGCCGCCACCGTTTCGCCCATGGCCGCCGGTGTCGGGCAAATAGTGACCCCCAACTCTTTCAGTATCGCTACTTTTTCTGCGGCGCTTTCACCAGCCGATGAAATAATCGCACCGGCATGACCCATGCGCCGACCTTCCGGCGCAGTTAACCCGGCAATATAGGCCACTACCGGCTTGGTCATGTGTTCTTTGGCGAATATCCCGGCCTCAACTTCTTGCGGACCGCCGATTTCACCAATCATAACAACCACTTTGGTTTCCGGATCGGCTTCGAATTTTTCCAGAATATCGCGGTGCGAACTGCCGTTAATCGGGTCGCCGCCGATACCGACTGAAGTTGAAATACCGATACCCAAACGTTTCATTTGGTCAGCCGCTTCATAGCCCAAGGTGCCTGAACGGCCAACGATACCGACATTGCCTTGCATGTAAATATGTCCCGGCATAATGCCCAGCATGGCGCGTCCCGGACTGATCGTGCCGGCGCAGTTGGGGCCGGTCAGTATCATTCTTTGCTCTACCGGAAAACGGCGCAGGAAATTTTTAACCGTCATCATGTCTTGGGTAGGAATACCGTCGGTAATCGCCACACAATATTTAATACCCGCATCGGCGGCTTCCATAATGGAATCGGCGGCAAAAGCGGGCGGTACAAAAATAATGCTGGCTTCCGCTCCAACTTCACGTACCGCTTCTTTTACGGTATTAAAAACAGGCAAGCCTAAGTGGGTTTGACCGCCTTTGCCCGGAGTGATGCCGCCAACTACATTCGAGCCGTAGTTGATCATGTCCTGCGCATGGAAGCTGCCGATTTTTCCGGTAAAACCTTGAACAATAATGCGGGTTGTTTCGTCAATTAAAATAGCCATTTTTATGCTCCCTGTGCCGCTTCTTTTGCAACCGCTTCATTGCGCGCCTGCACCGCTTTTTCAGCCGCTTCGGCTAATGTTTCCGCGGTAATAATGGGTAAGCCGCTTTCTGCGATAATCCTTCGGCCTTCTTCAACGTTAGTACCGGACAACCTGACAATCAGCGGTATTTTCATATCGATTTTCTTGACCGCCTCAACAACGCCTTCGGCAATCCAGTCGCAACGATTGATACCGGCAAAAATATTAACTAGCATAGCTTTGACGTTCTGATCGGCCAACACTAACCGAAACGCTTTTTCGGTACGTTCGGCCGATGCACCGCCGCCTACGTCGAGGAAGTTGGCAGGTTCGCCACCGGCCAGCTTAATCATATCCATGGTCGCCATCGCCAAACCGGCGCCGTTAATCATGCAACCGATGTCGCCATCAAGGCCGACGTAGCTTAAACCACGGTCTGCTGCCGCCATTTCGCGAGGATCTTCCTGGGTTTTATCGCGCAGTTCGGAAATTTTTTGCTGACGGAACAGGGCGTTGTCGTCAAAACCCATTTTGGCGTCCAGAGCAACCAACTCGTTACTACGGGTAACTACCAACGGATTGATTTCCAGCATACTGGCATCAAGTTCACGCAGGGCACGATAACAGCCCCGGATAGTTTTAACGGCATGGCTCAATAATTCAGGATCAAGACCCAATGCAAAAGCCATTTCGCGTGCTTGATAGTCTTGCAGACCAACAGCAGGCTCGATGTAAATTTTAGTAATCGCGTCAGGATTGTTTTCGGCCAACTCCTCGATTTCCATGCCGCCTTGAGCGGAACCGACCATTACAATGCGCTCCGAACTACGATCAACCAAAAAGCAGAAGTACAGTTCCTTGGCAATGTCGGTTCCCGCTTCGACATATAACCTGCCGCAAACCTTACCTGCCGGACCGGTTTGGTGAGTCACCAACCTTTTGCCTAACAATGCTTCCGCTGCTGCTTCAACTTCATCATGCGTTTTGCAGATTTTAATGCCGCCCGCTTTACCGCGCGCACCGGAATGAATCTGTGCTTTTACCGCCCAAATATGCCCGCCAATATCCCTGGCGCGCTGCACCGCTTCTTCCGGGCTGTAGGCCATACCGCCTTCAGCGATTTTAACGCCATAACCGCTTAAAATTTCTTTCGCCTGATACTCATGAATATCCACAGCTTCTCCTGTTTATGTGTTGCGCAAGCTTGGTTACATTAACCCAACTTACAAGACTATTATTTTTTTGCTGCGATAGCTTCGGCAGCCCTGACTACGTTATTGGCCATTTTTTCCGATGCGGCATCGATTAAACGGCCATCCAATGCTGCTGCGCCTTTACCTTGCGCTGCCGCTTCCTTCAAAGCAGCCAGTATGCGTTTTGCTTTTTCAACTTCAGATGCAGGCGGGGTGAATATTTCATTGGCTAATTCGACTTGCGACGGATGTATCGCCCATTTACCTTCGCAACCTAAAGCCGCAGCGCGTCTTGCGGCTAATTTATAACCTTCGGGATCTTTAATATCGCCAAAAGGACCGTCGATAGGACGCAAGCCATAAGCACGGCAAGCAACTGTCATTCGGCTGATCGCGAAATGCCATTGATCGCCGGGATAATCAGGATTTAAACCACCGATGTTAGTGGTTCTGGCACGGTTGCTTGCGGCGTAGTCGGCCACACCAAAATGCAGAGCCTCAAGACGGCCTGATGCGCCGTTGCGGGCAATGTCTTCAACATTAGCCATGCCCAATGCAGTTTCAATCAAAGCTTCGATACCGATTTTGTTTTTCAGCCCCTGCTGCATTTCCAACTGGTTCAGCATCGCTTCAACCATATAAATATCGGCATAAACCCCCACTTTAGGGATTAAAACAGTGTCCAACTTTGCGCCGCACTGTTCGACCAGGTCGACCACGTCGCGCACCATATATTGGGTATCCAGGCCGTTGATACGCACCGAAATGGTAACCCCGTGCCCCTTCCAGTCCAAATCGTTAATCGCTTCAATAATGTTTTTTCTGGCTTGTAACTTGTCATCGGGCGCTACCGCATCCTCAAGATCCAAGAAAATAAAATCGGCGCCACTTCTCATCGCTTTTTCAAACATTTCAGGGCTGGAACCCGGAACGGCTAATTCACAGCGTTGAACTCGCTGAACTGACGCTGCATATAAGGTGTGGCTCATTGGTACTTTCCTAATTTCATTGTTGTAAATCCGGCCGGGTTGGCGTAACCCGGCATTTTTCGCTTACCGGGTTATGCTAGAGCAAACCCGACCTGCATGGCTTAAGCCGAACGTAAATTAACCGCACATTTTACTTTCAGAGGCTTCAAAGTCAATTTTTACCGCGTATTTTACGGCTCAAGCCCTAATCCGACCTTGCCGATTTCTAACGGCTATGTCATTATTGCCGGTTTTTGGATATTGGCTTTTCAATTTCCAAGCTGCGTTAATCACTCAACTACTATTCAAAGAGGCAATGCAATGGCTGGTCGTAACCACCTATATATTCCTGGCCCTACCAATGTGCCAAACGAAATCCTGAACGCTATGCATGTCACCATGGAAGACCATCGTTCTCCAGCGTTCCCAAAACTGTTGACACCTCTTTTACAAGATCTGAAAAAAATCTTTAAAACAGAAACCGGACAAGCGTTTATTTTTCCTGCGACCGGCACAGCAGGTTGGGAAGTCGCATTGACCAACACCTTGAATCCGGGCGACAAAGTTTTAATTTATCGCTTCGGCCAATTCAGTCACTTATGGGCTGAGATGGCGAAACGCCTGGGCTTCGATGTTGAAATTCATCAGGAAACCTGGGGCAAAGGTATTCCTTTAGACAGACTTGAAGCTCGTTTAAAAGAAGACAGCAACCACGAAATCAAAGCCGTTTTAGCGACGCATAACGAAACCGCTACCGGCGTTACCAGCGATATTGGCGGCGTTCGTAAAGCCCTGAACGCAGCAAACCACCCGGCGCTATTATTCGTAGACGGCGTTAGCTCTATTGCAAGTTTGGATTTTCGTATGGACGAATGGGGCGTTGACGGAGCAATCAGCGGCTCGCAAAAAGGCTTTATGATGCCTGCCGGCGGTGCATTTTTGGCATTCAGCCAAAAAGCCCTAAAAGCGGTTGAAACATCAACCTATCCACGTTGTTTCCTGGACTTGAAAGACCAGATGAACGCCAATAAAGACGGTTACACGCCTTACACGCCAGCGCTGCCTATTTTATACGGCTTACGTAAAGCGTTAGACTTGTTACTGGAAGAAGGTCTGGAAAACGTTTACGCACGCCATCACCGTTTGGCAGAAGGCGTTCGTAAAGCCGTTGCTGCTTGGGGATTAACAATCTGCGCCCAGCCCGGCTTCGAGTCGGACACAGTGACTGCGATTGTGGTTCCCGCAGACAAAGATGCCAGAGACGTGATCAGCACCGCTTTCAGCCGGTATGACATTTCTTTAGGTGCCGGTTTGTCCGAACTTGCCGGTAAAGCTTTCCGTATCGGCCACGTCGGCGACATGAACGACGTTTCCATGCTGGGCTGTATCGCAGGCGTTGAAATGGCGATGCTGGACAACGGCTTTGACATCAAGCCGGGTTCCGGTGTTGCTGCGGCGATCGAATACTATCGTTCAACTGCAAATTAAACGATAACAAAATAGAACGCGGATGACGCGGATAATTATGATTGAATAAGATTATCCGTGCTCATCATATTCATCTGCGTCATTCGCGTCCTATTACAAATTCAACAAATGCTGAATCCTTTACTTAACGGCACAGCCCTTATGAGGATACCCCATGAGCAAACCTAAAGTCTTTGTCACCCGCAAGTGGCCTGCCTCAGTCGAAGCAAAACTCAAAGCCCTTTACGACGTCACTTTAAACGAAGATGACCGGCCGTTAAGCGCAGACGAATTCAAATCCGCACTGCAAAATTACGACGCCGTTTGCCCTACCGTTTGCGATTCATTTCCTGCCGACGTTATCAACATCGAAAACAAACGCTGTAAAATTCTGGGTAACTTCGGTGTCGGCTACAACCATATCGACATTAATGCCGCCAAAGCACAAGGCCTGGTTGTGAGCAATACGCCCGGCGTATTGACGCACAGCACCGCCGATATTGCGATGACCTTATTGTTAATGTCCGCGCGTCGCGGCGCGGAAGGCGACCGCCTGGTTCGCAGCAAGCAGTGGAAAGGCTGGTGCCCGACGCAGATGCTGAGCAGCGATGTCACCGGCGCAACCTTGGGCTTGATCGGCTTCGGCCGTATCGCACAAGCCATGGCAAGAAAAGCCCATCACGGCTTCGGCATGAAAATCGTCTATTTCAAACCCAGTCCGGCCGATGAATATGTCACCGACGATCTTAACGCCACCCGTTGCGAATCGATAGAAGACCTGTTGAAAGTAGCTGATTATGTTTCGCTGCATTGCCCAGGCGGCGAGGCAACCCGGCATTTAATCAATGCCGACATGCTTCAGCTGATGAAACCGTCCGCGCATTTAATCAATACCGCCAGAGGCGATGTCGTCGATAGCGTCGCGCTGATTGATGCGCTCAAAAACAAAAGAATTGCCGGCGCGGGTCTTGATGTGTATGAAGGCGAGCCCAATGTACACGAAGGCTTCCTGACCCTGGACAATGTATCGCTACTGCCGCATTTGGGCAGCGCCACCTTAGGCACGCGCACCGCAATGGGCGAAAAAGTTTTAGCTAATCTGGCGGCATTCTTTGCCGGAGATCATTTGCCTGACCGGGTTATTTGACCGTGACTTCGGCAAATAACTGTTCAATTCTGACAACATTGTAATCTTCTCGTCATGCTGCTGTTGGGAATGCACTGGTAACATTTCCAACATGCACCGAATCATCCATCCGATCCTATTTATTCTGTTGAGCCTTACGCTCACCGATTGCGCTCGTTTTCAGGATCATCCGTTAAATCCCGCCGACTCAGCAACTGGCATCGAGACACGCAGCCTGTCTAGCGCGGGGCTTCGGGATTTTATCGATAGCATGGTCGTAAATAAAACCGGGCAGCCTCCCAAAGCCTGGGATATTGATCGGCTAACGTTGGCGGCGATTTATTATGGTACTCCCCAAATTTCAGACCACGAATTAAGATAGAAAATGTGGTAAATGAAAGGGGAAATAGAGATATGGCGATAGCACGAAAACAGCACAGTATAGACATCAAAAAGAAAGTTGCATTGGAAGCCATCCGGCAACAAAAAACGACGAACCAAATTACGGCGGAGTATGGAGTCCATGCCACGCAAGTGAACCACTGGAAGAAGCAGGCCATGGATGCGATCAGTCAGGTTGTTGCGGAACGGGACTGGCTTAAAAAAAATCCTTGAACTTGCGTTAGAGGCCCGAAAGCAATCTGTTAGCGATGACGACAAGCTTTTCAGTGTTCGGCAACAGTGTGAATTATTAGGAATAAACCGTTCCAACCTGTATTACGCCCCGGTGCCGGCCAGTGAAGAAAACCTGTTGTATATGAGACTGTTAGACGAGCAGTATACCGAAGACCCCAGTTATGGCGTGGAGCGGATGACGGCCTATTTGCGGCGTTTAGGGTATCAGGTCAATCAAAAACGGGTTCGGCGCTTGTTGCGGATCATGTGTTTGGATGCGATTTATCAAAAGCCCAACACCAGCAAACCCAACCCGGAGCACAAAGTATTTCCGTACCTGTTGCGCTGCGTGACGGCTGGGTATAACGACCATATCTGGAGTACGGATATCACGTATATCCGTCTGGAAAAGGGTTTCGTATACCTGATGGCCGTCATAGACTGGTACAGCCGTTACGTGCTGGATTGGTCGTTAAGCACCACATTGGATGCGGATTTTTGCATTGAGACGGTAGCTGGATTGCTGGAACGGGGACAGTGCAGGATTTTTAATACCGACCAAGGCGCACAATTTACAACGCCGCGTTTCACCAATCCATTGTTGGCAAAAGGGATTCAGGTGAGCATGGATGGGCGTGGGCGGGCACTGGACAACATTTTTATTGAACGATTATGGCGTACCGTGAAATACGAACACGTGTACCTGCACGATATCCGCACGGTGCAAGAGGCGAGAAATAGCTTGAGCGCGTTTTTCGAGCGCTATAACCATAGGAGAATACACGAATCCCTAGGTTATCGTACGCCAGCTGAAGTGTATTTCGGGGCGTAATTTTGGCGGCTCGAGCTGAATTGGCTACCTTGTTAGGTGAATTGGCTCTATCTTAATTTTGCTTGTTTTTGGTCTTGACAATGGGGAGTACCTTAGTGGGGGTAATGGAAAACGAAATTGGGATGCGCCCAATTCACATAACAAAAGAATACTGGCAAAGACATCCGCAAGAATACGTAACCAATATGTTGAAGTACTTTGAGCGCAGAAATTATGAAACTGAAAATATGAGTTATGAAGATATCAGGTTCTCGTATTTTAACCTCTTCGAATCACCAGAGCTTGAACTGCTCGGTTCCGGACCTGTCAAACAGGCAGTTCCATGGGAAGAACTCGTAGAAACTAGTGAATAAGTGGGGTGTAACAAGCCGCCGAAGCCGACCCAAGCGGGACGGGGTTTGTAACCCCGTCCCTAACGTTTTTGCAATGCCCTGAGTTATTAACGCAAAACGTTTCGGACGGGGCAACATGCTCCGCGTCCGGCGGGCGAGCAATCTAAGCCCGCACATTGATTTAAAACAAACTATCCCACATCTCATCCACCCTCTTAACCACCTCCGGCGACATCACAATAGTCCTGCCCCATTCCCGGTTAGTTTCTCCCGGCCATTTGTTGGTGGCGTCAAATCCCACCTTGGAACCCAAGCCTGAAACCGGCGAGGCAAAATCAAGATAATCTATCGGCGTGTTTTCCAATATGGTCAAATCCCTTGCCGGGTCCATGCGGGTGGTCATTGCCCAGATCACATCCTGCCAGTTGCGGACATCGACATCGTCATCGACGACGATCACAAATTTGGTGTACATGAATTGGCGCAGGAACGACCAAGTACCCAGCATTACGCGTTTGGCATGACCGGCGTATTGCTTTTTCATACTGATCACAGCCATACGGTATGAACAACCTTCCGGCGGCAGGTAAAAATCGACGATTTCCGGGAATTGTTTTTGCAAAATGGGTACGAATACTTCGTTTAACGCAACGCCCAGGATGGCCGGTTCGTCGGGCGGTCTACCGGTATAAGTGCTGTGATAGATCGGTGCTTGGCGCTGGGTGATTCTTTCGATGGTGAACACCGGAAAGTCGGCGACTTCATTGTAATAGCCGGTATGATCGCCGTAAGGACCTTCAGCGGCGAATTCGCCGGGATAAATAAAGCCTTCCAGTACGATTTCAGCACTGGCCGGAACCTGCAAATCATTAATCAGCGATTTGGCGACTTCCGTTTTGCTGCCGCGCAATAAACCGGCAAACGCGTATTCGGACAGGGAGTCCGGCACCGGTGTGACAGCGGCCAGTATCGTTGCCGGGTCTGCGCCTAAGGCTACGGAAACAGGGAAGGGCTGGCCGGGATGGGCGGCCTGGAATTCCTTGAAATCCAACGCGCCGCCCCGATGCGCCAGCCAACGCATGATGACTTTGTTTTTGGCGATGACTTGCATGCGGTAGATGCCCAAATTCTGCCGGTCTTTATTCGGGCCTTTGGTAATCACCAGCGGCCAGGTAATCAACGGTGCGGCATCTTCCGGCCAGCAGGTTTGGATAGGGTAATCGCCGAGATCGATTTCATCGCCTTGCCGAACCAGTTCCTGGCACGGCGGTGAGCTGACTATTTTGGGTGCCATATTCAGCACTTGCTTGAACACCGGGAACTTCTCCCAAGCATCTTTCATGCCTTTGGGCGGTTCCGGTTCTTTCAGGTAAGCCAGTAATTCGCCGATGCCGCGCAACTCGGTGACGGATTCAGCGCCCATGCCCATTGCGACTCGGCGCGGCGTGCCGAACAGGTTCGCCAGCACCGGAATATTCGCGCCTTTGGGGTTTTCAAACAGCAGAGCAGGGCCGCCCCGTTTTAAGGTGCGGTCGCAAATTTCGGTCATTTCCAGGTAGGGATCGACTTCGACGGTAATACGCTTGAGTTCGCCCTGTTTTTCCAGTTGCTTGATAAAGTCGCGCAGGTCTTTATAGATCATGCCGCGATGCCGTTATGGCTGAGTAAGGCGTCAATAGTGGGTTTGCGGCCGCGAAATTTGATAAATAATTCCATCGCGTCCTGGCTGCCGCCTTTTTCAAGAATGTTGGTCAAGAAAGCTTTGCCGGTTTTCTGGTCGAAAATGCCTTTTTCTTCAAACAATGAAAACGCGTCGCTGGACAATACTTCCGCCCATTTGTAGCTGTAATAACCCGCCGCGTAACCGCCGGCAAAAATATGCGAGAAGCTGTGCGCAAAGCGGTTGAATTTGGGCGGACGAACAACGGCAACCTGTTCCCTGACTTGTTCCAGAATTTCATAGATGCGGCCGCCTTTTTGCGGATCGTAGTCGCGGTGAATCCTGAAATCGAACAGGCTGAATTCCAGTTGTCTGACCATGATCATGCCGGCTTGGAAATTTTTCGCGGCAATCATTTTGTCAAACAAAGTATCGGGCAGTTTTTCATCGGTTTGATAATGGCCTGAAATCAGTGCGACTGCTTCTTTCTCCCAGCACCAGTTTTCCATGAACTGGCTGGGCAGTTCGACTGCATCCCATTCCACGCCGTTAATGCCGGAAACGCCCAGATGATCGACTTGGGTCAGCATGTGGTGCAGGCCGTGGCCGAATTCATGGAACAGCGTAGTCACTTCGTCATGAGTCAGCAATGCAGGTGTATCGCCTGCCGGCGGGGTGAAGTTGCAGGTCAGGTAGGCGACGGGGATTTGAATGCTGTCGTCGAACTTATCGCCAGGGATGGTGTGTATGCCGCCAGCCAGTCGGGAACTGGCGCGGCGCTTGCGGCTGACGCAATCGTCCATCCAGGCGCCGCCGCGTTTTTTGGCGCGGGCATAAAGATCGAGGTAAAACTGACCGCGTAGTTGGTCGGCTTGATCGAGGATCCGGAAGAAGCGCACATCGGGATGCCAGCTGTCGAAATCGTTGATCTCGGTTATTTGCAGGCCGTACAGTTTTTCTACGATCGCAAACATACCGGGCAAAACGCGAGTGATCGGAAAGTAGGTTTTAACTTCTTCTTGTGACAACTGGTAAAAATGCTGGCGCATTTTTTCCGAATAATAGGCCATATCCCAGGATTGCAGGTCTTTGATGTCGTAATGTTTTTGGGCGAATTCACGCAGCTCGGCTAAATCCTTGCGCGCATGCCGCCAGGATCGGTCGGCCAGGTCTTCGAGAAAATCGGTGACGTCGCCCGGTTTTTCCGCCATTTTTGTTGCCAGCGACAGTTCCGAATAATTGTTGAAACCCAGTAATAGGGCTTTTTCATGGCGCAAAGCCAGGATTTTTTCCATATTTTCGCTGTTGTCCCACTGTCCGGCATGCGGGCCTTGGTCGGAAGCGCGGGTTGCGAAGGCTTCGTAATGTTCGCGGCGCAATTCGCGGTTGTCGGCGTAAGTCATCACCGAAATATAGGACGGAAATTGCAGGGTGATCATCCAGCCGTCTTTATTGTGGCTTTCGGCGGTTTGTTTGGCTTGGGCCAAAGCGGACTCAGGCAATCCGGCCAGTTCCTGTTCGTCCCTGATCAGCTTGCTCCAGGCGTTGGTTGCATCGAGTAGGTTTTCTTCGTAGCTGCTGGCAAGAGCGGATAATTCCTGGCTGATTTCTTTGTAACGCTGCTTTTTTTCATTGTCCAGATCGATGCCGGATAATTTGAAATCTCTTAACGCGTTGCTGATGATTTTTTGCTGGGCAGTGTCCAGGGTTGCAAATTCATCGCTTTCGGCAATAAAACGGTAAGCTTTAAACAAGGCTTCGTTTTGTCCCATTTCAGTCGAGTAGGCGCTGAGTTTGGGCAGGCAAGCGTTGTAGGCATCGCGCAGCTCATCGCTGTTGACCACGGAATTCATGTGACTGACCGGAGACCAGGCTTTGCTGAGCTTGTCGTCTACATCTTCCAGCGGTGCGATCAGGTTTTCCCAAGTATAGTTTTGCGTGGCCTGGAGATGTTGTTCTACAGACGAGCGGGCTTCGGCCAATAGTTGATCGATGGCCGGTACGACGTGTTCCGGTTTTATTTGGGAAAACATCGGCAATGTGGAATTGGCTAATAGTGGATTATTCATAGTGGTATCAGGAAAGAAAGTTCATGGCGGCATGGATGCGATGCTTGGCTCGATGCAAGACATCCAAAGAAAAGTCGGGAGTTAGTTTACTGTTTTTTAGTTTAGTGTAGGCGGGTATCGAGTTCATATACGGTATTTCCTTTGCCCTGGTGGTGCCGAAATAACTGTGCAATTTGGCGAGTATGACTATATCAGCCAGACTCAGCTTGTCACTGTCGCTTTCATAGAACCAGTCTTCGGCGTACTTGGGAATGCCGGCTAATTCGGGGGTAAAGCCCAAGGTGTGCAGTACCAAGGAGCCGACCGATGGGCTCAAAAACGGGATGGCGGCTTCCAATACGTCCATGTTCGGGTATTCATCTGGATGCTGTTCGGCAAAGTGTAATATCGGTATCGTGCCTATGTCGCAAACCAGGCCGGCTAATAAGGCGTCTTCCGGGTTGACGCTGCCGTCTTCTTGCGCGAGTACAAAACTCAAGCTTGATACATAAAGACTGTTTTTCCACAAGGTTTGCATTTCTTCCATCAATTGCGGATTCTGGCAGCGGAATAATTGTTTCAGGCTGATGCCCATGACCAGTTTGCGTGTTTGATCCAGGCCCAATCGGGTAACGGCCGCGTGGCAGTTGGTAATCGGCGATACCGGCGAATATAGAGGGCTGTTGGCCAGTTGGATCAGTTTGGCTACGATGGAAACATCGACTCCGATAATTTTAACGGCTTCGCGGATGCCTAAATCTTTCTCCATCGCTTCTTTCAGTTTTAATGCGACATTGGGCAATGAGGGCAGGCTTAATCTATTTTCCCGATAGGCTTGAGAGAAGCTGGTAAAAAAACGATTGTCGGCAATTTGCTCGGGTAATTCGATGTCAACAAGTTCAACGGAAACAGTCTGTTGGATACCTTTTCCCGACCATCGGCAGATAAATTCTCCTGAAATCGCCAGAATAGTGATGTCTGTTTTGGCGAATGCGGTTGCTCCGCAAACTTTACCGCTATTGAGCGGAAGATTGGCCAGCGATGATTCTGACGACAGCGTGTAGCGGTTGTCGCTATCCGGTTGAAGTTCAACACTTCCTTCAAGCAGGTAAAAAACTAAATTGGCTTTTTGGCCTAGTCTGAAAATGACGGAGCCCTGAGCATAGCGTAGTGTGGTGTGAGCCAATTGTTCAATATAGGCGTCGTCCATGTCTCGAAGCGGAGCCAGCTTTTTTAGCGTTGCCAGCGGTAGTTTTTCATATTCGGTGGAGACGGGTTCCGAACAGGTCAGCGGATTGTTCGGGCTGACGGAAGAATGAACGTCTGTTTTTTTGGGAGGGGGAGAGGGTTTGGGACGACGGGAAAATAGGTTGGTAAACCAATTCATGAGGACATCGCGTGTTAATGTTTGAAAGATGTCTATCTTACAATAGCCCGATGGTTATTTGTCGGGAGTGTCAAAAAAAAGGCTTGTTTTGGATAAATGATCGTGCCAACTACATTGATTTTTATCGATAAGAATCCATAAGATACCCAATCCGAAAAATCCCCATGATATGATGGCGGTCGCGAAACGAAGTAAAGCCTGTTTCCAGCTGATCGGTTTCATGTCCAGGGTAAGGACTTTTATTTTCCACGCGCGAAGCCCCAATGTTTGCCCGCCGTGTGTCCAAAACCATGCGTAAAACAAGAAGCTGGCTATCAGCAAATAAAAGGGGAAAAAGAATTGTTGCGCAGTGAAAGCTTGGCCTCCATTTAAAGGAAGCAGCAGCGCAGTCGCGACAAATAAAACGGCGATCAGCAACAGAAGGTCGTAAAAAGTTGCTGTCAGGCGACGTAAAAAACCAGGTTTAGAGATGGGACCGTTACCTGGTTTTTGCTGGGTATTTTTTGTCCGGCCGGCCAATTAAACTTTAAATAAGGCTAGTTTTTGACCGAAATACATGCACATCGCCATTAGCGCTCCCAACATTACGAGAGAAAATAAGAATGGCGGCCTATGAAACAGAAGAATGAAAAAATCTGTTGCAAAAAGGCTGGTTAACAAAGGTTGGTCAATTAAGCTATTAAGAATCTTTTTGAACATAACAAATTCCAGTCAAGCACGCTAATGTTTGTGCGAATGTTTAAAAAAGGGTTATCTGATTTTTGTCGGGCTAAATCAATATGATTTAATCGAATGGCTTGAAAAAATCACAGCGGTGATTCTACTCTATTCAAAAGGGGAATGTAAAAGAAACTTGCCGATTGGGTTAGAATTCGCTAGCAATGATATAATTAATTTAATTAGAAAAATAAACCGAGTGTGAAGATCATTTTAAACTTCTTTAAAAAAATTATCAGGCCTGCGCTGAGCAAGGTCGAAGTATCAGCCCGGAATGAAGCTGAGCCCGCCGTTGCCGCAAAAGTTAAAATATATTCGCGCGCGGAACATAATATTTCACGGTCCCAAATCAGCGAGAGCGCCCTGAAGGTTTTGTACCGTTTGCAGAAGGAAGGGTTCGATGCTTATCTTGTCGGCGGCTGTGTGCGTGATTTGTTGTTGGGACGCGAGCCCAAGGATTTCGATGTCGTTACCAATGCCGATCCTGAGCAGGTTAGAAAAGTATTTCGCAATTGCCGGTTAATCGGGCGCAGATTTCGTTTGGCGCATGTGCATTTCGGCAGGGAAATTATTGAGGTTGCGACTTTCCGCGGTGCAGGGGAAGAGCAAAACGACAACCAAGTGCTCAACAAGGAAGGGCGATTGTTGCGGGATAACGTCTACGGCACGATTGAGGAAGATGTTTGGCGCAGGGATTTTACCGTCAATGCACTCTATTATAATATCAAGGACTTTTCGGTAGTGGACTATGTCGGCGGTATGGCCGACCATAAAGCCGGGACACTCAAGCTGATCGGCGATCCCGAAACACGTTTCCGCGAAGACCCTGTGCGCATGTTGCGAGCGGTGCGTTTTGCCGTCAAGCTCGGTTTCAATCTGGATCACGACTGCGAGAAATCAATACACAGCGAAGCCTATTTACTGGCTGGTATACCCTCCGCCAGGCTTTACGATGAGGCATTAAAATTGTTTTTGTCCGGCTATGCGTTGCAAACTTTTGAGATGCTCAGGCATTACGGACTTTTTCAAGTCTTGTTTCCTGCCACGGAAAACAGTTTGGCAGTTGAAGAAAACGGTTTTCCCCGGTTATTGTTGATCAAAGCGCTGGAAAATTCGGATAATAGGATAGCCGAGGGCAAGACGGTTACGGCTTACTTTTTATTGGCAGCCTTTTTATGGGAACCTGTGCAGATGCTGGCCAAAGAAAAAATAGCGCAAGGCGAGGTTGAATATATTGCCTATCAGGATGCCGCCAGCGAAATCATCGCCGGACAAGTCAGAAGTACGGCTCTCCCTCGCCATATCAGTATGGCTATGCGCGAAGTCTGGAGTATGCAGCCTAAATTTAATGCGCGTATCGGTTCTAAACCCAGTCGCTTGATTGGGCATCCTCGCTTTAGAGCGGGTTATGATTTTCTGGTATTGCGTGCTGAGACCGGAGGAGCCGATCCGGAGTTGGCCGAATGGTGGACAAAGTATCAGAATGCCAGTGAAAATGAACAAAGAAAAATGACTCAGCCTCCGCGCCGTGCTCAAAATAGCAAGTCTGGGCGAAAAAGAAGCTATCACAAAAAGACTAAAGATAGCTCGCCAAAAACAGAGCCCTAAATTATTAACTATGCAAAACTCAGAAACTGGTCTGACAACTGTTTATATAGGTTTAGGCAGTAATCTGGCAAACCCTGCCGACCAAATAAAATCGGCACGCACCGCGATAACGCAAATAGCCGGAGTTCAAGAGCTGGCATTTTCCAGTTTGTATCATAGTTCGCCTATGGGGCCGCAGGACCAACCCGATTACGTTAATGCCGTGATGTGCGTCGCAACCGACTTGCCGCCGATAGATTTGCTGCGTTGCCTGCAACGTATCGAGAACGATCATGGGCGCATTAGAAAAACCGAGCGATGGGGGGCAAGAACGCTGGATTTGGATATGTTGATTTATGATGATCAGCTTATTGATTTGCCTGATTTGATCGTGCCGCATCCCGGCTTGGCTGACCGAGAGTTTGTTTTGTATCCTTTGTATGAGATTGCACCGAAATTGTCGGTACCCGGAAAAGGCAATATTGCCGACCTGCTCGCCAAATGCCCGATGAATGGGCTGAAGCGGTTGGATTGATTTTTGTCTCACTCTCGGCAGCCACCTGCATAAAATGAACCAATATTCTTCCCCAGCTACGTTAAAACCCTTATCCATTACCGATCTGGCTGCGATGAAACAACGCGGCGAGAAAATCTCCTGTTTAACCGCCTATGATGCCGGTTTTAGTGCATTAATCGACAAGGTCGGTGTCGATATGATGCTGGTGGGGGATTCTCTGGGTATGGTTATCCAGGGACATGATACAACGCTGCCGGTCACTATTAGCGATATGGTTTATCATACCCGGTGCGTCAGTTCTGCCAGACAGCGTGCATTCATTATCGCCGATTTGCCGTTTATGAGTTATGCCACGCCGATTATTGCCGCCAAAAATGCCGCCAAATTAATGCAGCTTGGCGGTGCGCAAATGGTCAAGCTGGAAGGGCCGAGAATCGATTGTGTCAGTTTTCTTGTCGATCAGGGCATTCCGGTTTGCGGTCATTTGGGTTTATTGCCGCAATCGATTAATCAATTGGGCAGTTATAAAGTTCAGGGCAAGGAACGCGCAGCTGCTGAAAAAATGCTGGCCGATGCCCATCAATTGCAACAGGCGGGTGCAGGTCTGTTGGTGTTGGAGTGTGTCCCTGCAAGCTTGGCTAAAGACATCAGTACGCAGTTAACGATTCCTGTAATAGGTATCGGTGCCGGCATAGACTGTGACGGACAGGTGCTGGTGCTTTATGACATGCTTAATATCGGAATCATCAAACGCCCGCGCTTTTCCAGGAATTTCATGGATGACGCGACGAGTATCGAGGAGGCTATTAATGCCTATCATCAGGCGGTCAAGCAGTCTCGCTTTCCTGCCGCTGAACATAGTTTTTAAGGCTTATGCGAATAGTTAATACCGTATCGGAATTACGCGATGCCGTTAAGGCATGGCGTTCAGCAGGGCAAAGCGTTGCATTGGTGCCGACCATGGGTAACCTGCATGCCGGACATCTAACATTGGTGAATGAAGCCAAGAAAAAAGCGGATCGGGTGGTGGTCAGTATTTTTGTAAATCCTACCCAGTTTGGTGTTGGTGAAGATTTTGAGACCTATCCCCGCACTGAGCGAGAAGATCAGGAAAAACTCAATGCCTCTGGCGCGGATTTGTTGTTTCTACCTTCTGTTGCAGAGGTTTATACGCAGGATGCTAAAACGGTCGTGTCGGTAGCCGGTTTATCCGAATGGTATTGCGGTGCTTCCAGGCCGGGGCACTTTAACGGCGTTGCGACGGTTGTTTGCAAGCTATTCAATATGGTGCAGCCGGATATTGCCTTATTTGGATTAAAAGATTTTCAGCAATTGACGGTGATACGGACGATGGTCCGAGACTTGGATATTCCGGTGGAAATAATCGGCGTAGAAACGGTTCGGGAGGCAAGCGGTCTGGCAATGAGTTCCAGGAACGGTTATTTGAGCGCAGAGGAAAAAATTGTCGCCGCAAAACTTTACCAATCCTTATGCGTAGCGCGAGATGCCGTTTTAGCGGGACAACAGTCTTATCAGGAAATAGAACGACGGGCATTGCTGTTTTTGCAGGAATCCGGTTTTCAGCCGGACTATTTTAGTCTATGCAGAGTCAGTGATTTAAAAAAAGCAGGCGAGGATGATATGGCGCTGGTTTTGTTGGCGGCAGCAAAGTTGGGCAAAACCCGCTTGATCGATAATGTTTGTTTTTCCAGATAAGCTATAGCAGGAATTGTACGGCTTGGAAAATGCTAAAAGTTGATGCATTGCTGCAATTAATGGATAATGCGCGGTTCTCAAGGGTATTTATATAGTTTTTATTATGCAAATCACAATGCTTAAAGCGAAATTACATAGAGCCACGGTGACTCATTCAGAATTGGGTTATGAGGGTTCTTGTGCGATTGACGGTAATATTCTTGATTTATCGGGTATCAGGGAATACGAGCAAATACAAATTTACAATATCAATAATGGCGCTCGGTTTACAACTTATGCCATTCGTGCCGAAGAAGGATCCGGGTTGTTTTCAGTTAACGGCGCGGCTGCCCGCTTGGCATGCCCTGGTGATCTGATTATTGTTTGCGCATTTGCAATATTGGATCAAAAGGAAGCGGAAAATCACAAGCCGACTCTGATCTATTTCAATGGGAAGAACGAGGTTCAGCGCTCAGCCACTTCTATTCCCGTTCAGGCGGCCTCTGTTTAATTGTCTGTTTTTGGTTGCTGGCAAGTCAGGGCGGGCAATGTCTTGAATCAATATTACTAATCGGGCAGAGTTCAACAGTTTGCCCATTAGCGACATCGGTTTATGATTTACATCCTTATAAGCAAAGCTGCCGCTAGAAAGCGGCAGTAGCAATGTAACAGCTTAGAAATCGGATAAATGCGCTGTGGGATTTATGCGCCTTCAGAAACATTAATTTCGTTGCTAACGTCAGTTAGCGTTATGCTTTGTTCTACTTGAGCCAGTATTTTCTGCAAGCCTATTCTTTTGGCACTGTTGATTACCAGTGGGGCTTTGATGGAACCTTTAATAGTAGGTTGATCTGATTCGTCTTTATGCAGAATTATCAGGATAAGCGCATCAGCGGTATCCTCAATCCCTAATACGGCCTCTTCTGCATCGTTCAATACAAAATTGTAATTGATATTAAAAATAGATGGCTGCGCAACTGAAAAGGTCAAGGATTCATCGTCTAAAGATTGTAGCCAGAAAATGAGTGGATTGCCGCCTTCCTGATGAAATAGTTTAAAACGGGTTTGATCTTCAAAGCCTGGGATGCCGTTAGGAAAGTTAATGACAGTGCTGGGATCGATGGATTGTTCGCCGAAAAAGCTTGATTTAATTTCCATAATGAACTCTGGTAAAGGTGAATGTAAAAGTGAATATATAGTCTAAAGCTATCAGTATAGCAAGGCCGGATTGTAATGAGCTTGTTTACCAGGATTTAACCCAGTCGCCAACCTTGATCCCTACATCGCGAGCGGGAGCTTCCAACTTGCCTATGGAATAACGGGAAGTTACATTTAATATGGTTAATACGCCGGCAGGCTGTTTGTCCTTGCCTATAAAACTGAGGCCGCCATCAAGATGCAAGTCATCGGCTCCTGTTGTAGCATAAACCACCAGTTGATCGCCGACATTAATTTTTTCCTGGGCGCCTGCATCAATAAACACCGTATCATTCTTAATATCAATAATACGCGTTGTAAAAGGGTAACAGCTTAAGGCCTGGCGAATATCGGTGCTTGCCTGATCTATAATGTGGGCGATTTTTCCGCCGGTCGAGGTGGAGTTGAAACGCTCGCTGCCTACCGTATAAGTTGCGGGGATCCATACATCGCCGATGACAGTATCGACATAACGCTGTTGGAACAGTAATGCGCCGGTAAGACCGTCGTGTACATAAACATCAATGCCAACGCCGCGTCGGGCCACAACTTCCCGGGCCAAACTTCTGGCGAACGCCAAAGGTCCGGCTCCGCTCATATATTCGGTGGATTCGACTTCCAGATCCCTTATTACGCCTGACAGTACAAACTGCACACCATTTGACGTAGCCAGTTGCATTACTTTTGACGGACGATAGGCGGTATGGTCTTGTAATTCGGGAGCCAGATCGGCTCTTGGATATAAATTGGTACCGGTGGCGTTACTGCCTATAAATTCGCCGGATTCAGTTAAAAGATTGTTAAGCTCCCGAGGAATGCCGCTATATAAATCCTGTGTTTCGTAACCGCTTACCTGTCCTTGTTTGGCTAAAGGGAATGCGGTTGCAATAATGCGTTTACGATAGTGTGGAGTACAAGCGTTATCGGCGGATAATTCTACCGTGGCGACAACATGATAAATATTATCGGTGGTCCATTCCTTGATGACTTTAGTCTTGCCCACGTCGGCAGCAGTGCGCATGGAAACAGCGTCTATCGAAACATTGCTTTGGCTGAGCAAAGTCTGGCTATGGATGTTAACGGAAGATTGCATGGACGCTTGGCGAATGGCATCTTGCAAAGCCTGTTTTTTAGCTAATAACGGCGCGTCTTTATTAATAACCGCCTGACCTTCAACGGTTACTGCATTAGCAGGAGGCTGAATAGTGGCGCATGATTGAGTTAATAAAACTAACGATACCAATATGCAATTGAACAATATTTTTGTCATTCATCAGACCGGTTTGTTGTCCTGCCTAGACTAATCCAGGGCGGGCGTGTGAGCAGGATATTTGGATTACGACGTTACATAATAGCTGTTAAATGTTATTTAGAATAATTTTTAAAGAGGTGCTCACGGCGTAACTGCTTTATAAGCCTGTAAACAGTTACGTCGCGATAATCCGGATTATTTTCGATTAAATCCCTTGGTATTAGGATAACCGTAACAATCCACTGTAGTGCATGCCGGAGTAATGCTCGATACTGTTGAGGCGCTCTGGTTAGAAGCAGGCGCTGGATTGTCCGAAGTTTGTTGGAGGCACTGGTTAATCAATTCGCTCGAACCATTAATGCACTCATAGAATCTTGGCGTCAAATCAAGCTCCACAACGGTTTCAAAAGTATCGTCCCCGGCGTAAATATCGCTGCCGATAGCCGAGGTTTTTTTAACTCTTGCTCCGCGTAAATAAGCGTTAAGGTAGACTTGGTAGCTGTCATGGGTAATTTCCATGTCTTCAACGGAAGTCTGTCCGCGTATTTGCATGCCGTTGAGCTGTTCGGCCAAACTTCTGTAGGCATCCATTTTAGAGGCTCTCATGGCCATTAATTTAATTTGCGAACGCGAATACCGATCGCTTTTTTCAACAGTACCATAGCCTGTGGCGGTTATGATTTTATGCGGCAGAGACGCAAGCGGAGGCGGTGTTCTAGTCGTAGTGCAGGCGGTCATTAATAAGCTGATAGTCGCTAACGCGGTTAATGCGGGTTTTAAATATTTAATGTTCACGGTACTAACTCCTGTGTCGGTTTGCCAATATAGCGGCCGATAAATCGATTACTTAAGTTTTTGCTTAGCTATTTTTGTGACGGGATATGACCGCTCAGACTGCATTGCATCACAAGCCTGTTCTCCTGTATCCTGCACCGCATGCAAATAAATCTGATTTCAGTAGGAAACCGTATGCCCGGCTGGGTGCAGCAAGGCTACGATGAATATGCCAAACGACTGCCCCGTGAATGCGAACTGGTTCTTAAAGAGATTGCACCGGGTAAACGCACCAAGAACAGCGATGTTGCCAGAATCGTCAAAGAGGAAGGCGAACGGATGATCGCGGCAATCCCTCAAAGTTCCCATATTGTAACCCTGGATATTCCCGGCAAACCTTGGACAACGCCCGAATTGGCGGACGCGATGCAACGCTGGCTGGAAAGCGGCCAGCATGTCTCGCTATTAATCGGCGGCCCGGAAGGTTTGGCGGATTCGGCCAAACAGCTGGCGCGGGAATCGTGGAGCTTGTCCAAACTGACTTTCCCACATCCGTTGGTACGTATCGTTGTTGCCGAACAGCTTTACCGCGCCTGGAGCATTCTCCACAATCATCCTTATCATCGTTAATGGCTGCTCAAATTATTCTCGCCTCTGCCTCGCCTCGTCGTAAGGAATTGCTGGACCAAATTAACATTGCTTATAGCGTCAATCCGGTCGATGTCGATGAGACGCCGTTGCCCAACGAAAAACCGCTGGATTATGTGCAGCGATTGGCTGCCGAAAAATCCGCGGCTTGTGTAGCTCAACTAGGCGACGGCTTACCGGTTTTGGCTGCCGATACCGCGGTGGTTTTGGGCGACCTGATTCTGGGCAAGCCTAAAGACCGGGATGATGCGCTTACCATGTTAAGGTTGTTGTCCGGTAAAATGCACCGGGTTTATAGCGCCATTTCGCTGAGGGGCAATAAGCACGATCAAGCGGTAAGCATTACCGAAGTTACTTTCAGGCCGCTGACGGAAGGCGAAATAACAGCCTATTGGCAAAGCGGCGAACCGGCCGATAAAGCCGGCAGTTATGCCATCCAAGGTCTGGGCGGCGTATTTGTGAAATCGATAAACGGCAGTTTTTCCGGTGTGGTCGGTTTGCCATTGTTTGAAGCTGCGGAACTTTTATCCAGGCAGGGCATAGGGATTTTCAAATGAGTGAAGAAATTTTAATCAATGTTACCCCGCCTGAGACGCGCGTTGCGGTTATTGAAAATGGCGTGTTGCAGGAATTGATCATTGAAAGAACCCGGCAGCGGGGCTTGGTCGGTAACATTTATAAAGGTGAAGTATGCCGGGTTTTGCCCGGTATGCAGGCGGCTTTTGTCGATATTGGCCTACCCAGGGCGGCGTTTTTGCATCTTTCCGATTTATGCGCCAAGGACCTGGAAAAAAAAGGCTCGGAAAACATCGAGCATTATTTGCATGAAGGCCAGCATATTATCGTGCAGGTGGTTAAAGATCCGTTGGGCAGCAAAGGCGCACGCTTAACCACGGAAATATCGATACCGTCGCGGTTCCAGGTTTATATGCCCTATGCGCACAATTCCGGCGTATCCCAGCGGATTGAATGCGAGACCGAGCGAGTCCGGTTAAGAGCCTGTCTCGACGGGTTCAGGCTGGAACATAAATGCGGCGGCTTTATCGCAAGAACCGCGGCGGAATGTGTGGACGAGGCGATATTGATTGCCGATATGACATTTTTGCTGAAATTGTGGGAATCGATAGCCGCTAAAATCGCCAATGCCAAGCCCAAGCAGTTTATCCATAAGGATTTGCCGCTGAGTATCAGAACCTTAAGGGATTTATACAGGGAAGGCATTGAACGAGTCCGGGTCGATTCAAGAGAAACCTATCATCGCTTGGTTGAATTTGCGGAGATTTTTGCGCCGGAAATCGTGCCGGTCATTGAGCATTACACCGGCGAATGTCCGGTATTCGATATTTACAGCGTCGAAGATGAAATCCAAAAAGCGCTGGATCGTAAAGTCAACCTGAAATCGGGCGGGCATCTGGTGTTCGATCAGACCGAATCGATGACTACGGTCGATGTGAATACAGGCGGCTATGTCGGCGGTCGTAACCTGGAAGAGACGATTTTTAAAACCAATCTTGAAGCCGCGCAGACGATTTCCAGGCAGCTTAGGTTAAGGAACCTTGGCGGCATCATTATTATCGATTTTATCGATATGCAAAGCGAAGACCATAAGCGACAGGTTTTGCAGGCCTTCGAACGGCATCTTGAAAAAGACCACGCCAAAACCAACATCACCGAAGTATCGGTGCTGGGCTTGGTGGAAATGACCCGTAAAAGAACCAGGGAAAGTCTGGAGCATATACTTTGCGAACCTTGTAGCGCCTGCGGCGGTCGCGGCGTTTTGAAGACCGCGGAATCGATGTGCCTGGAAATATTCCGGGAGATTATTCGCGAGGTCAGGCAGTATAAGGTTAAGAAAATCTTGGTTTTGGCCTCCAATGAAGTTGTGGAGATGCTGCTTGATGAGGAAGCGGATATGCTGGCTGAATTGGAAGTTTTTTTGAGTGTGCGCATCAAGTTCAGGGCTGAGGCGGAATACAATCAGGAGCAGTATGATGTGGTGTTGCTTTAAGATGTAAGGCTAAAGGCGAAGGCCGAAAGGTATATGCAGCAGATTTTTCTTCACTTTAATTAAATACCTTTTACGATTTTCGTCTGTGCCGCTTTGTTTTTATGGTAATGATGAAATATCTCTACAATTCTTTAAACATTGAATTTTTAACCTCGATCCATGAACCTTTCGTCCTTCGCCTTTAGTCTTTAGCCTCCTTCAGTGATCCATCATATTACGCGGGCAACGCGGCATCTCATTTTCTGGTCTTTGATTTCTGCGGCTATCGGGTTGACCGGCGTGCGCCTGCTATTGTCGGGGATTGAGCACTACAAGTCCGATTTGGCCGTTAATATCGGCGCATTGGTCGGCACGCCGGTAACAATAGGCCATTTGGGCGCAAACATGCGCGGCTTTAATCCTCAGCTGGTGCTAAAAGACATCGCTATTTCATCCGTCGTTTCCAAGCTCCAGTCCGGAAATGAAGAACCCGCTATCCAGTTTAATGAAATACGTCTGGGCATTAATTTACCCGATATGCTGGTCAGCCGGGATTTATTGTCATCGTCCTGGATCACCTTGGTCGGCGCCAAGCTGTCCGTTAAGCGGCAACAAGACGGCAGCATTGAGATTGTCGGCTTAAAAGCCAGTGACGGGCAGCCGCAATGGCTGTTGCAGGGCGGGAAGTACGAAGTTTTGCAAAGCGAAATCAGCTGGCAGGATGAAACCAGCCATAGCAAGCCGATGGTGTTCAATAAAGTGGATCTGGCGATTGTTAACGACGGCGAGCGTCACCGGCTTAATATGCTGATGAAATTGCCGGAAAAAATCGGCGATACGCTAAGAGTATCGATGGACTTTAAAGGCAATGTTTTTGAACCTTCAACCATCCAGGGGCGTATTTATATAGATGGCAAAGGTGTTTTGCTGTCTGAAGCGGCGGCGTTTGGATTACCTTTCTCCCAGACCGCAGCCGCGGATCGAATACATATCAATACCGGCGTCGGCGATTTTAAAATCTGGGGCGATTGGCAGCAATCGCAACTGGTGTCGATGGATGTGGCTGCGCAAATTCAACAAATGATGCTTGTTCGGCAAGATAAGCAGGAATTTTCCGTCAACAAACTGGAAACTCGGCTTCACTGGGGGGCGAGTGACGCTTTTAATGGCGCGAGCAAGCAATGGCAACTCGATGTAAACGATTTTTCGTTGGAAAACCAGGACAATTCTAAAGGCGCGGTTAAAAAATGGCCGGCCGCAGTATTCAGTGTTTCCGGGCAGCGTAGCGATGATAATGTCTTACATAGCATAGCGCTGTTTGTCGATCGGCTGGATTTGCAGGAAGCCTCCGAGCTAGTGCGGTTCTTCGCTCCCTTGCCGGATGATCAAGCCAATACACTGGCGCAAGCCCAATTAAAAGGAAGCTTGGAGAATCTCTCTTTGTTCGCCGACCTGGATGCAAAATCGTTTGCGCTGAATGGCAAGTTCGCCAAAATCGGTGTCGCGCCGTTATTGTCTGTTCCCGGTATAGAGAATTTGACCGGCCGCATAAAGGGCAGCGAAAAACAGGGCTCAATCGAGTTAACGACTAATGACGCTTGGCTAACCGCGCCGAATCTGTTCCGTGAAGTTTTGCCGGTTAAGCGGCTTCAGGGAGCATTGGATTGGCAATTAAATGCCGGACAGGTCTGGTCTGTGTCCAGTCAGGCGATTGAACTGGACTCCTTGAGTTTTCAGAGTAAAACCCGGTTTCGTATCGATATTCCCGAAGCAGGCAAGCCTGTATTCATGGACCTGCAAACTGCGTTTGCCGGTGAAGACGCAAGCGAGGTTAAACATTATTTGCCGGTGGGCATTATGGATAAAGAGGTCGTTGCCTGGCTCGACCGTGCCTTTGTTAGCGGCAAAATGACCAACGGCGGCGTGCTGGTCTACGGTAACCTGAATGATTTTCCGTTTACTACGGCGCCGGGCATTTTCGAAGCGGTATTTAACGGCGAGCAGTTCGATCTGTCATACGCTCCCGAATGGCCTCATATAACCGGCATGAATGCCGAAGTCATGTTTTCGCAAGGCAGCCTCAAGGTTAATATTCTGCAAGGACGGTCGGATAACGTGATCATTAAACAAGCCGAAGTGACCATTCCATCGCTGAATAAAAGCAAGCAGTTGCTGATCCAGGGTGAGGCTGAAGCGGGAATCGATCAGGTATTGGCGTTTATGCAGCATACGCCTTTGAATTCGCCGGTGGATTCGCTGCTGGAGTCCATTACTCCGCAGGGAAATACCCAAGTCGCGCTGGACCTTAAAATTCCTTTGGCTGATGGGGCGCCGACCAAGGTCGATGGAACGGCGCAACTAAAAGATGCCAAGCTGAAGGTGAAAGCGCTGGATCTGCCGGTCAGTAAAATTAGCGGCGATCTCAAATTCAATGAGCAGGGTGTTTATAGCGACACTATTCGCGCGGCGGCCTTGGGGCATCCGATACAAATCGACATCAAAAGTTCGGACAGCCAAACGACCGTCAATGTGGAAGGCAGCGCCGGAGTTAGCGACCTTCAGGCGCAATTCGATATGCCTTGGTGGGAAATCGCTTCCGGGACAACGGACTATCGGTTGAAGCTGGAATTACCTTATGGAGATATTGCCCCGGAGCTGGTGGTAGAGTCGATGTTATCCGGCGTATCGCTGGATTTGCCGGAGTCCTTGGCTAAAACACGGGAACAAAAAATGCCCTTGTCGCTGACGTTTAGCTTAAGCGATAACCCGCTATTGCCGGTGCTGCTAAATTACGACAATAAATTGAAAGCGGCGATTCAGTTGGATACCAAGCAAAAGACCGTCTATTCGGGACATGTCCTGGTTGGGAACGGTGAAGTCGCCCAGACGAAGGACGCGGGATTAAAGCTGGAGATCAACCGCGAGCGCTTGTCTTTGCAGGACTGGTTGGGCTTGGCGGCGGCCCAAGGCGCAGGCGACGGTGTCAGGGAACTGAAAATTCATAGCGACCATGCCTTATGGAAAAAAACCGATATAGGCCTTTTCGATCTGGCTTTGAAGCACAACGGCGACTATTGGGCCGGCGCGATAGCCGGGCCTATCGCAAAAGGAAATATCCGGATTCCTGCGGCTTTTAACAACACGGACAGAATCAGTCTGGACATGGAATTACTGGATCTTTCGGCATTAAAGCAAGCGGGAGCGAAAGAGGCTTCGGCCTCGAAAACATTATCGCCGGAGCTTGTGCCTTTGTTGACGGTTACCAGCGATAAAACCCTGTGGCAAGCTATCGATTTGGGCCGGTTATCGGTGGAAACCGAGCGCATACCGGGCGGAATGAAGTTTAAACAGGTAGAACTGTCCGGAGAAAATCAAAAACTGATGTTGTCGGGGGATTGGACTGCAAGCGATGAGCAATCGACAACTCACGTCCAAGGGCATCTGGAAGTGCCGCGCGCCGGGCAATTACTGACACAGTTGGGCATTACTAAAGATCTGACCGAAACCAGCGCAGCCGTTGATTTTTCCGTCAGATGGAATGCGGCGCCTTACCAATTTTCTCTGGCGGATTTGAAAGGCCAGTTGGATATTAAATTTAAAAACGGACGTATTTTAAGCATTGAGCCCGGATTCGGCCGGGTACTGGGCATACTGGCGTTGGCGCAGTGGGTAAAGCGGGCGCAGCTTGATTTTAGCGATATTTATGAAGAAGGCTTGACCTTTAACAGTATCAAAGGGCATTTCGATTTGGCGGACGGCATCGCATCAACGCATGATTTAGTCGTCGATGCGATTCCGGCAAAAATCGCTATCAGAGGAGATACCGATCTGGTTAGCCAAACCGTTGATCACATTGTCGACGTCACGCCTAAAAGTGCCGACGCAGTGCCCATTGCTGGTACAATTATGGGCAAAGTAATGGCTTTGGTCGGGCGGTCTTTGACCGGCAAAGATCAGGAGGGATTTTTCTTCGGCTCCCAATACTTGGTAAAAGGCGCTTGGGGGAATGCAGAAGTTATTCCGATGCATAAAAACGATGGGCTATTACAAAAAACCTGGAATGGCATTACCGACTTTCCATGGCTACGGCAAGAAGAAAATAAAGAGAGATAACTATGAGTAGATGTGCGGCCATACAAATGGCATCAAGCCCCAATATCAGCGCCAATTTGCTGGAAGCGGAAAAGCTTATCGCAGAAGCGGTCAAAGCCGGTGCAAAGCTGGTTGCGTTACCGGAAAATTTTGCCTTGATGGGCGATCATGAACTGGACAAAATAAAAGCCAAAGAAGTCGATGGCTCCGGGCCTATCCAGAGTTTTTTATCATCGGTTGCCAAAAAATACGGCGTCTGGGTAGTCGGCGGCACCATTCCGATAGCGGGTGACGCCGACAATAAAGTACGGGCGGCTTGTCTGGTTTATAACGACCAAGGCGAACGGGTCGCGCGCTATGACAAAGTACATTTGTTTGATGTTAATGTTCCGGGTAGCAATGACGTTTACCGTGAATCCGACTCAATTGAACCGGGCACTGATTTGCTGGTGATCGATACGCCTTTCGGCAAGCTGGGCGTCGCAGTCTGTTACGATCTGCGCTTTCCCGAGTTTTTCCGCAAGATGGGCATGGACATCCTAGTGATTCCGTCGGCATTTACCGCAGAAACAGGAGCCGCTCACTGGGAACTGCTGTTGCGCGCGCGCGCCGTGGAAAACCTGTGTTACGTGATTGCGCCCAATCAAGGCGGCTTTCATCTTAACGGCCGTAAAACTTTCGGGCACAGCATGGTTATCGACCCTTGGGGCGTAGTGCTGGATTGCTACAAAACCGGAGGCGGCTTCGTCTCCGCTGAAATAGATCTGGAGCGTTTGGAAAAAGTGCGTGGCGCATTTCCCGCTCTGGACCATCGTCGTTTTTTTTGAGGAAGCTATGCGCGTAATAGTTAAAAGTTTATTGTTGGTTGGATTTCTAGTTTCCTGCGGCACTACCGAGGAAAGCCGCTACCGCGACACCGAGGCCCTTGAGCGTCCGCCGATTGTGACTCACAGCAGTCCGTCCAGAGAACAGCGTGTTGTCGATACCAGTTCGATTCCGAAGAAAAAAGACAGTACCGGATTAGGCGAGAATGTTTACCAGAGTACGCCATTGCAGTTGACGATCAAACAGGCGTTTGACGAGGCCTGGACCACTCTAGGCCGGGCATTGAAACAAAGCGGCATCAAAGTAACCGATCATGAGCGTGATAAAGGACTTTATTACGTTACTCAGGATACGGCCGACAGAACCAGCTTTTTTGCCAAAGCGACGGCGTTTTTAAGCGATGATCCCTCTATTTATCTTTTGACCTTAAAAAATGACGGCGCAGAAACAACAGTAACCGCGAGCGTAGCCAATGCAACTGAACAAAACAGCGTAACTGGCGACAGTGCGCCGCCTCCTTCTATTGAAGGTGCGGAAGACCTGATGCAGGTAGTGTTCAAGACACTGCGCGATACGCTGAAAGAAGAATGATGAGACGCAGGGCAAAGGGCTAAAGGCACAAACAACATCGTTTTGCCTTTAGCCCTTTGCCTTTCGTCTTTTTACCTTAACCCCCTATTATTGATTTATTGATGGAAATACTAAACCTTGCAAGACAAGCTATCTTACTGCCGGCAGGTATACAGGATGGCGATATTGAAAAGATTATGGGCCGGCTGCTCAGCTCACCGGTCGATGCGGCGGATATTTATTTTCAATCCACCCATTTCGAATCTTGGGTCATGGAAGGCGGCATTATTAAAGAAGGTACGCATAATATCGAACAGGGAGCCGGTGTGCGTGCGGTGTTCGGCGAAAAAACCGGCTTTGCCTACAGCGACCGGATTGAGCTGCCGGTACTGCTGGAGGCGGCCAATAACGTTAAGGCCATCGTTCGGCAAGGCCAGGAAGCGGATCCTTTGCAGTGCAAAGTCTCCGTGAAAACAGCGGACTGGCCGAAATATTACGCGACGCAAAATCCGTTAAAATCATTGGCCGATCAGCAGAAAATCGATTTATTGCATCGGGTTGACAGCGAAACCCGCAAACTGGACAGCCGGATTGAAGAAGTGATCGTCAGCCTGATCGGCGTCCATGAACATGTGCTGGTGGCCCGGCAAGACGGCTCTTTGGTTGCCGATGTCCGGCCTCTGGTGCGGATGAATGTTACCGTCATCGTCGAACAAAACGGCCAACGCGAACAAGGCAGCATGGGCGGCGGCGGGCGTAGCGATTACAGCTATTTTATCGATAAAGATACCGCGTTGGCATACGGCCGCGAAGCGGTCAGACAAGCATTGGTTAACCTGGAAGCTGTCGAAGCGCCGGCCGGCAATATGACGGTGGTGCTGGGCTCGGGATGGCCCGGTATTTTGTTGCATGAAGCTATCGGCCACGGTCTGGAAGGCGACTTTAACCGCAAAGGCACATCGGCATTCAGCGGCCGGGTCGGTGAACGGGTAGCGTCGGATTTATGTACAGTAGTCGACGACGGCACCTTGTCGGGACGGCGCGGTTCGTTGACTATCGACGATGAAGGTACGCCGACCGAAAAGACTGTATTGATCGAAAACGGCATACTCAAAGGCTACATGCAGGACCAACTCAATGCCCGGTTAATGGGCGTTAAACCTACCGGTAACGGCCGGCGCGAATCCTACGCTCATTTGCCGATGCCGCGTATGACCAACACTTATATGTTGCCGGGTCAGCATGATCCCGAAGAAATCATAAAATCGGTAAAAAACGGTTTGTATGCCAAAAACTTCGGCGGTGGGCAGGTCGATATTACTTCAGGCAAATTCGTATTCTCCGCCAGCGAAGCTTACCTGATCGAAAACGGCAAAATAACCCGTGCCGTTAAAGGCGCGACGCTGATCGGCAATGGGCCGGAAGTGTTAACCAAAGTGTCGATGGTTGGTTCCGATTTGGAACTGGATAGCGGCGTCGGCACCTGCGGTAAGGATGGGCAAAGCGTGCCGGTTGGCGTCGGGCAGCCTACGTTGAAGATTGACGGGTTGACGGTTGGCGGGACGAGCGTTTAGGTGAGGTTTACCCAGTATTTTCTTTATACGCGGAATAGGCCGGACAGGTCATCCATAAAGTTTGAATGGATTGAAAATGTTGTTGCTAACCCGATTAAGACCCAAAGACAGGCAGATGGACGGTTTAAAAAATGGGGATTTATTCAGGAAGAAGGAAAATATCTAAGGGTTATTTTATTGGAAGACGAAGAGACGGTACATAATGCTTTCTTTGATAGAGGGTTTAAAGAGGTAGACAATGAAAATTAAATATTTTGAAGATACCGATACAGCATTGCTGGAGTTTTCAGAACATCCGGTTTTCGAGACCAAAGAAATCAATGAAAATATTTATCTGGACTTGGATGAAAATGGAAATTTGATTGGAATGACCATCGAACATGCAATGTCGCAAGCGAATATTAGTGAAGTTTCGTTTCAGCAGATAAGTCGGCAAGTAGCCTAAAAAACAGATTAAGAGAACACAGTGCAAAATCACGAACAAATCAACCGCTTAAAAAACACCGTTCAAGAGATCCTGGATGAAGCCGTAAAACAGGGCGCCAGCGCCGCGGAAGCCGGCTTGAGCCAGGAAAACGGCTTATCGGTATCGGTGCGTCTTGGCGATGTCGAAACCATCGAGCATCATTGCGATCAGGGACTTGGCGTGACCGTTTATTTCGGCAAACGCAAAGGCTCAGCCAGTACCTCGGATTTGTCGGCGGCTTCGATCAAGGAAACGGTCAGTGCGGCTTGCAGTATTGCCCGTTATACCAGTGAAGATGAGTATTCAGGCCTGCCGGAAAAAGAACTGTTGGCTACCGAATTTCCCGATCTCGAGCTTAACCATCCGTGGGATATTGGTGTCGATGGAGCCATCGCTTTAGCTATTGAATGCGAAGATGCGGCACGGTCTTATCATGAGGAAATCAGCAATTCCGAAGGCGCTTCGGTGGATACGCACCAAGGTGTCCGGGTGATGGGCAATAGCTTGGGCTTTCTTCAGGGTTATGCTTCAACCCGTCATTCTTTGAGCTGTTCGGTATTAGGTCAGCGCGGCGACAGCATGCAACGCGATTATTGGTACACCGTAGCAAGAAATGCACGCGATTTGGAATCCGCTGTTGAGGTGGGTAAGAAAGCGGCCGAACGGACACTTCGGCGCTTGCAGGGTCGCAGCCTAAGCACGCGGCAGTGCCCGGTAATGTATTGCGCGGAAACGGCTTCCGGGTTACTCGGTTCGTTTATCGGTGCCATCAGCGGCGGCAATTTATACCGCAAGTCGTCATTTTTATTGAATGCATTGGATACTCAAGTATTCCCTGAGTTTGTCCGCATTCACGAGCAGCCCTATTTAAAAGGCGCTTTAGGCAGCTGTACCTATGACGGTGAAGGCGTTGCTCCGCAAACACGCGACATAGTCAGCGAAGGTATTTTGCGCGGTTATGTGTTGAGCACCTATTCCGCCCGTAAATTGGGCATGCGCACTACAGGCAACGCCGGTGGCGTGCATAATTTAACCATCGATCCGGGTAAGCTGGATTATCAAGGTATGTTGAAAGAACTGAATACCGGCTTGCTGGTCACCGAGCTGATGGGGCAAGGGGTCAATATGGTAACCGGCGATTATTCGCGCGGTGCAGCCGGATTCTGGGTTGAAAACGGTGTGATCCAATATCCGGTCGAGGAAATCACTATTGCCGGTAACCTGAAAGACATGCTTAAAAATATTGTTGCCGTGGGTAATGATGTCGATTATCGCGGCAATATCCGTACCGGTTCGATATTGGTCGAACGGATGTCGATTGCCGGGGAATAAGGCCGTTGTTATGATGCCCCGTATTAAACAGTCATCTTTGGTAGTTTGATAGCAGAGGTAAAATCATGTCGGCAAATTTACAATCGATTCATATCCATATTAGCGAAGAAGATTACCTGACAGGCGAATTAACCAGCGAAACCAAGCATGAATATATCGATGGCCATGTTTATGCAATGGCCGGAGCCAGCCGGAATCATGAAAGAATTGCCGGCAATGTCTATCGGGCATTCGGGAATCACTTAATAAACAAACCGTGCGAACCTTTCAGTTCCGACCTGAAAATCAAGGTCGGAAGCCGGTTTTTCTATCCCGATGTGATGGTTGTTTGTGCTGAAACCAATCAGCACGATTATTACACCGAGTCGCCGGTAATTATTGTCGAAGTGCTATCGAAATCTTCACGGCGTATGGATGAAACAACCAAACGCATCGCATACCAAAGTATTCCTGGACTTAAAGAATTTGTTTTGATCGAACAGGACTTTGTCGATGTCGAAGTCTGCCGAAAAAGCGAAGGTTGGGTTTCCAATCATTATTTTATGGGCGACAGCGTATTGTTCGAAGCGGTCGGCTTGACGCTGACGGTCGAAGAAATCTACGCCAGGGTCGACAACGACGAGGTTCGGGCTTATCTTTTGGAGCAGCAGGCGCAGCTCTAAAGCAGCTTAGGAACGGGCATAAAACAACTTGAGCATTTTGATTCTCCTCACCCCAACCCTCTCCATCAGGAGAGGGAGCCGGTTGTCGAAGTTATTTCGTACGCATTCCTTAGTCCTTTTTGCATTACACGAAAGGCGACCGTCCCTGACCTGACGAGAGGCGAGAAACCTGCCACTGGGCAGACCTTCCAGGTTTTACAAACCTGGAAGGTCTAACGGGCAACGTTCTGAACAGGCGAGACCATTAATAAAGGTCGGCTATGACACGGTCGGCGAGAAACCTACGGCTGATCTTTGGGCTATGTGCTTTTGACTTTAAACCAAATAGCGTAAAGAGTCGGCAGGAACACTAATGTCAAGATCGTACCAACGGCAGTTCCTCCGATGAGTGTATAGGCCATCGACCCCCAGAATACGGAAGAGGTCAGCGGGATAAAGGCCAGTATGGCCGCAAGCGCTGTCAATACCACCGGCCGCGACCGCTGAACGGTAGCTTCGATCACGGCATTGAAGGTATCCAGGCCTTTATCTTCGTTGTGCTTAATTTGATCGATCAGGATCAATGTATTTCGCATCAGAATGCCCGACAGCCCTATCAAACCGAGAATCGCATTGAATCCAAAAGGCTGATGAAATAACAGCAGGATAGGAACCGTTCCTACCAAGCCAAGTGGTCCGGTTAGGAACACCATGGTCATGGCTGAAAACGACCTTACCTGGAAGATAATGGCTGTTAAAGTCAGTACCAACATAATCGGAAAGATGGGCATCAGTTCCTTATTGGCTTTTTCGGCTTCCTCAATGGAGCCTGCCATTTCGATTTTGTAACCGGACGGAAGCGTTTGCATGATTGGCTGCAACGCCTGCCAGACTTCCGTAGAAACTTGCGGGGGTTGCAGCGTTTCATCAATATCCCCGCGAACAGTAATCGTTACATAGCGATCACGCCGCCGCATTAAAGGCTCCTCGGACTGATATTCAAGCGTTCCAACCTGGCGTAGAGGAACGATTTTGCCTTCTTTATTGCTTAAGTTGAAATCCATCATACGCGCAGGGTCTAGCCGTTGCCCGCCAGCACTTCGGGCAATAATATCTACCGTCCGTATATTTTCTCGCACTTGCGTAACGGGAACGCCGGTCAGCAGAAATTGCAATTGCTGCGCCACATCGGTTGGTGTCATGCCTATCAGTTTCAGCCGCTCCTGATCCAAAACGAAATGTAAGCTGGGTTGTAGATTTCCCCAGTCCTGGTTTACTTGGCGCGTATGCGGGTTTTTCCGCATCAGATCAGCGACTTCGCTACTGATGGCTTTCACTTTATTAATATCAGACCCCATCACTCGGAACGCAACCGGAAAAGGTGACGGCGGACCAAAGACAAGCTGTGTCGCACGAACTTTGGCTTCGGGTGCCAGTCCATTCTGTATCGCCTCGCGCAAACGTAACTTTAGCGTTTCCCGCGCTTCCTGATTAGGGGTCAGCACAATAATTTTGGCAAAGGAAGGGTCAGGCAATTCAGGCGCAAATGCCAGAAAAAATCGGGGCGCACCCTGACCAATATAACTGGTCACAATCTTGGATTCCGGTTGTTGCTGCAACCAGTGTTCCACCTTGGCTGTAGCAATACTTGTCGCTTCAATCGCTGACCCATAAGGCATCTGAACTTCTACCAGCATTTCCGAGCGGTCTGAACTGGGAAAAAATTGTTGCTTCACGCTTCCCATCCCAACTATTGCGGCTATAAATGACAGCAGAACCGCCGCCGCCACTTTTTTCTTGTTGACCACAGCCCAGATGACGGCAGAGCGAAAACGTCGGTAATTCGGGGTAGAGTAGATCGCCTCATGCCCACCTTCGACCGGTTTGATGTCAGGCAGTAGTTTGACACCCAAATACGGCGTAAAAAAGACGGCTACTAACCAGGAGGTCAGCAAGGCAAAGCCCACGATCCAGAAGATATTACCTGCATATTCTCCGGCTGTGGAGTTTGCAAAACCGACTGGCGTGAAGCCTATGACCGTGACCAATGTCCCGGTTAGCATCGGTGCTGCGGTACTGCTCCAGGCATAGGCGGCGGCTTTAATACGGTCAAGACCTTCTTCCATTTTGACCACCATAATCTCGATGGCAATGATGGCATCGTCTACCAGTAACCCCAGTGAAATAATCAAGGCTCCCAAAGTAATCCGATCAAACATACGGTCGGTCATCATCATCACCACGAAAACGGCGGCCAGTGTCAGCGGGACAGCTGCCGCGACCACGATGCCTACCCGCCATCCCATACTCAGCAAACCGATAAGTATCACCACGCCCAGTGCCACAAAAAACTTAAGCATGAATTCATCAACAGACTCCTTGATGTTCAGTGACTGATCGGTGATTTTCTTAAATTCGTAACCCAGTGCCAGTTCACGGCTGATTTTCTTTTCTTCTACCGCCAGTGCTTCACCCAGCTTGAGTCCATTCCATCCCTCCTGCATCACCACACCTAGCACTAATGCCGGTTTACCATCGTGCCGAATCAGAAAGGTCGCAGGGTCTTCGTAACCTCGTTTGACTTCTGCAATCTCGGAAAGCTTGAAAGAGTGTCCGTCAGCCACTATCGGTGTATTGCGAATTTTAGCTAGACTATCAAAAGCACCATCAAGGCGAACAAATAGCTGCGGACCGGAAGTTTCGATCGAGCCTGCTGGTGTGAGAGCGTTTTGTTTATGCAGCGCATCGAGAATCTGGTAGGCAGAGACCCCCAGATTGGCTAAACGCTGATTGGATATTTCAACAAAAATGCGTTCCGGTCTCTCTCCAAAAAGATCGACCTTTTTTACGCCAGGTACACGGAGTAGTTTTTGCCGGATAGCCTCGGCTTCTCGCGTCAATATTGGGAAAGGTAGTCCGTCAGCCTGAAGTGCATACAGCGCAAAAGTAACATCAGAATATTCATCATTGATAAACGGGCCAAGTGTGCCTTGAGGCAGCTTATGCGCTTCATCGCCCAATTTTTTTCTGGCTTGATAAAATTGCTCGGGAACATCTTTGGGCGGCGTGTTATCTTTCAGTGACAACATCATCAAAGCCAGACCGGGACGGGTCATCGTTTCGACACGATCATACCAGCGCAATTCCTGCAAACGCTTTTCATAGGGTTCGGCAACGAGATCCTGCATTTCTTGGGCCGTCGCACCGGGCCAAGCGGCGCTAATGACCATCTGCTTAATGGTAAAAGGAGGATCCTCTGCTCGACCGAGATTGAGGAAAGCGTATATTCCCGCCCCTGTGATGGCGATGATCAGGAAAAGCGTAATTGCGCGTTCTTTGACGGCGAATGCGGATAAGTTAAAACGGTTCATTTGAGAGCCACCGCGCTAATGTCGGCAACTTTAACCCGTTCGCCTTCATGTAGAAGATGTGCGCCTAGCGCAACTATCTGCTCATCTTGGCTGACTTCGCCTTCCACGAACGCAAATTCGGAAGAGACTTGCTTGATGCTTACTTTACGGAGAGATACAGTGGAATTAGCAGGATTGACGATCCAAATACCCACCGTTCGTCCGTCATCGTAAATGGACGATAAAGGTATTTGTAGCAGCGTTTCACCTGCCCCGTTTAACTCGACGGAAACAGTAGAGCCCAAGGGAATAGAAGACGAATCGGGAATGACGTATCTGGCTGTAAAAGTTCGGGAGACTGGATTGGCGGCTTTACTCAACTCTCGCAAGTGAACTTTGTATTTTTTCGACTGTTCACTATAGATCATGGCAGTTGCTTCGCTACCAACGGCAGGCCTGACACTCTCCGGTAGATACACTTCCGCCTCTCGAGGACCATTTTTGGCAACGCGAACCACGGCTTGGCCTGAGGCCACCACTTGTCCGGACTCAACAAATACGCCGACAACAATGCCGTCAGCATCGGCAACAAGCTCTGCATAGGAATCCGCATTTTTAGCGATGTTGGCTTGCGCCTTTGCTGCGTCAAGTGCCGCCTTGGTAGCATCCAACGCCGCTTTGGCGGCGTCGTATGTCTGAGCGGAAATGGCGCCCTGTTCGCTCAAACCATTCAACCGAGCTTCATCCGCTACGGCCTGGGTATATTTAGCTTGGGCAGTTGCAACGGCTGCTTCCTGAGCGGAATAGTTAAGCACGAGGTCGTTACGATCAAGGCGCATCAGCACCTGCCCCTTACGCACTTCCTGTCCCACATCCGCTATTCTTTCAATCACCTTACCGGAAACACGGAAGCCAATATTGCTTTCTACTCGAGCCGTCACCACGCCGGTATAAACAGGATGGTCTCCGATTGAAGAAACTGCTTTCGAAACCATGACCAGCGGTGGTTCAAGCCGGGCGTCAGTTGCTGGGGGCTTAGAGCACCCCAGGGCCAGAGGAAGTATTAAAAGAGGGATTTTCCTGATAGGAAAGCTGCAAAAAGTATTCATGGATACTGCTCCACATAAAAGTAACGGTTTTAATTATCCGTTACTAGTTACGGATTTGTCAATTTGTAACTTTATGAGCAATTAAAAAACAAATGCGCGCTTAAAGGCATCAGGGAGCCAGGCTTCTGAGTACGAGATTAGAGACCGCTACAGCGCGTTGATGCAACACCTCCAGCTCTGACTGTTGCAAGAAAAAAGGATGTTGCACGAGAACAGGATGTTGCAACAGAATAGGATGGGAAAAAGGGTATAGCGTTTCGACAATTGCCACGACTACCTCATCCAAGGGGGTTTTTCTTTCAAACTCACCGGACGCTCTGCCGTCCTGGATGATTTTAGTGATGACTTCGTATTTGGTTTCGTGATATTGGGTGATGGCGCACCAGCGTTCTTCAACGGCTGCGATGGTAATATCATGCAATTTTCGCTCGTTGAAAAACAGTTCTAAACTCATATCCAGCAAGGTGATGTAGAGTTTTCTAAGACGATTGGATGCCGACATATCGCTATTGGCTAACTCGTGCATAGCAACGATAAATTTGCCAAGCACCATGCTGCAAATCGCTTCGCCAATAGCCTGTTTAGACTCAAAAAAGCGATATATATAGGCGCTGGAAACACCAATCCCCTTAGCCAAATCCGTTACCGAGGTTTTTTGATAGCCATATCGGAGAAAGTGTTCGTGAGCTGACTGGATAATCTGCATACGCCGTTCATGAGATGCGGGGCCGCGCTGCCCACTGACTGCTTTTGTGGGGTCTGAAATTTCTTTTTCCATAGAGGTATTGCCTGGATTAATTTTAAACGAATAGGCGGATGTTACAAAAAATCAAAAGTGTTGACAACAAGTAACGAATTTATATAATCGTAACCTTTAATTACTTTTGGGTACTATTATGAACCAGTTTTCCAAAACGGCGCTTTGCCTCGCTATCGTTACGGCGTTGAACGGATGCATGGTCGGACCTAACTATGAGAAACCGCCCTATGTTTCGGAAAACAATTTCATTCATTCCGCTGAGCTAGACCTGGAAAACGCTAAATCGAAGAAAACTATTGCCGATATGACGCAGTGGTGGCGTAGCTTTAATGATACGCTGCTCGTTCAATTCATTGAACAGGCATTGGATCAAAACCTGACACTAAAACAAGCGATAGCTCGGGTTAACCAAGCGGACGCACAGGTCGCCAGTCTTCGCTCACAGCTGCTTCCGTCAGGGCAGTTCAACGCTCAGGCAACGAAAGCGCATATTTCCCTCGACGATTTGACCGGGCGAATTCTCAATTCCATGCCTGGCTTTAATCGCAACGTTAATCTTTACGACTTAAACGCCGGCTTGAACTGGGAGGTCGACATCTTTGGCGGCACGCGCAGAGGTGTCGAGGCCGCTATGGCAGAGTACCAAGCTTCTCAGGCTTCTGTTATTGCGTCACAGCTGAAAATCACCTCGGAAGTGGCTGAAACCTACGTCGCCATTCGCACGCTCCAAGCGCGTATCGCTATTGCCAAAGAAAGAGCAAGCACTCAAGGCAAACTGGTAGATTTAGTCAAATTGCAGCTTTCTCGAGGCATAGTGCCGGAATTCCGGTTAAGACAAGCCGAAGGATCATTGGCCGAAGTACAAGCCACTATCCCCGCACTTGAAAACGGACTTGAAATGGCTATGAATGCATTCGATGTGCTGATGGGCGATCAGCCTGGAACCCATCGGACTAAACTCGAAAAGCGCCAGGCTATCCCGGTTGCGCCTGGTATAGACACCGCAACCGGTCCTGCCGAACTACTAAGGCGACGACCCGACATTATTGTTGCCGAGCGGAAGTTGGCTGCGAGCAATGCACAAATAGGCCAAGCCATCTCGGAATACTACCCCAAAATTTCCATATCAGGCCTTATCGGGACTATCACGACTAAGTACGGCGTGCTGTTCAGCTCAGATGCCAACCGGGCAGCAGGCGTTGTTGGCTTAAGGTGGCGCCTATTCGACTTTGGCCGGGTTGAGGCGGAAGTGGCAGCGGCCGAAGGCGTCAATGAAGAAGCGTTAGCCGGATACCGACTGACAATATTGAAAGCCGCTGAAGAGGTTGAAAACGCATTTTCAACCGTAGTGAAGAAAAGTGACGAACAGCGCATTCTTGCTTTCGGCGAAGCTTCGTTAGCAAAATCAAGAGATGCCATGCTTGCAGGCTATAAAAGCGGAGCATTGAGTTTGCTGGAAGTCCTTGATACTGACGAACGCCTATTGAGAATGCAAGATGCCACGATACAAGCGCAATCGGATTCAGTGCGGGCGACCATACAATCATTTAAAGCACTCGGCGGAGGCTGGGATGCGAGGGTGTAAATAAATCCGTGTAACCGCTTATTTTCATAGCCGTACAATACGGCAACCCAAGGAGTGGAAAACAGCGTTGAATTTTTTACACTTCCAGCTTCAAGTTTGCCAGTTAGTTAAAACGACAGGTGTTATTAAAACAATAAGATAGCAATAATTACTGGAAAATTTCGACGCTCTTTCCTGATGAAACCGGCAAAATTTCTACGCTTTTTGCTAATTCAATTACATCTACTGTTAAGCATACTGCGCTATTCCATTTCCGAACGACCAGTTTTCCTTTTTAACTTCAACCAAATTGATCATAACATCTTCCATTCGGACATCGAGCTCCCTATGGAGCCGATCGGCGATAGTATTGAAGAGCGCTTTCTTTAAGGAAGTAGCGCGTCCTTCATTCAATGTTATTTGTATGACGATAATTCCATCGGTTCGTCTGATATCGAGATAAGTCGGATCATAGATCAGGGTATCGCTATCGTGTTCAGTAATGATTTGGAAATTGTCTTTCACCGGAACATTGATTGTCTCGACCATCGCTTGATAGATGATTGCACCTACCTTTTTTCCAAAACCATCCGGCCGGCCTTTCATTAATGAGATGCGAACTAAAGGCATTTTTATATCTCCTGATTTTAGTATTGAAACAGTTTAATTGCGTGAAATAAGATTCGAACCGGCAATAAATTTATCTTCATTCCCGTATCTTCATGACAAGCCCGGTAGCGACTAACGCAAAAAGACCGGACGTCATAAAGGCCAAGGTGTAATTCCCGAACAAGCCATGCAAGTAGCCGGCTCCGTAACTGGCTAACGCTGCTCCGATCTGATGGGCAAAGCAAATCCAGCCAAAAACGACCCCGACATTTTGTTTGCCGAATAAGTCGGCTGTGAGCGCCGAGGTTGCCGGAACCGTCGATAACCAATTCAGCCCGTAAACCACGGAAAAGGCCATCAGTTGCCCGGTTGATTCGACATACGGCAGCAATAATAATGAAATACCGCGAAGCGTGTAATAAATCGCCAGCGGCCAGCGTTTGCCGAAGCGGTCGCACAACCAGCCGGAAAAAATGGTGCCGGCAATATCGGTCGCGCCCATTACGCCTAATGACACGGCCATGGTCATTTCCGGAAAGCCATGTTCGACGCCGTGAGAAATCAAGTGCGTCTGAAACAGGCCTGAGGTGGTAAAGCCGCAGATAGCAAAACTAAAAGCCAGCAACCAAAATTGAGGCTTGGCCATTGCTGAACGCATCGGGTTTGGGTCAGGTGGAATCTTGGCTTCAGCATGCCCATTGTCGCCATAAGGCTGTAACCCTTTTGAACCGGGGTTATTAGCCATAAAAATCATGATCAGCGGCAACACCACTAAACCCAGCATTAAAGCGATAAACAGCGTTACCGCCCGCCAACCCAATTGAATGTTCAGGTTCATGATAATCGGCGTGAAGATTAACTGACCAGACGAAAAAGCGGCCCCCAAAATCCCTAAAGCCAGGCCGCGCCGTTGCCGAAACCAGCGATTGACAACGGCGGACCCCATCACGATTGAGGTGCCTCCCGAACCCGCGCCGATGATCACGCCCCAAAACAGATACAGTTGCCAGGGCTCTTGCATCAAAACGCTGCCGCCTGCTCCTAAAGTCACCAGGGTGAGGGTTATCAGTGTGATGGCTTTGGTGCCGTACAAATCCATCAATCTGCCTAAAAATGGACCGGCAAGCCCGAATAACAGCAGGTTGACCGAAACGGCGCCGCTGATTGTTTCCCGGCTCCAATTAAATTCATGTTCCAGAGACAGCATGATGATGCCCGGAACAGATCGAAGCGTCGATGCAGCAAACAAACAGATAAAAGTAACAGCGAGTACGACCCAGGCATAATGGATGCCGACGCGTTTAATGGTTGTCATGATTGGCGGCGTATTTGGTGGTTAAAGTAATTGTTTCGTTCCTACATGTGTATCACTGCCATTAAATTAAGCGTTGTAGGAGCGGGCCGCGCCCGCGATATTTGCACAGCGATTGCAGAGTTGTAGAGCTATTATCGCGGGCGCGGCCCGCTCCTACGGAGTGTCGATGTACTTAACTGAATGGTAATGACGCGCTGCGTGGGAGCGAGGGTGGTACCATCTATGCTCGGAGGAAAAGAGAATCCTATCGCTTTGACCACTCCGTTATCCATAAATCACGGCGCATCTTCCAGATCATCAAGCAGCTCAATCAAGCGAGTCACGCCCTGAAGCAATATCCCGCCGACTCCCAACGCAAACCAGACGCCAATCACAAACCCCCAATGAATCGGCGCGGCGAAAAACTCTTCCCTGAACCAGAAGGTATGTCCCCATTCATTAAAGCCGACACTGACCAGGATCATGAACGGCCCGAAAACCGCCAGCGTCAACGGCAGCGAAATACCTTTGGCATAAAGCGGCACGCGGGTCCGGGCATAAACCCAGGCGCTTCCGCCTAAAATGACATAGAGCGGAAAATTGAAATAAAACTCGATAATATGATTGGCCGTAAAGGGGGTGTCGCGAATTGCCACCTGGTGCCAGGAATTATCCTGTTCGGCAAAATAACTGCCGGCCCAATACACGGCAAAGGTGTAGACGCTAATCCACATGGTCAACGTGAAATAACGGCGAATTTCCTCTTTAGGAGCAATCGAATCCAGATTGCGATCCCGTGAGTACCATAAATACCCCCATAAACACGTCGTGAATACCGCAAGAATCATTAGCTCAATATAAAACAAACGCATCCAGTATTGTTCGAATGCGGGTTCATAGGAATCCAGTCCGGCGGATACTGCAAATTCGCCTTGATACAAACGCAAGCCAATGTAGATGACGGTGAGTATGCCGAAAGCCTTTAGATAAGTGGGCAAATCCTTTAAATACCAGGGCGCGTTGCCCAGTTGTTCAAGCGGCGCTTTTAATTGCTCTGGCAGCGCGGCCTTTAATTGTTCGGATGATATAGCCATGATGTTCTCCTAATGAGGTTAATCGAATTTTGGAATGACAGCGGCGGTAATGCTCGATATATAGCGTTTGCCGGTAAGATCGTAAAGAAACAACAGGCCGCCGATTCGACTATCCGCATCGCGGATCAAACCGTCCAGCTTTTCGGATTCCCATAAGCCGTCTTTGACAATCATCGTCAGGGTGCGCTGTTCGCCCGGTTTTATCGCGTCGTTATTATCCAAGCTCATCCCTTCCTCGGAAACGGTCGAACTCCCGGAAAGATCTTGATGCGCTACGGGCAAATCCTTGTTCAAAAAATACACATTGGCTGTCGAAAATTCGCCGATATGAAGGGGGGTATTGCTTTGGTTATCGATTTTCAAGTCAAACTTCATTGCCCGTTCCGCGACACGGTATTCGGCTTTTAAGGTATCGACATTGACGATGCCGGCATTCACCTTGGCAGGAAGCGGTAAAATCTGATCCAAAGACGCCTGTAGTGGAATCGTGTTTGGAAACTCATTGTTCGCCATCGCATTAAAGGCCAATACCATGACCGGTACCGCGACCATTGCCGATTTGGCAATTAATCGATCTTGCGGCGTGATCAACTCATCTTCCATACCGGCTTCCAACATTCGATAACGGGGTATAAACAAGGGTCTACGCACCCACCAGAGTAACCAAGCTGTTGCCAATATGCCCCAGAACGCATGCCACAACACCCCATTGGCAAAGCCAAAGCTTTCCATATCGATCATCTCGCCGTTGATGATCTTGGCCTGATTGGTAAAGTCCGACGCATCACCGGCTATATCCAGCCACACACCCGGCCCCATCACTTGTCCGGCATCTTTTAAGTTAAAGAACGGATGGATGTGATAGTGGCCCGGCATACGCCCCTTCAGCACGACCTTGAAATCGTAATCGCCGCCCGGTTCCAACGCCACTGAATTAGTCCAGGGCTTGCCGTTCAGGTAGCGCTCGGTTCTGATTAACACAGGGCCTGGGGTTGATATGTTTAAAAATGAAGCTTCGGGTTTCGGTACGCCGATAGGCCAATCCTCGGCGACATGAAATTTACCGCTGACGCTGATTTCTTCATTGACGTTGAAAGCTTGCTTCGACCAATGCACGTCATACCATTGGATGGTGCGCATTCTGATGAAGGGCTCCAACGCTTTCTCACCGTGAGCCATGACAGTTCGGACATCCATCACGTACACGGAAGAGATCAGGCAGAATGCCATTAAAGTTTTGGCTAAAATCGTTTTCATAAACCTCTCCCTTTAGATTTTGTTAAGGTAACGAGTTGTCGAGAACCACTTGCCGATATACCACCATAAGGTGTACATCAGAGTGCATAAAAGCGCCGAACAAAATGCCGACAGCGGCGTTGCATATTGGCCGTAGGTTCGCAACGTGCCTCTTTCAATGATGCGTAAATATTCAGGCATCCCGGTGCGTATGTACTGGAAGCCGAACAGATCGGCGACGGTCACTTGCCCGTTACCTTGCTCAACAGGCACATGAAACATGCCGAAGATCGGCCAATTGCTGGGATAGAACAGCAATGCGAATGCTGCACCGCCAAAAATAGCTGTTATCGTCAGGCTGTTGCTCAACATCAGGATAAAGTCCAGGACCAGTGCGCCAGGCAACATCGTGGCCGGTAACACCATGTTAATCGGAAAAAAGTTCCAATAATGGTAAGCAAAGACCCGCGTGATCCAAGTACCTATCAACAGGGCTGCAACGCACAGAGTGGCGCCCATCGGCAGACGGAATTTATTCCACATGACATACTGAACAGCAGCCGGAAAGGTAATGCCCATCAACGGCGTAACCAGCGGCCAGTATTGCCGGTCTTTCCAGTCCACCCAAAAATCCCAGTCGCCGACGGTCAGCGCAAAATGAAGATGAAAGGCTCCGATAAACAGGAAAAGAGCCAATACCAGGATCAGGTAATCGTAAGCACGGCTAATCCGCGCCTTTTCTCCGGTGTATGGTCGAAAAGACCGTTTTGAAATATTTGCTGACATCATTGCGTCTCCTATCAATAGCAATAGATAAGGCGGACTCGCCTATCCAAAAAGTCAGCGTGTTGTAAATTTTGTCGGCCGGCCATTGAGGGGGAACTGGGCTGACTCAAGTTAAACAACACGCTTGAGTGATACAGTAAGTTGAAAGGAGGACTTTGTTAAATGTATAAATTTCATCGTATCATTGACGCAATTCATGGCCGGCGCGGGCTGTGTTTTTGTTATGCTAATCGCTGTCAAACCAACGCTAAAAGAGCCCCGAATGTCTAATTTAAGAACCTTCGACCTTAACCTATTGGTGGCCTTCGATATATTGATGCAGGAGCTGAACGTTACCCGTGCGGCGGAACAGATGTTTATCACGCAATCGGCGATGAGCCATATTTTGCAGAGGCTGCGGCAACAGCTGGATGATCCTCTGCTGGTTAAAACACCGAAAGGCATGAAACCGACCGAAAGAGCATTAGCCTTGATCGAACCGGTCAGAAGCTTATTGGCTGAGGTGGAGCATCTGATTCAGCCTCCGTTGGAATTTGAAGCAGGAACGAGTCAACGGCGATTTGTGCTTGCCGCCACGGATTACATGGAACTGCTGTTAATACCGGCGTTATCGGGATTGATCGGCCAAATAGCCCCCGGCATTGATCTTCACATTAAGCGCACTGAATCGTCGTTCCCGGCCGCACAGTTGGAAAACGGCAGTCTTGATGTCGTGCTCGGTTTCGAATCGGTGCTAAAGCCGCCCGCTCATTTGCACTGCGAACATTTATTCAGCGACCAAATGGCCTGCGTGGTCAGGCAGGATCATCCGCTGATGACCAAACCGCCGTCGTTGGAAGCCTATCTGGCCGCCTCCCATATGCTGATTTCCAGAACCGGCAGCAGCGTCGGCTTAATCGATCAAAAACTGACAGAACAGGGATTGGAACGGCGCATCAAGTTGATCGTCCCGCACTTTCTTTCCGCACCGCTGATCGTTGCCGAAACCGATATGATATTGTCGCTGCCTTATCGAATTGCCGAGCAGTTTAAAAAATTTGCGCCGCTGGAAATTTTTCCGGTGCCTGTCGAGCTTCCCAGTTACGAGCTAGTGATGATTTGGCATCCGTTGCATGATAAAGATCCGGCCCATCTTTGGCTGCGAGACAAAATAACAGCGATAGGCCGGAATATTAATGGCTCATGAGCTTCAAAAACTGATATGACTCTGTCCATTGCAGCCGCGGAAACGATAGTCCACAGACTATATGGAATATCCGCCGTGCCGTGCGCGCCTTCGGGAGCTCAGAGACCGGCAGGATTTAATTTTTGCCCAGTGGCTGTTGAACAGCTCAAGCCGCTCAACTGATTTCGTGCGCGTTATAAGGCGCGCACGGCACGCCCTACGTCTGCTGTCCGATACTATGCCGACATGACGGCTCTTGAACAGCGTTGTGTATAACGACGAGCGGAGCCGTGGGAACGAGAGTGAATGATTCATGAGTTTGGTTTTAGCGTCCGGGCAATCCGGCGGCCAGAGCTTTTATCTGTAGCAGATAATAAGGCGGTTTTGAGGCCGATACGCCGCCATTAAGCTTTGCCGACTGATGCAGTCGATTAACTACCGCAAATAATTGCCCATTAGGCCCGAAGCTGAACGAATCCACCCATGACAAACGCGGACACTGCGCCAGCCGTTGGTATTTTTTGTCGGCCGAAATAACGCCAATCGCATTGGCCGCCAACTCGCCTAAATAGATGTTGTTATCCTTGTCGATGGTCATGCCGTCCGAAATCGGTTTATCGCTGTAGCGTTCAACGCGGCTCGCTAACATCTTAGCATCCAGGTTCTCATTAGCCAGGTCATCGGCCTTTATCCGGTAGAGACTGAGCCCATGCATCGGGCCGAAATAAACCCACTCGTTGTTCAAATCTTCTGTGATCGGATTGACGCCAATATGAGGCCGAAGCAATTTTCCGGCTTTATCCTTCACTTGAATCGGTACATTATCAATAATCAAATCGACATCTTCAGGAATAACACTGCTATGGCCTTCCAGTACGCGTCTTGCCGTTCCAGTGCCTAAATTGACGACAATCAGCCCCGCATTAGCGCCACCGGCCGGATCGCTGATAAAAATATGATGGTGTTTGGTATCAATTGCAAAATCGTTAACAAAAGCATCTTTCGGCGCTACCGGCGGCGGTAAATGGATGACTTGGTACAGCTTATTGCCGCGGGTATCCCATCCGACCAGCTTAGGCGTAACACCGCTACGCATGCCGTTATCCAGCATCCACACGATGCCATTGGCATCACTACGAATGCCCAGCACGGAATCCAGTTTCAGGTCCGATATTGAATCCGCATCCGACAGTTCTTTATTAGGAAACGGCACTAGAGCATTATCTTTATATTCAACCACGGTGTATTTAGGCTGATAAAACTGATGCATGCTCATGATGATGCGGCCATTATCGGTAACGGTGACATTACCCGGACCGGTATCGAGATTAGCGATGATATTGAATTTTGAATCGGGACTGGCTGCCGCTTCAAACGTGAACATCAATAAAAAGACGGTGGCTTTAACGAGGGTATTCATAAATAACTCCAATTGAACAAAGATTCATTGAGACATTACTCCGTCGAGTCAGGCCTGTTAAATGATCTTTATTCATGGCGGTATTTATAAATTTTGTGGGGTCGGGGCGAGATCGGATATTCAAATAAAATCATGTCAGTCTAGTCTTGGCGTATTGTCGAACTGGAAAATACCTTTTAACTTTTTCCACTAATCGGCGTGAATTTAACATCCAATAAAACCACGCATGCTTTTTGTCATCAATAAGTTAGAAAAATGCTTTTGGAAAACTTTAACGCTCTTTCGGTATAAAATTGGCAAAAAATCGACGCCGTTTTCCAGGCCAGGCGTCTTTATTGAGCAAATTGCGGCGTTTTGTGCCCGCTGGCCCTGTGGATTCAAGTCTAAGGAAGGATTTTGGCTTAGGTTGGGTTCTCTAACATTCGCTGGAATCATCCACACTTACAACGATGAAATAAAACGGGATTTGGCCATCTCATTGTTGAATTCCGCTGTTTTAAACTTGTACGCTTTCAAAGTAAGATGGGAGTAGAGCGGTTGAATATGCGCGCACGGCCCAGCAGGCATTCGCGCGCGATGTGATTAATGAGCTCTTTATCGCATTTCATTCGGTACGGATCCTGAGTTTTTGCATAATATTGCGAATGCAAATACTTTGATCAATACCGAGATTGAATTTACGGTTTGTCGGCAGGAAGATTTTTTACAATATCTTCAATTAATTGCGGCCCGCGATAAATAAGGCCGCTGTATATCTGCACCAGGCTCGCTCCCGCTGCCAGCTTTTCCTGTGCATCGGCGGCGCTTAAAATCCCGCCTGCGGCAATAATCGGGATCTTGCCGTCCAATTCCGCCGCCAGTTCCCGCACGACAAATGTAGATTGTTGCTTAACCGGTGCGCCGCTTAAACCGCCGGCTTCATTAGCAAGCGGATGTCCTGCAATCAGGTCGCGGGCAATGGTGGTATTGGTCGCGATTACGCCGTCGATTTCGAATTCCAGCAATAGTCCGGCAATATGGCTTATTTCATCTGTCGTTAGATCGGGTGCTATTTTTAGGGCTAACGGTACGTACTTGCCGTGCTCCTGTTGCAGTTTTAATTGCTCTTCTTTTAACGCGGAAATCAGGCTTTTGATTTCGTCGCCCTGTTGCAATTGGCGCAGGTTTTTGGTGTTCGGCGAGGATATATTAATGGTGATATAGCTGGCGGATGGATAGGCTTTGCGTAAGCCGATCAAATAATCGTCGGCCGCATTCTCAATCGGCGTGTCGAAATTCTTGCCGATATTAATGCCCAGAATGCCGGAATAACGGCTTTGTTTTACTTGGGTCAGTAGGTGATCGATGCCCAGATTATTAAAGCCCATGCGATTGATGATAGCCTGATGCTCAGGCAATCTGAACAAGCGCGGCTTTGGGTTGCCCGGTTGCGGTCTCGGCGTCACTGTGCCTATTTCGACAAAGCCGAAGCCTAATGCAGCCAGCGCATTAATATAGTCCCCGTTTTTATCCAGACCGGCGGCAAGGCCGACCGGGTTCTTGAAGTCCAGTCCCATGACGGTCAGAGGTTTTTGGTCAATTGCCGGATAAATCAATTTTGATAAGCCTGAAATATAGGTCGCGTTCAGCAGCTTAAGCGTTACCTCGTGAGCGGTTTCAGGGTCTAAAGAAAATAGCAGGGGACGTAGTAATGGGTATAGATTCATGAGTGCGAGCCTGTCGAGGGGCAAGGTGGGTAACTACTGGAGTGCAGGCTTCGCCTGCCAGCGCAAACACCAAGGGTAGGCGCTTTAGGCGAAGCTTTCACTCCGGTTGTAACGAATTGTCTTCAAAACTTAAGATGGCATAGCCTTTATATTAGTGTTCGCTGGTTAGTTTATAAGGCTCAGGCGCTAGCGCGGTAGGACGGCCTAAAACAAGATCAACCATCAGTTGCGCCGATGCGGGTCCCATCGCTAGGCCGTTTCTAAAGTGACCTGCATTGATAAATAAATTGCCGATTTCGGGATGTTTGTCGATATACGGTATGCCGTGTTCGGTGCCCGGTCTTAATCCCGCCCAGTGCTTAATCAATGGGGTATCTTTAAGCGGCGGCAATAAATTGACTGCAAATGTATTCAGCCGGTCTCGTGCTTGCGGGGTGGTTGTTTTATTAAAATCATCCTGTTCTACGGTGCTGCCCGCCAGTATTTTACCGTCGCGTCGTGGAATCAGGTATTGGTCGCCATCCAGTACCATGTAACTCAGTGTTTCCGGTTGAGCGTCAAATAACAGCATTTGGCCTTTAACCGGAGCGATTTTCGGTGCATCGCCGATAATAGGGGATAAAAATTGCCGAAACAGTTGGCCCGTCCAGGCGCCGGCAGCAATAATCAATTGATTGACCGCGAATTCGCCGGACGTGGTATTGATGGCTGTAATGCGATTTTTGTCGAGAGTAAGCGCAGTTAGTTCGCAATGCTCTATTAGTGTAACGCCTTTATTAATCAGGTCTTGTTTTAATGATTTAACCAGTCGTGGATTGCGTGCTTGGGCAATCTCGGGCAGCCAGAGCGGTTGCTCGGGCGCTGTATTAAGCATGTTAAAAAAATCCTCACTAGCGGGCCGGTATGAAATACCGTTAGCGTCACACCAGCTAACAGCGGCGCTAATGTCAGGGTTTTTGACGATCAATAAGCCGCAAGGATTCCATTCCGGGTCTATCAAAGTTTCGGCGGTTAGCTGCGAAGCTAAAGTCGGATACAGTTTCAAGCTTTGCATTACCAGCCGGGTAATCGCATCCGGTTGCCGCCATGGATAAAGCGGCAGCAAAATACCGCCGCCCGCCCAAGATGATTCCTGCCCCAGTTCATTTTTTTCAATAATCGTGACGCTGGCGCCGGCCTTGATAAGCTCTCGGGCAGTGAGCAAGCCAATAATGCCGCCGCCAATGATGGTAATATCCGGGATTGTGGTCATATGCGTTGGTAAAGATCAGGGCAAAAAGTAGATATTTTTGTTGCTGAATAGCGCTAAACGGCCAATTATAACCAAGTTACGATATGGGCAAGTTTTTATTAGCGAACCGATTCGAGTAACTTAAATATATTATGGCTTTAATGGAAGGCGTGGAGTAATGGGTAAACCGTGTTTTTTATATGGGCTAATCTTTTTCTTTTTCGCTAAATTAAAGTAATTTCGCTCCAACAAATATTTGAATATAAGTACACATACATAAAAAAACCGGCAAAATGCAGCCAGTCGAGTTGAAGCGACAGAGGTGAACATGAAACGCATCAAGACACTGACTCTGGAAGAACAACAGACTCTGCTGGACGCATCGCGCTATGCGCCCG